>Ga0081538_10000059_pt1 | contig 101468 bp, 99 predicted proteins | sample TabmetS5T2R1_FD_71022 | JGI IMG/M metagenome (GOLD analysis project Ga0081538, IMG submission 71022) | Tabebuia heterophylla rhizosphere microbial communities from the University of Puerto Rico - S5T2R1 | ecosystem: Host-associated > Plants > Roots > Rhizosphere ... | reverse complement strand
CCGGCGAACGGCAAGGTCCTCGCGCCCGCGTTCGTCGACCCGCACGTCCACCTGCGCACGCCCGGCCGCGAGGACGAGGAGGACCTCGCCTCGGGCACGCGGGCCGCGGCCGCGGGAGGCTACTGCGCGATCCTCGCCATGCCCAACACGGATCCTGTCGTCGACTCGGCCTCGGTCCTCGGTGCGCTCACGGAGCAGGCCGAGCGCGAGGCGGAGATTCCCGTCGGCTTCCTCGCCGCGATCACGAAGGCCCAGGAGGGCGCCGAGCTGACCGAGATGGTGGAGCTGACGGAGCGGGGCGCAGCCGGCTTCACGGACGACGGCCGCCCGGTCGTCGCGCCCGGGCTGATCAGACGGGCGCTCCAGTACAGCGCCGCTGCCGACAGGCCCGTGGCGGTGCATTGCGAGGAGCCGACGCTCTCCCGCGGCGGTCATGTCCACGAAGGCCTCGTCTCGGCGGAGCTCGGCTTCGGCGGCTACCCGTCGGTCGCTGAGAGCGTGATGGTCGCCCGGGATCTCGCCCTCGCCGGCTACGAGCAGCGGCCGCTGCACCTGCTTCACCTCTCCGCCAGGGAGTCGGTGGACGAGCTGCGCCGCGCGCGAGCGGCGGGCGTCCGCGCGACGGCCGAGGTCACGCCGCACCACCTCTGCCTGACGGACGAGGCCGTGCGCTCGCTCGATCCGAACGTGAAGATGAACCCGCCGCTCCGCGGGGAGGATGACCGCTCGGCGCTCGTCGAGGCGTTGCTCGACGGGACGATCGAGGCGATCGCCACCGACCACGCCCCGCACGCGCGCGAGGAGAAGGAAGTGCCGTTCGAGGAGGCGCCTTTCGGCGTCACCGGCCTCGAGACGGCGTTCTCGGCCCTCTACACCCAGCTCGTCGAGCCGGGGGTCGTCCCGCTCGCGACGCTGCTCGAGCGCATGAGCACCGGGCCGGCGCGGATCTACGGCCTCGAGGCGCCCACGATCGAGGTCGGCGCGCAGGCGAACCTCGTTCTTCTCGACCTCGACGCCGTCTGGCACGTCGACGAGGGATCCTTCAGGTCCAAGTCCGCCAACTCGTGGCTTCTCGGCTCGACGCTCCACGGGCGCGTCGTCCAGACGGTCGCCGCGGGAAAGCTGGTCTACTCGGCGTGAGCGTCGCTCGCCTCCAGCTCGCTCCCGTGGGGGAAACCGTGTTTCCCCCACGGACCCCCTTCTTCGATGCAGTAAGGGAACCTCCCGGTTCCCTCGCACACCCTCCACACGCTCACGGGCCGGTGGGCGCGTGAGCGGCTTCCTCGTCCTCGAAGACGGCTCCGTCTTCCGCGGCCGCTCGGTCGGCGCGCTCGGGGTGGCCCACGGGGAGGCCGTCTTCACGACGGCAATGACGGGCTACCAGGAGGTCGTGACCGACCCAAGCTTCGCCGAGCAGATCGTCGCCTTCACGGCGCCGATGATCGGGAACTACGGTGTCTCGCCGCAGCGGTCCGAGTCGCCACGACCGCACGCGCGCGCGGTGCTCATGCGCCGGGCGACGGGCTCGGAGTGGACGCGCTGGCTCCAGGGCCGCTTGATCGTCGCGCTCGAGGAGATCGACACGCGCGCCCTCGTCGTCCGCCTGCGGGAGCGGGGCGCCATGCGCGCAGCGGCGGTCGCCGGGGCTGCCTCGGTCGAGCAGGTGCTCGCAGACGTGCACGCCCAGTCGCCGATGGCCGGCCGGGCACTCGTGGCCGGCGTCTCGACCCGAGATCCATACCGCGTCGGACACGGAGATGTGCGAATCGCGGTCCTCGATTACGGCTGCAAGCGGTCCATCGTCGACCGGCTCGCCGCCGCCGGCGCGGAGGCGACCCTCTGGCCGCACGACACGGACGCCGGCACGATCCTCGCCTCGCGCCCGCACGGAGTCCTCCTCTGCAACGGCCCCGGCGACCCGGCGGCGCTCCAGGGAGAGATCGCCGTCGTCCGCGAGCTGCTCGGCCGCGTGCCGATCCTCGGGATCTGCCTGGGCCACCAGCTGCTCGCGCAAGCGGCGGGATTCGAGACGTTCAAGCTCCCGTTCGGGCACCGGGGCGCGAACCACCCCGTGCTCGAGCTGGCCGGGAGCCGCGTGCTCGTCACGAGCCAGAACCACGGCTTCGCCGTGAGAGGAAACGGGCCCGCGGTCACGCACGTGTCCCTCTACGACGGCACCGTCGAGGGCATCGCGCTTCCGGGCGAGCGGGCGCGCTCGCTCCAATTCCATCCGGAGGCCGGGCCGGGCCCGCACGACGCGTGGCCCGAGATCGACGCCTGGGTGCAGGAGCTCGGCTATGCCGCGGCGGCCTAGGAGCGCTCCACCGGGTGGGCACGGCTCGCCCGGCCGCTCAGGACGGCGCGAATGCGGCGTCCTCGGTCGCGCCCGTTTCTATCTCGATGCGAGCGCTCCCTGCGTCCTTGCCTCGCACCGCCCTAAGCGCCCGGATCAAGGCGAGACCACCCGATGAAGCGCTCCGATCTCTCGTCCATCTGCGTGATCGGCGCCGGGCCGATCGTGATCGGGCAGGCGTGCGAGTTCGACTACTCCGGGAGCCAGGCCCTCAAGGTGCTCCGCGCCGAGGGCTTCCGGACGGTCGCGATCAACTCCAACCCGGCGACGATCATGACCGACCCCGGCTTCGCCGACCGGACGTACCTGGAGCCGCTCGACCTGGAGGGTGTCACCGGCGTCCTCCAGCGAGAGCGCCCGGACGCGCTTCTGCCGACGCTCGGCGGCCAGACCGCGCTGAACCTCGCACGGCGTTTGGCCGAGGACGGGCTCCTCGAAGAGCTCGGGATCGAGCTGATCGGGGCGAGCTACGACGCCATCTGCCGCGCCGAGGACCGCGGGCTCTTCCGCGAGACGATGGAGCGCGTCGGGCTGCGGGTGCCGGAGTCTCTCGTCGTTACCGGGCAAGACGAGCTGCCGGAAGCGCTCTCCTTTCCCCTGATCCTGCGCCCGGCCTTCACGCTCGGCGGGCACGGGGGCGGGATCGCCCGCACGCCGGAGGAGCTGCAGGCGAAGCTCGAGCGGGCGCTGGGCGAGAGCCCCGTCCACCAGGTGTTAGTGGAGGAGTCGCTCGTCGGCTGGGACGAGTTCGAGCTCGAGGTGATGCGCGACCAAAACGACAACGTCGTCGTCGTGTGCTCGATCGAGAACCTCGACCCGATGGGCGTCCACACCGGCGACTCCGTCACGGTCGCGCCCCAGATGACCCTCTCCGACGAGGCCTTCCAGGAGCTCCGCGACGCGGCGACGTGCGTGATCCGCGCCGTGGGCGTCGAGACCGGCGGCTCCAACATCCAGTTCGCGCGGGAGCGGGCGAGCGGCGAGCTGCGCGTGATCGAGATGAACCCGCGCGTCTCCCGCTCGTCGGCGCTCGCGAGCAAGGCGACCGGCTACCCGATCGCCAAGGTCGCGGCGAAGCTGGCCGTCGGCTACACACTCGACGAGATCCCAAACGACCTCACGCAGACGACGCCGGCGAGCTTCGAGCCGACGCTCGACTACGTGGTGGTCAAGTTCCCCCGCTTCGCCTTCGAGAAGTTCCCCGGCGCCGACGAGGAGCTCGGCACGCAGATGAAGTCGGTCGGCGAGGCCATGGGCATCGGCCGAACCTTCACCGAGGCGTTCCTGAAGGCCATGCGCTCGCGGGAGCTCGACCCCGGCGCGCAGACCCCCTGGGGGACGCTCGACGACCTGCCGGAGGGCCTGCACCCCTGGTTCCGCGACCAGCTCGAGGCGGCACGCGCCCTCGTCACCGTGACGCGCTCACCGTCGGACCTCGTTGATGCGGACTGGCTGCGGCTGAAGCGCGCCGGCTGGTCGGACGCCGATCTCGCGGCGGCCTGGGGCTCCACAGAGGACGACGTCCGTCGGGCGCGGCGCTCCTGGGGCGTCCGGCCGTCCTACCGGCGCGTCGACTCCTGCGCCGCGGAGGTCGAGGCGAGCTCGAACTACCTCTACTCGACCTGGGGCGAGGAGGACGAGGCGCGCCCCGACCGCACGCGGCCGCGGGTCGTGATTCTCGGCTCCGGCCCCAACCGGATCGGCCAGGGGATCGAGTTCGACTACTGCTGCGTGCACGCCGTCAAGACGTTCGAGGCGCTCGGGTACGAGACCGTGATGGTCAACTGCAACCCCGAGACCGTCTCGACCGACTACGACACCTCCGACCGCCTCTACTTCGAGCCGCTGCGGGTCGAGGAGGTGCTCGAGATCTGCGCGCGTGAGGAGCCCGAGGGCGTCGTCATCCAATTCGGAGGCCAGACGCCGCTGAAGCTCGCGCGCGCGCTCGAGCAGGAAGGCATCCGGATCCTGGGCACGCCGCACGAGGCGGTCGACCTCGCCGAGGACCGCGAGCGCTTCGCCGACCTTTGCGGCCGGCTCTGCATCGATGTCCCGGCCTGGCGGACCGCCGAGAGCCCGGCGGACGCCGTCGACGCCGCCGAGGCCGTCGGCTACCCGGTGCTCGTGCGCCCGTCCTACGTCCTCGGCGGGCGGCGCATGCGGGTCTGCTACGGGCCGGAGGAGGTGGCGGCCGCCGCCGAGGGCGCCGGGCGCGTGCTCGTCGATCGCTTCCTCGAGGGCGCCGTCGAGCTGGACGTCGACGCGCTCTGCGACGGCGAGGAAACGTGGGTGGCCGCCCTCATGGAGCACGTCGAGGAGGCCGGCGTCCACTCGGGCGACTCCTCCTGTGTTCTCCCGCCGGTGGGGCTGCCTGCGGGCGTGCTCGAGCGCTGCGTGGACATGGTCTGCCGCTTGGCGCCGGCCCTGGGTGTCGTCGGTCTCATCAACGTCCAGCTCGCGCTCCAGGACGGGCGCCTGTTTGTGCTCGAGGCGAATCCGCGCGCATCGCGCACGGTGCCGTTCGTCTCCAAGGCGCTGGGCGTGAATCTCGTCGCCGCAGCGTGCCGGTTGGCCGCGGGCGCACGCCTGTCGGAGGTGCACGTCGCCGATCGCGAGCCCCCGCCACACGTGTCCGTGAAGGCCTCGGTCTTCCCGTTCGCACGCTTCCCCGGCGCAGACGCCGTGCTCGGCCCCGAGATGCGCTCCACCGGCGAGGTCATGGCCAGCGCCGCCGACTTCCCGACGGCGTTCGCGAAGGCCGAGCGCGCCGCCGGCCGGCCCCTTCCGAGCGGCGGGACGGCGTTCCTGTCGGTGCGGGAGGGAGACAAGCCCGCCGCGGTCGTCCTCGGCCGGAGGCTCTCCGCTCTTGGCTTCGCGCTCTGCGCGACGGGAGGGACCGCCTCCGCGCTCGCGGCGGCCGGGCTGGCCGTCACCCATGTCCGCAAGGTCTCGGAGGACGGGGACGGGCCGACGGTCGTTGACCTCGTTCGCCGACGGAAGGTCGAGCTCGTCGTCAACACGCCCGACGGCCGTGACGCCCGCTCCGACGGCTACCTGATCCGCGAGGCGGCGCTCCTTGCGCGCGTCCCATGCGTGACGACGATCTCCGGCGCCGCCGCCGCGGTCGAGGCGGTCGCGCGCGCAACCCGCGGCGAGACCCTCTCGCTCCAGGAACGTGTCGCTCAGTCCGCATAGGCTCGGCGTCGTCTCGGTCGAGGCCGTCGGCCCGTACATGCTCGTTCGCGTCCGGCGCGGCGCGCTCGACCCCGGGATCCCGGGCCAGTTCTTCATGCTCCGGCCGCGAGGCCTTCTGCTCCCGCGGCCGATGAGCCTCTGCCTGGCACCGCCCGGCGAGCTCGCCTTCCTCGTCGATCCGATCGGCCCCGGTACCCGCGCCCTCGCCGAGCTCCAGGCCGGGGAGGAGATCGACGTCCTCGGTCCGCTCGGCAACGGCTTCTGCCTCGACGTCGAGCGCCCGCTGCTGGTCGGCGGAGGCATCGGCGTCGCGCCGTTCCCGTACCTCTCCGAGCGCCTCGGCGGCCCGCCTGCGCTCCTCGGCTTCCGAACCGCGCGTCATGCCGAGGCGGCCGCGCTCGTGCCCAACTCGGAGGTCGTGCTCGAGCCGACCTACGTCACGGAGGCGCTCCCGCCCGGCCGGGCCGTCCTTGCCTGCGGCCCCGAGCCGATGCTGGGGGCCGTGCGCCGCCTGGCCCCGGACGCCCAGCTCGCGTGGGAGGCTCCGATGGCGTGCGGGTACGGGGCGTGCTACGGCTGCGCCGTCGAGATCGACGGTTGCCTGGCGAGGCTCTGCGTCGAGGGCCCCGTCCTGCGCGGACACGCCCGGGGACAGGCCCCGGCCGTGGCCGGAAGGGTCGCGGCCGCGTGATCCTCAACGCCTCCGGCTGCCTCGACGCGCTGACCGCTCCGGAGCTTACGCGGGCGCTCGACGCGTTCGTGACCAAGACGGTGACGCCGCTCCCGCGCGAGGGCAATCCACCCGTCCGCATCGCCGAGACCGAGGTCGGGATGCTCAACTCCATCGGCCTGGCGAACCCCGGGATCGACCGCTTCCTCGACGACGCGCTCCCGCGGCTGCTGGCCGTCGGGCCGCCCGTCTGGGTTTCCGTGGGCGGGTTCGCGGCGGAGGAGTACGCCGACCTCTGCGCACGGCTGGACGGGACCGAGGCGGCCGTGCTGGAGCTGAACCTCTCCTGCCCGAACGTCGCCGCGCCCGAAGACGAGGCGACGGCGATCGTCACGGCCGCTCGCGCCGCCACTCACAAGCCGCTCTACGCGAAGCTCGCGCCCGGCCTTCCCGACCTGCCCGCGGTTGCCGAGGCCGCCGCCGCTGCCGGCGCCGACGGGCTCTCGCTCGTGAACACGATCCGCGGCCTGGCGCTCGACCCGGCGACCCTGCAACCGCGGCTGGGCACCGCCCCGGGCGGGCTGTCAGGGCCGGCGCTGCGACCGGTCGCGCTCGCGGCCGTCCATGCCGCCTACCGGGCCACGGGCCTGCCGATCGTCGGCATGGGCGGCGTCGAGACGGGAGCGCATGCGCTCGAGCTGATTGCTGCGGGCGCATCGGCCGTGGCGCTCGGGACCGTCCTCTTCGCCGACCCCGCCGCGCCCGCGAGGGTTCGCGAGGAGCTCCGTGCAGAGGCCGCCCGGCGTGGGTTCGAGCGACCCCTGGCGGCCCGAGGCGTTGCCCATGGCAGTGTTGCCAGCACTGCAGACGCCGAGGCGAGGGACGCCGGACGGGTCGGGTTGAAGCTCTGAGGGGCGCTGTTAGAATGCCGCGCCATGCAAGGCACCAAGACGCAGGTCCAGGCTCCCCTCCGCTCCCTGGATCAGCGAATGGAGGCGCTTCGCCGGGCGAATGAGATCCGCGTCAAGCGCGCCAAGCTGAAGAAGGATCTGAAGGCGGGCTCGGTGCAGATCGAGTCCATCCTCCGGAACCCGCCGGCGTACGTGGAGACCGCCAAGGTCTTCGACATCCTCATGGCCGTCCCGAAGTTCGGGCGCGTGAAGGCAGCCCGCTTCCTGAACCAGTGCCGGATCAGCCAGTCGAAGACCGTGGGCGGGCTCTCCGACCGCCAGCGCGCAGAGCTGGTCGCACTGCTCCGCCGCTGACGTGCGGCCACGGCTCTTCGTCGTCACCGGGCCGTCCGGCGCCGGCAAGGGCACGCTGATCCGGAAGCTCGTCCGCGAGCGCCCCGACCTGGCGGTGGCCGTCTCCGCGACGACGCGCGCGCGGCGCCCCGGCGAGGAGGACGGCCGCGACTACCACTTCCTTGCGGAGGAGGAGTTCCTGCGCCGCGTCGAGGCGGGCGACTTCCTCGAGCACGTCGAGTACGTCTCGGGTCACCGCTACGGAACGCTCCGAGACGAGGTCGACCACATCCTCGCCTCCGGCCGGAGCGCCGTGCTCGAGCTCGAGACGGAAGGGGCGAAGGAGGTGCAGCGCACCTCGCCCGACGCCGTCACAATCTTCATCCAGGCGCCGAGCTTCGACGAGCTCGAGCGCAGGCTGGGCGAACGCGCGACCGAGAGCGCGGGGGAGATCGGCGAGCGCCTCGAGCTGGCGCGCCGCCAGGCCGAGGAGGCCGGCGACTTCGACTACGTGGTCACGAACGACGAGCTCACGCGCGCCGTCGGGGAGGTCGGGGCGATCGTGGACAAGGCGCTAAGAGCTCCTGACGCAAAAGCCCCACTGCGTCAGGAGCTCGAAGGAGCCGAGCGCTGCAGGTAAGCTTCGTGCGCCATGATGCATCCACGAATCGACGATCTCCTCGTCGCGGCCGACGGCTCGCGCTACGGGCTCGTGATCGCAGCGGCCAAGCGCGCGAGGCAGATCAACAACTACCACCACCAGCTCGGTGAGGGCACGTTCGACGACTTCGCGCCGCCCCTCGTCGAGTCCAGGTCGAAGAACTACCTGACCATGGCCCTCGAGGAGGTCGCCGAGGGCAAGATCACCGTCTCGTACTCGTAGCCTCCGGGTTGCGAGGGCCACGGTGGCTCGGGTTCTACTAGGCGTCACCGGCGGGATCGCCGCCTACAAGGCGTGCGAGCTCCTCCGGCTGCTCGTGAAGGACGGACACGACGTGACGCCCGTGCCCACGCCCGACGCCGAGCGCTTCGTCACCGCGCACACCTTCGAGGCGCTGGCGCGCAAGGAAGCTCCACGCGACCTCTACCCGCACCTGGTGGACGCCGACCTGCTCGTCGTTGCCCCGCTCTCGGCGAACACCCTCGCGAAGCTCGCCCACGGGCTCGCCGACAACGTCCTCACCCAAGCCGCGCTGGCCGTGCGAGGCCCGGTGCTCGTCGCGCCGGCGATGAACGTCCGTATGTGGGAGCACCCCGCCACCCAGGAGAATGTCCGGCTACTCGCCTCCCGTGGGGTCCATCTCGTCGGCCCGGAGGAAGGAGACCTGGCCGAGGGCGAGCACGGACCGGGGCGGATGAGCGAGCCTGAGGACATCTTCGCCCGCTGCCTCGAGCTGCTCGGCGCCGACGGGCCGCTGCGCGGAAAGCGCGTGCTCGTGAGCGCGGGAGGGACCCGGGAGCCGCTGGACTCGGTCCGCTTTGTCGGCAACCACTCCTCCGGGAAGATGGGCGTCGCGGTGGCCCGCGAGGCCCGGAAGCGCGGCGCGGAGGTGACGCTGGTGGCCTCGAACCTCGCCGTGCAGCCGCCCGACGGCGTCGAGGTCGTGCAGGCACCGGCCGCCGCGGACCTCGCCCGCGAGGTGCTCGCCCGTGACGACGCGGACATCGTCGTGATGGCGGCGGCAGTCGCCGACTACCGGCCCGCCGACCCGGCCGCCAGCAAGCGCTCCAAGGGCTCTGAGACGTGGACGATCGCGCTCGAGCCCACCCAGGACGTGCTCGCCGAGCTCGGCGCACGGCGGCGGAACGGGCAGATCCTCGTCGGCTTCGCCGCGGAGGAGGGCGAGGACGGCCTGGTGCGGGCGCGCACGAAATTGACAAACAAGCGAGGGAACCTCTTCGTCTACAACGACGTATCTCGTTCTGACATCGGGTTCGACTCCGACTGGAACGAGCTCGTCCTCATCACCGCGGCAGGCGAACGGGTGGTGAGCAGGCGAAGCAAGGAGGAATGCGCTGTGGCTATCCTCGACGAAGTCGAGGCTCTGCTGAGAGGGGTGTAGATGGACGAGCAAGCCGTCGAAACGAAGCAGGACGTGCGAGCGCCGGCCGCGGCGTCACTCGCGCAGAAGATCGTCGAGAACCTCCGCCGCGTCATCCACGCGCCAGACGAGACGCTCGAGTTTTCCGTCCTCTGCCTGCTCTCGGAGGGCCACCTGATCATCGAGGACTTCCCCGGCGTCGGGAAGACGACCCTGGCCAAGTCGCTCGCGCGCTCGGTCGACTGCTCCTTCTCCCGCCTCCAGTTCACGCCGGACCTGCTCCCGTCCGACGTCACCGGCGTCAACGTCTTCAGCCAGCGGTCGAACGAGTTCGAGTTCAGGCCCGGCCCGGTCTTCGCGAACATCCTCCTCGTCGACGAGATCAACCGCGCCTCGCCGAAGACGCAGGCGGCGTTGCTCGAGTGCATGCAGGAGCGCCAGGTGACGATCGACGGCGTCTCCTACCAGCTGGCGCCGCCCTTCATGGTGATGGCGACCCAGAACCCGATCGAGTACGAGGGCACCTACCCGCTGCCTGAGGCCGAGCTCGACCGCTTCACGATGCGGATCGCGATCGGCTACCCGCCGCTCGCCGACGAGGCGCGCATGCTCACGGAAAACGCCGCCGAGACGCCGCTGGACAAGCTGGAGTGCGTCGCGAGCGCGCAGGAGGTCCTCGAGGCGATCGAGAGCGCCAAAAAGGTCTTCGTGGAGGACAGCCTCAACCGCTACGTCGTCGCCGTGCTCCGCCATACGCGCTCGGACTCACGGCTCTACCTGGGGGCGAGCCCGCGCGCAGGCCTCGCGCTCCTGCGCGTCGCCAAGGCGAAGGCGCTCGTCTCGGGCCGTGACTTCATCGAGCCGGACGACATCAAGCTGGTGGCGCCCACGGTACTCGCGCACCGGCTGATCCTCTCGCCCGAAGCCCGCTCCAGCGGCCTCGACGCGGAGGAGCTGGTCCGGGACGTCATCGAGCGCACGCCCGTCCCGGTCTAGGCGCTCGTGTTAACGGACCGGGGCCGGTGGATCCTCGCCCTCGGAGGCGGGATCTACCTCGCCGCGTGGGCGCTCGGGTCGAAGACGCTCTACCCCGTCGCGATCGGTCTCGTCCTCGCCGTCCTGGCCGCCGCGCTCTGGGTGCGCCTCCTCAAGCGCCCGATGAGCCTCCGCCGGAACCTGGGGCGAGGCGATCGCCTCGCCGGCGACGACGTGCCCGTGCAGCTCGAGCTCGACACCGAGGGGCTCGCTCCCTCGGGGACGCTGCTCCTGCGTGAGCGGATCGCGCGCCTGGGCGAGCGGGAGACGCCGCTCGTGCGCAGGCACGGCCGCCTGCGCGGCCGCTACGTGCTGCGCCGCGTCCCCCGCGGCCGCTACCCGATCGAGGAGACCGAGATCGTGATCGAGGACCCCTTCGGCCTCGAGCGTGTCGCGGTCGAGCTGCCGTCGACGACGTCGATCCTCGTCTACCCGCGGCTGGTGGACGTCGACCGGCTCTTCTCGGAGTCGGGCGCACGGACCCCCGAGGGCCGCAGGCTGCTCCTGCGGCGCCCGTCCGGGTTCGACCTCCACAGCGTCCGGGACTACCAGCAGGGCGAGTCGCTCCGCCGCGTCCACTGGCCGTCGACGGCCAAGCGCGGCCACCTGATGGTGAAGGAGCTCGAGGACTCGCCGCGCGACGAGACGGCGGTGCTGCTCGACGCCGACGCGAGCGTCATGGTCGGGGACCCGCACGACTCGAGCTTCGAGCTGGCCGTCCGGGCGGCGGGGTCCATCGTGAAGTCGCACGCCAGCCGCGGCAGGCGCGCCGCGCTCGTGGTCAACGGCTCGCGCCCCGTCTACCAGCGCGTGCACTCCTTCGACGGCGACTGGCACCGGGCCCTCGAGATCCTCGCGGCAGTCGAGGCGGACGGCCACGCGCCCGTCGCGAACATGCTCGCGGACGAGGCGGGTCCTGCCGCGCGCGCGATCGAGCTGACGGTGGTGACCTCGGCGCTGTCGCCGCGCCTGGTCGAGCGCCTCGCCCATCGCGCGCTCGCCCACCACGGAGCGAGTCTCGTCTACGTGGACCCTGCGAGCTTCGCGGAAGGGGCTCCCGACGTGCGGGTCGCTTCGGGCGCCCAGCTTCTCCGCCTGGAGCGCGCCGGGGTCCCGGTCCTCATCCTGCGCCGCGGTGACGACATCGCCGCCAAGCTGTCCGCAGGGGAGCTTCGGGCCGTTGGTTAGGCGCGCGGTCCTCGTCGCGCTCGTTGCGGCCGTCGTCACGGTCTCCTGGACGCGCATGGAGTCGGTGACGGTCTCGTGGCGGGACTGGCTGCCGATGATCCTGCTCGCCCTGCCGCCGATCGCCGCGATCGCCCTCGGCCGTTCGCGACTCGTCGTCGCCGCAGTGCTCGCTCTCTCGACGCTGCTCGCGGCGGCGGTCGCGGCGGACGTCCCGCTCTCGGACGCGCGCCCGGGCGACCAGCAGCGCGACTTCTTCGGGCCGGTCCTGAACGAGATCCGGCAGGGGTTCCTCGACTTCTACGAGACGCAGCTCCCGTTCGACCGCCTCGACTTCCCGTTCATGCACACGGTCGTCCTGCTCGCGATCTTCGGCTTCACCGCAGTCATCGGGATGCTCGTGATGGCGCGGCGGCCCGTCGGTGCTGCCCTCGGGCTCGTCGTCGCCGTGGCGTGGCCTGCGACCCTGATCCCGGGCTCGAGCCCGATCCGAGCGGGCACTCTCGCGCTCGTCGGCGCGCTCGCGATCCTCTTCCTCCTCAGGCGTGAGGAGCCGGCCCGCGGGCTCGCACAGGCGGTCGGCGTCGGCGTCGTGCTCGTCGTGGTGGCAGGCCTCCTGTCGACCTCCGACGCTGTGGCCAAGTCGGCGTTCCTCTCCTGGCAGACCTGGGACCCGTACGACCGCCCGACCGAGCCGGTGTCGGTCTCCTACGTCTGGCAGGCGAACTACGACGGGATCCAGTTCCCGGAGACGCCGACGACGGTGATGAAGGTCAAGGCCTCCGGCCCACGGCGCTCGCTCTACTGGCGCGCCACGACCCTCGACGACTACACGGGCCAGGTCTGGGATGAGGACCTGCGGCTCAGCGAGGAGGACGAGCGCGAGCAGATTGACGCCACGAGCCCGCTCCTTCCGGAGGCGGCCGCCGACGAAGAGCAGTGGGTGCGGCAGGACATCACCATCGAAGCCCTGCGGGACCAGCATCTCCTCGCGTCCGCCCAGCCCGTGCGCTGGCGCCCGGGGACGGACGCGCCGGTCGCCGACGCGAGCGGTGACGTGGTCGTGGTGCCCGACTCGCTCCGCCGCGGCCAGCGCTACACGGTCTGGAGCTACGTCCCCCGCCCGAACCCGAGCGAGCTCAACCGGTTCAAGGGCGACTACCCGGCCGAGGTCGAGCGCTACCTGGAGGTCGTCTACCAGCCGGTCCCGGAGTGGGGGACGCCGAACCGCGACACGCTCATGGGGGTCTTCCTCGGCGCGTCGGAGGAGTTCGAGGTGTCCGTGCTCGACTCCGTCTACCAGGCGGCGAAGGGCGTCACCAGCGGCGCTCAGACACCCTACGAGGCGGCCGCCCTCCTCGAGACATGGTTCCGCGAGGCCGGGGGCTTCACCTACGACGAGCAGCCCCCCTCCCCGATCGGGGGCACGCCCCCGCTCGTGGCGTTCGTCAACGAGGACAAGCGTGGGTACTGCCAGCACTACGCTGGAGCGATGGCGCTCATGCTCCGCCTCCTCGGCGTTCCGGCCCGCGTCGCCGTCGGCTTCACGAGCGGCGAGTACGACGAGGACGACGAGGAGTGGACGGTCAAGGACACCAACGCCCACGCGTGGGTGGAAGTCTGGTTCCCGGAGTTCGGCTGGATCCCCTTCGACCCCACGCCCGGCCGGGGACAGCTCAACGCGACCTATGCGCTCTCTTCCACGGGCTTCAACGCGGGCGATGGCGCCAACATCGGCCTCGCCGACCTGCTCGAGGGAATCTCGCCGGCCCAGGCGGAGGCGCTCCGCGCGAGGGCCAGCAGGCCCGGCCTCGAGGGCAACGTGCTCGGCAGCGGGTCGAGCGGCACGTTCACCGTCGTCCGCGACCGGGGGCCGAGCCTGTTCGTCCTCCTCGCGCTGGTGCTCGGCGGAGCCTTCGCGGCCATCGTGATCTTGAAGGCGATTCGCCGGAGCGCGCGGTTCGCCTCGCGCGACCCGCGTGCGCTCGCCGGCGCCTGCCGCAGGGACGTCGTCGGCTTCCTGGCCGACCAGGGCGTCGAGCTGCCTTCGAGCGCGACGATGCCCGAGATCGGCGCGATGCTCAACCGCTTCTACTCGATCGACTCCGAGCCGTTCGTCCGCGACGTCACGCTAGCGCGCTTCGGCCGGCCCGAGCAGGCAGGCGGCGCGCTCCGGCGCGCCCGGCGCGAGCTGCGGACCATCCGCCGCGGCCTCCGCCGCCGGCTCGGCTACGTCAGCCGCCTGCGCGGCGCGGCCAGCCTCCGCTCCCTGTCGGTCTAGGAGACTCGGCAGACGGGGACCCTTCCCGTATGGTGGGAGAAGACCCATGAGCGAGACCTACGACCTCTACCAGCAGGGCCGCGACCACCTCGCGGCGGGCCAGGCGGCCCAGGCCACCGTGGCCCTCGAAAAGGCGAAGAAGCGCGAGCCCGGCAAGGCGTCCATCCGGGAGGCCCTGGGCATCGCCTACTACCGCATCCGCCGCTTCGCCGAGGCCGAGGAGGAGTTCCGGACGATCCTCGAACTGCAGCCGGTCGACCACTATGCACACTTCGCGCTAGGGCGCTGCCTGGAGAAGCAGGGCCGTCCCGCCGAGGCGGTCGGGCACTACCGCCTGGCGAGCTTCTTCCGCCCGCAGAGCAGGGACTACCGGCAGGCGCTCGCGAAGCTCGACGGCTAGAGGCGGCGCCTTGACGCGCTTTCCCGCCTCTTGTGGGATAGGCGCGTGGCCGGGTCAGCCGTCCGCCGTTTCCTGCCGACCTACGCGGTCGGGCTCGTCGCCAGCCTGATCGTCCTGCCTGGCGCTTGCTCCATTGGAGTCGTCGCCTGGGCGCTCTCCGCCGACCAGGCTCTCAGTGCAGGTCAGGCCTTCCTGCTGGGGACGGTCTTCGGAGTGGTCGCCTGGATCCTGTTCGCGTTTCCGCTCCGCCGCCTGGCCTCGCCTCGCTACGCGAACTCCGGCATCTACCGCGAGCTTTCCGCCCGGCACCAGGAGCTCGTCGGCGTCGCCGCGACGCTGGATCCGAAGGATGACCCCGAGGCCTGGGCCGTCCTGGAGACCTCGCTGGAGTTCATGCGCTTGGCGCTCGCCGAGGACGGCACGGGCGGCGACGGCGCAGCCTGGGCGAGCGGGACGGCGTATGTCGTCGTCTTCACCGTCCTCCACCGAGCGGAGCAGGCGGTGACGAAGCTCGCCCCGGAGCGGGACGTCATCGCGCAGGCGCTCTACGAGCGGTCGTCCTGCGCTGGCTCGAAGATCGCGAACGCCGAGGACCAGGTGGTTCGGCTCGAGCGCGCGATCCACGCCCTCGGCGGCGCCGACTACCTGATCGAGCCACGAACGGCCGCGCCGCCGACCGACAAGCGCCTCGCGCGCGGCATCGTCCAGAACGCTCAGGCGACCGTCGACGAGTTTCGCGACACCAGGCGTAGAGGGCTAGTCCGCGCGCGCAACCGACTCTTCGCGACGGTCGTCTTCACCGGCCTGGTCGCGTACGCAGGGCTCGGCCTCGCGTTGCTCGCCGGCGCCGAGACGACGCAGATCATCGCGGGCGGCACCTTCTACCTGATCGGCGCCACCGTCGGGCTCTTCCGCCAGCTGCGCCAGGCCGCGTCGGCGGACACGGTGACCGAGGAGGACTTCGGGCTCAGCATGGTGCGCCTGGTGCACATCCCGCTCGCGTCCGGCCTCGCCGCTGTCGGCGGGGTCGTGCTGACGGCCTATCTGACGGCGCTGAACTCGGCGCAGAACGTCCCGGAGCTCACGACGGTATTCGACATCAGTGCGAGCCCCCTCGGCCTCATCTCGGCGGCGGTCTTCGGCTTCACGCCGAGCCTGATCGCGTCGTCGCTCCAGAGCCGCGCGGAGAAGTGGAAGGAGGAGCTGAAGTCGAGCGCTCCGGGCGAGAAGAGCGATTCGTGAAGGCGGTCGTCCAACGCGTGGCGGCCGCGCAGGTCCTCGTCGGCCGCGAGACGGTGGGGGAGATCGGGCGCGGGCTCTGCGTCCTTCTCGGCGTGGCCGGCGACGACGACGAGGCGGTTGCGGAGCGCCTTGCCGGCAAGGTCGCCCGCCTGCGGATCTTCGAGAACGAGGAGGGGAAGTTCGACCGCAGCGTCGTCGACGTCCACGGCGGCGCGCTCGTCATCAGCCAGTTCACGCTGATCGCCGACACGGCGAAGGGCAACCGCCCGAGCTTCACCGCCGCAGCGCCGCCCGATCTGGCCGAACGCCTTTACGAGGGCTTCTGCGAGTCGCTTCGAAACGAGGGCATCGACGTCGCCCAGGGCCGTTTCGGCGCGCGCATGGTCGTCGAGCTCGCGAACGACGGGCCGGTCACCATAGTCCTTGACGTCTAAAGGTCCCGCTCGTAGTAGAGCATCCTCGGCCCCTCGGGACCGCCCTCGCGATTTGAGAAGCCCACGCTTTCGTAGAGCGCCCTGGCCGCAACATCGTCCTCGCTCGTGCCGAGGTCGATGTGGGCTGCTCCGCGCTCTCTCGAGTACTCCATCGCGGCCTCGAGTAGCTCTCGCCCCAGGCCATGGCCGCGCCGGTCGGGTACGACGTAGAGCTCCTCGAGGTGAGCATCGAGGACTCCCGTATAGAGCGAAGGGCGGAAGCGAAGCTGGGCGAAGCCATGCGGCCCATCTCCGGCGAGGAGAACGGTGACTTCGCCGCTTTCGAGGAGGGGCGCCGCCCACTCGGCGATCTTGTCCGCATCCGGAGTCGGCTCATCGAACTCGACGTTGAACGCGTGCAGGAGCCTGCCGAACGAGCTCGCGTCGGCTGCGGTCGCCAGCCGGATTGGTGTCTGCGGGTCCTTGACCATCCTGTGCGAACTCGGGAAGCCGGCGAGGGCTCCCGACTCTACCCGAGCGGCTCGCGGCAATCGCCACGAACCAGGCGAGAACGGGTAGGCCGCTGCTATCCTGACCGAGACATTTCCCCAGGTAGGAGAAATGGGCGCGCGGCGCCCATTTTTTGCGAGAGGGATCGAATGCAGGTTCACGAGAAAGAACGACAACTCCAGCGCGAGGTCGCCGCGACGGTCGAGTCGAGGCTGCCGGACGTCGAGGTCCTGGCGGCCGAGCTCGGCGGGCCCGAGCGGCTGACGGTCTACATCGACCATCCGGACGGGGTCGACCATGCGCTCTGCGAGCAGGTCACCGACGTCCTCCGCAGCTACCTCGACCACTACACGCTCGACGTCTCCTCGCCCGGTCTCGAGCGCCCGCTCCGGTCGCCCAAGCACTTCGCCGGCGTCCTCGGCAGGCGGGCGGCGATCCGGACGACGCACGACGTCGCGGGGCGCAAGCGCTTCCGCGGCGAGGTGGTGTCCGCCGACGAGCGCGAGGTCACCCTCGCGACCGGCGGCGAGCGCGTCGGGATCCCGTACGAGGCCATTGCACGTGGCAATCTCATCGACGACGGATAGGAAGGAACCATGAGCCGGGAGATCCTGGAAGCGGTCAGACAGATCGAGAAGGAGAAGGGCATCGAGGACGAGACGCTCGTCCGCGCGCTCGAGGACGCTCTGCTCGCCGCCTACAAGAAGACGCCGGGCGCGGCGCGCCATGCCCAGGTAGAGCTCGACCGCGCGAGCGGCGACTTCCGCGTCTGGTCGATCGAGCTGCCGCCGGACGTTGAAGAGCGCCTGCTCGACGAGGCGCGCGAGCGCGCGATCACCGAGCTCGAGGCCGCAGAGGCCGAGAACGGCGAGCGCTCGCACACGCTCATCTCCGACGACGACCTGGCGATCGACTGGTCCGACGTCTCGCCGGAGCTCGTCAAGCGCTCAGACGTCACGCCCGAGAACTTCGGCCGCATCGCCGCGCAGACCGCCAAGCAGGTGATCCTGCAGCGGATCCGCGAGGCCGAGCGCGAGATGATGTACGACGAGTACGTCGACCGCGTCAGCGAGGTCGTCACCGGCATCGTCCAGCAGGCCGGCGACCGCAACAACGTCCTCGTCGACCTCGGCAAGGTGGAAGCGCTGCTTCCGCGCTCCGAGCAGGTCGACGGCGAGCGCTACGAGCAGGGCAGCCGCATCAAGGCGGTCATCACGGAGGTCCGCTCGGGGACGAAGGGCCCACAGGTCATCCTCTCCCGGCGCGATCCCGAGCTGATCAAGACGCTCTTCGAGCTCGAGGTGCCCGAGATCGCCGACGGCCTCGTCGAGATCCGCGGCGTCGCCCGCGAGCCCGGCTACCGGTCGAAGATCGCCGTCGAGTCGCATGTCCAGGGCGTCGACCCTGTGGGCGCCTGCGTCGGCCCGCGCGGCTCCCGCGTCCGCATGGTCGTCTCGGAGCTCCGCGGCGAGAAGATCGACATCATCCCCTGGAACCCGGAGCCCGCACGCTTCGTCGCGAAGGCGCTCTCGCCGGCGCGCGTCCGCGAGGTGCTGGTCGACGACGAGACGATGGAGGCGACGGTCGTCGTCCCCGACGACCAGCTGTCCCTGGCGATCGGCAAGGAGGGTCTGAACGCCCGCCTCGCCGCGCGGCTCACCGGCTGGAAGATCGACATCGTCTCCGAGACCGAGTTCGCCCGGAGCGAGGCGGAGGCGGCCTTCGGCGGCGGCGCCGACGAGGAGTTCACCGGCCGCTGCGCCGCGGTGCTCTCCACGGGCAAGCGCTGCCCCAACACCGCTATCCCCGGCTCGCGCTACTGCGGCATCCCCGCCCACCGCGAGCTGGCCGCCCGCGAGGAGGCCGGCGAGCAGCTCGACCCGAGTGAGGCCGTGCCCGTGGGCGGGTTCGAGGAGGAGGCGGCGGAGGCGCAAGCCGAGACGGAGGCCGAAGGCGGCCAGGGCGAGGTCGTGGAGGCGTCCGCCGGGGGCGAGGAGGAAGAGAAGCCTGCGTCGTGAGCGCTCCCGAAAGGACGTGCGTGGGGTGCGGCCGCAAGGCGCCCCAGCAAGAGCTCGTGCGCTTCGCGGCGCCGACGGGCGTCCTGGAGCTGGACGCGGTACGTCGGCTGCCGGGGCGCGGAGCCTACACCTGCAGACGCCCCTCCTGCTTCGAGCGCGCGGAGGCGCGGCGGGCCTTCTCGCGCACGCTCCGGCAGACCGTCACAATCCCCATCGATTTGAAGGCGTCTATACGGGAGGAATAGGCTCGAACCGTGGCTGATCGGCAAAGACCACTGAGACCGCGCGGCGGCGCGCCTGGAGGGCGCCGAAAGCGCCGCGTGGTCATCGACACGCAGGCCGCCAGGCCGCGCCCTGCCGAGCGCCCGCAGCGCGACGGACAGAAGCAGGAACGTGCTCCTCAGCCCGCGCCTGCTCAGCAAACCGGGCCGATCAAGGTCAACTCCGGCGCGACCGTGAAAGAGTTGTCGGCGGCCCTGGGCATCTCCGTGCCCGAGATCATCAAGATCATGATGGGGGTCGGCGAGATGGTCACCATCACGCAGACGCTCTCCGACGACGCCATCGAGCTGATCGCGGCGGAGTCGAAGAAGGAAGTCGAGATCAAGCACGCCGACGAGGAGGACGTCGAGCCCGAGGAGTACGAGGACGACCCCGATGACCTGAGCGCGAGGCCGCCCGTGGTCACGATCATGGGCCACGTCGACCACGGGAAGACGACGCTCCTCGACGCGATCCGCGAGAGTGCGGTTGTCGAGACCGAGGCCGGGGGGATCACGCAGCACATCGGCGCCTACCAGGTCGACCACGACGGCCGACGGATCACCTTCCTCGACACGCCGGGCCATGAAGCGTTCACCGCCCTGCGCGCCCGCGGCGCGAAGGTCACGGACATCGCGGTGCTCGTCGTCGCCGCCGACGACGGCGTCATGCCCCAGACGCTCGAGTCCATCAACCACGCGGGCGCCGCCGACGTGCCGATCCTCGTCGCCGTTAACAAGATCGACAAGCCGGAGGCGAACTCGCAGAAGGTGCGCCAGGAGCTCGTCACGCATGGGCTCCAGCCCGAGGAGTGGGGCGGGACGACGCAGTTCGCCGACGTCTCCGCGAAGACGGGCGAGGGGATCGACGACCTCCTCGAGAAGATCCTGCTCGTCGCGGACGCCGAGCTCGAGCTCCAGGCTAATCCGAAGGCCGAGGCCTCGGGGCCGATCATCGAGAGCCGCCTGGACGTCGGGCGCGGCCCCGTGGCGACGATGCTCGTCTCGCGTGGCACACTGCGGGTCGGCGACGCGATCGTCGCCGGCGACGCCTGGGGCAAGGTGCGCGCGCTGCTCGACTTCCGCGGCGAGAAGGTGAAGGAGGCGACCCCCGGCACGCCGGTGGAGATCCTCGGATTCGACAAGCCGCCGGCCGCCGGCGAGCACGCCCGCGTCGTCGAGAACGAGCGCCAGGCGCGCCACCTCGCGCAGCTCCGCGGCCAGCGGGTGCGGGCCGAGCAGCTGGCGCGCGGCGTGAAGAAGGGCGTCTCGCTCGAGGAGCTCTTCACGCAGATGGAGGAGGGCGCCGTCCGCGAGCTCAACATCATCGTCAAGGCCGACGTCCAGGGCTCCATCGAGGCCGTCGTCGGCGAGCTGGCGAAGATCGAGCATCCGGAGGTGGGCGTCAACGTCATCCACACGGGCATCGGCGCGATCACGGAGGGCGACGTCATGCTCGCGTCGGCCTCGAACGCGATCGTGATCGGATTCAGCGTCCGCCCGAACGCCGAGGCACGCAGCCTGGCCGAGCGCGAGGGCGTCGACCTGAGGACCTACCGCGTCATCTACCAGCTCACCGACGACATCCGCCAGGCGCTCGTCGGCATGCTCGCGCCCGAGACCCACGAGGACATCCTCGGCGAGGCCGAGGTGCGCGCGCTCTTCCGCGCCTCCCGCCTCGGCGTCATCGCCGGCTCCTACGTGACGAGCGGCGTCATCCGGCGCAACGCCCAGGTGCGGGTGATCCGCGAGGGCACCGTCATCTACGAGACGACCATCGCCGGCCTCAAGCGCTTCAAGGACGACGTCCGGGAGGTGCAGGAGGGCTTCGAATGCGGCATCCTGCTGGACGGCTTCAACGACGTGAAGGAGGGCGACGTCCTCGAGGCCTTCGAGACCAGGGAGATCGAGCGCACCGACCTCTCGGTCGCTGGGAACGGCGGCGCCCCGGACGAGCCGGAGGCGGACGAGTCCGAGTAGGCCGGGCGGCGTGGGCTCCGGGTATGTCGGCATCCTGTCCGCGGAGCTGCACTTCCCGGACAACCACTCCCTGAAGGGGAAGCGGAAGGAGCTCCTCTCCGCGAAGGCGCAGCTTCAGCGCCGCTTCGGTGCATCCGTGGCCGAGGTCGACCACCACGATGTGTGGCAGCGCGCGCGCCTGACGGTTGCGTGCGTGGCCCGCGAGCACACCGAGCTGGCGGGCCTCATGGACGGCGCCGAGCGCTACCTCGACTCCCAGGCCTTCGAACTCGTGCGGGTCGAGCGCGAGGTGGTGACGATCGATGAGTTCTGACCGGATGCGCCGCGTGAACGAGGCGCTCCGCGAGGTGCTCTCCGAGGCGATCGCGGCGCTCAAGGACCCGCGGATCGGCTTCGTCACCGTGACCGGTGTGAAGGCGAGCCCCGACCTGCGGCAGGCGACGGTCTACGTGAGCGTCCTCGGCTCGGCGCGAACGCGGAGGGCTTCGCTCGAAGGCCTCGAATCCTCGCACGGTGTACTCCAGGCGGTCATCAACCGCGAGCTGCACCTGAAGCGAACTCCCCAGTTGAGCTTTGAGTACGATCCGACGATAGAAGAGGGGGTGCGGCTAACCAGGCTCATCGATGAGCTTGCCCCAGACGGAAACACAGAACGCTGATCTCGTCGCGGTCGCAGAGGCGATCCGGTTGCACGACCGGTTCCTCATCACGACCCACGAGAACCCGGACGGCGACGCACTCGGGTCGATCCTCGCGATGAAGTTCGCACTCGACCAGCTGGGCAAGGACGGGTTCCTCTACCTCTCGGGAATCATCCCGCTGCCGCACGAGTACGACTTCATGTCGCTGGACGGGCTCAGCCGCGTCCCACCGCCGGACTCCGCGGAGCGCGTCGTGCTGGCGCTCGACTGTGCGAACGAGCGCCGCATCGGTCCCGATCCCGCGCTCCTCGAGGCGGCGCCGCTCGTGATCGATGTGGACCACCACCACGACAACTCGCGCTTCGGCGACATCAACCTCGTCGTGCCGGACGCCTCCTCGACGGGCGAGATCCTCTACGACCTCTTCCACGAGCTCGAGATCGAGGTGACCCCGGAGATCGCCGAGGCGCTCTACATCGCCCTCGTCACCGACACCGGCCGTTTCCAGTACACGAACACGACGCCGAAAGCGCTCCGCATGGCCGCGGAGCTCGTCGAGGCAGGCGCCAACGTGCACCAGGTCTTCCAGGACGTCTACGAGAACGTCGCCTTCGCGAAGATCAAGCTCCTTGCACGCGCGCTCGAGAAGGCGCGCGTCTACGAGGGCGGGCGGGTGATCGTCGCCGACCTCGCCCGCGACGACTTCGCCGAGGCCGGCGCGGAGGAGCCGTTCGCCGAGGGCATCATCGACTACCTGCGAGCAGTGGAGGGCGCCGAGATCGTCGCCCTCATCCGCGAGCCGCCGACCCAGAACGGCCCCACGCGGCGCGTCAGCCTGCGCACTCGCGCCGAGGGCGTCGACGTCTCCGCGATCGCCAGGAAGAGCGGCGGCGGCGGCCACCGCCAGGCCGCGGGCTTCTCGAGCGAAGCCTCGACGGACGAGATCGTCGACTTCATCCGGCGCGAGTTCCTCGCGCAGTCGCCGAGCCGGACCTAGCCCGAAGCCTCGGCAGCCAGCGCGGCGCACGCGACTCCCTTGTGTTCCACGAGCACGAGCGGGAGCCATGTCTCCAGGAGACGGCCGTGTCGCGGAACGAGGCGGGGGAGAGGCTTGGTGCCCGTGGAACACAAGCGCGGTTCGTAGACTGGCGCGTCGTGGGAGCTGAGCCGCCGTCCGGGCTCGTGCTGGTCGACAAGCCGGCCGGGCCGTCGTCCTTCGCCGTCGTCGCCGACCTGCGGCGGCGCTACCGGACGAAGGCCGGGCACGCGGGGACGCTCGACCCGCTCGCCACCGGGCTCCTCCTCGTCCTGCTCGGCCGCGGGACCCGGCTCGCGCGCTATCTCGTCGGCCTGGACAAGCGCTACCGCACCGAGATCCGCCTCGGCATGCGAACCTCCACCGGGGACGGCGAGGGGGAGGTGGTCGAGGAAACCCCGATTCCCATCGAGGACGAGATCCTCGCCCTCGAGGGGGACGTCGAGCTCACGGTCCCGGCGGCGTCGGCCGTCAAGATCGGCGGCGAGCGGGCCTACAGGCTCCACCGGCGCGGCGTGGCCGTCGAGATGCCGGTTCGCAGCTCGACGATCCACGCGCTCCGGATCGTCCGCTACGCGCCGCCGCTCCTCGAGCTCGACCTGCACGTCTCGAGCGGCACGTACGTCCGCTCGGTCGCGGACGCGCTCGGCGGCCACTGTCGGTGGCTGCGCCGGACCGCGGTGGGGCCGTTCCGGGTCGAGGACGCGGACGCGGAGCGCGTCCTGCCGCTCCTCGCGGCTCTCGTTCACCTCCCGGAGCGCGAACTCGACAACGACGAGGCGCGGCTCGTCCGCTCGGGCCGCGGAATCGCGGGAGCGGGGGAGGGACCCGTCGCGCTCTGGACGGGCGACGGCGAGCTCCTCGCCGTCGGCCAGGCCGACGCCGGGACGATCAGGCCCGAGACCGTCCTCGGATGACGCTCCTCCGGGAGCGCGAGTTCCGCAACCTCTGGTTCGCGCAGTCGATCTCGCTGCTCGGCGACCAGGTCGCGGTGCTCGCGCTACCGCTGGTCGCCGTCCTCGTCCTCGACGCCGGGCCCGGGCAGATGGGGCTCCTGGGGGCGGCCGCGCTCTTGCCGCATCTCCTCTTCTCGCTTCCGACCGGCGTCTGGCTCGACCGTGTGGCCGTACGCCGCCGGGTCATGATCGCGGCCGACCTCGGGCGCGCGCTCCTGGTGGGCACGATCCCGCTCGCGTACGCCCTGGACGTGCTGACGCTGGTGCAGGTCTACGCGGTTGCATTCCTGGCCGGCTCGCTGGCGGTCCTCTTCGACCTCTCGTACCCGACCCTGTTCGTCTCGCTTGCGCCGCGCGAGCGCTACCTCGAAGGGAACTCGCTCATTCACGGCAGCCGTTCCTTCTCCTATGTCGCCGGGCCGTCGCTCGGCGGGCTCCTCGTCCAGGTCTTCAGCGCGCCGTTCGCCGTGCTCGCCGACGCGGTCTCCTTCCTCGTCTCGGCGCTCTGCCTCGGTCGCGTTCGCGCCGAGGAGGCGCCGATCGAGCACGAGGGCGAGGCGGGCCTCCGCGACCGTGTCGCGGTCGGCCTCCGCTTCATCGGCGGTAACCCCATCTTCCGGCCGACGCTCGTCTCGGTGGCCACCCTCAACTTCTTCAACTACGCGTTCAGCGCACTGTTCGTCCTCTATGCGACCCGGTCGCTCGGGGTCGAGCCGGGGACGCTGGGGCTCGTCCTCGGCGCCGGCGCGGTCGGCGGCATCCTGGGAGCGGTCTTCGCAGGCCGCCTCGGAAGGGCGATCGGCGTCGGCAGGGCCTTCCTGGTCGGCTGCGTGCTCTTCCCGGCGCCGCTCGTGCTCGTCCCGTTGGCCGAGGGCCCGCATGCGCTCGTCCTCGGCATGCTCTTCGCCGCCGAGTTTCTCTCGGGCCTGGGCGTCATGATTCTCGACATCAACGCCGCCTCGATCATGTTCGCGCTCACCCCCGACCGTTTGCGGTCCCGGGCGACCGGGGCGTTCAACTTCGTCAACTGGGGGATCCGCCCCCTCGGGTCGCTCGCCGGCGGCGCCCTCGGCGCATGGATCGGCGTACGCCCGACGCTCTGGGTGGCGACGATCGGCGCCATGACCGGCGCGGTGTGGCTCCTGCCTTCCCCGGTGCGGGGCCTGCGCGAGCTGCCCGAGGAGACGGCGTGATCGCCGCCCGGTCGCCCGCCGACCTCCAGCCCGCCGAGCGGGCCGTCGCCCTCGGAACCTTCGACGGCGTCCACCGCGGCCACCGGGCCGTGATCGAGGCCGTGAAGGCGGCGGGCCTCCGCTCGACGGTCCTCACCTTCGACCCGCATCCCCGCCTCGTGCTCGGCTACGAGGTACAGCTCCTCACGACCCTGGAGCGCCGTCTCGAGCTGATCGAAGAGATCGGCCCCGACGAGGTGGTCGTGGTCGAGTTCACGCAGGAGCTCTCCCGCCGCGAGCCGGAGGAGTTCGTCGCGGAGTACGTGACCGCCATCGGGGCGAAGGTCGTCGTCGCCGGCGAGGACTTCCGCTTCGGGGCCGGCCGTCGCGGCGACGTGGCGCTCCTCCGGTCGATGGGGCTCGACGTGCGCCCCGTGCCACTGCTCGAAGGCGTGTCCTCGAGCCGGATCCGCGAGCTCGCCCGGGAAGGAGACCTCCCCGCGGCAGCGGCGCTGCTGGGGCGGCCCTTCGAGCTCGAGGGCGAGGTCGTCTACGGCGACCAACGGGGCGGGACGCTCGGGTTCCCGACTGCGAACCTCTCACCCGACCCGCACATGCTCGTTCCCGCGTACGGCATCTACGCGGGCCAGGCGCTCGGCCACCGCGTGGCCGCGTCCATCGGCGTCAACCCGCACTACGGCGGCAGCGAACGCCGGATCGAGGCGTTCCTCCTCGACTTCCAAGGCGACCTGTACGGGAGCCGCCTCCGTCTCGAGCTCTGGGAGCGCCTGCGCGAGGAGCGGGCCTTCGCGAGTGAGGAAGACCTCGTCGCCCAGATCGCGGCGGACGTCGAGGCGGCGCGTGCCGTTCAGCGCCCCTCCTAGAGCGATAAGGCGAGGCCGCTGCGGCGCGGGTCCGCGGCCGCTCCCGAGCGTGCGACGACGCTGACGCCGCCGAAGTAGTGGTGTAGCTCGTCCCAGAGCCGAACCTCGTAGCCGCCCTCCTGGAGGGCATCCACCACGCTCCCGTCGAAGCCCGGCTCCAGGTGGACGATCTCACCGGTCGAATGGAGCCGCGGCCGGTCGACGGCCTCCTGCGGCGGCAGCTTCTCATCGAGGATGCCGGAGAGCACCTGGGTGAGCGCCGGCCGCAGCCGCGTGCCGCCCGCGGCCCCCGCCGTAAGGACGAGGCCGTCGCCGTCGATCGCGACCGTCGGCGACATCATGCTTGCCATCCGCAGCCCCGGCTCCAGCGGGCCGATCAGGAGGTCTGCCTCTCCCAGCATGCTGTTCAGGTGCACGTCGTAGCCGGGAAGGAAGTCCCCCGACCCGAGCCCGAGGCTCGACGTGAGGACACACGCGCTCCCTGCACTGTCGACGGCACAGAGGTTCGTCGTGTGCTCGTACGTCCGGCCGCTGTAGAGCGGCGCCGCGAGGATGCGGGCGAGAGCGAGCGCGCGGTCCGCGGGCGAAGCGCCGTCGAGCGGGGGGAGGGCTACGAGCGTGTCGACGAGCTGAGACAGCCCGCCCCGTGTCTGGACGGCGGCGCCCGCGTACTCGGCCTCCGCCGGAGGCAGCCATTCCACGCGATAGGCCGCGAGGTCGTCCGGCGTCAGGAGCCCGCCGCGCTCCTCCATGAGCTGGAGAAGCGACTCGGCGAGCGTGCCCGTGTAGAACGTGCCGGCGCCCTCCTCGGCCACCACCTCCAGCGCGGCGACGAGGCCGGGCTGGTCGAGTCGGTCTCCTGCCTCGAGCAGGCGCCCTCCGGGCGCGTAGATGCGGCCTCCCTCGCGCATCGTCATGACCGCGGCGAGCATGGCGAGGCACTTGGCGTGGGCCGGGGGCATGGTCACGCCCTCCCTGGCGAGCCGGAGCGCAGGCTCCACGAGCCGCGGCCAGGGCAGCGATCCGGCGCGGCTCCAGAGCTCGTGGAGCCCGGCCGGGACTCCGGGGACGGCGCACGTGGCCGCGCCGACGAAGTAGTGCACCAGCTCCTCGCCGAACGGAACCGCCAGCTCCTCCAGCACCGGCGTCTCCCTGGGGCGTCCAAGTCCGGGGATGGTGACGAAGAAGTCGAGGACGGCCGCTCGGCCGCTCCCGCCCTCGAGCCAGACGGCGTAACCGCCCCCTGCGATGCCCGTCATCACGCTTTCGGCGACACAGGATGCGAGCGCCGCCGCGACCGCGGCATCGGCGGCCGTCCCGCCTTCGGCGAGGATCTCGAGGCCCGCCTCCGCCGTCGCCGGATGGCCTGCCGCAACGCCTGGAAGTACCTGCACCTTTGCTAGCCTACGTCGGTCGTGACCCTCACGAAGAACGCAAAGAGAGAGATCTTCGACCGCCACGGGCGGTCGACCGGGGACACCGGGTCACCCCAGGTGCAGGTCGCGCTGCTCACCAAGCGGATCGAGCAGCTGACCGAGCACCTCCGCATCCATCGGAAGGATCACCACTCGCGCCGCGGGCTCCTCAAGCTCGTCGGCAGGCGCCGCAGGCTCCTCAACTACCTGCAGAAGCGGGATCTCGAGGGCTATCGCGCGCTCATTCAAGAGCTCGGGCTCAGGAGGTAGGCGCAGCTCCCGGATCTGCCGCCCACCGCACTGGCCGACCATGCTGGGAGACCTGGTGGAAGTTTGAGGGAAGCCCGCCGCACGGGCCTGCCTCAAACCTCCGCCTCCGTCTCCCGCCGGAGAAGGAGGAAAACATGAGCACGATCGCACCCGAGGTCACGTCGGTCACGGCTGCCGTCGGAGGCGACGAGATTCGCTTCGAGACGGGCAAGCTGGCCAAGCAGGCCGACGGAGCCATCATCGTTCGCAGCGGGGACACGATGGTCCTCGCGACCGCCCAGGGCCGCCTCGAGGCGCGCGAGGGCGCTGACTTCTTTCCGCTCACCGTCGACGTCGAGGAGCGGATGTACGCGGCCGGGAAGATTCCCGGAGGCTTCTTCAAGCGCGAGGGGCGCCCGACCGAGAAGGCGATCCTCACCGCGCGCATGATCGACCGCCCGATCAGGCCGCTCTGGCCGAAGGGCTTCCGGAACGAGGTGCAGGTGATCTGCACGACGCTGTCCGCCGACCTCGTCACCTCGTACGACATCCTGTGCATCAACGGCGCGTCGGCGGCGCTCATGATCTCGCCGCTGCCGTTTCTCGGCCCCGTGGGCGCCGTGCGGATCGGCATGATCGACGACCGACTGGTCGTCAACCCGACGCTGCCCGAGGCCGAGGGCTCGGAGCTCGACCTCATCGTCGTCGGCACGAAGGAAGGCCTGACGATGGTCGAGGCGGGCGCCAACGAGATCCCGGAGGAGAGACTGCTCGAGGCCTTCGAGCTCGCGCACTCCGAGATCAAGAAGCTCTGCGAGGTGCAGGAGGAGCTGCGCCGGCAGGTCGGAAAGCCGAAATGGCTGGACACCGACCTCACAGAGGAGCTCGACCGTACGCACGGCGACCGCTTCTCGGCGCGCATCCAGGCCGAGGGCTTGCGCGAGGCGGCCGCAGCGGTCGAGGAGGCGGTCACCGAGCTGTGCCCGCCCCTCACCATGGACTCCACGGAGGAGGACATCGTCCGCGAGACGCAGGTCCGCTCCAGCCTCGACACGCTCCTCGAGCGCCGGCGCCTCGACGCCGTCATCGGCCCGGTGAGCGAGCAGTTCGAGGACGAGCTCAGGCTGCTGACGGAGGCGGAGCAGGATCCGAAGCAGCTCCGGTCGGCCAAGCGGCACCTGCTCTTCGAGCGCATCATCGAGACGGTCGAGCTGCCCTTCCCCGTCGGTCCTGCGACCGTCGAGGGAGAGGCTCCGGCCGTCAAGGACGGCCTGACGCGGCAGTACGTGAAGAAGGCCGCGGACGCGATCTACAAGGAGCTCGTGCGGCGGAAGATCGCCGTCGAGAAGCGCCGTCCCGACGGACGGGCGACCGACGAGATCCGTCCCATCGCCTGCGAGGTCGGCGTCTCTCCGCGCACGCACGGCTCCGCGCTCTTCACCCGCGGCGAGACCCAGATCATGACCCTGCTCACGCTCGGCACCGCCAAGGAGGGCCAGCGGATCGACGACCTCTCACTCGAGGTCGAGCGCCGCTACATGCACCACTACAACTTCCCGCCGTACTCGGTGGGGGAGACCGGCTTCATGCGCGGCCCGAAGCGCCGCGACATCGGCCACGGCGCGCTCGCGCAGCGCGCGCTCGAGCCGATGATCCCGGGCCTGGAGGAGTTTCCGTACACGATCCGTCTCGTCTCCGAGACGCTCGAGTCGAACGGCTCGTCGTCCATGGGCTCCGTCTGCGGCTCGACGCTCGCGCTCATGGACGCCGGCGTGCCGATCAGGCGGCCGGTGAGCGGCATCGCCATGGGCCTGGTCAAGGAGGACGACGAGCACGTCATCCTCACCGACATCCAGGGCGCCGAGGATCACCTGGGCGACATGGACTTCAAGGTCGCTGGCTCCCGCGAGGGCATCACCGCCCTGCAGATGGACATCAAGATCACCGGCGTCACGCAGGAGATCATGCGAAACGCGCTCGAGCAGGCGAAGCGGGCGCGCGAGTTCATCCTCGACCGGATGGCCGAGGCGATCTCGGAGTCCCGCGAGGAGCTCGCCGCGCACGCGCCGCGGATCACGACGATCTCGATCGACCCCGAGCAGATCGGGCTCGTCATCGGCAAGGGCGGCGAGACCATCCGTGGCCTCGAGGCCGATTACGAGGTGCAGATCGACATCGAGGAGGACGGGACGATCCTGATCTACGCGACCGAGGGCGAGAAGGCCGACGCGGCGATCGCCGCCATCCAGGGCCTCACGAAGGAGCCCGAGGTCGGTGACACCTACACCGGCAAGGTCGTCAAGACGACCGACTTCGGCGCCTTCGTCGAGCTCAAGAAGGGCACCGACGGCCTGCTCCACGTCTCCAACGTCGGCCCGGGCCGAGTCGGCCACATCGAGGACGTGATCAGCCGCGGCGACGTGCTCGACGTGATCGTGCAGGAGGTCGACAAGGCCCGCGGCCGCATCGGCCTGAAGCTCGTCGGCAAGCACGAGAACGGCACCGTCGTGCAGCCGGAGGAGCTGATCGAGCGGGCGAAGGACGCTCCGCCGCGGGAGCGCCGCGAGCGCGACGGCGGCGACCGCGACCGCCGCGGCGGCCGCCGGCGCGGCGGCGGCGGACGCCGCGACTAGCTCGGATCTAGCGTGAGCGCTGGGCGGCGGCAACGCCGCCCAGGACGAGCGCACCGCCGACCGCCAGCCAGAGCGTGACGGGCTCGTCGAGGATCGCCGCGCCCATCAGCACGGCCAGCGGCGAGATCAGGTACGTATACGTCACGGCCCGCGTGGCACCGAGGCCGCGCAGGCCGGTGTTCCAGCCGATGTAGCCCAGGAACGTCGACGCGACCCCGAGGTAGAGCACGAGCACCGCGTCCTGGAGGGAGATGCCGGTGACGGAGTCGACCGTCGCACCGCGCACGAAGGGCAGGAGGAAGACCGTCCCGATGAGGCTCGTCGCCGCGGTCAAAGCGAGGAGGTCGTAGCGCACGAGCAACGGCTTCAGGAGCACGTTGTAGAGGGCGAAGGACACCGGGGCCGCGAGGACGAACAGCGGCCCCTTGGCACTCGCGAGCGAGAGCTCGCCGCCCGCGCCGAGGAGGACGACGACGGCCACGCCGGCAAAGGCGACCGCGATGCCCGTTGCCCGGCGGAGGCTCCAGCGCTCCAGGCCGATGCCGACCGCGAGCAGGAGGGTCAGCGCGGGGGAGAGGGCGACCACGAGCGCCGCCGTGCCCGAGGTCGTGTACTTCGTGCCCACGTTCAGGAAGACGTGGTAGCCGACGACCACGCAGACGCCCACAGCGGCCAGGCGCAGCGCGTCTCGCCGCGTGATCCCCGGGAGACCGCCCACCCGCCAGAGCAGGAACGCGAACCCGGGAGCGGCGACCACGTACCGCAGGACGGCGATGTCGACGGGCGCGAAGCCGTGGTCGATCAGCGCCTTGATCACCGAGAACGCGCTCGCCCACACGACTACGACCGCGAGGAGCGCGGCGTGCGCGGTCGCCGTCCTCCGCTCCAGGGGAAGCGCGGTCTCCATCCATAGCGTTAAACCAGGAGCACCCCCGTTCCGTGAGACGAGCGGCGATAATCCCGCGGTGCCGCACTACGACGCCATCGTGGTGGGCGCCGGGCCCGCGGGCTCGACGTGCGCGTACCGCCTCGCCTCAACGGGGGCCTCGGTCCTCCTGCTCGACCGGGCGCGCTTCCCGCGCGACAAGCCGTGCGGCGGCGGCGTTACGGGGCGCGCCGCGCGCCTTCTTCCCTTCTCGATCGGATCCGTGGTCGAGGACACCGTCACGTCGGTGAAGATGCGCCTCCGCTACGGCACGTGGTCCGAGCGCGGCGATGGCGACCCACTCGTGCTCATGACGCAGCGGCTCCGGCTCGACGCCTTCCTCGTCGAGCGCGCCGTCGCGGCGGGCGCGGAGCTGCGCGCGGGCGTGAAGGTGACTGCTGCCGACGCGGGCCTCGACGGCGTCACCGTTACCACGGGCGGGCGAGTCCTCTCTGCGCGGACGCTCGTCGGCGCCGACGGCGTGAACGGTATCTGCGCCAAGGCCCTCGGCCTGGGGGGCAACCAGGCGCTCGGCGTTGCCCTCGAAGGGAACGTTCCGTACGAGCGGCTGGGCGACGGCTACCGCGGCCGTGCGGTGCTCGAGCTCGGCCTCGTCCCGGGCGGTTACGGCTGGGTCTTCCCCAAGGGTGACCACGCGAACATCGGCATCGGCGGCTGGGAGAAGGAAGGGCCGCGCCTGCGGGCGAGCCTCGGCGAGCTCTGCGCCGCTCACGGCGTCGACGTGGAGGAGCTCGAGGGCGTTCGCGGCTACAGGCTGCCCCTGCGCTCGCCGAGCTCTACGCTCGCCCGGGGGCGGGCCGCGGTGATCGGCGACGCCGCCGGCCTCGTCGATCCTGTCTCCGGCGACGGCATCTTCGAGGCGTTCCTGTCGGGCAAGCTCGCGGCCGAGGCGGTGACGGACCTGCTCGAGGGCCGCGCCGACGGCCTGGAGCCGTACGGCGAGCGCCTGACGAAGCAGCTCTCGACGCACCTCTGGGCCTCCTGGGGAGTGAAGGCGGCGCTCGACCGCTTCCCTCGGACGACGTTCGCGATCGCCCGGACGAAGATCGTCTGGCGCACGGTCGAGCGCCTCGTCCAGGGCGAGATCGACGACGTCGGCGCCGCCCGCGGCCTCGCCCGCCCGCCCCTGAAGGCGCTCGCGGCGCTCGCCCGCGCCGCCGGCGATCCGGGAGGAGCTTTCAGGCAGGCCTAGTGCCCCATCAGCCAATACGGCATTGGCCGACGGGGCACTGACTACCATGCGACCGTGCAGAACTACCTGCTGACGACGCTCGACGGCGGCACCCGCGTGGTGACGGAGCCGCTCCCGTCGGTGCGCTCGGTGGCGATCGGCCTCTGGATCGGCACCGGCTCGCGCGACGAGGACGACGCGCACGCGGGCGTCAGCCACTTCCTCGAGCACCTGCTCTTCAAGGGCACGGCCTCGTACTCGGCGCTCGACGTGGCCGAGATCTTCGACACCTTCGGCGGCGAGCTGAACGCGGCCACGGCGCGCGACTACACGGTCGCGTACGCACGCGTGCTCGACGAGCACCTCGAGACGGCGCTGGACGTGATGACGGACATGGTGTTCGCCCCGAGCCTCGCCGACCTCGACGCGGAGCGGGAGGTCGTGCTCGAAGAGATCGCCATGGTCGAGGACTCGCCGCAGGAGCTGATCTTCGATCTGGTGACGAAGGCCGTCTTCGGCCGCCATCCGCTGGGACGGCCCGTGCTCGGGTCGGCCGAGGTGATCTCGACGGTTTCGCGCCGCTCGCTCGGGTCCTTCCACCGCCGCCGCTACCGGCCCGACAACGTCGTCGTCGCGACGGCGGGGAACGTCGACCACGACCGGCTCGTCGGGCTCGTCGACCTCATGCGCGCCAAGGCGGGCGCGCCGCCGGCGCAGCGGCCGTCCGCCCGGGCCCCGTTCGTCGCAGCCCCGAAGCCGTCACTCGTCTTTCAGGAGAAGCCCACGGAGCAGTACCACGTCTGCCTCGGGGCGCCGGGCATCGCCCGCTCGGACCGCCGCCGCTTCACCGCGTCGATCCTCGACAGCGTCCTCGGCGGCTCCGCGTCCTCGCGCCTCTTCCAGGAGATCCGGGAGAAGCGCGGGCTCGCCTACGCCGTCTACACGTTCTCGTCCCAGTACGCCGACACGGGGCAGATCGGGGTCTACGTCGGCACCCGCGAGGAGAACCTCGCCGAGTGCCTGCGCATCGTCTCCGAGCAGGTCGACGACGTCGCCGAGCACGGCCCGCGAGCGGACGAGCTCGCGCGGGCGAAGGAGAATCTCAAGGGACGGATCATGCTCTCGATGGAGATGACCTCCAACCGTATGAGCCGCCTCGGCAAGTCGCTGATCACCGACAGCGAGCTCCTCGGCCTCGACAGGATCCTCGCCGAGATCGAGGCCGTCGACGCGGAGGCGGTCTCGCAGCTCGCCGAGGTCCTCCTGCCCGCGGATGCGATCTCCGTCGCGGCGATCGGCCCGAGTGAGGAGCGGCTCCTCGAGGCCGTCGAGCCGGTGTGCCCCGCGGTCGTGGAGCGCGCCGCCGCGTGAGGATCCTCCTCCTGGGCGCGGGTGGGAAGGTCGGCTCGGCCTTAGCGCCCCGGCTGGTCGAGGCCGGCCACGAGGTTTCGCCAGCCGGGTCGGACACGCCGTGGGATCCTCTCGGACACGACGCCGTGGTGGACTTCACTGAGCCGACGGCCGTGCGGGCGAACGTGGAGCGGTGCCTCGACGCCGGCCTGCCCGCAATCGTGGGGACGACCGGCCTCGGCGGGGACGACCTCGACGCGTTCGATGCCCTCGGCAAGGCGCGCTCCGTAGCGTGCTTCGTGGCGCCCAACTTCGCGCTCGGCGCGGTCCTGATGATGCGCTTCGCCGCCGAGGCGGGCCGGCACCTGCCGCGGGCGGAGATCGTCGAACTCCATCACGAGACGAAGGTCGACGCGCCCTCGGGCACGGCAAAGGCGACGGCGGGACAGCTCCCGGGCGAGGTGCCGATCCACTCGGTCCGTCTTCCTGGGCTGGTCGCGCACCAGGAGGTGCTCCTCGCGGGCGACGGCCAGCTCCTGACGATCCGCCATGACACCTTCTCGCGGGAGGCCTTCGCCCCAGGCGTGCTGCTCGCCCTGGAGCGCCTGGGCACACTGCCGCCGGGCCTGACGGTTGGCCTGGACGCCCTGCTCGACTGACGCCGTCCGATGCCTCTGCGATCATGCGGCTCGCCCGTCAGGGAGCGTGAGCGTCGGCCGAGGTTGTCCGTCCGACCCGCCTGATAGACATCCCGCCTCTCGACGGAAGAGAGGACGCATGAAGGGGCAGGTAGCACTGGTGGTTTGCGAGCGCGGCGTCAGGTTCGCGGTGGTGGTCGTCCGGCCGTCCGTCATCAGCGGCGTGAAGCGAGAGCGAGACGAGGCGGCCCGGGCGTTCTCGGCGGAGTTCGGCGTTCCGGCGGTCCTGATGGCCCAGGGCTCGCGCGGCGTTCCGATCTACGACGGCCGGTCCGATCTCGTCGAGTTCCTGGCGGAGGTCGGTGCCGAGCAGCTTCCCTGGCGGGAATTCGAGATGCGGGCCGCCTGAAAGGTCACCGATTACAATGCGACCGGTGTTCGGCGAGGTCCTAACAGCCATCGTCACGCCCTTCCGCGCGGACGGAGCTGTCGACTTGGACGCCTTCAAGCGCCTCTGCACCCACCTCGTCGATACGGGCTCGGACGGCGTCGTCGTCGCCGGGACGACGGGCGAGGCTCCCACGCTGAGCGACGACGAGCGGCTGGCCCTCTTCGCAGCCGCGGTCGAGACGGTCGGCGACCGCGCCACCGTGATCGCGGGAACCGGGACGTACTCGACGGCGCATTCGGTGCACCTGACCGGCCAGGCGCACGAGCTGGGCGTCGACGGCTTCCTCGTCGTCACGCCCTACTACAACAAGCCTCCGGTGCCGGGGATCGTCGCCCACTTCCGCGCGATCGCCGAGGCCACCGACCGCCCGATCGTCGTCTACAACATCCCGCAGCGGGTCGTCGTCAACCTGGAGCCCGAGACGCTGGCCCAGCTGGCCGAGATCCCGAACGTCACCGCCGTCAAGCAAGCGACGACCGATCCCGGCCAGGCCCGCCGGATCCTCAGCGAGACCGATCTCGCGCTGTACGCCGGGAACGACGACCTCCTCTTCCCGTTCCTAGAGCTCGGCGGCGTGGGTGGGATCCTCGTCTACACACACGTCGTGGGCGCGCGCGTGCGCGAGCTCGTGACCCGCTTCAAGGACGGCGACGTCGAGGGCGCCCGGGCGATCGACGCGGAGCTTCGGCCCGTGATCGAAGCCCTCGCCGTGACGACGAACCCCATCCCGGTGAAGGCGGCGCTCGCCATGCTCGGCCACGACGTCGGGAGTCTGAGGCTGCCGCTCGTCGAGGCGAGCGACGAGCAGAAGAGCCTCATCCGCGGGACGCTCGAGCGCGTCGGCGTCCTCGCGGTCGCGTCAGCGCAACTCTAGCCCGCGCGCGAGGTACTTCAGGCCGGAGTCGATGTTCGTCGTCGCCACGCGCGAGCCGGGGCCCAGGCGCTCGGCGAGCCGGAGGGCGACGGCGATGTTCGCCCCGGTCGACGGTCCGCAGAGCAGCCCCTCGACGCGCGCCGCCCGTGCCGCCGTCGCGAAGGCATCGGCCTCGGGGACGGCGAAGACCTCGTCGAAGTCGTCCTCCGTGAGCAGCGGCGGCCAGAAGCCGACGCCGCCGCCCTCGATGTGGTGCGTCCCGGCGCGGCCCTGGGAGATCACCGGCGACTCGCCGGGTTCGATCACCGCCCGATGGACGTGTGGAATCGTCCGCCGGAGCGCGCGCGTGACGCCGAGGAAGTGGCCGGCGGTCCCGACGTAGGCACAGAAGGCGTCGAGGCGGCCGTCGAGCTGGTCCGCGAGCTCGCTTCCGAGCTCGTCGTACCCGTCGATCATGTCCGTGTTGTTGAACTGGTCGGTGGGGTAGCCGTCGACCTCCGCGACGATCTCAACGGCTCGTTCCATCATCCTCGGGATCAGGTCGGCGGTGATCCCTTCGGGGCTCGGGACGATCTCGAGCTCTGCGCCGAACGCCTGCATCGTCTCGAGCTTCTCGGGCGAGAAGGCATCGGAGGTGACGATCCGCAGGGGGTAATCCTTCACGGCGCAGACGAACGCGAGCGAGGAGCCCGTGCTCCCACCCGTGTACTCGACGACCGGCTGTCCCGGCTGGAGCCGGCCTGACCGCTCGGCGCCCTCGATCATCGCCAGCGCCATCCGGTCCTTGTAGGACCCGGTCGGGTTAGCCGACTCGAGCTTGAGCCAGACCTCGCCGCTGTTGGGGCCTGTGAGCCGCCCGAGCTGTACGACCGGCGTGCTCCCGATCGCGCCGAGGAGGGCCGGCCGTGCCTCGCTTCCGTCCATGCGAGAAACGTACACTTCCGCGAATGCCCGAGAGCACGCGGATCATCCCGCTCGGCGGCCTGGGCGAAGTCGGCAAGAACCTGACCGTGGTCGAGAGCGACGACGGCATCGTCGTCATCGACGCAGGCCTCTCCTTCCCCCGCGACGAGCACCTCGGGGTCGACCTCGTGCTTCCCGATTTCGAGTACCTCCGCCAGCGACGCGACGAGATCCGCGCCGTCGTCCTCACCCACGGGCATGAGGATCACGTCGGCGCGCTGCCGTACCTCATGCGCGAGGTGGATGTGCCGGAGGTCTGGGCCACGCGGCTGACACTCGGCCTCGTCAAGTCCAAGCTCGACGAGCACGGGCTCCTGCGGTCGGCCGAGCTGCTCGAGATCGAGCCCGAGAAGGGGGCCGTGCCTCTCGGGCCGTTCCGGGCGGAGTTCATCCGCATGGCGCACTCGATCCCCGACGCCGTCGCCGTCGCGCTGGACACGCCTGGCGGTCTCCTGGTGGCGACGGGCGACTACAAGGTCGACCACACTCCCGTGGACGGCTTCCGCACCGACCTCGGCAAGCTCGCCGAGCTGGGCAACCGCGGCGTCGACCTGCTCCTCGGCGACTCGACCAACGCCGAGCGGCCCGGCGTCACGGAGTCCGAGCGGACGGTGGGCGAGGTCTTCCGCCACCTGATCCCGCAGCGGGAGGGACGGGTGCTCATCGCCTCCTTCGCGTCCAACATCCACCGCGTGCAGCAGGCGATGGACGTGGCGGCAGAGGCGGGGAGGAGGGTGGCTCTCGTCGGGCGCTCGCTCCGCAAGAACGTCAACATCGCGCGCAACCTCGGCTATCTCGACGTTCGCGACGAGCTGCTCGTGAAGCCCGACGAGCTCGACATGCTGCGCCCCGAGGAGACGATGATCCTCTGCACGGGAAGCCAGGGCGAGCCGATGTCCGCCCTCACCCGCATGGCCTACCACGACCATCCGCACGTCGCCATAGAAGAAGGGGACACGGTGATCATCTCCGCGAAGCCGGTGCCGGGGAACGAGCTGCGCGTCCACGACACGATCAACCGCCTCGCCAAGTCCGGGGCGGAGGTCCTGCATCAGGAGATCGCGCCCGTCCACGTCTCCGGGCACGGGAACGCCGAGGAGATCCGCACTATCCTCGCGCTTCTCCGGCCCCACAACGTGATGCCGGTGCACGGCGAGTTCCGGATGCTTACCGCGCAGGCGCGGCTGGCACGAGACGCGGGCGTCCCCGCCGACCGGATCACCCTCGCCGAGAACGGGTCTGTCGTCGAGCTGCGAAGCGGCATCGCCCGCGTCGTCGACCAGCTCGAGACCGGCAGCACGTTCGTCGACGGCCTCGGCGTCGGCGACGTCCAGGACGTCGCCCTCCGCGATCGGCGTCACCTCTCCGAGGACGGGGTGCTGATCGTCGTCGCGACGGTGGGGATGCAGAACGGCCGCGAGATCGCGGCGCCCGAAGTGATCTCGCGGGGCTTCGCCGAGACGGACTCGCTGCTCGAAGAAGCGAGGCTCGAGGCCGAGCGCACGGTGCAGGAGTGTCTGCAGCAGAACGTGAGGGAGCTGAAGCTCCTGCAGGAGCACATCCACGACAACGTGGGCAAGCTCGTCTCGGAGCGCACCGGCCGCCGGCCGATGATCCTCCCGGTCGTCGTCGAGGTCTAGAAGGGCTAGCGAAACCCCGTCGCGCTCGGCGGCGGGTCGAGCGGGCTCGTCGGCAGGCCCGGCGGCGGATCGAGGCGGTGGATGTTGAACGCCGCCGGCGCGACGTCGTTCGGCGTCGACGGGTGGAAGACCGACGCCAGGTGCTGGATCTGGCCGCGGCCGGGCCCGAGTTCCCACTGGCCGCCGCCGTAGATGGCGATCCCGTGCTCGGCGCAGTGGTCGTAAGCGTCGAAGAGGCGCTGGACGCTGCCGAAGCGCGACGGCTTGAAGTTCAGCGTCCTCGGGGGGAACGGCAGGTCCTCGATGTCGGCCGTCGAGTGGATCGGCGCGTCCCAGGTGATCCGGTCGCGGTGCGGCTCGAGGACCGGGCCGGTGCCGTCGTTCAGGTCGGGATCCTCGATCCACGCCGTCGGGAAGCCCTCCGCGACGAGGCGGTAGAGCACGGGATCGCCCGGCTGGTCGACGGGCGTGCCCTTGTAGGCGCCCTTGAGGTCGACGGTGTCGACCGCGCCCGTGTCCGCGAGCGCGGCCACGAGCGCCTCGTCCCACTCGCTCGTCGGATCGAGCTTGAAGCGGAGAGCGGGATAGCGCTCGAGCAGCAGCGGGATCGGATCCGGCCTCGGCGGCTGTTCGATCCGCAACGAGACGACGAAGGTGACCGGCCGCGGCTCGCGTCCGGTCGCCTGGGCGAGCGAGAGCCCTGCCTGGCGCAGCGCTAGGTCGAGCGCGGCGCTCTCGTATGCCCAGCGCCGGTAGTCGCGGAAGGCATCCATCCCGGGCCCGGCCGGGAAGAGCGCCAGGCGCTCGAGAAGCTGCGAGAAGCTGTCCAGTGTGTGCTCGCCCGCGAGCGGGAGCGTGGGGCCCTCGGCCTGGAGCGCCTCGTGGTCCTCGCCTGAGTAGGTGACGTCCTCGCCGACGCCTTCCTGTCCGCCGCCCTGGAGGTGGATCACCGTTGTTCGGCGGACGAAGTCGTGCGAGGCCTGCACCTCGCGGGGCTCGAGGTCGTAGGACTCGATCTCCAGCGGGAGCTCGCGAACGGAGTCGTAGGTCGCCATCCGCCGACAACGGTACGTGTTCCGTCCCAGTTGGTGTACTAGTTAGGAGATGACCGACACGAACGGCAGCGGCTGGGCAACGCTCATGCGCGGGTACGGCGTATCCGACCGGACGGTGAATCGCCTCATCCGATCGCTCGCCGCCAGCGAAGTCGCTGCGCTCGCGTTCTGCCGCCTCCTCGAGCGGTGGGCACGAGGCGAGCCCGAGCCCTGCACGCCGGAGCGCCGCCAGGCAGCCTTCCGGCGCGCCGCAGAGCGCGCCGAGACGGCGCTGACCGGTCTCGAGGGCCCGCTGGGCCGCTTCCTGCTCGAGCTGGAGCCGGCCGGAGCCGAGGGCCGCTCCTGGTACGGCGAGCCTGGCGCGGGCGAGGTGGTCGTCTGGGATGCCGTCCTCCAGCGGGCGGGTATCGTCGCCGCGCCCCATCGCGTGGCGCACGCGTACCTGGAGCTGGCCGTGCTCGTCCGCGCGCTCCAGGGCCTCGCCGACTCGGCGCGCATCGAGTCCGCGCCGGACCGGGAGTCGCTCTGGGCCGGGCTCTTCGACCTGCGCGAGAACCTGCTCGACGGCTGCCTCGACGACCTGCGCGCGCTCGCCGCATAGGTGCCGACGGTCTGCGTCGTCGGGTCGGTCAACCTCGACCTCGTCGCGACGGTTCCGCGCCTGCCGAGACCGGGCGAGACGCTCACCGGCGCCACGCTCGAACACGTCCCGGGAGGGAAGGGCGCGAACCAGGCGGTCGCCGCCGCGCGGCTGGGCGCCGAGGTGCGCTTCGTCGGCGCGGTGGGCGAGGACGACTTCGGCCGGGAGGCGCTGGCGGAGCTCCGAGGCAGCACAGACCTCTCCGGGCTGCAGGTCGTCGACGCCCCGACGGGGGTCGCCCTCATCCTCGTCGACGAGGCCGGCGAGAACCAGATCGTCGTCGTTCCCGGCGCCAACCACGCGCTTGCTGCGGAGCGGATCGAGGTCGGGGAGCCCGAGGCGCTCGTCTGCCAGTTGGAGGTCGAGGACGATGCAATCGAAGCGGCGATCCGACAGGCGCCCGAGGCATTCTTCTGCCTCAACGCCGCGCCGTCCCGCCCCGTGTCGGCCGTGATCCTAGAGCGCGCGGACCTGATCGTCGCGAACTCGCTCGAGCTCGAGGCGCTCGGGTCGAGCCCAATGGGAGCGCTCTTCGCCCTCACGCTCGGCGCCGACGGCGCGCTGCTCCTGGAGAACGGGGAGGAGGTCGCACGCGCTACGCCTCCGGTCGTCGAGGCGGTCGACGGCACGGCGGCGGGCGATGCCTTCACCGCCTGTCTCCTCGTCTCGCTGCTCGAAGGCCGCGACCGCGAGGAGGCCCTCCGCCGCGCCTGCGCCGCCGGCGCGATCGCCGCGTCCCGGCCGGGCGCGCAGCCTTCGCTGCCCACCGCGGCGGACGTTGACGAGATACTGCGCGCGTGACCGACCCGACGCCGGTCCTCCTCGACTGCGACCCCGGTCACGACGACGCGATCGCGCTCCTCCTCGCGCTTGCCAGCCCGGAGCTCGAGCTTCTCGGCGTCACGACCGTGGCCGGGAACCAGACGCTCGAGAAGACCACGGCGAACGCGCTCCGGGTCCTGGAGTTCGTCGGCAGGGGCGACGTCCCGGTAGCGGCCGGCACCGACCGGCCGCTCGCCCGTGAGCTCTTCATCGCGGCCTACGTCCACGGCGAGTCGGGCCTAGACGGGCCCGCCCTTCCCGAGCCGCTGGGCGCGCCCGTCGACCAGCACGCGGTCGACTTCCTCGCAGAGCGCATCCTCGGCTCGGCGCGCCCCGTGACGCTCGTTCTGGTGGGGCCACTCACGAACATCGCCCTCCTCCTGTCGCGCTACCCCGAGGCGGCCGACAACATCGGGCGCCTCGTGATCATGGGCGGAGCGCTCGCGGAGGGGAACGTGACGCCGGCGGCCGAGTTCAACATCTACGTCGACCCCGAGGCGGCCTGGCGCGTGTTCCACAGCGGCCTGCCCGTGACGATGATCGGGCTGGACGTCACGCACAAGGCGCTGATGAAGGACGCGCACGCCGAGCGTCTCCGCGAGTCCGGGCCGACGGGCCGCATGGTCGCCGAGCTCTACGACTTCTTCATCGAGTACCACCGCCGCACGTACGAGCACGACGGCGCGCCGATCCACGACGCCGTCGCGGTGGCGCAGGTGCTGCGGCCTGGGATCGTCGAGACGCTGCACCGCCACGTGGACATCGACTGCGAGTCCCGGCTCTGCCGCGGCCGGACGGTGGTCGACCTCTGGCGGAGGACGGCGAACGAGCCGAATACCGACGTCGGGGTCGACATCGACGCGGACGGCTTCCTCGAGCTCCTCTGCGGGCGCATCAGCAGTCTCTGAGCGAGGAAGGAGCGGCCTCCGGGGCCGCGAAAGAAGCGTGAGCATGGCGCCAAGGAAGCGTCCATCTCGGGTTCGCCCCAAGTCGCCTGCCCGCGTGCGCAAGAAGAAGCGCGCGCGGCGGCAGCGCGGGAGCGGGAATCACGACCTCCTCGGCCTCGGCCTGCTCGCGACCGGGCTCTTCCTCGCCGTCGTCACCTGGCTCGAGGGGAACGGAGGCATCGTCGGGACGACGATCGCCGACTGGCTCGACTCGCTCTTCGGGACCGGGAGGATCGCCGTCCCGATCGTCTTCCTAGTGCTCGGCGCGCTCATGATCGCGCGCGCGTCGCTCGTCGACGTTCGGCCGTTCCGCACCGGGCTCGTCCTGCTCGCGATCGGGATCCTCGTCCTGCTCGGCGAAGAGCGGGGAGGGACGTTCGGCTCCGCCTCGGACGGAGTGTTCGGCCGGCTGCTGGGCGGCACCGGCACCTTCATCCTCGGCCTCTTCCTCTGCTGGGGCGGCGCCCTGCTCCTCACGGGGGCCTCGCTGGGCGCGCTCCTGCGCCGGTCGGCGCGGGTAGCCCGCGAGACGGCAGGCGCGGCGCGGAGGACGGTGGCCGCCGTGCGCGTCCCGGCCAGGGACGACCTGGCGTGGGGCGAGACGCTGGACGAAGGCTCGAACGGCCACCGGACGAGGCCGCCCGTCGACGGCGAGGAGGCCTATCCGGACGTGGTCAGCGACGCGCCGCCGCAGCAGCCCGTCCTCGTGGAGCAGCTCGACCACGCCCGGGAGGGCGAGCTGTCGCTCGAGACCGACGACGTGCCGGAGCCGCCGACGCTCTTCGACCCGCCGACCAGCGAGCACGTCGACTACCGGCTCCCCGACGCCGCCGTGCTTCGGCGTTCGCGCTCGCACGAGGGCCAGCCGGGAAAGGCCGCCGAGCGCACCGCCGAGGCGCTGCTCCAGGCGCTCGCCAACTTCGGGATCGACGCGAACCTCGTCGGCCAGGTCGTCGGGCCGCGCGTGACCCGCTACGAGCTCCAGCTGGCGCCAGGGACGAAGGTGGGCAAGGTGGCGGCGCTGAAGGACGACCTCGCCTACGCGCTCGCCACGACCGAGATCCGCATCCTCGCGCCCATCCCCGGCAAACAGGCGGTGGGCGTCGAGGTGCCCAACCTCGCGCCGAACATCGTCACCCTCGGCGACATCTTCGACGAGCTCCCCTCCGGGGCGAGTCCGCTCTCGGTCTGGCTCGGCAAGGACATCTCGGGCGCCTCCGTCCACGCGGACCTCGCCCGCATGCCGCACATCCTCATCGCCGGCACGACCGGCTCGGGGAAGTCTGGCTGCATCAACACGATGCTCTGCTCCGTTCTCCTGCGGGCGACGCCTGACGACGTCCGCATGATCCTCGTCGACCCGAAGCGCGTGGAGCTCGGCCTCTACGAGTCGATCCCGCACCTCCTGACGCCGGTCGTCTCCAGCCCGAAGCAGGCATCCGCGGTGCTCACCAACGTCCTCACCGAAATGGAACGCCGCTACGAGCGCATGAGCCTCGCGCGGGCGCGCAACCTCTCCGAGCTGAACCGCGCCCTGCGCAAGCGCGGCGAGACGCAGCTCCCGTACCTGCTCGTCGTGATCGACGAGCTCGCCGACCTGATGATGGTCTCGCCGCAGGAGGTCGAGGACGCGGTCATCCGGCTGGCGCAGAAGTCGCGCGCCGTCGGCATCCACCTCGTGCTCGCCACGCAGCGGCCGTCCGTGGACGTGATCACGGGGATGATCAAGGCCAACGTCCCCTCCCGCATCGCCTTCGCCGTCTCGAGCCAGACCGACAGCCGCGTCATCCTCGACTCCTCGGGCGCCGAGAGCCTGCTCGGACAGGGCGACATGCTCTTCAAGCCACTCGGGACGTCCCGCCTCCAGCGCGTGCAAGGCGCCTACGTGAGCGAGGAGGAGATCGCCCTCATCGTCGAGCAGTGCCGCAGCCAGCGCTCGCAGGAGCTGGACGAGTCCCTTCTCGAGCCGCCCGAGGCGGCCCACGCGGCCGACGACGGCGACGAGGACTTCGACCCCGACGAGGATCCGCTCCTCGACAAAGCGATCGAGGTCGTCGTGCAGACGCAGACCGCGTCGGTGTCGCTCCTCCAGCGCCGACTCAGGGTCGGCTATACGCGCGCCGGCCGCCTCATCGACATGCTCGAGCGGCGCGGGATCATCTCCGGCTACGAGGGATCGAAGCCCCGCCGCGTCCTCGTCGGGGAGGGAGACCTCGCCCACGTGCTCCAGGAGACGGCGCCGTAGGGCGCTAACGAACCTTTCGTCCTGCACGTCCTAGAAAAGGGATCGCGAGAGGGATAGCATCGTGCGATCCACTCGACGGCATGGGCGAAAGAGGAGGTTCCGTGAACGCAAGGAGAAAGCTGCCGTGGCTCTTGCTGCTGCTGGCTACGCTCGCTCTCGCGCTCGTCGCAGCGGGTTGCGGCGGGGACGACGACGAGACGACTCCGGCAGGAGGAGGAACGGGCGCTGAGGACACGACCACGGCTGAAGAGCCGATCAAGGTCGGCCTCGTCACCGACATCGGCGGATTGAACGACCGTGGCTTCAACTCGCTGGCCAACCAGGGCCTCGAGCGGGCCGCGAGCGACCTGGGCGTCGAGATTCGAGTGCTCGAGTCCAAGTCGGACGCCGACTACATCCCCAACCTGTCCACGCTGGCAGAGGAGGGTTACAACCTCGTGATCTCGGTCGGCTTCCTCATGGGTGAAGCGACCCACCAGGCGGCCGAGGCGTTCCCGGACACGAGCTTCGCCATCATCGACAACGCCTACGGCGGCGAGGGGTGTGAGGACACCGACACCTGCGAGCTGCCCAACCTCCAGGGGCTCCTCTTCAAGGAGCAGGAGACGGGCTACCTTTCGGGGTATCTCGCCGGCCTCGTGACCGAGTCGAACACGATCTCGAGCGTGGGCGGGATCAAGATCCCGCCGGTCGACCGGTTCATCGCCGGCTACCAGGCGGGCGCGAAGGCGTCGAACCCCGACGTCACGACGCTGAACGGCTACTCCGAGGACTTCGTCGACCAGGCGAAGTGCAAGGAGGTCGCGCTCGACCAGATCGCCGAGGGCTCCGACGTCGTCTTCCAGGTGGCGGGCGGCTGCGGCCTCGGCGCGCTCGACGCCGCCGCAGAAGAGGGAGTCTGGGGCATCGGCGTCGACGCCGACCAGGCGTTCCTCGGCGACCACGTGCTCACGAGCTCGCTCAAGAAGGTCGACGAGGCCGTCTACCAGACGATCTCGGCCGTCGCCGACGGCTCCTTCCAGGGCGGCAGCGTGACGCTGTTCGGCCTGGCGGAGGAGGGTGTCGGCCTGGGCGAGTTCTCGCCGAACGCGCCCCAGGACGCCATCGACCAGACGCTCGAGCAGATCCCGAGCATCGTCGACGGCACGATCGAGGTACCGGAAACACTCGAGTAGACGAAGCGCAAGGGGCGGGCACCGCGCCCGCCCCTTGCCTCCGCCGCCGATGACGGAACCCCCGCTTCTCGAGCTCAAGGGAATCACCAAGCGGTTTCCCGGGGTCGTCGCCAACGACCACGTGGACTTCGAGCTCGCGCCGGGCGAGGTGCACGCGCTCCTCGGCGAGAACGGGGCGGGGAAGTCCACCCTGATGAACATCCTCTACGGGCTCTACCACCCGGACGAGGGCGAGTTCCGGCTGCGGGGAGAGCCGCTCCGCATCGACTCGCCCAAGGCCGCGATCGACGCGGGCATCGGGATGGTGCACCAGCACTTCATGCTCATCCCGGTCATGTCCGTCGCGGAGAACATCGTGCTCGCGGTCGAGCCGCGGAAGGGGCCGTTCATCGACCTGGACGCCGCGAACGACAAGGTGCGTGACATCTCCAAGCGCTTCGGCCTCGCGGTGCGGCCGGAGGCCAGGATCGAGTCCATCTCGGTCGGAATGCAGCAACGCGTCGAGATCCTGAAGGCGCTCTACCGCGGCGCCGAGATCCTCATCCTCGACGAGCCGACGGGGGTGCTCACGCCGCAGGAGGCGGAGGAGCTCTTCGAGATCATCCGCTCGCTCCAGGCCGAGGGGAAGTCGATCATCTTCATCAGCCACAAGCTCGGCGAGGTGCTCGCGATCGCGAACCGCATCACCGTCCTTCGCCGCGGCAAGACCATCGAGACCGTCCCGCGCGAGGGCGCCACCGAGGAGAGCCTCGCCCGCCTCATGGTCGGCCGGGAGGTGCTCCTGCGGGTCGAGAAGACGCCGGCGGAGCCCGGCGAGCCCCTGCTCACGGTCTCCGACCTCCGCGTCAACGACGAGCGCGGGCTCGAGGCCGTCCGCGGCGTCTCGCTCGAGGTGCGGGCGGGCGAGATCGTCGGCATCGCCGGCGTGGACGGCAACGGCCAGACGGAGCTCGTCGAGGCGATCACGGGCCTGCGCAAGCCGGAGGCCGGGCGGATCGTCGCCGCCGGCGAGGACGTCACGGCCGAAGGATCCCGCGAGGCCCTGGACGCGGGCGTCGGCCACATCCCAGAGGACCGGCAGCGGCGCGGGCTCGTGCTGGACTTCTCGCTGGCCGAGAACATCGCCCTCCACGACTACCGCGAAGAGCCGGACTCGAAGTGGGGCTGGCTCTATCCCAAGCGCCTGATCGCCCGCGCTGTGCGGCTCCTGAAGGAGTTCGACGTCCGCGGCGGCGGCCCGAAGACCCCCGCCGCCTCGCTCTCGGGCGGAAATCAGCAGAAGGTCATCCTCGCGCGAGAGATCTCGCGCAACCCGCAGATCCTCGTTGCCGCCCAGCCGACGAGAGGGCTCGACGTGGGCGCGATCGAGTTCGTGCATCGCCGCCTCGTCACCGAGCGTGACGAGGGCCGGGCGATCCTGCTCGTCTCCTTCGAGCTGGATGAAGTCCTCTCGCTCTCCGACCGCATCCTCGTCCTCTACGAGGGGCGCGTCGCCGGCGAGTACCCGCCCACGGTGTCCGAGGACGAGCTCGGCATCGCCATGACGGGCGGGCGCAGGGAGGCGGCGGTCGCGTGAGCTCGTCGACCGCCCCGGCCCCGCCGGCGCCCGACGAGCCGCCTGCCGGTAGCGTCAGCGGGCTGCAGGCCTTCTACGAGCGGGCCGGCGGCTTCCTCGTTCCGATCGCGGCGGCGTTCCTCGCCTTCCTCATCGGCGGCATCGTCGTCCTGATCACCGAGAAGAGCATCTCGGCGCCCTTCGAGGCGTACAAGGCCATCTTCGAGGGGACGGGCCTGACCTGGTTCATCCCCGGCGGCGACACCCTCGAGGAGGCGCGGGACCTCCAGCAGACCCTCCTTATCACGACACCGCTGATCCTGACGGGGCTCGCGGTGGCGTTCGCCTTCCGCTGCGGCATGTTCAACATCGGCGGCCAGGGCCAGTACTGGGTCGGCCTCCTCGTCGGGATCTGGTTCGGGACGCACTTCGACGGCACGCCGCCGGTTCTCCACGTCACGCTGACGATCATCGCAGGCCTCCTGGCCGGCGCGGTCTGGGGCGGCATCGCCGGGCTCCTCAAGGCGACCGTGGGCGCCCACGAGGTCATCTCCACGATCATGCTCAACTGGATCGCTATCTGGGTTGGGAAGTGGCTGTTAGAAGCGCCTGACGGCTTCCTGCAGGGCTCCGACCCGACCCTGCCGCGGGCCGACAACGTGCTCGACTCCGCGAAGCTCCCGGCGATCTGGGGAGCGCTGCAGCCGTTGCACGCGGGCATCTTCATCGCGCTGTTCGCGCTGCTCGTCTACCACGTGCTTCTGAACAGGACGACGCTCGGCTACGAGGTGCGGGCGGTCGGCTTCAACCCGGACGCGGCCGCGTACGGGGGCATTTCCGTGCGGCGGAACTACTTCCTCGCGCTCGCCATCGCGGGCGCCTTCGCCGGCCTCGCCGGCGTCATCGACCTTGTCGGCTGGAAGTACCGGCTGACGAGCACGGAGTTCGACGCGAACTTCTATGGGTTCACGGGGATCGCGGTCGCGCTGCTTGGGCGGAACAAGGCGCTTGGCATCCTCTTCGCCGCGCTCCTCTTCGGGGCGCTGCAGGTGGGGACCTCGCCACGCCAGCTCGACCCGGAAGTGTTCAATCCCGAGCTGGCGACGAACCTCGCGACCATGATCCAGGCGCTGATCATCGCCTTCGTCGGCGCCGAGTTCCTGATCCTCTACCTCTGGCGCGCACGGAGGAGGGTGGGCTACCGGCCGAGACGCATCAGGGTGGAGGGGGCATGAGCACCGTCGACGAGACCCGCGAGACGGCCGCCGACCGCCTCCGCCGGCTCGGGGAGCCGCGCTCGGTCGCGATCGCAGGGATCTGCGTCGCCGCCCTCGGGTTCTGGCTCTCGCTCCCGCCCTTCACGCTGCGCAACATCGCCGTCCCGGCTGCGCTCGCGGTGCTCGGTGCGGCGCTCGGCCTCTGGGCGCTGACCCGGGGACAGAGAAAGCTCGGCATCTGGGCGCTCCTCGTCGCACTCCTGGCGGTGCTCGGCGCGCTCTGGTTCCAGAACGAGCAGACCTCCGAGCTCGACTCCGTCTTCAGCGTCGGCCTGCTCGCTGCCACCCTCCGGTTCGCCACGCCGCTCGCCTTCGCCGCGATGGGCGGCATCTTCTGCGAGCGCTCCGGGGTCATCAACATCGGGCTCGAGGGGATGATGCTCGCGGGCGCGTTCTTCGGGATCGTGGTCGCCGCCGAGACCGGTCAGTGGGAGCTCGGGCTCCTCGGGGCGATGGGCGCGGGCGGGACGCTCGCGCTCATCCACGCCTTCTTCTGCATCCACCTGCGCGCCGACCAGATCATCAGCGGCTTCGCGATCAACTTCCTCGCGCTCGGCCTGACGGGCTACCTCTTCCGCTCGGTCTACGGCACCCGCGGAACGCCCGAGCTTGCCGAGGAGATCCCGGACGTGCACCTGGGGTTCACCACGGACGTCCCTTTCTTCGGCGACCTCTTCGGGCAGTTGAACCTGATGATCTGGCTGATGATCCTGACCGTCATCCTCTCCTGGGTCGTCCTCTTCAAGACACCTCTCGGGCTCAGGATCCGCTCGGTGGGCGAACACCCGAAGGCTGCCGACACGCTCGGCATCTCGGTCTTCAAGATCCGCTATGCGGCCGTCATCCTCTCCGGCGTGCTCGCCGGCCTCGGCGGCGCCTACCTCTCGTTCGGGTTCGGTAACGCCTTCAACGAGAACATGACCGCCGGCCGGGGGTACATCGCCCTCGCGGCCGTGATCTTCGGGAACTGGCGGCCCTTCGGCGCCTTCGGCGCGTGCCTCCTCTTCGGGTTCTCGAGCGCGCTCGCCCTGCGGCTCCAGGGCTCGCCGCTCCTCCCATCCGACCTCGCCTCCGCCAACCTCCTCCAGACCCTGCCGTACGTCCTCACGCTCGTCGCTCTCGTCGGTGTGATCGGGCGTTCGCGGGGCCCCGCAGCCGCTGGCCGCCCATACGTCAAGCAGTAGCCCGGAACGAACGCGGGTCCGGAACACGAACGCCGTCCTGGCGTTCGCCACGGCGCTCCTCGCCTTCGCGGCCCTCGGCGGCGCGGTCTACGCGGCCCGCCACTACGGAGAGGTCCGGCTCACGGACGCCCTCATCGCGGTGCCGGTGTCGTTCGCGTTCGCGCTGGCCTCGGTCATCCTCGGCCGGCGCGCCCGCACAGAGCACCGGCGGACGCTCGGCCGGAGCGGCAGCCGCGGCTTCGTCGCGCTTGCTCGCTCCCTGGGCACGGTCGCCTTCCTGCTCGCGCTGACGGCGGCGCTCGCGCTCGCGGTCTTCGCGGTCCTCGTGCTCGTGCTCGAGTAGACACCGCGATCCCAGCGGCGGTCGGCCACGCCGCTACAATCCACGGCTCGTGTTCGAGATCGGCAACAGCCTGCGCGAGGCTCGTTTGCGGCAGGGTCTCGAAATTCCCCGGATCGAGGCGGACACGAAGATTCGCGGGAAGTACCTCAGAGCCCTCGAGGAGGAGCAGTTCGAGGTGCTGCCCGGAGACACGTACGTCAAGGGCTTCCTCAAGACGTACGCGGACTACCTCGGCCTGGACGGGCAGCTCTACCTGGACGAGTTCAACTCGCGCTTCGCGGCGGCCGAGGAGATCGCCGTCGCGCAGTCGTCGACGCCACGGCGACGGGGGCGGCGTCGTGTGGAGTCGAACTTCGTCGTGGTTGCGCTCGCGGGGATCGTCGCCGTGACGGTCCTTCTTGTCGTCGGCCTCGCCGGCATCGGGACGGGCTCCGACGACCCGCCGCTCGGGGACACGACCACGCAATCGTCAACCGACTCCACCGGCACGACCGCGACCTCGGACGACCAGTCGCGGCCCGAGCCGACGAAGCTGGTCCTCACCGCCGCGCGCGGAGACTCCTTTCTGCAGGTGCGCGCCGGCGGCGTGAACGGGAGGCTGCTGTGGGAGGGGACGCTCGAGCTCGGGCAGGTGCAGCGCTTCCTCAAGTACCGCCGCCTCTGGCTCGACCTCGACCAGCCGGAGAACCTCAAGGCGAAGGTGAACGGACGGCGCGTCGACCTTCCTTCGGAAGCGGCAGTTGTGCTCGTGACGCCGAGCGGCGTCCGTATCCTCTCGACCAGCTCGTAGTGGCCAGGCCGCGTGCGGTCATCGTCCTCACGGGCAGCGAGCTCGTGCGCGGCGACAAGGCGGACGGCAACGGCGCCTTCCTCGCCCGTGAGCTGACGGCGCTCGGCCTCGAGCCCGCGAGGATGCTGATCGTCGGCGACGATCCGGCCGAGCTCGAAGCGGCGGTCCGGGAAGGGCTCGCTGCCGACGTGCTCGTCCTCTCCGGCGGCCTCGGGCCTACGCACGACGACCGCACGGTCGAGACACTGGCCCGCGTCGCCGGCCGCGAGCTCCGTGTGGACCCGGCACTCGCGGCGGAGATCGAAGGCGTCTCCCGCGCGGTCGCGGAGCGGCTCGGACGGCCGTACGCCGACTTCGAGCCCGGTGTTCGCAAGCAAGCGGCGCTCCCGGAGGGAGCAGGCTCGCTCGGTCTCGCCGGCACGGCGCCGGCAGTCCTTCTCGAGCATGGCGGATCGGTGGCCGTCGCGCTGCCGGGGCCGCCGAACGAGCTGCGCCGCCTCTGGCCCCGCGTGGTCGAGTCCGACGCGCTCCAGCGCCTGCTCGCGCGCCTCGAGGCACCCCGGCGCCGGACGCTGCGCCTCTTCGGCCCGAGCGAGTCCGCGGTGGCGCGCGTCCTCGAGGAGGCGGGTGGCGAGACCGACGGCCTCGAGGTGACGGTCTGCGCTCACGACCTCGAGATCCGAGTCGATCTCGTTGAGTCGCCCAGGGGAGAGGAGCACGCCGGCCGAATCGAGGCTGCTCTCCGGAAGGAGTTCGGCGCCGACCTCTTCGCGGAGGACGAGCGTCCGGTCGAGGAGCTCGTGCTCGAGCGTTGCCGGGAGCTCGGCGTCAGCCTCGCCGCTGCAGAGTCGTGCACCGGTGGCCTCGTCAGCGCACGCCTCACCGCCGTTCCCGGCGCCAGTGACGTCTTCCGCGGCGGCGTCGTGGCGTACTCCAACGAGGTCAAGATGCGCGAGCTCGACGTCCCTCCCGAGGTCCTGGCGCGCCACGGCGCCGTCTCGGCGGAGGCTGCGGAGGCCATGGCCGAGGGCGCCCGGGCCCAGCTGGGCGCGGACGCCGCCGTCGCGGTGACGGGCGTCGCCGGTCCCGGCGGCGGCACGCCCGAGAAGCCCGTCGGCCTCGTCTTCGTCACCGTTGCAGGGCCGGAGGAACGGAGCACGCAGCACCTTCTCTTCTCAGGCGACCGCGAGACGGTGCGAACGCGGGCGACCGCGGTTGCCTTGCACGCTCTCAGGCGGCTTCTTTGACACTCGGGCACACACGCGTATGACCGCGCGGGGTAGCGTCGAGGGACATGAGCGCATCCGCCTCTTCGCCGCCCTCTCCCTGCCCGAGGGCACCGTCCGGCGCCTGGCGGGTTGGCAGCGCGCGGAGCTGGGAGATGCGCCGGACACCCGGATCGTGCCGCCCGGGAACCTGCACGTCACCCTCGCCTTCCTCGGCCCGCGGCCTGCCTCCGAGCTCGACGGCGTCGTCGAGGTGCTGCGCGAGGCAGGCGCGACGGGCGAGCGACCGGTGCTCACGGCCACCGGGTACAGGGAGACCCGCAGCGTCGGCATGCTCGTGCTCGACGACGAGGACGGCCGCGCGACCCGGATCGCCGAGAGCGTGGGGGAGGGCCTCGAGCGCCTCGGCGTCTACCGGCGCGAGGCCCGCAGATGGCTGCCGCACGTGACCGTCCTCCGCTTCCGCCGTGCCCCGCGGCTTCGGCCGGAGCTTCCCGATCTCGGGCGGGTCAGTCCGTCCGAGGTGGCTCTCTATCATTCGGTGCTGCGGCCGACCGGGGCGCAGTACGAGATTCTTCAAACGGTTCCTCTGGGAGGTTGACGTCGTGACCGACTCCAATCGCGAACACGCCCTCGACGCTGCACTGAGCCAGATCGAGCGGCAGTACGGCAAGGGCTCGGTCATGAAGATGAGCGACCAGGCCCAGGTCGCCATCGCGTCCATCTCCACGGGCGCGCTCTCGCTCGACCTCGCGCTCGGAATCGGCGGCCTTCCGCGCGGGCGCATCGTCGAGATCTTCGGCCCGGAGTCCTCGGGGAAGACGACGCTCGTCTACCACGTCATCGCCGAGGCGCAGCGCCGCGGCGGGATCTGCGCGTTCATCGACGCCGAGCACGCGATGGACCCGGCGTACGCCCGGCGAATCGGCGTGAACATCGACGACCTCCTGGTCTCGCAGCCCGACAACGGCGAGCAGGCGCTCGAGATCGCCGAGCTCCTCATCCGCAGCGGCGCGCTCGACGTCGTGGCCGTCGACTCTGTCGCCGCCCTCACGCCGAAGGCGGAGATCGAGGGCGAGATGGGCGACAGCCACGTCGGCCTCCAGGCGCGGCTGATGAGCCAGGCGCTCCGCAAGCTGGCCGGGACCCTCAACCGGACCGGGACGGTCGCGCTCTTCACCAACCAGCTCAGGGAGAAGATCGGCGTCATGTTCGGCAGCCCCGAAACCACGCCGGGCGGCCGCGCGCTCAAGTTCTACTCCTCCGTCCGCCTCGACATCCGCCGCATCGAGACGCTCAAGGAGGGCGTCGAGGCGATCGGCAACCGCGTCCGCGTCAAGGTCGTGAAGAACAAGGTCGCGCCGCCGTTCAAGCAGGCCGAGTTCGACGTCATCTACGGCGACGGCATCTCGTGGGAGGGAAGCGTCCTCGACGTGGGCCTCGAGCGGAAGCTCGTCCAGAAGTCGGGCTCCTACTTTAGCTTCGGCGACGAGCGACTCGGCCAGGGGCGCCAGAACGCCACGGCGTTCCTACGCGAGCACCCCGACGTCACCGACGGGATCCTCCGCGCCGTGCAGGCCGAGCTGGGCCCCGACGCGGTCGTCTCCTCGAGGCTCCTGCCGATCGACGAGGGCGCGAAGGCGGCCGCCGTAGCCCCCGACGAGGCCGACGTCGAAGCAACGCAGAAGGCCGCCGCCTCCGCCGGCTGAACCGCATGGGGGAGCGGCCCCCGACGCTCACCGCCGTCCGTCGGGCTCGGTCCGGGCGGGTCGAGCTCGAGGTCGACGGCGAGCGCTGGCGGCGGGTGCCCGACGAGGTCGTCCTGCGCTGCGGCCTCGCGCCGGGCGTCGTGCTCGACCGTCCGCTTCTCCGCGAGATCCGACGCGAGCTCCGGCGAGCCGAAGCCCTGGATGCGGCGGTGCGGACGGTCGCGAGGCGCGATGTGTCGACCCGGGCGCTCCGGAGCCGCCTGGCCGCGCGCGGCGTGCGCGCGCCGGCGGCCGAACGGGCGGTGGCGACGCTGACGAGCGCCGGTCTGGTCGACGACGCGCGCACGGCGCGGGCGCGAGCCCAGGCGCTCGCCGCCAAGGGCTGGGGAGACGCTGCGATTGCCGCGCGACTCGCCGGCGAGGGGTTCAGGGGCGGCGACGTCCAGGCGGCGGTCGGCGACCTCGCGTCGGAGGAGACGCGCGCCCGGCCGCTTGCAGCGCGCGCCGGCGACGCGCGCGCGGCCTGGAAGCTGCTCGCCCGGCGCGGCTTCGCCGTCGAGACGCTGGAGAGCGTTCTGGGCTGTCTGGACGAGGACGGTTGAGCGCGGTTACGATACCGGTACTTCCAAGCATGAATTGCCTGCATCGGAACGGCTTTTCGCCGAATCGGACTGAGAACGAAATCCACTTCGACACGACACACACCACGACCCGTAGCACCTTGGTGGGAGGGAACACTCGAGCGGAGACCTAGTCCGCTGCGAGGCGTGCCTGCGGGGCGCCGATTCATCGGAACTGCCGTTCCTACGGGCTCGAAAACGTAGGAGCGAGCATGGGAATTGCCATCGTCCTCCTGATCCTCGGGATCGCCGTCGGCCTGCTCGCGGGCGCTCTCATCGGCACGCGGTTCCTCGTCTCGCGGCGCGCTGCAGCCGCCGTCGCAGAGGCCGAGCGGGCCGCCGCCGACGCCACGCGGTCCGCCGACGCCATCCGACGCGAGGCCCAGGTCGAGGCCCGCGAGCAGGCGCTCAAGCTCCGCGCCGACGTGGAGCAGGAGCTGAAGGACAAGCGCTCCGAGATTGCCAAGGTCGAGGAGCGGGTGATCACGAAGGAAGAGGAGATCGATCGAAAGCTCACAGAGATGGAGCGGCGCGAGCAGGGACTCCTCGACCGTGAGACGCACCTCAAGCAGCTCCAGGACGAGACCAAGGCGGCCAAAGACGAGCAGCTCAGAGAGCTCCAGCGGATCTCCGGCCTCACCATCGAGGAGGCGAAGGCGCACGTGCTCGAGCGCTCGGAGGAGCTCGTCCGCCACGACCTCGCCCGGATGGTCCGGCAGCTCGAGGAGGAGGCGCGCACCGACGCGAAGCGCCGCGCCCGCAACCTCGTCGCCGACGCCCTCCAGCGGGTCGCGGCGAGCCACGCGGCCGAGACGACCGTCTCGATCGTCGAGCTCCCGTCAGACGACATGAAAGGCCGGATCATCGGCCGCGAGGGCCGCAACATCCGCTCCCTCGAGAACCTCACGGGCGTCGACTTCATCATCGACGACACGCCCCAGGCGGTCGTCCTGTCCTCGTTCGACGGCGTCCGTCGCGAGGTGGCGAAGTTGACGCTGGCCAAGCTCGTCGACGACGGGCGCATCCATCCGTCCCGCATCGAGGAGATGTACTACCGCTCGAAGGCGGAGATCGACGACCTCATTCGGCAGGCCGGGGAGCAGGCGGTCTTCGAGGCGAACTGCGGGAAGATGCACGAGGAGCTCGTGAAGGTCCTCGGGCGCCTCCGCTACCGCACGAGCTACGGCCAGAACATCCTCAAGCACTCGCTCGAGTGCGCCCACCTCGCCGGTGTCATGGCGTCGGAGCTCGGCGCCAGCGTCAAGACGGCGAAGCGCGCTGCGCTCCTCCACGACGTGGGCAAGGCGATGACGCACGAGGTCGAGGGGTCGCACGCGATCATCTCGGGCCAGATGGCCAAGCGCTACGGCGAGTCGCAGGCGGTCGTCCACGCGGTCGAAGCCCACCACTACGAGGTGCAGCCGCAGACCGTGGAGGCCGTGCTCGTGATCGCCGCCGACGCCATCTCGGCGTCCCGGCCCGGCGCGCGAGGCGAGAGCCTCGAGCACTACATCAAGCGACTGGAGACGCTGGAGAAGATCGCGTCGGAGAAGAAGGGCGTCGAGCGCGTGTATGCGCTCCAGGCCGGGCGCGAGATCCGCGTCATGGTGAAGCCGACCGACATCGACGACGATGCGGCGGTCCTCCTCTCGCACGAGATCGCCCGGGAGATCGAGGACCAGCTCGAGTATCCAGGGCAGATCAAGGTCACGGTCATACGCGAGAGCCGCGCCGTCGAGTTCGCGAAGTGACGCGCGCGCCGCCGGGCTCCGGCGGCGCGCGTCACCGTCAGCGATTACTTCGGCACCGGGCCTCCGCGCAGGTCGAGCCTGGCGACCTGCGGATCGTGGTCCGAAGCCTGGTCCGCGAACTCCGAGTTCACGTGCACCGGGTCGTAGTCGATCCCGAAGCTCTCGAGCAGGTTGTCGCTGACGAGAATCTGGTCGAGGACCTGCGAGTTTCCCTCGAAGACGTACGAGTAGCGCTCAGCCTTCGGGAGGGTGTCCATGAGGCTGGTCAGAACACCCCCCTCGAGGATGTCCACCGTCTGTGAGAACTCGAAATCGTTGATATCCCCCAGGACGATCACGTTCGCGGTCCGATCGACGGCGAGGATCCGGTCGACGAAGTCGTTGACGACCTGGGCCTGGGCGTGGCGCGCCGTCTCGGTCACCCGAGTCGGGGGCTGGAAGCGACCGAAGAGCGGGTCGTCGCCGCCTTTCGAGCTGAAGTGGTTCGCGACCACGAACACCTTCTTGCCGTGCATGCGGAACTCGCCGGCGAGGGGCTTCCGAGTCGCTTCCCAGGCCGAGTTCTGCGGGTCGACGCGCCCAGGGCTGAGCGAGAGCTGCGGGCCGGAGGGCCGGGAGACCACCGAGGTCGCCGTCGTCGAGTCCCCGCCGGGGCGGTCCACGAAGCTGAGCCCGCGATCCGTCCTGAAGAGGAAGCCGACCCGGATGTTCCCGCCGGGCTGGCCGCCGTCCGCGTTGTTGACCGGGTCGATCTGGCGGTACTCATACTCGGGGCCGCCGGCCGCCCGGATCGCCGCGATGAGCATGTCCCAGGAGGCGGAAGCGTCGGTTGTGCCGCTGTCGACGGGGCCGTCGTTGTCCTGGATCTCCTCGATGGCGATCAGATCCGGCGCCTGGAGATTGTCCACGATCAGACCGGCATGGCGGGCGAACGCAGCACCGTCGCCTGGATCGAGGTTCTCCACGTTGTACGTGCCGACCACGATCTCCCAGTCGGCCGGCGCGCGGGTCTGCTCGCGCTCCAGTCCGCCGTCGATACGCGTCAGCGGGGCCGTCACGTTCAGCTTGTAGTTGCCGAAGCTGTAGTCGAGAACGCCGACCGCGGTCATGAAGCGGTCGGCGACGTTCGCGACGGGCGTCGGAAGGATCGTGTCGTCGAGGAAGATGCGCTCGGGGTTGAAGTCGCCGGGAGAGATGACGACGCCGCCGCGCACCGTGTCGATGCCCGCGGCCGCGCCCGCATCGCCGACCACCGGGATCTCGCCGAACTGGTTCGAAGGGCCAACGGCGAGCGCGTTGTTGACCTGCGCCCGCATGGCCTCGAGGCTCTCGTAGAAGTCGATCCCGTCCTCCTCTGGATCGAAGACCCCACTCGTCTCGACGCTCCCGGCCGCGTCGTCCTCGATGACCGTCGTCGGCGGTGTCCGCCCGCCGGCGCCCAGCACCGTGGCGGCCGGGAGCGGGTTGCCGCTCGAGAGGACGCTGATGGCCGGAGCAACGATCTCCGTCGTCGTCAGATTCGTGCTCGTCGCGCCCCCCGGCCGGAACTCCGATACGCGGCCGGCGACGAGGACCTCGTCGCCGACTGCGACGGTCGGAGCGGAAGACGTGAAGACGAAGAGAGCATCCGAGGTCGCATCGTCGGCGTCGGGCGTCGGATCCTGTACGTAGAACCCGTTCCCGAGCCTCGCTGTGACCGTCCCGGCGACGCCGGACACGAGGCGACCGACGAGCGGCGAGGTGTGCGAAGCGCCTTGGATGTCGTTGATCTCGACGGGCGTCGTGAAGCTGAAGGCGAAGTCGGTCGCCATCTGATCCGGCGGGTCGTCCACGTCCAGATCGGTGACCTGGGCGGCGGCGATGGAGACGGTGCACGCCTCGCCGGCCGCGAAGTCGCTCGCGGGGTCCAGCGTGAACGTCGTCGGGCCGCCGCTCACCGCCGCAGGGTGATCTCCGCTCGCCGTGCAGGCGATGGCGAACCACGAGCCCGTCACGGCGACCGGCTCGCTGAAGGTCAACGTCACGTTCGTGTCCAGCGCGACCTGCGTGGAGTCGTTTGCCGGCGTCGTCGACGCGACCGTGGGGGCGAGATCCCCCTGGACGAGCGAGTGGCTGCCGAGCCCGTCGAACGTGTCCGTGGCAAACCCATCCCACTCCGCCGCCGGATCGAAAGCGTTCCCCGTTGTCGGGTCGCCCGCCTGGATCGTCGGCTTCCGTCGAAGCGTGTTGTCCGCCGTGCTCGTAAGCCCCGTGCCCCATTCGGCGCCCGGGTCGACGCCGAGTTGGCCGATCACATCGATGATCGTGGCCCCCTTGCGAAGGACCACCACGTCGTCGCCGTTGAACCAGCCTGACCCGCTCGTCTGGTCGGCCTGCGCGAGGATGACCGGGCTCGCCATGCTCTGCGCGAGCACGAAGACGTCGCCGGCCGCCACCGTGCCGCTGAGCGCGATGTTCAGCGCGCAGGAGGCGCTCCCGTTGAAGCACATGTCGACCACGTAGTTGTTGGCGGCCAGGTTTACCGGCGCGGCGGTGCCGTTGTAGATCTCGAGAGCCTTGTTGTTGCTCGTCCCCTCGATGTACTCCGAGAAGAACAGCTCCGCCGGCGCCGCCCGCGCGCTCCCGAGCGCGAAGACGAGCGGCAGGACGGCGACAGCAACGAGCAGGGTCGGAAGCAGGCGCCCCCGCGACTTCGACGAGCTCGACATGTGAGAACCCCCCAGGGCTGAGTCGGATTCGGGCGATCGTAAACGCCGCGGACTGCAGGGACAAGGCCCTGGAAGACCTCGCTACGATCTTCCCGTGAAGCGCTACCACGTGACCACGTTCGGGTGCCAGATGAACGCCCACGACTCGGAGCGGATCAAGGGCCTCCTGGAGTCGCTCGGCCTCGGCGAGGCGGTTTCGCAGGAGGAGGCCGACGTCATCGTCTTCAACACCTGCACGGTGCGGGAGAAGCCCGATCAGCGCTTCGCCGCCCACCTGGCGCAAGCCGCGGCGCTGAAGCGGTCCGACCCCGAGCGCGTGATCGCCGTCGGCGGGTGCTACGCGGAGGCGCAGCGCGAGCGGATCTTCGAGCTCTACCCGTACGTCGACGTCGCCTTTGGCCCCGGCTCGATTCCGCACCTGGCCGACTGGATCGGTGCAGGTGGGCTGGGCGTCTCCCGCGGCCGCTTCGCCGAGTGGGACAGCTTCGCGGGCGACCTGCCGGCGCGGCGCGAGCGCGCGTTCCAGGCCTGGGTGCAGATCTCGATGGGCTGCAACTCGGTCTGCTCCTACTGCATCGTCCCGGCCGTCCGCGGGCGGGAGCAGAGCCGTCGGCCCGGCGAGATCGTCGCCGAGGTGACCGCGCTGGCCTCGGACGGCGTCCGCGAGGTCACGCTCCTCGGCCAGAACGTGAACTCGTGGGGGAGAGACCTGCTTCCCGGCGTTCGCACCGAGTTCGGCGAGCTCCTGCGCTCCGTCGACGCGGTGCCCGGCATCGACCGCATCCGCTTCACAAGCCCGCATCCGAAGGACTTCCGCGCGCCCGTGATCGAGGCCATGGCCGAGTGCGCCGCCGTCTGCGAGCACACGCATCTGCCGCTCCAATCCGGGTCGAGCCGCGTGCTCAAGCGCATGCGCCGGACATACGGGCGCGAGCGCTACCTCGCGCTCGTCGGCCGCCTCCGCGACGCGATCCCCGACCTCGCGCTGACGACGGACATCATCGTCGGCTTCCCCGGGGAGACGGACGAGGACTTCTGCGAGACGCTCGAGGTCGCGGAGGAGGTGCGCTACGACGGCGCCTTCACGTTCGTCTACAGCCTGCGCCAGGGCACCGAGGCGGCGGCGATGCCGGACCAGATCCCGGAGGACGTCAAGCGCGAGCGGATCGAGCGGCTGATCGAAGTCGTGCAGCGGATCGCCCACGAGCGGAACGAGGAGCGCGTGGGCGGGGTGGAGGAGGTGCTCGTCGAGGGGCCCAGCCGGACCGACCCCGCGCTCCTGCGAGGGCGGACGCGCCGCAACACGACGGTCAACTTCAGAGGTGACGCCGAGCCTGGCGCCCTCGTCCCCGTGCGGATCGAGTCCGCCACGTCGACCACGCTCGCGGGCACGGCGGACGCCGTCGCCCTCGCCGACACACACTCGTGACGATGCTGCGCACCCCGGATGGGACGGTCGAGTGCGTCCTCGAGAGCTCGGACGAGAGCCTTAGCTTTGTGTGTACGGTCTGGTCGCCGGAGGACAGCCGACTGGCGTGCGAGGGGTGGGACGACACAGACACGTCACGGAGTGGGATCTATTCTCGATTGGGAGGCGGGTCGGCTTCGGAGAGGGGTGTCAAGCGAGCGATCGAAGCGGTATCTCGGCTTCGATCCGCGTGCCGCTGTTCGGGGGACTCTCGACGCGCAGGCGACCGTTCAGCGCCTCGAGCCGGTCGGCGAGCCCGCGCAGGCCCGACCCCTGTCCAGGGTCGGCGCCCCCAACGCCGTTGTCCGCGACCCGCACGACCGCGCGTCCATTCGAGCGGCGAATGCTGACGGAGACGTTCGAGGCCTGCGCGTACTTCGCGGCGTTCGTCACCGCCTCGGCGACCACGTAGTACGCCGCGGCCTCCACAGGCTCCGGGAGGCGTTCGTCCGGGACTTCGGCGAGCTCGACGGGGAGGGGAGCGCGGGCCACGAGCGCTTCGACCGCGGGACCCAGCCCGCGGTCCGTCAGGATCGCCGGGTGGATTCCCCGCGCCAGCTCCCGCAGTTCCTCGAGCGCCTCGTCGAGCTGCGCGTGTGCGTCGGCGAGGAGCGCGCGGGCGCGCTCCCGATCGTTCTCGAGCGCGCTCTCGACGAGGCGCAGTTGCAGCGTGAGGGCGACGAGCCGCTGCTGCGCGCCGTCGTGCAGGTTACGCTCAAGGCGGCGGCGTTCGGCGTCGGCCGCCTCGACGATGCGGGCCCGCGACGCCGCCAGCTGCTCGCGCGCGTCTGCATTCGCGAGCGCCTGCGAAACAAGCTCGGCGAAATCGTGCAGGCGCGTCTCCGCATCGCTGGGAAGTGGCTCCGGCGCGGCCGTCGCGGCGACGATCACGCCCCAGAGGCGTCCGTCGAGGTTGACCGGTGCTCCGACGGCGGACCGGTAGCCAAAGCTCCGCTGCATTCGCGCGAGCGGACCGTCCAACTCCTCATACCTGGCCCGCTGGGTCTCGCCCGTCCGGTACACGCGCGCGGCGACGCTGTCGCCGTCGAGCGCGAAGGTCGCGCCGGCCGGAATGTGGCCGCGGTCGGGCACGCTCCAGGCGCTCAGCAACGTGGCAATCCCGTCGTCGCCGTACCGAAGAACAGCTGCGTTGTCGGCGCCGAGAAGGACTCCTGCCTCCTCGGTCACCTTCTCGAAGAGCGCCTGCGCGTCAGTCTCGCTCGCGACGAGCGTCGCGACGCGCCGGAGCGCAGCCTGCTCGTTCGCGAGTAGGCGCACGCTCTCCTCGTTCCGCCGGAGCTCCTCACCGGCCCGGCGCCGTTCCGCGGTCACGGCAGCGAGGAAGAGTGAGGTAAGCGCCGCAACCGCGAGGAAGAGCTGCGTCGCAAGAAGCTGTTCGGTGATCGACTCGCGGACGAACGGACCCTCGTTCTGCGCCGTGTTCAGGATCGTGAGCGAGGCGACGACGAAGACCGCGGCCGCCGCACCCCGGGGCCCGAGGCGCAGCGCCGCCCAGATCAGGACGGGAAAGACGACGTACGGGACATCCTGCTGAGCCGGGACCTCGACAAGCACGATGAGGGCCGCGAGGACCGCGAGGCCCTCGACCAGGAAGCGACGGCTCGGCCGCACGACTCGGCTTCCTGCCCACGCGAGCAGAATGGGCGTCACGACGAGCGCGCCGGAGAGGTCTGAGAGGAACCACTGCCGGATCGAGTTAGCGAGTTGCTGACGCTCGATCAGGTCGCCGAAGTAGAGCGCGGGCGGACCGAAGAGCGAGCTCACGCCCGCGGCGACGACGCCGCAGGCGACGAGCGCCAGCACGTCGACGACCCGCTCCAGGCCGGCGCGGCCGCGGGTGAGGCGCCGCAGGAGGGCCGCGGCGACGACGACGGCGATTGTGTTCCCGAGCGTCTGGCCGAACACCGTGCCGAGCGGCTGCGAGTAGTCGGCGACCCCTGGCAGGAGATCGCCGACGACGATCGCCGGCCAGAGCCGCATGCCGAAGAAGTAGAGAGCGGCAATGCCGACGCCGACGGGAGGCCACATCGCGGCGACCGGGCCGTCCGGATAGAGGAGCTCGAGCCCGAAACGCGCCGCCAGGTAGTACGCGCCGACGACGACGCCGAAGGTGACGACGTACGAAACGAGGCCGCCCAGACGGGTCGCGCGCCAGTCGACTACGCGCGTCCACACGGTTCGCTCGGGACTGCCGGTCAACGTCACTTGAACACTGTACGCACGTCTTCGCAGGACGCAGCCCCGCTCCCGCCGCGGCGCCCGCGAGGTTGCCAGGATCCCAGGTGGGCCTCTTCGCGCCAACGTTCGCGGGCGGACCGGCGCTCGTAGCTTCCGTTGACGCCTACTCGCAGTTCAGGACGGTCTCGCCGACACAGTCGTCCGTGCCGTTCCCACCGTCGAGAAAGTCGATGCCGTCGAATCCGTCGAGTCTGTCATCGCCGTCTTGGCCTTCGATGTAATCGTCACCCCCGAAGCCGAGCAGGATGTTGTTGGCTGAGTTTCCGATCAATGTGTCGTCCTGATCCGTGCCGAGCGCATGCTCGAACTGGGCGATCGCATCGAGCCCGATGCTGCTGCTTTGGGCCTCGCCCGCCGCGAGGTCGATGATCACCGCCCTCGGTTCGACTCGATGGGTAAGCGCAGAGACCGCGTCGTTGCCTGTGCCGCCGATCAGCTCGTCGGTTCCTGGGCCCAGTTCGACGACGTCGTTTCCTCCTTGGCCGTGCAAAACGTCATCTCCCGCAGCATCGACGAGGCGGTCGTTGCCGCGGCCGCCTCGGATGACGTCGTCACCGGGCCCGCCGCGGACGGTTGTGTCACGTCCTGCTCCGCCGTTGACCACGTCGGCGCCGGGCCCGTCCTGGACGCGGTCGCTTCCGCCGCCGGCATGAATCGCGTCGCCACCAATGTTTCCGAAGAGGCGGTCGTGGCCAGTAAAACCTCGAATCCGGTCGGCCCCGTCTCCGCCGACCACGAGGTCTTGTCCAGACCCGGCAAGGACGAGATCGTCGCCTTGGTCGGCGCGCACCCTGTCGCCGTCAGGACCGGCGCAGATCACATCGTGGCCGCCCCCTGCCACGATCACATCCCTTCCCCTACCCGCCCAGATCACGTCCCTTCCCGGCGTGCCCACGAGCCGGTCGCTCGCCGGCGAGCCGACGATCGTGCTCGCCATTCCACCACAGCTCACCGTCGCCGCATTCGCAACGCCACCTGCCAGGAACGTTAGCGACGCGACGAAAACCCCAACCGCAAGCCCCATGCCGCCTCCTGTCATGACCAGCCTCGCACGGTGCCCGCGCACATTCAAGCCGCCCACCTAGCTGACCGCGAAAGCATCGTCGCCAATCAGAGACGCCGCAGGCAGAGGCGTCTGCGGCAACGTGAGTCCCGATACAAGGTCTGGCCGCACCGGCCTCCAGTGCCTCGAGCATGGGTATCCGGCCACAGTGGACTGAACTAAGCTGATCGCGCAGTTACCGAGATCTGCCTACTGGTCATGACCGCGCGGCGCTTCTGAGCATCTTTGGCTCTACGAGTGGGACTCGGAAGTAACGCGGAAAAGAGTCAGGAATGCTTCCTAGAGTCCGTTCCGATCGAGTGTCCATCCGATTTTGGCACCGACCCACGTGCGCGCCCCTCCGCGTTACGCTCGCACGCGGAGGGAGGCCCGCGGCCGGCCCCGCCCACTAATGGACGCTGACGCTTCTGGCTCCGGCCTGCGAGGGCTTGTGCTCGCGGTGTTCGGCCCGACGGCCTCGGGGAAGACCGCCGTCGCGGAGGCCCTGGCCGCGCGCACCCCCGCCGAGATCGTCTCCGCCGACTCGATGCAGGCCTACCGGGGCCTACCGATCCTGACGAACCAACCGAAGCGCCCGACGGCGCTCGTGGGCATCTGGCCGCTCGACCACGAAGGCTCCGTCGCCGAGTATCAGCGGCTGGCGCATGCGGCGATCGACGCGACCCTTGCGGACGGCCGTACGCCCGTGGTCGCCGGCGGCACCGGCCTCTACCTGCGAGCCGCGCTCGCCCATCTCGACCTGCCGCCCGCACAGCCTCCGGGCGTCCGGGAGCGCTGGGGGCTTCTCTACGACGACGCGGGCGCCGAGGCGGCCCATGCCGCGCTCGCCGAGCTCGATCCGGCGGCTGCGGCCCTCGTCCACGCGAACGACCGCCGCCGCGTCGTCCGCGCGCTCGAGCTCGCGGCGGCAGGCGCTTCGCTGGCGCCTGCGAGCAACAGGCTCTGGACGGAGGACACTCGGCACCCGACGCTGATCGTCGGGCTAGAGGTCCCGGTGCAGATCCTGAATCTGCGAATCGAGGCCCGCACGCGCGCGATGGTCGAGCGCGGGGTGGAGGAGGAAGTCGCGCGTGCACTCGCGCAGCCGCTCTCCTCAACGGCGCGCAAGGTAATCGGTCTCGAGGATCTCGCCACGCTTCCGCGCGAGGAGGCGATCGCCGCTGTCGCGCTGAAGACCAGGCAGTACGCCGCCTACCAGCGCAAGTGGCTCCGGCGCATCCCGGGCGTTGTTAGCGTTCGGGCGGATCGTCCTCCGGACGCGGTCGCCGATGAGATTCTCCAAGTGGCACGGGCTCGGCAACGACTACCTGCTGGTCGAGCGGGCTGAGGTCGGCTTCCCGCTCGAGGCGCCGCTCGTCCGCAGGCTCTGCGATTACCACGTCGGGATCGGCTCGGACGGAATTCTCGAGGTGTTGGCGACGGACGGCGCGCGCGCCGAGATCGTGATCTGGAACCCCGACGGCTCGACGGCCGAGCTCTCGGGCAACGGGACGAGGATCGCCGCCCGCTGGCTGGCACGCCGCGCCCGGGCGGAGGAGGTCGTCATCGCCGTCGGCTCCCGTGAGGTCACGGCGCGCCTGGGCGGCGGGTTGATGGTCGAGACGGAAATGGGCAAGGTCGAGGTCGGGTCGATGGAGACCCTCGCCGTCAACGGCTCCGAGATCGAGTTCACGCCGGTCTCCGTCGGGAACCCGCACGCGGTCATTCGACGGGAGCCCGACCGTGCCGACCTCCTACGCCTCGGGCCGCTGGTCGAGCACCACGAGCGGTTCCCGGCCCGCACGAACGTTCAGCTCGTCCGGGTCGACTCCCGGAGCGAGGCGACCGTCGGCGTCTGGGAGCGGGGCGCGGGGGAGACGCTCTCCTCCGGGACGAGCGCCGTCGCCGTCGCCGGCGCGGCCGTCGCCAACGGCTGGGCAGAGAGCCCGGTGACGGTGCATCTCGCCGGCGGCGACATGCGGGTCGACCTCGACGAGGCCTTCAACGCCCGCCTGACGGGCGCGGCGCAGGAGATCTGCGCCGGCGAGGTCTCCCCGGAGCTCCTGGAGGATGTCGAGGGCACGTGAGGTTCGCGCAGCGCCTCGACCGGGTGCCGCCCTACCTCTTCGCCGAGATCGAGCGGCGGATCGAGGCGATGCGGGCCGACGGCGTCGACGTCATCTCGCTCGGCATCGGCGATCCCGACCTGCCCACGCCCCCCGCAGTTGTCGAGGCGCTCCAGCGGGCGGTCGAGCGGCCGGCGACCCACCAGTACCCCTCCAACCACGGTCTTGCCGCGTTGCGGGAGGCGGTCGCGGGCTTCTACGCTCAGCGCTTCGGCGTCGAGATCGACCCGGTGACCCAGGTGATCCCGGTGCTTGGCGGCAAGGAGGCCGTAGCGCACGTCGCTCTCGCCTGCCTCGACCCCGGCGACGTCGCCCTGGCTCCGGACCCGGGCTACCCGCCGTACACCTCCGGCCCGGTCTTCGCCGGCGCCGACGTCCACTACCTGCCGCTCCGCGAGGAGAACTCGTTCATGCCGGACCTCGCCGGCATCCCAGGCGAGACCGCGGCCCGGGCGAACCTCCTCTACTTCAACTACCCCAACAACCCGACCGGAGCGGTGGTTGCGGACGGGTTCTTCGAGCGCGCGGTCGAGTTCGCGGACGCACACGAGCTCGTCGCCATCCACGACTCGGCGTACAGTGAAATCGCCTTCGACGGTTACGATCCGCCCAGCTTCTTGTCCACGCCCGGCGCGAAGGAGGTCGGCGCCGAGATCTTCTCGCTCTCGAAGGGCTGGAACATGACGGGCTGGCGCATCGGCTGGATCGCCGGCAACGGGGAGATCGTCGAGCGCTACCGGCAGCTGAAGACGAACCTCGACTCCGGCATGTTCGACGCGCTCCAGCTGGCGGCCGTGGCCGCCCTGACCGAAGCACGCGACTTTCCTCGCGAGATGTCCGAGGTCTACCGGCGCCGCCGCGACCTGATGATCGACGCGCTTCGGGCGATCGGGATCGCCGCCGATCCGCCTCGGGCGACGCCCTACCTCTGGATCCGCGTGCCGGAGGGCCACGACTCGGCGAGCTTCACGGAGCTCGTTCTCGCCCAAGCGGCGGTCATCGTCTCGCCGGGGCCCTCCTTCGGGCCGTCCGGCGAAGGCTACATCCGCATCTCGCTGACCGTCCCGGACGCGCGGCTCGAGGAGGCCGCCGGCCGTATCGCGTCCTCACTCACGGTCGAATCCCGGGCATAATCGCGCTGTGAGGCAACACCAGCCGGACCCCGCGCCCGGAGCGGAGCCCGAGCGCGGATTCGTCGTCGCCGTGCTGGGCCCGGGTGTGGACGAAAACGAAGAGCTGAGCGAGCTGCGCGAGCTCCTCCGCACCGCCGGCGTCGCGCCGGTCGGCGAGCTGGTTCAACGCCGGCCCGCCCCGGATCCGCGCACCTACGTGGGGAAGGGAAAGCTCGAGGAGCTGAAAACACAGGTCGCGGAAGCCGATGCCGAGGCGCTGATCGTCGACGACGAGCTCGACCCCGGCCAGCAGCGACGCCTGGAGAACGTCCTGAGCGCGCGCGTGATCGACCGCACCCAGCTCATCCTCGACATCTTCGCCCAGCACGCGCGCAGCGCCGAGGGCAAGCTCCAGGTCGAGCTCGCGCAGCTCGAGTACAACCTCCCGCGCATGCGCGGCATGTGGCAGCACCTCGAGCGGCTGGGCGGAGGCATCGGCACGCGGGGCCCGGGCGAGTCCCAGCTCGAGACCGACCGACGCATCGCGCGGCGGCGCATCGGCGTGCTCAAGCGCCGGCTCCGAGAGCTCGAGAAGCGCCGCGCCGTCCAGCGCAAGGCCCGCGAGCGCTCGGCGGCGCCCGTCGTCGCGCTGGCCGGGTACACGAACGCAGGCAAGTCCACGCTCCTGAACGCGCTCACCGACGGCGAGGCTTCCGTCGACGACCGCCTCTTCGAGACACTCGACCCGACGACGCGGGCCTTCGAGCAGGAGGGCCGCCGCTACCTCGTGACCGACACGGTCGGCTTCATCCGCCGCCTGCCGCACCAGCTGGTGGAGGGCTTCGCGGCCGCGCTCGAGGAGACGCTCCTCGCCGACCTGGTGCTGCACGTAGCCGATGCCTCGCTTCCCGACGAGCGGCTGGACGAGACGATCGGCGCCGTGAGCTCGGTGCTCGCCGAGATCGGCGCCGACCAGCTTCCCATCGAGCTCGTGCTGAACAAGATCGACGTCGTCGACCCGCTCCGGCGCCGACGGCTCGCCAACCGTTTTCCCGGGACGCTGCAGATCTCGGCGCAGCACGGCGAAGGCCTCCCGGAGCTACGCGCCCGCATCGCCGAGCGGTTCGCCGACCGGTTCAGGCCCGTCCGCCTGCTCGTCCCGTACGAGGACGGCCGGGTCCTGAAGGAGCTCTACGACCTGGGCGCCCCGATCGAGGAACGCGTCGACCGCGCGGACGGGGTCCTCGTCCACGCGCGCCTTCCCGAGCGCGAGCTGACACGGTACGCGCCCTACCTCGTCGCGGAAGCAGACGCGCCCGCCGCCGACGCGCACGAGGCGTGATCGAGCTTCCCGTCGTCCGCCTCCGCGAGGAGGCAACCCTGCCGGAGCAGGCCTACGCCCGAGACGCCGGCTTCGACCTCTCCACCTGCGAGCGCGTCGTGCTCGGGCCGGGCGAGCGAGCGCTCGTGCCCACCGGCGTCGCAGTAGCCATCCCGGAGGGCTATGCCGGCTTCGTGCAGCCGCGCTCGGGGCTGGCGGCCCGGCACGGGATCGCCGTAGTCAACTCGCCCGGCTTGATCGACTCCGGCTATCGGGGCGAGATCCGCATCGTCCTTCTCAACACCGACCGCGAGCAGACCTTCGTCGCCGAGCCGGGTGACCGCGTGGCCCAGCTGGTCGTCCTGCCGGTGCCCGAGGTCGAGCTCGTGGAGGTGGAGGAGCTGCCCGCGAGCGAGCGCGGCGTGCGCGGGTTCGGCTCGTCGCGGACCTGACATGGAGCCGCGCATCCGGGTCTCCGCGATCCTGCGGCGCGAGAGCCGCTTGCTGCTCGTCCGGCACGAGAAACAGGGCCGGGAGTACTGGCTCCTGCCAGGCGGAGGGGTCGGAGCGGGGGAGACGCTCCTCGACGCGGTCAAGCGCGAGCTCGCGGAGGAGGTCGGGCTCGAGGACGACTTCCCGCTCGAAGGCCCGGTGGCGCTCGCCGACTCCATCTCGCCGCCCGGCTGGCCGCCCAAGCACGTCGTGCACATCGTCTTCGCCGGCGCCCTTGGCGACCGCTCGCTCGAGCGCGTGACCTCGGGCGACGCGGCGGTCAGGAACCACCGCCTCTTCGACGTCGACGAGCTTGCCGGGCTGGCGGTGCACCCGCCGATGCAGCGATTTCTCGCCCGCTGGCAGCCCGGGGACCCGACGGTGTACCTCGGCTCGCTCTGGGCCCCGTAGGGCCGCCCGACCCCCTCGCGGTCACTCGAACGAGGGAATCGGCCGCCGCTCACTCGAACAGGGGAGGTTGGAACCGGCCCTCGTCCCTAGCGTCGGGTGTGGGAATTGATTGCGGCCCCGCGCCCTGCGCGGAGGGAGGAAGAGAGAGGAAAGATGCGGCTCAACGGCTCGTCGAAGGGAGCAACCCGGTCGAGCGCCCTCTGGGGGAAGCCCTCCAAGGGGGAGACACGCTCGAGCGCTCTTTGGGGCAAGGGCGGTCGCGGTCTCGCGCTCATGCTCTGCATCGCCGTCGTCCTGGGCGCCCCCGTCGCGGCCGGGGCCGGACGCTCCACGCACTCCCACGACACGAAGATCGAGGCGTACCTTTCGCCCGGCCTCCTGGAAGACGCGCAGGCGAGTCCGAGCAAGGTCTTCGACGTCATCGTCCAGGGCACGCGCGGCGAGACCTCCGCGGACGTCGCTGATGAGGTTGCGGACGCGCGCGAGCACGATCCGGGTCTCGGTGTCGGCCTCCGAAAGCAGTTCCGCGCCGTCACCGGCGTCGCTGCGCAGCTGACCGGCCGGCAGATCATGCGGCTGGCCAGGCGGTCCGACATCCGGGCGATCACGAGCGACGCGCCCGTCGTCATGTCTTGGTACACGAGCAGCCAGCGCTGGCCGTACGTCGCCGGCTTCCACGGCGTCTGGAACCAGGCGGCAGCCGCGAACGCACCGACCATCGCCGTCGTGGACTCCGGCATCCAGGCCGGCCGGATCGACTTCGGTGGTCGCGTCGTCGCCCAGGTCAACATGGCCTCCACCCAGCCGAACTCGCCCGGCGACGGCCGCGGCCACGGAACCTTCGTCGCGGCCATCGCGACCGGCGAGAAGGCCGGACGGGCCGGCGGCTCGCCGAAGTCCAAGCTCGTCTCTATCGACGTCATGAACGACGCCGGCATGGCGATGACGCGGGACGTGATTGCGGCCGCGGACTGGATCCTCGCGAACAAGGCTCTCTACAACATCCGCGTCGCCAATTTCTCGCTCCACAGTGCCTCCCCGGCCAGCGTCTTCTTCGACCCGCTCGACAGGGCTGTCGAGAAGCTCTGGTTCAACGGCGTGGTCGTCGTGGCCGCCGCCGGCAACTACGGGGTCGACGGCTCGGCCACCGACGTCCTCTACGCCCCCGGCAACGATCCCTTCGTGATCACCGTCGGCGCGGCGGACGTGAGCCGCTCGGTGCGCGTCAGCGACGACTTCGCGGCCCCCTGGTCGGTGTGGGGTCACACGCTGGACGGCTTCGCGAAGCCCGAGCTCGGCGCCCCTGGCCGCTATATGGTCGCGGCGGTGCCGGCTACATCGACGCTCATGACCGAGCGGCCGGCCAGCGTGAGGCCGTACAACACCATGGAGCTGTCCGGGACGTCGTTCGCGGCCCCGGTCGTGGCGGCCGCGGCGGCGCAGGTCCTCGCCCGCCATCCAGAGTGGACTCCGGACCAGGTCAAGGGAGCCCTGATGGTCTCCGCGAAGGACACGCCCGCAGCGGCCCTCGGCTCCCTCGGCGTCGGCATGGTCGACGCAACCAGGGCTGCCGCGGTCGTCAACCCGCCGAACCCGAACGCGGCGCTGAACCAGTTCGTCGGCCCCGGCGGCGACGGCAGCGGCCCGATGTTCAACGCGGCGAGCTGGGCGAACGTCGCCCAGGGTGACGCCTCCTGGGCCTCCGCGTCCTGGGCGTCGGCCTCGTGGGCCTCTGCCTCGTGGGCGAACGCGTCCTGGGCATCGGCCTCCTGGGCTTCCGCCTCGTGGGCCTCCGCGTCCTGGGCGTCGGCCTCGTGGGCGTCGGCCTCTTGGGCGAGCGCCTCCTGGGCCTCCGCGTCGTGGGCATCCGCCTCGTGGGCGGACAACGCCGACAGCGAAGTCGGCGTCGGCGGCGAGCTCATCGACGACAGCGAGCTCCTCGAGCTCGGCGTCTCGGGCTAGCGCCCTCCGACTAGGTGACCGAAGCCCGGGCCGACCACGGTCCCGGCGGCTCACCTTTCCAGGTGAACGTTCCGGCGTCCCTCGAACGGGGGACGCCTCACCCTTCCACACGGCCTACGTTCAGCCCATGGCTCTGCGGCCGTACTGCGCGTTCGCTTGGGCAAACGCCCCATTTCACCAAGGTCCAAACCCGTGAACACGGTCACGGGCGAGCCCCCCGATCCCCGTCCGCCGACCCACGACAATAGCTCGGAGGCTTCGTCGCTCCAGCCGGGCGCCAAGGCCTTCCTCTACGCGATCGGGGCCCTCGCCGTCGCGGCGGCGGCCGTGCCGTTCGCCCATCTCTCGCGCGACACCGACGGATGGCTCATCTTCCTCGTCCTCGCGGCCTGCGCGTCGGTGGCCCAGCTCTTCGTGGTGCGCACTCCGCGCGACCAGAGCTACCACACCACGATCGTCTTCCTGATCCCAGGCGTGCTCCTGCTCCCGCCGGAGCTGATCGCGCTCCTCGGCGTGGTCTACGGGATCCCCGAGTGGCTGAAGATCCGTTACGCCTGGTACATCCAGGCGTTCAACATCGCCAACCACACCCTGAACGGCCTGGCGGCGTGGGGGGCGGTCGAGCTCGTGCGGAATGCCGGTCTCGGGCCCGAGCTCGAGTTCGCGCTGTCCGGCCTCGTCGCCGTCGTCGTCTTCGTCTCCCTGAACCACTTTCTGCTCGCGACGATGCTCCACCTCGCGCGCGGGCACTCGTTCCGGGGGACCGGCCTCTTCTCGCTCGAGAGCCTCTCCACGGACTTCGTGCTCGCCATGCTCGGGGTGGCCGTCGCCGGGCTCTGGGACTGGAACCCATTGCTCCTGCCCATGGCCGTCGCCCCACTGCTTCTCGTCCACCGCTCGCTGAGCGTCCCGGCGCTCCAGCAGGAGGCTCGTGTGGACGCCAAGACCGGGCTCTTCAACGCCAGGCATTTCGCCGGCGCGCTCCGCGAGGAGCTCGAACGGGCCGAGCGCTCGGACGCGCCCCTGTCGGTGATCATGGCCGACCTCGACCTTCTGCGGGAGATCAACAACGCATACGGCCACCTCGCGGGCGACGCCGTCCTCCGCGGGATCGCCTCCGTCTTCCAGGCCCACCTCAGGCACTCCGACATCCCCGCGCGCTTCGGCGGCGAGGAGTTCGCCATCCTGCTCCCGGATACGAAGCCGCAGGAAGCGCGGGAGATCGCCGAGCGCATCCGCCGCGCGGTCGCGGAGGAGCGCTTCGAGGTGGAGACCTCGAGCGAGCCGATCACCGCGACCGTCTCCTTCGGGGTCGCCGGCTATCCGGATGACGGCCTCGATCCGAACGAGCTGATCCACCAGGCCGACCTGGCCGTCTACCGCGCCAAGCTCCAGGGGCGCAACCGCGTCCTCGGCGCCAGCCCCGAGCCCGTGCTTCTGCCGCCGTCGGGGCGCGTTCGGCTCGCCGCGGTTCCCGACGAGCCGCTCTACTCGAAGGCGTCCGGTGCCGGGGCGGGCTTCCTCGACCTCCCGGCCGAGGCGCCGCCGGAGATGGACAGCGCCCCGCAGCGTCCGCACGCGCCCGGCGGGCCTCGTTTCCTGGCGCTCTCCCACCGGCTCGTCTTCCTCGTCATCGCGGTCAGCCTCGGAGGCGTCATCGCCGGGGCTCTCGGGTTCGGCCTCGGCACCTCCCAGGACATCCTCGGCCTGCTCGCCGTGATCGCGCTCGTCGCAGGCGGCCAGGCCCTCGCGCTCGAGCTCGACGGCGGCTCGATCTCCGTCAGCGCCGTGGGCGCCCTCGCCGGCGCGGCCATCGCGGGGCCGAAAGCGGCGCTCCCGCTCGCCTTCGCCACCGCCGCGGTGGAATGGAGCTCGCGGCGCACGCCGGTCTACCAGCTCCTCTTCAACATCGGCGCGCTCTCGTTCGCGAGCCTGGCCGCAGCGGCGGTCTTCAGCCTGGGCGGCCAGGACGGCTTCGAGAAGCTCGTCATGGCCGCGGCAGGCCTCGTCGCCGGCGGCGTCTATTTCGTGGTCAACACGGGCCTCCTGTCGGGCGCCATGGCCCTCGAAGGGCACGACAGCTGGCGACGCGTCTGGAACGAGCGCTTCTCCTGGCTCCTCCCGCACTACGTCGCCTTCGGGGCGGTGGGAGGGGCGATCGCGCTCTCCTACCAGGCGATCGGGCTCTACGGCCTCGCCGTGTTCGTGCTCCCGCTCCTACTCATGCGCAAGACGATGGCGGCCTACCTCGGTCACACCGAGAAGTCGACGAAGAAGCTCCGCGAGGCCGCCGAGACCATCCGCAGCCAAAACGTCTCGCTCGAGCAGGCCAACCGGCTCCTGAAGGAACGTTCGACGGCCGCGATGGAGAGCCTCTCGGCGACCGTCGACGCCCGCGACGCCTACACCGCCGGGCACTCCCGGCGCGTGCAGCAGCTGGCGCTCGCCATCGGCCGCGAGCTCCAGCTCTCGCAGGCCGAGCTCGACCTCCTCGGGCACGCGGCCCTGTTCCACGACATTGGCAAGCTCGCGATCCCCGACACGGTGTTGCTCAAGCCGTCCGAGCTCTCGACGGACGAGTGGGCGCTCATGCAGCGCCACGCCGAAGAGGGAGCCCGGATCATCGACAGGCTCGGATTCCTGGACGACGCCGTCCCCGCCATCCGGCACCACCACGAGCGCTGGGACGGCGCCGGCTATCCCGACGGCCTCTCGGGCGAGGAGATCCCGCTCGGGGCGCGCATCATCCACGTCGCCGACGCGCTCGACTCGATGCTGACGAACAGGATCTACCGCTCCGCGCGCCCTGCCGCCGACGCCCTCGAGGAACTGCGGGCGGGCGGCGGCAGCCAGTTCTGCCCGCGCACGGTCGCCGCGCTCGAGCGGCTCCTCCAGCGCGAGCGCGTCTCGCCGGACCAGATCACGCCGCCGGTCGCCGCCGCCTAGGAGGGTTCGGCGAAATGACGGCTGTGTCGCCGGGCCGCGCTGCTCGCCCCCGAGGACTGCGTCCTCAGTCGCGCCCGTAGCTAACTGCTACGGGCGCTCCCTGCGTCCTTGCCTCGGAACGACCATCGCACCCCGGCGACGAGCGACATTCCGCCAAACCCTCCTGCGTTGCGGTAGCACCAACCTGCTCGCCTACACTGTCGCGTGGAGGGCAACTCTCGTGCCTCGTTACTCGGACACGCAGATCCTCGAGGAGCTCGCCGCCTGCGCGGAGCGGCTGGGACGCTCTCCGACGATGCGCGAGTTCTCGGGCGATCCGGGGGCGCGGATGCACCCGCAGACCGTCGTCGAGCGCTTCGGCACCTGGAACCGCGCGAAGCGCGAGGCGGGCCTGGTTCCACGCCGCTTCGCGACGAAGGACGAGCTCCTGGCGCAGCTCGCCGCCCTTGGGACGGAACTGGGCCGGACGCCGACGGGGAGAGACCTCGACGCGCGCCGCGCCGCCCTGCCCTCGAAGTCCCTCTACTGGCACAGGTTCGGCTCGCTCTCGAACGCCTTGCGCGCGGCCGGCTTCGACGTGCCGGGCCGCGAGGAGCGCGCCGAACGGGCGCTGGTGGAGGGGGAGGAGCTTTCACGCCGCCTTGGGCGGCTCCCGCGCTTCAGCGACTGGCGGCGGGCACACCGCCGCAGCAGGGCGACGATGCTCTCGGAATGGCAGGTGTACCGCCTCTTTCCGGACGGGCGCGGCGGCTGGTCGGCGTTCGGCATCGCGCTCCGCGAGCGACTGGCCCGGAGCGGGGTGGAGGTGGGGCCCGACGGGCGCCTAGGCTAGGACGCCTAGCGACCCCCCGCTGCCGCCGTCGCGATGGCGGCGAGCCGGGCGAGGCAGGAGCGCGCCTCCTCTGGGGCCCGGATAGGCGGGAGGGGGGACTCCTCGACGAACGTGCGGTCCGGCTCGAACGAGTCGGTGCTGCGAACGGCCCCGTCGGCGACCGCGAGCAGCGTGCCTTCGCCGACCTCGCGCTTGCGCAGGCGGACCTCCGCGTAGCGCTCCACGAGGTCGAGGGCATCGCGGGTCGAGGCGAAGAAGAGCTCGCTTCGCCCCTCGCCGACCCAAAGCGGCCGACCGATGCCGCGCGCCAGGTGGAGGAGGTCGGCGTCGCGCTCGTCCAGCCAGGCGGCCGCCATCGAGCCGTGGAGCTCCTCGAGCGCCTCGGCCCGGCTGGACGCTTCCTCGGCGAGCGCGAAGATCGCCTCAGAGTCGACGGTCATCCCGGGCGCGGCGCGCCCGAAGCCGTGCGCGGCAAGGACCTCCTCGTCGTTCGCGATGATGCCGTTGTGCACCCCGACGACGGCGCCGTGCCGGATCGGGTGGTTGTTAGCGGTGAGGCTGGGGTGGCCCTTCGTGTAGTCGCGCACGTGCACGAGCACCTGGCGGGCGCCGGAAGGTACGGCGAGCGTGTCGAGCAAGGCGCTCGCGCCGCCGCGCTGCTTGTGGATGGAGAGGGGGAGGCCAGGGCCGCGATACGCGTAGCCGACGGCGTCCGAGCCGCGCTCGGAGATCGCGGCCAAGAGCGTCTGCGTCGCGAGGGTCTGGTCGACCCGCGACGCGCTGCTCAGGCTATATCCCGCGATTCCACACACGTTCCCTTCACCGATCCTAGGTGGATCTCCGGACGGTCATTCGGCCCGCAGCAGCCGCAACGGCCGATTCCCGTCCGATGAATAGACACTACCACCCTCGACCGAAACCGAACCGCTTTCATCCCCCTAAACGGTGGTAGGCGCTCAAGCCGCCTGCGTGCGCCGCCGATACCGGTGGCGTGGAGCACTCGTCTGCGGAACTCCCGAACCAGCCTGAGCGCGTAGAGACCGAGGAGCCGAAGCTCGAGCTCGTCCCGGACCCTGCCGAAGCCGAGCAGGAGGAGGACGATGACGAGGAGGACGAGGTCGTCGCGGCCGACACTCCGACTCCGACGCAGGACCCTCTCAAGCTCTACGTCCGCCAGATCGGCGACGGGCCGCTCCTGACGCCCGCGGAGGAGCGCGAGCTCGCCCGGCGTAAGGACGAGGGCGACGAGTGGGCGAAGCGCCGGCTCATCGAGTGCAACCTGCGCCTCGTGATGTCGATCACGAGGAACTACGTCAACTCGGGCGTGCCGCTCCTCGACCTGATCCAGGAAGGGAACCTCGGCCTCATCCGGGCCGTGGAGAAGTTCGACTACCGCCTGGGCTTCAAGCTTTCCACCTACGCGACATGGTGGATCCGTCAGGCCGTCACCCGCGCTATCGCCGACCAGGGAAGGACGATCCGCCTTCCCGTCCACGTCGTCGACCAGGTGCGCCGCGTCATGCGCGCGCGCCGCATCCTCACGCAGAAGTTGAATCGCGACCCGCTGCCCGAGGAGATCGCGGCTGAGAGCGGGCTGGAGGTCAAGCGCGTGCAGGAGCTCTTCGACCTTGTCGAGGATCCCGTCAGCCTCGAGACGCCGGTCGGGGATGGAGACTCGCTCTACGGCGACATGCTCGAGGACGAGAACTCCGAGCAGCCCGATGCGGCGCTCGCCGAGCTCCTGCGCGGCGTCGAGCTCCAGGAGGCGCTCGCCTCGCTGAACGAGCGCATGCGCCACGTGCTCGAGCTTCGCTTCGGCCTCAACGGGCAGGTGCCGAAGACGCTCGAGGAGGTCGGCGCCGAGCTCGGCGTCACCCGCGAGCGGGTGCGCCAACTGGAGTCCCGGGCACTGCGCGAGCTGCAGTCCGTCGCGCCCGAGCTCCGCCTCTACCTGCGCGCTGAGTAGCCGCGCTCGCGCCCCCGACAGCTAGCGTGAGGGTCGTGGCCGGCTTCGTCGACGTCCATTCCCACGTCGTTCCCTCGGGCGACGACGGCGCAGGGTCCGTCGAGGCGGGGCTCGCGCTCTGCCTCGAGGCGGCGCGACGGGGGACGCGAATCCTCTACGCGACGCCGCACGTCTGGCCGACGCTGCCGTTGACGTGGGAGCGCGAGCGCGCGGTCCGCGCAGACCACGCGAAGATGGCGCCGCTCGTCGCGGCGCACGGACTCGACCTTCAGCTCGGCTGGGAGCTGACGCCTTCGTCGGCGCTGCTCGAGGAGGATCCTCGACGCTACCGCCTCGGTGACCTGGATGCGGTGCTGATGGAGGTGCCCTTCCACGGCTCTCTCGCGCTCGCTGAGCGCCTGGGAGCGCACATCGAAGCCTCGGGACTGACTCCCGTCATCGCGCATCCGGAGCGCGCTGAGGGCGTCCGGGAGGCGATGGGCAGCGTCGCGGCCTTCCGCGAGCGCGGCTGGCTCATCCAGGTGAACGCGACGAGCCTGCTCGGCTCGCACGGCGCCGAGCAGGAGGAGGCTGCCTGGCGGATCCTCCGGGGCGGCCTCGCCGACTTCGTCGCCTCGGATGGGCATCGCACCTCGCGGCCGCCGCATCTCGACGAGACGCACCGGCTGGTCCGAGCGCGGCTGGGGGAGGGTGCCGACCCCCTCTTCGACGGCAGCGCCCTAGACGGCGCGGTAACGCGCTCAGTGCGTGGCGACCGCGTCGATCTCGCGCAGCGACGCTAGGCGTGAGAGCGACTCGATCTCGATCTGGCGGACGCGCTCTCGGGTGATGCCGAGGCGCCGCCCGATGTGCTCTAGCGTGTGCGGCTCCTCGCCGCGAAGCCCGTAGCGAAGCTCCAGGACGCGGCGATCGCGCTCGGGCAGCGACTCGAGCGCGCGGTCGAGCGCCTCCTTCTGCAGGCGCTTCTCGGTCTCCTCGTCCGGGAGCGGCTCGACGCCGGCGACGAGGTCGCCGAAGACGGCGTCCTCCTGCTCGCCGATCGGTTGGTCGAGGCTCGTCGACGCCCGGGCCGCGGCGCGCACTTCGATCGCCTGCTGGAGGGGGAGCCCAGCCTCGTCGGCGATCTCCTCGAGGGAGGGCTCGCGGGCGAGCTGCGTCCAAAGGTGCCGCTCGGCGCGGTGCATCTTCTGCATGCGCTCGACGACGTGCACCGGGACGCGGATCGTGCGTGCCTTGTCCGCGATGGCGCGCGCGACCGCCTGGCGGATCCACCAGGTCGCGTACGTGGAGAACTTGAGCCCGCGCTGCCACTCGAACTTCTCCACAGCGCGGATGAGACCGAACATGCCCTCCTGGATTAGGTCGAGGAACGGCAGCCCCTGGTTGCGGTAGTTCTTGGCGATGGAGACGACGAGACGGAGATTGCACTCGATCATCCGCTTCTTCGCCTCCATGTCACCGCGCTCGATGCGCTTCGAGAGCTCGACCTCGTCGGCGGCCGTCAGAAGTGGATGGCGGCCGATCTCGCGCAGGAAGAGCTGGAGCGCGTCGGTGGTCGTCTCGAGCGTCTCCGTGCCCGGAACGGCGGGGGCGGGCTCCTTCTGGCGGTCGACGACCTCGATCCCGTGCTCCTCGAGCTCCTTGTGCAGCGCCTCGACTTCGCCGGGATCCAGGTCGAGGAGCTCGAGCGCCTCCCGTAGCTCCGCGAGCTCGACGACGCCGGATGCATCGGCGCGCTCCAGCAGCGGCTGAAGCTCCTCGTGCTGGCTCACGACGGAGCGCTCGTCAGGCATTCGGCGATGTCGGGAGCTGGCTCAAGAGCGCGGAGAGAGGCTGGCCCGCCGGCAGACGTGCCGCGATTACCCTACCCATCGGAGCGGCCAAGTCAAACTCACGCGCCAAAGCCGATGCACGATAACGGGCGTTATGTCAAGTCGAAGCGGATCACGCGTCACAGCGGCCGCAGGAGCCCCCTCCCCGCGAAGCCGACCAGGCGGTCGAGCGTTGCTGCGAACTCCGCCTTCACCGCCGGGACGCTGCGGAGCGCCCAGAGCGTCTCGCCATTCGACCAGGCGGCGTCGCGGGCTCGCGCCACTTTCCACATGGCGACCGCATCGTCGACGTCGCCCAATGAGCGCTCCACGTGGCCCACAGCCCCAGGGGCGAGCTCGGCCTTCACGCGCTCCTCGACGCGCTCCAGGAGGTCGTTGACGAGCACGAAGTCGCGGTAGACGACGCTCTCGCGCTCGCGCTCCGGCTCGAGATCGAGGGCCTCCCACGTCTCGACGAGCGCGAAGGGCAGATCGCGGTTGATGTGCGCGTTCATGCCCGCCAGCGCGAACTGGAGCGGCGCGATGCCCGTGCGCCCGCGCACCTCGAAGAGCGGCGCCCAGGCCTTCGGGATCGCGTCGGGCGACCTCGACGAGTCCCGGAGCGCGCGGAAGAACATGTTCGCGAAGACGACGTCGAGCCACCGGACGCACCGGGGATCGCCGTAGGGCCCTCCCGGGCGTGCGCTCTCCGCCACCGCTTCCGTCACAGGCCGGTAGAGGCGCAGGAACCATGTCACGCCGTCCGCGCTCGGGAGCGCAGCCTCGAGGTCCCGCATAAGGACGACGACATCGTCTACGCGGCGCGGGAAGCGCCCTCCCAGGAGCTCGTCGACGGTCATACCGCCACGCGGAGCCCGAGAAACCTCGTCGCCTCCTCCACGACCTCATGGTCCAGCCCGATCCTGGCCACCTCGAGCACGTCGAGCCGTTTCTTGGCCCGGTCGAAGAGGGTCACGTTCGCCCATCCTGGCTCGAACGTCGACCACCAGCGCAGGCCCACTGCCTCGGGGTAGAGCTCATGGAGGGCCGCGGCGTCCGCCTGCGAGCGCTCCCGTTCCCGGGTCGCGACGAGCGACGGCCGCAGCCGGGCCGCGGCCAGCACGAACGGCTGGTCGAGGTCGACGAGATGGGACTCCTCCGCGAGCTCGAGCGCTGCGAGCGCAAGCGGTAGGCCGCCGCGCACGAGGTCCGGCGCGCCGAGCCCGGTGCCGACGAAGCGCGCGAGCTGCTCGACGACCACCGAGACGGGCTCCTCCGAGAGGTACAGGCAGCCGTAGCGACCGGGCGCGTCGTGCCTCCCGCCTCCCTGGAGTCGCCGCGGGAACCACAGCGGCCCACCGGGATCCTCCGGCGGCACAGCGGGGTCCCACGCGAAGCAGCGGTAGAGGATCACGCGAACGACCCGGCGCGCTCCTCGCGCAGCGCGGCGATCACCTCGACGGTCCTCCCCGCTCTGATCAGGTCGATCGGACGCCGGTTTCGCAGGTGAGGATTCACCCCGAAGAGCCAGCGCTCGACCGTCTCCGGCTCGTAGAGGCGCAGGAGGAACGACATCGCCAGTTCGAGCAGGTCGACCCGGTCGGCGTTCTCCGGATCGATCCCCTGGCCCCGCGTCCAGCGCGTGATCTGAGCGGGGCTCACGCCCAGCGCGGCGGCGAGACGGCGTTGCGAGCGGAAGTCGGCCGCGAGTGCCTCGACCTTCAGGGCGGTCGCCACCGGCATGGTCCGATCCTAACGCAACGAAAAGTGTTGCGCCGCCCGCTCGGATCGGCTTGCGGCATCGCCTAGGAGGAAATACCGTGCCCGAGGCACGATGCTGCTGGAGCCCCTCGACCCGAACGAACGCTTCCGAGAACGGCGCCGGCGGTCTCGGCGCCGCAGGGCCGTGCGGCGCGTCCTCGCGCTCGGGGTCGTCGCCGTTGCCGCCGCGGGCTCCGCGCTCGGGATGACCTTCCTCAACGGCTGGGGGGGCCAGCGCGCGCCGGCGACCGACGCCGAGCGCTCCCCATCTGCGAACACCAAGACGGCCCCCGCCGTCCCGCAGCCCGTGGCGCTACCCGCGGAGATCCGGGGCGTCCACGTCACCGCGGCGCTCGCCTCGCTCGAAGGCAAGCTCGACGAGTACCTGTCGCTGACCGGAGAGGGCCTAACGGCGCTCGAGCTCGACGTGAAGGACGAGAACGGCGAGATCGGCTTCCGCCGCGGCGCGCCGCGGCTGGCGAAGGAGGTCGGCGCAGCGAAGCCCTTCTACGAGCCGCGCGAGGCCGCGCGGAAGGCCGAAGCCGCGGGTGTCTACCTGATCGGCCGCGTCGTCGTCTTCGAGGACCCGATCCTCGCCACCGCGCGCCCGGAGCTCGCTATCCAGCGCAGTGACGGCGGAGTCTGGACGAACAGCGCGGGCCTCGCCTGGTCGAACCCCTACGACAGGCGGGTCTGGGAGTACAACGTCGACATCGCCGTCGCCGCGGTCAAGGCGGGCTTCGACGAGATCATGTTCGACTACGTCCGCTTCCCGACCGACGGCGACATCTCGGCAGCGGTGTTCTCCGGCCAGCGTGGGAGCAAGTCCGGAACGATCACGGGGTTCGTGAAGTACGCACGCTCCAGGCTGGAGCCGCTCGGGGCGCGCGTTTCCGCCGCGGTCTTCGGGCTCACGGCCACGCGCGAGATGGGCATCGGCCAGCGGCCGCGCCGGCTCGCGCCGAGCCTCGACGTGATCTACCCGATGGTCTACCCCTCCCACTTCGGACCCGGCGAATACTCGCTGGACGACCCGAACGCCGTTCCGGGAGTGACCGTCGCGCGCGCCCTCCGCGACTTCCGCCGCGAGCTGCGCGGGCGCGACACCCTCCTCGTCCCGTGGCTCCAGGACTTCACGCTCGGACGCGCCTACACCCTCGAGGACATCCGGGCGCAGATCCTCGCCGCCCGGGACGCGGACTCCGGCGGCTTCCTGCTCTGGAACCCGAGCGGCGTCTACACGGAGAGCGCGCTCGGCGGATCCTAGCTGGGCAGCCGAGTTCCACAGGGCTACCCACAGGCGCGCCGGGCACCTGTGGAAAATGTGGAAAAATGAACTGTCCGCAAATTGCGGGGAACAGGATTTCGAACCCCTTGCGCCTGCCCCCCACGCTCTCTAGATTCCCCCTTGCGCCGAGCACGGAGCGCGAGTAGGTCGAAGCCCCACCGGGCGGCCGTAGGCGGAAGCCGAAAGTTGGTCGGAGAGGTGGACGAAAGCGCAACCGGCTCGGCGAGTTTTTTGGTCCGGGACGGTCCCGGGAGCGAGGTCGTTAGACTCGACGCGCCGATGGAGTTCCCGCCTCGCCCTCCCGCGTTCAGCCCCGGCTTCCAGTCCTTCGTGTGGGGCCTGGTGCTGGGCGGCTACGTCTGCATCGGCCTGCTGGCGATCGGCACCGGCGCCGGGAGCGCGGTCCTCTTCGGCCTCGTCGTCGGCGTCCTCGTCTTCTTCTTCGTCCGCCTCTTCGGCGAGGACCAGCTCAGGCGCTGACGCACAAGGGGAGCGACTGCTCCTCGGCCTGGTGCGACCGCGCCAGCGCGCCCACGAGGAGCTCCGCAAGGTCGCAGCCCAGCTCGCTCTCCAGCCGCGCCCGCCCGCTGGGGCCGTCCGCGCTCGTCACGCGCTCGAGGGCGGCGAAATGGCGTAGGAGCCGAGGCGCGCCCCGGCCGTGGAGGTCATGTGCCGGTGCGGCGTCCATGGCCTCCTCGGTATCGGCGCGCAGCGGCCTCCTGCTCGATCCCTGGCGCGAGGGAAGCCGGGCTCTTACGAGCCCTCGCCGTCGCGGACGACCGTCACCTCGCCCTCCTCGACGCTCTCACGCCGGTAGTCGTGGATCTCCTCGTCGGCGGCGATCGCCTCGGCCTCGTCCACCGGCTTCCGCGGCCCGCGCGTGTCGAGGGTGAACGTCAGGACGATGCCTAGCCCGAAGGCGAGCACGCCCTGGAACGCGATCAGATCCCCGGCCAGGCCGCCGAGGCCGATGTCGCGAATCCAGCCCGCCACCTGGTCGCCCTCGTCGGTGCCCGTCGGCCTCGTGGCGACGAGGATGCCGCCGACGGCGATGAAGGTCGGCACGAAGCCGAGCAGAAACACGCCGGGGCTGAACGTCGGCGCACCCCACTTCGTCCACCCGCCGAGAAGCTGGGAGAGCCCCAGGCACGCCCCCGCGCCCGCGAGGATCCCCATGGCTGCCCAGTACTCCCCTCTCGAGCCGAGGTCGAACTGTGTCGCCAGCCAGACCAGGAAGCCGGCGGCGGCGACTCCGAGCAGGGTCATCAGGCCGCGCACGACCGGAGGACTCGCCCAGACGTGCTGCCGCTCGACCGTCGTCTCCTCCACGACGGTCCCGTCGTCGTTGCGATTGCGGAACATGCTTCGCTCACCTCGCTGCGTCGTTGTTCCGCACAAGGATGTGCCCGCTGCCGGACGTCTCTAATCGCGCCGTCGGATCGAGGAGGGTTTGACGAACCGACGGCTGTGCCGTCGAGCGACGCTCCGCCAAACCCTCCTAGGCGGCCAGGTCGCGGCGGCCGGCGTCGAAAGCGCTGGAGAAGAGCTCGTTCCGGAACGCGGCGAGGGACAGCTCTCGGTCGGCGGAGAAGATGTGCTCCACGACGCCGACGCAGCGGTCGTTGTAGAAGGGCACATCGACGTGCTCGCGACTGACGACGTTGACGGTCGTGTGCGCGCATGTCGGACACTCCACGGCGACGCCGAGCTCGTCCTCTCCCGCCGAAAGGAGCCTGAACGCGGACGGCGTCACCGGCCGGGGCCGCTCCTCCGGGTAGCAGAAGAAGCTCCACGGCCAGCGGCCGGCCTTGATCTGCCCAGCAGCCAGGTCTAGGAGCTCGAGCGCCGTGGACTCGAGCCGCGCCGTCATCACGTTCAGGAAGACCTCGTCGGACCCGGCGAGCGGCGCCCAGTCGAGCTCGTCGTGCGTCACGAGGCCGTCGTGCTCGGCGCCGCAGTTGCAGGCGAAGGTGATCTTGAAGACCGCCGGGTGCGCCGCGCCCGGCAGGCGCTCCAGGACGCGGAAGCGCGAGAGCGGGATCCTCACCTCGCCTCGCGCCGGGCACGCGAACGTGTACCGCCCGGTGAGCTGGTCGTACATCTGACTCCGATTATGTATCGGCACGGAGGACGCATCTCCGCACCGCTCGTTACTCGGAGTACGTGATCAGCGAGTAGACGTCGTAGCCCTCGAGCTTCTCGCGGCCGTGCAGGAACGCGAGCTCGATCACGAACGCGAGCCCGACAACCGTCCCGCCCAGCTGCTCGACGAGGTCGATCTTCGCCTTCGCCGTCCCGCCGGTGGCGAGCAGGTCGTCGTGGATGAGCACCCGCGCGCCCTGCGAGAGCGCGTCCGCATGCAGCTCCAGCGCGTCGAAGCCGTACTCGAGGGCGTATTTGGCGCTGATCGTCCGCCAGGGGAGCTTTCCGGGCTTCCGGGCCGCCACGAACCCGCAGCCGAGCCTGTGGGCAAGCGCAGCGCCGAGGATGAACCCGCGTGCCTCCGCACCGAGAACGACGTCCGGCTTCCGCGGCTCGGCGAACTCGGCCAGCCGCTCCACGGTCTCGTGCAGCGCCTCCGCATCCGCGAGCAGCGGCATGATGTCCTTGAAGACGATCCCGCGCTTGGGAAAGTCCGGGATGTCCCGGATCTTCGACTCGAGGTCGACGGTCACGACCGCGGAACGATACCGCGGAGCGCGCGCCAGAAGAGGAGATTCGAGAGCTCCTGCGAGAGGGCGGCGAGCGTCTCGAGGTTCTCGAGCCCGGCGTGGCGCTTCTCCGGGTTCGGCGAGCGCAGCTCGGGCGCGACGATCCGCTCCAGGAGGTCGGCCTCGTTGTCGGCCCAGCGCCTGAACGTGGCCAGGTTCCGCGGTGCAACTCCGTAGCGCGCAAGGCGGGCGCAAGCAGCGGCGACGTCGACGTCCCGCTCGGGGAACCATTTCTCGCCGTTTTCGCTCCGAGGCTCGACCAGGCCGAACCCCTCCAGGTCACGGACAAAGGCTGCGTCCACGCCTGCCCGCTCGCAGAGCGTCGCGAGGTCGACCTCGTCCTCGGGCGCCCGCAGACCGGCGGCCCGGGCGCGCTCCCGCCTGCGTGGCGCGCCGGCAGCGAGCTCCTGCCGAATAACCCGCAGCGGCAGGAACTCGTCGCGCTGCAGACGCAGGATCGTCTCCAAGCGGTCGACGTCCTCCTCCGTGAAGAGGCGGTAGCCGCCCTGCGTCCGCCGCGGCGCCAGGAGCCCCTGGTCCTCGAGGTAGCGGATCTTGGAGATGGAGATGTCCGGGAACTCCTCGCGCAGGCGGTTGCACACCGCCCCGATCGTGAGCGGCCGCCCCGGCCCTATGTCGGTTGTCGCCGTCGCCACTAGTGCCCCTCCAGGTAATACGAGCCCGTTTCTGCCCCGCGATCACGCGGCGCCAGAGCCCACCCTCGCCCTTGCCAAGGCAGGAAGCCCCGGCCGCGCGCGAGTGCAGCCTCTGGCTTGGTGCCCGCGACGCAGAATCTGGGCTGAATTACCTGAATGGGCACTGTGCTCAGCTCTCAAGGAAGGTCAGCTTGTACTTGCCGATCTGCACTTCGTCCCCGTCCTCGAGCTTTGCGCTCTCGACGCGGCGCCGGTTCACGTAGGTGCCGTTGAGGCTGCCCTCGTCATGGAGGGTGAAGCCGTCCGAGCCGCGGGTGATCACGGCGTGCCGGCGCGAGACGGTGACGTCGTCGAGGAAGACCTCGCACTCGGGCGCACGGCCGAGGGACGTGCGGTCCTGCTCGAGGGCGAACGTCTCGCCCGCGCGCCCGCCGCCCGAGCGCACCACGAGCGCGGGCCCCTCGATGCGGAGCTCCGCGAGCGAAAGCCCCTCTTCCTCCGCCTCTTCGTCGGGGGTGAACGTCATCGTCGTGTGACCTCCGGGCTCCTCGTGGATCAGGAGCGCGCCGCACTTCGAGCAGTAGTTGGCGGCCTCGGGGTTCTGGAAGCCGCACTCCGGGCAGTGGACGTAGGTCACCGCTCCGCCGCGTCCATCTCCTCGTCCGTCGGGGGCGGCGCCTTTGAGGCGAGAATCGCCGCGAGCTTGTCGACGTCGATCTCGTGGAGAGGGCTTTCCTCCTCCCCCACCTGCTTCTGCAGGCGCGCCTGGAGCTCGGCCCGGAGGATGTCGATCTTGCCGTGCAGGAGGCGCCGTTCGTACGACACCTTGTGCTCCTGCACCATCAGCTCGCGGATTAGGTCGCGCAGCTCCTGGTCGGACAGGGTTCCAAGTTCAGGGAGGGCTTCCACGCGGCAACTCCAGGGGTCGGGGACGGGCGACCACACAGTAAACCAGCTGAGCGCCCATCTATCAACCTCAACTTGAGGGTTGAGCGGCTGAGCGGTGTCTAGAGGTCGTCCCGGGCCACGATCTCCTCGACGAGGCCGAGGAACTCCTCCTCGAGCGAGGCGCTCTCGGCGGCGGTGTTCCCCTCGGCGTAGACGTGGACGAGCGGCTCCTCGGGATCCGGCAGGACCTGCGCCCAGCCCCGCTCGTCGTACACCTTGATCCCGTCGGTGACGTCCACCTTCTTGCCCTTCGTGCGCTCGGTGAGGATCCGCATCACCGCGCCCTTGCGCGCCCAGGGGCAGCGGACCTGGCGGTGCACCACGGTGGACTCCGGGAGCTCGCCTACGATCTCCGAGAGGGGCTTCCCGACGGGTGCCAACAGCTCGAGGAGCTTGCAGAGGCTCGCCATCCCGTCGTAGGCGGGCACGAACTCGGGGAAGACGAAGCCGCCCCCGACGGAGCCGGCGAAGATGACCCCGTCGCCGGCCGCGGCCATCGTGAGCGCCGAGAGCGAGTGCGCGGTGCGCTCCACATGCAGGTCGGTGCCCTCGACGAGCTCGTCGACGAGGCGCGTCACCGTCGTGGGGAAGGCGAGCCGGCCGCGCTTGCCGTCCGAGGCGAGCAGACGCAGGAAGAGCAGGAGCTCCTGCTCCACCGGAACCTCCCGGGCCTTGTCGTCCACCAAGAAGATCCTCTCGGCTGCCGGGTCGAGCACCGCGCCGAGGTCGGCGCCCACCGCCCCCACGAGCCTCTTGGCCTGGCCGAGGGACTCGGCGAGCGTCGCCGTCTGGCCCGCCCGTCGGCGTTCGCTGACGTATGCGTGCGAGGCGACGGCCTCGACGTCGAGCGCGCCGAGCACCTGCGGGAGGACGAGCGATGCGGCCGAGAACGCGTAGTCGACGACGATGCGGAACCGGCGGCCGCGGATCGCCTCGACGTCGAGGGTCTCCAGGAGATCCTGGACGTAGGTCTCTGCCGTCCGCGCCGAATAGTTGATCTCCCCCACGTCGTCCCAGGACGCCCGGCGGAACTCCTGGCGGGAGAAGTGCTTGTCGATCTCCTTTACGAGCGCCGGCGTCGCGGGCGTGCCCGGCGGCTCGAAGATTCGGACCTGGACGATCTCCGGGTCGCTCGGGCTCGGCTGCACGTGGATGCCGGCGTCGAAGCCCTCCGTCTTCAGGAAGTGGCGGTTGACCGCGGCCGGCATCACCTGGAGGTCCGTGGCGTGGACGCCTGCCGAGTTGACGCCGGCGATGAGCGCGCGGCGGAGGAGACGGCACGAGGCCGAAGCGGCGCGGCTCGTGACCACGCGGTCGCCGCGGTCGAGCGCCGTCCCGAGGGCCAGCCCCAGCCGGAGGGCCGTCTCCGGCGTGAGGTCGACGTCGATCCGTCCCGAGACGCCCTCGAGGCCGATCAGACGGGACGAGAGGCGCGACTCCCAGATGAGGTTGCGGTCGACGAGGGAGCCCGACTCCACCTCCTTGAACGGATAAATGCGGACGCCCGGCATGACGACGCTCTCCTCGCCGATCGTGCAGTTGTCGCCTACCGCCACGCCCTCGTGGAGGCGCGCGTGCGCGCGGATGTCGCACGCCCTGCCGACGATCGCGCCCTCGACGAGGGCGCTCCGCCCGATCGAGGTCGAGGAGTCGACGGCCGACCGGGCCGAGCGCGCGTGGTCGGCGAGCGTCACGCTCGGCATCAGGACCGAGTACGGGCCCACCGACGCACGCGGTGCGATGCGGCAGTAGTTGCCGATGAACGCCGGCGCCTCGACCGCTTCGAGGTCGTCGAGGCCCACGCCCTCACCCACCCAGATGTTGCCCCGCAGGCGGATGCCCGGGATGTCCAGGCGTACCTGCTCGTCGAGAGCGTCGAAGTTCGCCTGCCGGTACTGGTCGAGGTTGCCGATGTCCTGCCAGTAGCCCTCGCAGACGAAGCCGTAGAGCGGCTTGCCCATCTCGAGAAGAAGCGGGAAGAGCTCCTTGGAGAAGTCGTACGGCGTCTCGACCGGGACGTGGCGCAGAACCTCCGGCTCGAGCACGTAGATGCCCGTGTTGATGGTGTCGGTGAAGACCTGGCCCCAGCTCGGCTTCTCGAGGAAGCGCTCGATCCGGCCCTCGCCGTCGATGACGACGATGCCGAACTCGAGCGGGTCGGGGACGCTCTTGAGGCCGATCGTGACGAGCGCGCCCTTCTCCTTGTGGAAGCGGACGAGGGCGCCGAGGTCGATGTCGCAGAGAGCGTCGCCCGATATGACCAGGAACGTCTCGTCGAGCGCCTCCTCGGCCAGCTTCACGGAGCCTGCAGTCCCCGCGGGCGCCTCTTCCACCGAGTAGCGGATCGAAACGCCGTATGCTTCGCCGTCGCCGAAATAGCCCCGGATCGCCTGCGGCATGAACGCGAGGGTGACGATCACGTCGTCGAAGCCGTGCTGCCGCAGCAGGTCGAGGATGTGCTCCATGCAGGGCTTGCCGACGATCGGCACCATCGGCTTCGGCTGGTTCGAGGTGAGCGGCCGCAGCCGCGTGCCCTCGCCGCCGGCCATGACGACAGCCTTCATTCCTCCACCGTCCTCACGGCTCCGAGGACGTAGAAGGCCGCAGCGAGCACGGCCAGGCCGACCCCGCTCCAGAAGAGCGCGAGCGGCCACTCCGTCCCTTCGTCGGAGGCAATCACGCCCGTGATGGCTGCATAGAGCACCCAGGTGGAGGCCTTCCCGAGCGTAGAGACCGAAAACTCGTACCCCCGGTCTCGCACGAGCCCGTAGCCGCCGATGAGAAGGGCGTCGCGGGCCAGGACGATGACGAGCGCGATCCAGGGCAGCCGGCCGTCGAGGCAGAGCAGAAGGACGGCCGCGTCGATCATCAGCCTGTCGGCAAGCGGGTCGGCGAACTTCCCGAACTCGGACTCGACGTGCCAGCGGCGGGCGAGGTAGCCGTCAACCTGGTCGGTGAGCGCGGTCGCCGCGAAGAGCCCCGCCAGGGCGTAGCTCCCCTCGCCGTCCGTCCACAGCAGGAGCACGACGAAGACGGGAATCGCGACGAGGCGCAGGATCGTGAGCGCGTTCGGCAGCTGCGCGAGCGGAGCGGGAACGACGCGTGTGGCCATTCGGACCGAATGGTAACGTCGCCGCGGTGCCAGCCCCTCTCGCCCTGCCCGGTTTCGTCAACGCGCACAGCCATGCGTTCCAGCGGGCCCTGCGCGGGAAGGTGGCGGGAGGCGACTTCTGGGCGTGGCGGGAGTCCATGCTGGACCTGGCCGGGGGTCTGACCCCAGAGCAGGTCCGCGAGGACTACGCGGAGACCTATCGCGAGATGCGGGCCGGTGGGTATACGGCCGTCGGCGAGTTCCACTACGTCGGCTTCGCCGAGGCGGAGGCTGCGGCCGGCGCCGCCCGCGAGGCCGGTGTCGAGCTCGTCCTCCTCCTCGCGGCGTACGGCCGCGGCGGTCTCGACCGCTTCCGCCAGGCCTCCGCCGCCGACTACCTGCGCCAGGTGGACACCCTCGCGGCCGCCGGCACGCGCGTCGGGCTCGCCCCCCACTCCGTCCGCGCCTGCCCGCGGGACTGGCTCGAGGAGATCGGCGCATACGGTGAGCGCGAGGGCCTGGTCCTCCACGTCCACGCCGACGAGCAGCCGCGCGAGTCCGACGAGTGCCTCGCCGAGCATGGCCTCCGGCCCATCGAGCTGCTGGCGGAGACGGGCTGCCTCGGGGCGCGGACGACCGTCGTGCACGCGACGCATGCCGACCGGGGCGAGCTCGACCTCCTGGCCGAGCACGGCGCCGGCGTCTGCCTCTGCCCGACGACCGAGGCCAACCTCGGCGACGGCTTTCCGCCGCTCGAGGGGTTGCTCGAACGCGAGATCCCGCTCTGCATCGGCTCCGACTCAAACGTGAGGATCGACTCGCTCGAGGAGCTCCGTGAGCTCGACGCGACGGCCCGGCGCCAGGCGCTCCGCCGTGACGTCGTCCCGGTCCCGCTGCTGATGCAGATCGGAACGGCCAACGGAGCGCGGGCGCTGGGCCTCGACGCGTGGCCCGGGGTCGACGTCGACCTCGACCACCCGTCGCTTCGCGGCGTCGAGGAGTCAGAGGTCCCCGCAGCGCTCGTTCACGGCTGCGGCGCCGACGTGTTCGTGGGCTAGCCCTTCGCGAGCTCTTTGGAGCGCTCCATCGCCGCCTGGATGGCGTTGAGGAACGCGGCGCGCACTCCCGCCTGCTCGAGCTCGCGGATGGCGGCGATCGTGGTCCCGCCCGGTGAGGTCACCGCCTCGCGGAGCTCCACCGGGTGCATCTTCTCGTCGCGCAGCATCTTCGCGGTCCCGAGCATCGTCTGGACGACGAGGTCGGTCGCGACCTCACGTGAGAGCCCGAGGAGGATGCCCGCTTCGATCATCGACTCCGCCAGGAGCGCGAAGTACGCGGGGCCCGACCCCGAGACGGCCGTGATCGCGTCCATGTACGGCTCGTCGACGCGCACGGCCCGGCCGACGCTCGAGAGCACCTCCTCGGCCCGTTGGAGATGCTCCTCGGCGGCGTGGGCCCCGGGGGCGATGCCGGCCATCCCTTCGTGGACGGTCATGGGCGTGTTCGGCATCGCGCGCACGACCGGGACGCCGTCGCTCAGGTGCTCCTCGATGAGGGCCGTCGGGATCGCCGCGGCGATGGAGAGCACCGTCTGCTCCGCCGTGACCGAGCCCGCGATCTCGCCGAGCAGGCCCTCGATGTCCTGCGGCTTCACGCCGATGACGACGATCTCGGCGCCCTCGACGGCCTCCGCGTTGTCGACGGTCGTTCTGATCCCGTGGCGTTCCGCGAGCTCCTGCAGATGCTCAGGGTGGCGAGCGGTGGCGACGATCTCGGCGGGCTCGCGCCAGCCCGAGGAGATCACGCCGGCGATGAGCGCCTCTCCGGCCTTGCCGGCGCCAAGCACCGCCAGCGTGCGTCCAGCCTCTGCCATCGCCTGCGAACCCTACCGCGCGGCGAACGGCGCCTACATCTTCGCTTCGACGCCCCGCAGCCGGTCGATGGACTGGTCGTAGCGGTAACGGTCGTAGCCGCTGCCGCCGTTCAGGTGGTCGTGCACCCCGTCGCGGCCCCAGAGCCAGTCGTCGCCGTTGCCGCCCTGGAGGACGTCGTGACCGCTGTCGCCCTGGATGCGGTCGCCGCCCGCCCCGCCGCGGATGATGTCGTTGCCGGAGTTGCCGCCGATCGTGTCGCTTCCACCCAGCCCGCAGATGACGTCCGGGCCGGCGGTTCCCTGCAAGAGGTCGGGGCCGTTCGTGCCGGTCACGGTGCACGGCTTGTTCAGCCGTGGGCTGTGACCCGACGCGACGTAGGGCTGCACCGCGAGCGCAACGGCGAAGCCGAAGAACGCCAGTCCGAAGACGAGGACGCGGACGCGCATGGGACTTTGGATCGGCCGTTGCGCCGATCGGCACGATCCCTCACCCGAGGAGAGCTCAGAAGCGACGTCGAAGCGCGAGGACGGTGCGCACGTACACCCGCGTCTCCGCGTAGAAGCCGTGGCGGCGGACGGCCCGCGGGCCCTGGTAGTAGGCACCGAGCGCGACGCGCTTGTTCCCTCCGAACAGTCGCAGGAGATAGCGGAGGTAGACGATGCCGACGCGGATGTTCCCCCGGGCGGTGTGACGCATGTTCCGCCCCATCAAGACGTCCTCCACGAAGCGCCACGTCGCGGGCATCACCTGCATGACGCCCCAGGCGCCTGCCGACGAGGTCACGTTCCAGTGGAAGCCCGACTCCATCCAGGCGACCGCGCGGACGAGCCTCGGGCTGATCCCGTAGTAGCGCGCCCAGCGGCCGAGCATCTTGTGCACCCTGGCGGGACTCGGGCCGCCGCGCGCGCGTACCGGCTTCAGGCCGCCGCCGGCATGCGCTTTGCTCTTCAGCGCCCGGCGGGTCGCCGGGCCGACGAGCCCGTCGACGACCAGCCCTCTCCGGCTCTGGAAGCGGTGGACCGCAGTCAGCGTGTTGCGACCGAAGACACCGTCGACGCCGCCCGGTCGCGCTCCGCGCCGGCCGAGCAGGAACTGGAGCACGGACACGTCCCAGCCGACCATTCCGCGCCGGATCACTCGCTTGCCGAAGAGCGGCCGGCCCAGCTTGCCGAGCTTCGCCCGCGTCCGGGGGCCGACGACGCCGTCGACCGCGAGACCGTGGCGGCGCTGGAAGGTGCGGATCGCCCGATTCGTCCCGGGGCCCTGGATGCCGTCGACGGCCCCGCGGTAGAGACCGTGGGCTCGCAAGGCGACCTGGCCGGCGGCGACGTAGGGCGTGAGGACCGCGGATGCGGGCCCCGCAACGGCGAGCGCGGCCAGGACGGATGCGAACGCGACGTACCTTCCGGTTCGCATTGGACCGGGTCCATTGGCCGTGTACGGGCGATTTCCTTCCCGGCGTCGAGAAAGGTCGAGATCAGAAAGGGGTAAGCGGGCCGTACCCCCTTGGCCTAGGGAGGCCCGCTCACCCGCTGGGGTGCGGCTATGAGCTGCACCCCGGCGACACACGACCTGCGGCCGAATCGCGCGCCGCCCCGCGGAGGATAGCGAGGAAGCGCACAGACGCAAGCGACAGCCGCGGCGAGAGCAGCTTCTTCACCGGATAGAACTGGCCGGGGTTCCTCCATTTGGATGGTGTGAGGCAGTCGAGCGACCGGACCGACGCGGAGCCGATCCGCGAGGCCGAGTCGGACAGGGCGCGTTCGGCGAGCACTGCCGACGACATGTCGCCGCCGTCTACGGCTGGTTCCGGTGGCGGCTCGAGTGGGCCGCGAACGACCTGACTGCAGAGACGTTCGCGCAGGTGTGGCTCTCCCGCGCGAGCTTCCGGGACGGGGCCGCGGTTCGGCGTCCCATGGCTCCTAGGGATCGCGCGCAACGTCGCACGCGAGTCCGCGCGGCGGAACGAGGTGGAGTCGAGGGCGCGCCGCCGGCTCGGGCTGCCGACCGCTCTCGCTTCAGAGACGGCGATGCGGCCGTCGAGGCGGCTCTCTCCACGTGCGGCGGTTGCCCGTGCGCTCGACGACCTGCCCGAGCACGAGCGGGAAGCGCTCGAGCTCCGCGTGGTGGACGAGCTGCCCTACGGGCCGCTGGCGCGGTGGCACTGGGACTCCTGAGCGTGCGCTCCCCACCCGTGCGCCGTCGGTGGTCGAGGCGCTGCGGCCGCCCTCCAGGCGTCCGAGAACACGATCCTGCACGTCCAGCTCTAGGCGAACTGCGGAACCCCGACGGGAGCGTCGTCAGCTGGCACTCGGAGAGCTGGCAGCTCTAGGTCGCCCCCTACACGCGGCGCCAGATCGAGACCGCCCAGGAGGCGCAGCCCGCGAGCGGCCCGGTGGAGGATCCGTTCCGCGCCGAGATCGTCGAGCTGCTCGAGTCGGGCGCCGCGCGCGACCGGACGCGTCGAGATCGGAGGCCGCGAGGCGATCCGCATCGAGTCGCGCAACGGCAGGCAGGTCTACGTCGTTGAGCCGAGACGTGCGTCCCCTCGAGTGTACAAGCGCCGGGGAGGGTGGCGGCGTGACGCTTCGCTTCCCGGTCTACGAGGAGCTGTCGACGCTGAGTCGCTGCAACTCCTCGACCTCACGGCCCAGCACGCCGATGCGCGCGCCAATCCGGAATCCCACGAACGAGGGCCGCGTCGACGCGGCCCTCGTTACGACGTCAACGGGTTGACCGGCCAGCCTACATAAGCGCTTCGGTGATCACCTCACAGAAGAGGGCGAAGTCGCTCTCCAACTCCGGGTGGGGCCCCTTGACGATGACCTCCGAGGAGATCAACTCGAACGTGTCCAGGTCAAAGGTGTCCACGAAGGTCGCGATGCCCGCGTCCCGCAAGAGCACGGGCCCGTGCGGTGTCTTGATCTTCTCCGGCAGGCCGATGAAGCTCGTGACGAACGTGATCGTTCGCGCGACCTCGTCGATGATCGGGGCGACGTCCCTGAACTGACCGGCGTTCGAGATGATCACCGACTTCCCGTTGGCAGCGGTCAGGGTGACCTTCACAGATGCCGTGGACGAGAACCGAACGAAGTCGCCGTTCTTGTCCAAGAACGCCTTGTCGGTGAAAACGCCCCTGGCAACGAGGTCGACTGTGATTCCGCAGACGTCCACATCCTCTTCGGTGTCGACGAAGTTCGAGTGGAAAATCTCCGGATTCGCTCCGACAGCGCTGGTGGGCAGAACGGCGCACGCCGCGATGAGCGCCAAGACGAGCATGCGGAGCCAACTGAATCTGCTCATGGGGACCTCCTTCTCCCCCCGAGTGAGGCGCCGCTCGAAAATGACAACCGACACTAACTCTGAAAATGAGCAAGGGTCAAGCGAACGCCACTCCGTCGGACCCTTCGGCCGGAGACGCACGGCTCAGCCGTCAGATCCCCGGCAGGGACCCGACCAAGCACTTCTCGTCGCCCGTGGAGGCGCGGCTACCACCACAGCATAGGTAAGTAAAGACGCGCGAAACTACTAAAACTTGCGCGAGCGCTCCCAACCTTCGAGACGACGACTGGATCCGGGGAGGTCCCGCCGTATCACATGGGTCTCGGCGGAACCCGCACCCACGGGCGGCGGGGCAACCACGCCGCTGCGGCGACCGCGAGCGCCGCCGCCGCGATGGCACCGGTGACGACCGCCCACGGAACGCCCGAACCGTCGGTCCCGAGCTCGCGCGTTCTCTCGACGTCGGCCGCGAGCTCCGTGTCCAGCCGAACGAACGAGGCTGGGCCCAGCTGCACGATGTTCTCTTCGGGGTAGTAACGGAGAAGCGTTTCCTCAGTCCACGGGTTCCGCAGCGGGGAATCGATGCGAATCGCAACGGTGTCGTCGCTCAGCGGCCGGTCGCGCCGGTTCGACGTCCCGAAGAGCTGCAGGTACGAGCCCACGTCGCCCTCGACTGCCCGTCCGCCGATGATGACGGACTGGACCGGCGGGGTCGGGAAGGGTGCCACACGCCGCGCCAGCCTCTTCACGACGGGCGCAAGTTCGCCGTCGAAGGGCAGCCACATCGTCGATCCCCACTCCGTCTGGACCGCGCCGAGGCCGGAGCGCGGGTCGTAGTAGACGCGCCACGTATCCTCGCGGTGCCCCTCGACCTCGAACACGATCCGGTAGAAGGGACCGACGGCCGGCGGAAGTTGGCCGGCGCTCGTGTCGTCGAGCGGCGGCCTGTCGAAGCCGCTCATCGCCGCAGAGGCGCAGCCCGTCTCCCCGCACACTTCGATCCCCGTCAACCCCTTCGCGTGCGCGGAGCCGGCGAGCCCGAGAACGGCGACGAGGAGGATGACGCTCAGTCTCATCACTTGCCCCTACACCACTCGCACCGAGAAGGTTCCCGTCGGAGCACCCCGAGGCGCCGGATGCTTTGGCCAAACCGTCCGGGGGCGTAACAAGGTGGGTCGGCGCCGACCGCTGCCCGGACTTCGAACTCGTACTCAGACCAGGTAGATCGCGATGAAGACGAGCGCTGTCACGATTACGACGATAACCGCCAGCCAGATTGCGAGCCCTGCGAGCGCGATGAGCGGGGTGGTGTCCGCCTCGCCCGCCGTAAGTTCCTCAGTCAGCCTGTGGGTCTCTTCGGCCGGGTGCGTGACTACACGCTTTGCCTCATGGGCGAGCTCACTGTGCAGGCGGACCCCGCGGTCGTCATCGTCGGCGGCTTCCTGGCCGGGCTCGTCAACTCCCGAGCCCTCACGAGTCGAATCGTGCTGCTCACCCTCGTCTGCCACGCCTTGAGTCTTGCACAAGAGCCGCGGAGCCACCGCCTGCGTTCAAGAATGCTTGGGCCACCCCTTCCACGAGAGGGAGCCTGACTTGCGTCCCAGCGTGTTCCCGCTGACCCGCGCGCTGGCCTGATCTGTGTGGGGGGCCCTGCGAGTCTCCTCGGGTTGCTCCCGCCCCGAGGTAGAGGGGCCGGCTCTCGCCGGCCCCTCCAGTTGACCGTCGCAGCGTCGGATTAGTTGCGCGAGTACTGGAAGATCCAGAGCCCGCTGTCGCGGTCGCTGCCGAGGACGATTGATTTCTTGTGCCCGGGCAGCTTGTGCACCTGGACGCCCCAGAAGTCGTTGCCGTCCTCGTCCACGTAGTGGCCGACCTCCTTGAGGCCGTTCGCGCCGTACCTGATGACGCGGAGGCCGCCGGAGTAGTAGGACAGGTAGGCGATGTGCTTCCTGAACGGGTCGACGGCCACCTCGTGCACCGAGAGGGCGCCGAAGCCGGTGGCGAAGGCCTCGTCCAGGGCCTCGTCGATCGCGTAGGCGTCGACCTGCTCCATCGTTCTCGCATTGAGCAGGCGCACGTAGCCCCAGCCGTCGAACTCCGAGCGGAGGAGGACGTCTGCGCCGAGCGTCCCGATGGCCGGATCGTCCGCGTGCGGCGGCCCGGGTGGGTCGTAGTTCGGCGTCGTGCCCAGGATCAGATGGAAGGCGCGATGACCGGTGCACGCCGCCCCGATCGTCGGGGTGAACGCGTGGCCCTGGCTGCCGCACAAGCTGGCGTCAGGCGCCGCTCCGAACCCCGATCCTGCGTGGTGGTTGCCGATGATGACGCCGTCGTAGCCGGCGTTTTGGGCCGTCTCGACCTTCTCCGAGAAGAAGCATTGGCCGCGCTGCAGGATGAGGACTTTCTCCTCACCCGGGTCCGCCGAGAGCGTCGACGCGGGCGGCACCGGCAGGTCGAACGGAGGCGGGTTGTCGGTGCCGTCTGCACTCACGTCTGGGCACCCGTAGCCGCCGTAGATGGTCGGCCCGTTGATCTGCCCATCCGGGTAGGAAGCGATCGGCACCGTCCAGCCGAACTCGCCGCCGGGATAGTTGCCGGCGTTCGGTCCGCTCGTGACCGCGAACTCGTCGTTCAGGAGCCTGTACGGTGAGAAGTCCTCGTCCGTCCCGATGATGAACCGGTTGCGCCGGCTGAACTCCGCCTGGTGGGCGTTGCCCTCCGGGAACATGAAGTTCGGGAACAACGTGTCCGGCAGCGGGTAGTCGGAGTCGATGATGTACTCGGGGTTGGCCGGGTCGTTGACGTTGAACTTCACCCAGCCGCCGTCCCAGTAGGACACGAGCAGCGTCCACGTGCGGCCTATCTTCTTCACGATCTCGTCGTGGAGGAACGAGCCCTGGAAGTTGCCGTGCGACACGACACCCTCGCGCGCGACCCCGAACTCGTTGGCGTCGGTCTCCGAGACGAGCACCGGATTCCGCGGGTCGGTGATCTCAACGATGTCGATGTCCTCGAACTCGAAGTTGTCCGTCATCACAGCGAACGCGCGCTTCTGCTGCTGCCACGCGAAGACGCTGTGGATGTCGTTGAACTGGTACGGGCCGCCCGCCTCGCCGAAGTCCGGGTCGCCGCCGTGAGCCGCGAGCTGCACCGGAGCGAGCGGGTTCGTGACGTCCCAGATCGTGAGACCGCCGTTGCCCGTCTCCGGGTCGCAGACCTCGTTGTTTCCGACGAGGATCTGGCCCTTGAAGAAGTTCGTGTTCAGGTTGATGACGTGGGCGCCCTCGCCCGGGAACGACCCTTGGGTCCAGTCAATGAACCCGACTTGCTCAGGCTCGGTCGGATCCGAGATGTCGATCACGGCAAAGCCCGCGTCGTAGCAGCCCTCGGGGTCACGAACGGCCAAGTACGCGTAGTTTCCCCACACGGCCACGTCCGCGACGCGGTCAGGGGCGGCACCTTCGATGTCCACCTGGCCGAGCAGCGTCACGTTCTTGCTCGACCCCGGCAGATGGTCGCCCGGCTGGCCGTGCTGCATTCCGCGCATGCCATGAATCTCGGCCGGCGAATCAGGGACCTCGTCGCCGATCACCTTGAAGTTCGGATCCCCCGCCACCTGAGCGCTGCCCGTCGCCGTCTGTTGCTGCTTTGCGTTTTGGCTGCCGGCTGCCGCGCCGACGATCACAAGCGCAAGCGTCGCGAAGGCAACCAACCACCCGAGGATCGGTCTCCCCATTTCACCCTCCTATCCGCGGCGTGGATGGGCCGCCGCAGTACTTCGCCCCAAGATCCCCTGTCCCCATCCAAGCCGCGCGAATATAGACGAGCAAGCCCAGTCTCGCTACCTCGCAGAAGCAATTTAGCCCTGCTAAATGGACAATTTTCCCGATGCTAGGCAGGTAATCACGACCGCCGCGACACCCGTCGCGCCCGATCCCTCGACGCCGCCCCGCGATTTGCAAGCCCGGTGGTTCACACCTAGGTCGCCGGCGTGTCATCCGTGTGGTCGAGGTCGAAGGCCCCCGCGGTTGATGAGCTCCCCGCAGCGGGCACACCTGGCCATGCCGGCCGCAACGAGCGGCTCCAACCGGCGACGCATTGCCTGCTGGCTCGAGCCGTATCCACGCTGAGTCGTGGAAGGACGCGGAGACCTCACCGAAGGCTCTCAGAGATCACCGAAGACCCGCGATGTTGCCCAGACAGGCGAAAAAATCGGCGTGACGGAGGGGTATTTCGGACTGGCGGCGGGGTCAGCGAGGCGGCGCTGCTAAGAAACGTCACGGTGGAGTAGGTGAACGAGTGGGCGAAGGAGCAGCGTGAGCGCGAATTGCTCGGGCTCGGTCGGCAGGGCTTCACGATCATGGTGCCCCGCCGACTCGCGACTGGGAGACGCACGAGCCCTGGATCGTCAAGCTCGACGACGACTCGATCTGGCTCCGGGAGACCGGCGCGCCAGCGGAGGGCTATTTGGCGCGGACACACTTGGTTGTCCTTCGCGACGACGGCGTTTGGTTCTACCTGATGGCCGCGGAAGCGACCGGGAACCCCAAGGCGCCCGGGCGCTTGGCCGAGCTCGAGAAGCGCCGGCAGGAGCGCGCTGATAGCGCTGAACTCCTGATCGTTCATCTCCCAGGATTGGGGCTCCAACATCGCACTGGCGGCACGACGCGCTAGCCGAGGTCGATCTCCTGCGGCCTCAAGAGCGCAGCAAGCTCCGGTTCGTCGGCCTTCACGTCGGCGATGAACGCCTTCGCCTCGTCGCGAGTCGAAAGGAGTTCAATCGATCTCTCGGTCACGGCGCTGACAAGCTCGACACCAGCACGTCCATCGATGCCTCGCACTAACAACGCTGTAAACCAGCGAAGCCCTCACGAGCCGATCCTCAGCTAGCTCGATTTGCACGTGGCCGGGTAGTCGCCCGTGAACGGTTCAGCGACGATGCGTCCTGCGAGGGAGAGCCTCAGGCGGCTAGTTCCGTGGGTCGGTTTCCTGGGCGATGACGCCCTCAGCAACGTGCTTGCGCACCACGTTGAAGCGCTCTTTCTCGGCAAGAACCTCTTCGACGTCGGGGATCTCGTGCCCGGGCACGATGGCGAAGAGGAGAGGATCGCTCCTCACATACTCATACTCCTCGTCGCGCAGTGGGATGGTCTTGGTGCAAGCGGCGTCACCGCACTCGCAGACGAAGTCCGTTGTCCGTGTCGCACGGCCTTCGCTCATTTCTTGCACCCGTTCGTTCACCTCTCGGAAAAGCGCTTCGTTGCGCGCGATCTGGTACTTGCGCCGCTCCGCTCGCTCGTCTTCCCTCACGCCGCGTCCTTCCGCACCACGCGGTACGAGTGCAGTTCCCGCACGACAACCTCCCCGTGCTCGGCGACGTGACCCGGCAGGACCCCAAACGCTTCGCCGTCGGCGCGCAGGCTACGGTAGTCGTCGACCGTCATCTCCATGCGCGCCATGCAGAGGTCGTCCGCACACTCGCATAGGAACGGCACGAGACGGTCGCCCGACATGCCGCCACTGATCTGTTCGTGCAGGCGTTGGTTCGCCATACGGAATAGCTCCTCGTTCTCGCGTATCCGGTCCTCCTGCAGCGTCATCTCCGCTGCCTTCCCGCCCGTTGGCCGACTGAAACGCCCGCCTCGCCCGGTGGGACCGCCCATTAAACCGCGGTGAGGCTGGAGAATCCTGAGCGCTTCCTCGCGCTCCTGCAGGTGATTTCCAGGCACACCGTCCCGCTAGCTTCGCGGATCGCCTCCTCTGCTGATGATTCACTTGTCGGTAGTCGCGACAGATGTGGCGCGCGGAGAGCGACTGGCCGCGGATGTTTTGTGACCGTTGCTCTGGGTACCACGAGAGACCGCACCCGAGGGAAGGAAGAAATGGGGTCTACTTCGAGGCCGGGCGAGAGCCGGGCAGACGCAATCGATCGCCCGGTCAGTGAGCTGGTCAAACAGCTTTCGGAGCAAACCAGCACGCTGGTACGCAAGGAGCTAGAGCTGGCGCGCGCGGAGATGACCCAGAAGGGCAAGGCAGCGGGTGTCGGTGCCGGCATGTTTGGCGCGGCGGCCCTCGTCGGGCTCCTGGCCGTTGGAGTCCTGACCGCCTGTTTGATTTTGGCGCTCGCTGAGGCGATGGACGCCTGGCTTGCCGCTCTGATCGTCGCCGCGGGGTATGGGGCACTCGCAGGCGTTCTCGCGCTTACCGGCAAGAGCAGGGTCCAGGAGGCGACCCCGCCGCTTCCAGAGCAGACCAAGGAGAGCGTGCGCCAAGACGTTGAACAAGTGAAGGAGCGAGCGAAAGCAGCGAGGAGCTAAGCGAGGCGATGGAACGCGACCAGAAGACACCGGAGCCGGAGGAAATCCGGCGCGAGATTGAGGAGACGCGCGAGGGGCTGGGCGAGACGGTCGAGGGCCTGGCGCGGAAGGCTGACGTCAAGGGACAGGTAAAGCGAAAGGCCGCCGAGACGCAGGAGTCGGTGAAGACGAAGGCCGCCCGGGCACAGGAGAAAGCAGGCGAGGCGATTCCGGATCAGGCGAGGCAGACTGCCGCGCAGGCCGCTGAGAGCGTTCGGGAGCGTCCCGCCCGCGCGATCGCAGTAGCGGCTCTTGTCGGTGGCCTGCTGCTGTGGGCGCTAGCCAGAAGGTAGACCTGTGGCAAAGCTCCTCTACCGACCGTTCGGCCTCGTTTTCAGCGTCCTCGGCGGCATCGCCGCGGGCGTCGCCTTCAAGCAGATCTGGAAGCGGGTTTCCCACAAGGAAGATCCGCCCAACGCCAGGGAGAGCGAATACGGCTTGAAAGAGATCCTCCCCGCGGCCATGGTGGAGGGGGCTATCTTCGGACTGGTGAAAGCTGCGGTCGACCGGGCCGGAGCGCGAACGTTCGAGAAGGCTACCGGCACGTGGCCGGGCGACTAGCGGAGGATCAATCATGCCGCAGTCCGAAGCGAGCCGGACGACCGCGCAGGTCCGTCGAGGCAGGACGGAAAGCCCCACTGATCTACCCGGGTCTGCGTGGGGCGCAGTCCTGAAGCGAACCGTCAGTGAGTTCAGGGAGGACAACCTCACCGACTGGGCTGCGGCCCTGACGTACTACGGGATCCTGTCGATCTTCCCGGCGCTGCTCGTCGTCTTGTCGATTCTGGGTCTCATTGGACCCTCGGTAACGCAACCGCTGCTGGACAATCTCGCTGAGGTTGCGCCCGGCCCGTCGCAGGAGATCGTCACGAGCGCGATCCAGAACCTCGAGAAGAGTCAGGGCGCCGCAGGAGTCTTGCTCGTCGTCGGACTCGCGGCGGCGATCTGGTCGGCCTCCGGTTACGTGGCTGCCTTCACACGTGCATCCAACGCGATCTATGACGTCGATGAGGGTCGGCCGATCTGGAAGACCCTGCCGCTTCGAGTGGGACTCACGGTGGCTCTGCTGGTACTGCTCGCGGTCTCCGCGGTTGCAGTCGTCGTAACGGGCGGCCTTGCAGGCAAGGTGGGCGAGCTGCTCGGGGTCGGTGACACGGTCGTCACGATATGGGACATCGCGAAGTGGCCTGTGCTGATCGTGCTCGTCAGCTTCATGTTCGCGCTCCTCTACTGGGCGGCCCCCAACGTGAAACAACCCGGCTTCCGTTGGATAAGCCCGGGGGGACTGCTGGCCGTGTTGCTCTGGCTCGTGGCCTCGGCCGCGTTCGCCTTCTACGTCGCCAACTTCGGCTCGTACAACAAGACGTACGGCGCGGTGGGCGGTGTGATCATCTTCCTCGTCTGGCTTTGGATCTCCAACATCGCCGTGCTGCTCGGCGCTGAGTTCAACGCCGAGCTGCAGCGTGGGAAGCAGATTAAGGCGGGCCACCCGGAGGATCGTGAGCCGTTTCTCGAGCCACGCGACACCAGGAAGCTGCGCGACTAGAACCTGGCCGGCGAGGCTCGCTTGCTGCCCGGGCGTACGCAACGGGCCCCGCGAAGTGGCGCCCGAGTGAAGCTTGGAAGCCTGGCTCGAGACGAGGGCGCAGGTTACTGCTCTTCGTTTGGATCCTTTCCAATTAGACCCTCGATCGCCTCACGCGCCTTTCCCTTTGAAGGCGCGGGGACTGCGTCCGCGATGGTCTGGCGGGTCTCCGGTGTCAAGCCAAGCTCAAGACGCACCAGTGCTGTCTCCGTCACCCGCTAGATCATGGCGCGCGTCTGCGGCCCAATCTCAAACGCGAGGGGGAAAAGCCTCA
>Ga0081538_10000058_pt1 | contig 102121 bp, 98 predicted proteins | sample TabmetS5T2R1_FD_71022 | JGI IMG/M metagenome (GOLD analysis project Ga0081538, IMG submission 71022) | Tabebuia heterophylla rhizosphere microbial communities from the University of Puerto Rico - S5T2R1 | ecosystem: Host-associated > Plants > Roots > Rhizosphere ... | reverse complement strand
CCCCCGGGGGCGGGCAGCCGGCCGCCGGCTACAAGCGCCGGCCGCTGCCACGGCTCGAGTCGCTGCCCGGGCCGCAGGGGTCGCGCGGGAAGGAGCGCTAGTGGAGTGAGCCGGCCACAGACGACGACTCGACGGCCCGCCCGGCGGTGGGGGGGACGGCCCATGTGACCGCCAGGGCCCCGGCGGGCGCGCTGCGACGATGCCAAGCCCCGGCAGCGATGCGGACGGCGCTGACCGTCCCGGCAGCCGATACGTAACGGTCGGCAACGTAAACGGTCAGCGCCCCCACGCCCCCCCCGAAAGGGCTCAGAATCGGACGTGACATGCCTCGCCCGCAATCGCTGCACGACGAATGGCAAACCAGTGCACAAACGGCCGTTGATCGCCGGAGACTGCGCTACTCCGCGCCGCCGTCGGAACGGTGGCGCCAGGTGTCGGCGACTTTTCGCCGAGTTTGTCTGGGAGAGGCCATGTCGGGGAGGGTCCTGCGGCGGGCGGCGAGGCGACCCCGAAACCCGCTTCGTCGTCCCCGCAGGGCAGGTCGTTCGAGGAGGAGCTTGCACTCATCGGACGACCCTATGTCCACAGGAGGTCCGCATCAGCACTCGTCCTCGGGTGCTCGTGTGCTGAAGGTCACATTTAAGGGTGCCGAGTTAGTGGCAAACTCAACATGTGCGGCACGACGGGGGGTCCTCCGGTACGGCAGTTGGCAGGCATCCAAGACGGCAGAAGCCGCGTATATCGAGTGACGTGCTGAGTGATCGCGAGAGCTTGTTCCGCCACGAGGCCCTCTTCCACAGCGGTGAGGGCGAGTTCCTGGCCGGGGCGCTGCCGTTCGTCCGCGAAGCCGTGGAGGGCGACGTGCCCGTATTGATCGCCGTCGGCGAGTCCAAGCTCCGGCTGCTGGAGGCGCATCTGGGCCACGGCGCCCACGGGATCCGCCGTGCGGACATCAGGCAGGTCGCCCGGAACCCGGCGCGCATCATCCCGCTGTGGGGCGAATTCGTCGCCGATCATTCCGTCGCGGGTCGCCCGGTCCGCGGCATCGCGGAACCCGTGTGGCCGGGCCGCAGCGAGGCGGAGCTGGTCGAGTGCCGCCACACCGAGTTGCTGCTGAACGTGGCTTTCGCGGACGCACCATCGTGGCGACTTCTGTGCTGCTATGACGCCGACGCGCTCGACCCGGAAGTCCTCGAGGCCGCCCAGCGGACCCATCCGGTGATCGCCGAGGACGGCATCAACCGGCAGAGCGACGCCTACCTCCCGCCGCCGGAGGCACCCGGCCCATTCGACGCCCCGCTCCCCGAGCCCTCGCCGGTGCCCGACGAGCTCGCGTTCAGCGCAAGCGATCTGGGCAAGGTGCGAGGCCTCGCCTACCGGCAGGCGATGAACGCAGAGCTGGAGGCGGCGCGGACGTCGAGCCTCGTCCTCGCAGTCAACGAGTTGGCGACCAACAGCGTGCGCCACGCGGGCGGGCGGGGAACGCTGCGCGTTTGGCGCGAGCCCGATGCGCTTGTGTGCGAGGTCCGCGACCATGGCCACTTCGACAGTCCGCTGGTTGGGCGCGAGCGGCCCGAGCCGCTCCTGCTCGAGGGCCGCGGCCTGTGGCTCGTCAACCAGGTCTGCGACCTGGTGCAGATCCGGTCGTCCGCGAACGGAACCGTCGTGCGGGTCCGGATGGACCTTGGCTAGCCGCCCTTGGTGTAGCTGAGCAGCTCCTCGCGGTCGGTTCCGCCGGACACCGACACCGCCAGCACGGGGCCCACGTCGCGGGCATAGAACTTGAGCTCGTACACCTTCGGCTCGAGCGGGTTTGTGTCCTGGGTCATCAGCGTCGGCGCGTAGTGGCCGGCCGGGACCTCGGCCTGCGTGTCCAGGCTCAGCACAGCCCCCTCGTCCTCGGCCTTGCCCTTGTAGTACTCCTGGCGGTAGGCCTGTCCGACCTCGGGGTCGGCGGGCATGATGATCCCCGGCTGCGCGCCGTCGACGCCGGCTTCGAAGGAGCCCGCGCGCGTAACCAGCTTGCCGTTCTCGTACTCGGCGGTCTTCTCGCCCATGTACCAGACGTTTCCGTCCGAGTCCTGGGCGTACCAGTCGTCGGTGATCTCGACGGCCTCGTTGGTCTTCGTGTCTGTGACCACGTCACGCACGACCCGCGCCTCGACCCCGTTCGCGATCCGCTTCGTCTTGTTGGTGATCGTGACCTCCACCCGCTGCTCGGCTCCCTCCTGGTCGGTCTCGCGATAGACCCACGTGCTGCCGACATCCATCGGCCAGTACGGGTTGTCGATCTCGGTCGTGAAGTCGTCCGGATTGATGTCGACCGGCTCGCTCCCCTGGGGGAGGTCCGATCCCGCGCCCTCGTCGTCCCCGTTGCCCCCACACGCGGCGACGATGAGCGCCGCGCCGAGTACGACGCAGAGCACGGCCAGCTTCCTGATGACCATCACGATGCTCCTTTCCAAGCTCGACTGCAGAAGGTCTACGATCCGTGCATGAGAGCCCGATGAGAGATGTCATTTCCGTCTCATCCCCATCTCATCGCCGAGTGCTACACACACGCGTCGTGCAGGGAGGAACGGGCGAGATCGACGGAGGTCGAATCCAATGAAGATCAATCGCAAGGTCGTCGCGATCGCGGCGGTGGTCGCGGTGGTGGCGGCCGGTGGGGTCGGCATCGCTTACGCCGTTGGGGGCGGTGACTCCGAGGAGCAGGTGACCGGGCCCGACGCCGAGAAGGCGAAGAGCGCCGCGATCGACGCGGCCGGCGGCGGTACGGTGCTCGAGGCCGAGTACCAGGAGGCGGGCAGCGCCGGCTTCTACGAGGTCGAGGTGGAGCGTCCGGACGGGTCGGTGGTCGAGGTTCATGTCGACGGCCAGTTCCAGCCCGTTGGGACCGCGGCCGATGACGACTCCGGCGCGGAGGACGAAGGCGCCGAGGACGAGAGCACGGAGGGCGCCGAGGACGAGTAGCCGCCGGAGTCCCTCCAGGACTCCGCCGTCCGATCAGGAGAGCGGCATCGAGATGCGCACCACGGTCGCGGGCTCGCCGGAGCCCGTGACCGTCGCGCGTCCGCCATGCGCGGTGGCGATCGCCTGCACGATCGCGAGGCCGAGACCGGCGCCCTCGCTCGTGCGCCCGCCGTCGGCCCGGGTGAAGCGCTCGAACGCCTGGGATTCGAACCCGGGCGGGAATCCGCCCCCGTGGTCCGAGACCTCGAACGAGACTGACCCGTCGTCGCGCCGCGCGGACACGCGGACGTCACCGGCCCCGTACCGGAGCGCGTTGTCGATCAGGTTACCGAGCGCCTGCTCGACCCGCAGGATGTCTACGTCCGCCTGGAGGTCCGCGGGTACGTCGACGACGATCTCCCGCCCGCCCTCGCTCGCGCGGCGCGTGAACCGGGCTCCGACTCGGCTCAGCAGCTCGTCGAGGTCCACTCGCTCGCGCTTGATCGGCAGCTGGCCCTGATCGGACCGGGCGACCACGAGCAGGTCCTCGGCCAGCCGCGAGAGCCGATCGACCTCCTCGACCGCTGACCGGAGAGCCGCCTCGAGCTCCTCCCGCGATCGATGGGATCGGTCCGCGAGCTCGAGCTCGGCGCGCAGCACGGCGAGCGGCGTGCGCAGCTCGTGGCTCGCGTCCGCCACGAAAACACGCTGGCGCTCGAGCGATGCCTCGATCCGGTCGAGCATCCTGTTCAGCGTCTCGCCGAGCCGGTGGATCTCGTCCTCGGCGCGCGGAAGCGGCAGCCGCTCGCCGCTGCGCTCGAGCGTGATCTCGTCCGCCTTCCTGCGCATGTGGTCGACCGGCGCCAGCGAGCGGCTGGCGAGCAGGTAGCCGAGGCCCGAAGCGACCAGAAGGGCGAGCGGAGCTCCGATCGCGAACGCGCCCGCGATCCCGGCGAGGGCCTCGTCGCGATCGCCGGTCGAGGCCCCGGCGACGATAACGTAGGTCTTCTCCGGGAAGGTCGTCGGCTCGGCCAGGATCCGGGCCTGGGCGTCGAGACCGGGGACGTCGCGGTCCACTACCAGCGGCCCGTCGGTCGCCTGATCGACCTGCGCGGGGTCGATCGCCGGACCGGTTCGCTGCTGCTGCGTCGAGGCAACCACGTTGCCGTTCGGGGTGAGGATCTGCGCGAACCCCTCCTCGCCCTCGAACAGCCCGCCCGTGAGCTCTGGTGGCCGGCCTTCGGAACGGGCAAGGAGCGACTCCACGTCGTTGACACGGGCCTCCAGCCCGTCGTCGAGCGCCTCGGTGAGCTGGCTGGAGACGCGCAGGTAGACGAACAGTCCCGCGAGCGCGAGCACGAGCAGCAGCGCGGCGGCGAATGCGGCCGTCAGCTTCGCGCGGATCGACAGCCCTCTGAGCATCATGCGCCCTTACGAAGCCGGTACCCGGCGCCACGGACGGTCTCGATGCTCTTGGCGTCGAACGGCCGGTCGATCTTCTCGCGCAGGTACCGCACGTACACGTCGACCACGTTGGAGCGGTTCTCGTACGCGTAGTCCCACGCATGCTCGAGAAGCTGGTAGCGAGACAGCACCTCGCCCGGGCGCCGCATGAACACCTCGAGAAGGGTGAACTCCTTCGCGGACAGCGAGATCTCCGTGTCGCCGCGCCACACCTGGCGCGTCGCCGGGTCGAGACGCAGCTCACCGACCTCGAGCAGCACGGGGCGCTCCGCCGGCGGGCGGCGGGCGAGCGCACGCAGCCGCGCGAGCAGCTCCGCGAACGAGAACGGCTTCGTGAGGTAGTCGTCGGCGCCGCCGTCCAGCCCGGAGACCCGGTCCTCGACCGCGTCGCGGGCGGTGAGCATCAGGACGGGCGCCCACACGCCGTCGCCGCGCAGCCTCTTGCAGGTCTCGAACCCGTCGATCCCGGGGAGCATCACGTCGAGCACGATCGCGTCGTACTCGGTCGAGCCGGCCATCCACAGCGCGTCCTCGCCGCGCTCGGTCACGTCGACAGCCATGCCCTCCTCGCGGAGGCCACGGCGAATCAACGCCGCCATCTTGACCTCGTCCTCGACGACCAGGACTCTCATGAGAGTGAGAGTCGAGCTTAAAGATGAGAGCGAGATGAGATCATCCGCTCGCGCCGCGGAGTAGCACCGGGGCCGGGGATCACCGCCGCTTGACATAGTCAACCGCCGATGGACATTCCGGTCGCCGCAGCCATCATCGCCGCGTCGGTCGCGGTCGCATGCGGGTTGATGTATTCGATCCACCGGCTCGCGACGAGGGACGTATTCCTCGCGGACACGACGCGCGGCGCCGGCGTGTACGGCGTCGCGGGGACCGGATTCGCCGTCCTGCTCGCGTTCGTCGTCCTGATCGCGTTCCAGCAGTACGACGACGCCAAGGCGGGGGCCCAGTCCGAGGCCGGCGCGGTGATCGAGCTGTTTCGCAACGCCGAGTTCTTTCCGGGCGCGGAGCGCCGCGAGATCCAGGGCGAGCTGACCTGCTACGGTCGCGCCGTCGTCGAGCAGGAGTGGCCCGCAATGAGCGGGGGGCGGTCCGACCCCCTGCCCATGGTCGAGGAGTGGTCTGTGAGACTGCAGCGTTCGTACGTGAGCCTCCGTGTGCGAACGCCGCGCGAGCAGGCCGCGTTCTCGAACATCCTCGATTTGCGCAACGACCGGGTCGCCGCCCGTCGCGAGCGGCTCGCCGAGGCCGAGCCGACCGTCACCGCACCTGTGTGGTTCATCCTGATTCTCGGCGCCGTGGTCAGCATCGGGTTCGTGTTGCTGTTCATCGATCGGCGCGGCGAAGTGTTCGCGGCACAGGCCGCGCTGATCGGAACTGTGACGACGATCGTGGTCGCGGGGATGGTGCTGGTGTGGTTTCTCGACCATCCCTACGAGAACCAGGACGGGAGCATCAAGCCGACCGAGATGGAGAGCACGCTCGCCCTGATGGAAGCGGAGGAGCCCAACCTCCGGATCCCGTGCACCGCGAACGGCACGTCTCGCCGGCCCAGCTAACCCCGCTTGTGGTGGCGTCGCCTGTAGAGGCGGTTCTTGATCCGGTTGCCGCACACCTCCATCCGGCACCATGAGCCGCCGCGGTTGCGCGAAGAATCGAAGAACGCCCACCGGCACTCGTCGTTACGGCACAGCTTGAGCCGCCTCCACTGATCCTCGACCTGGGATCGGAACGCGATCCCGATCATCAGCGACAGGAACTCCTCCACGGATCGTGCCGGAGTCAGGTCGAGTTCGAGGCACCCGTCGGAATCCACCGTGAGCGGAACCGATCGCGCGCCGACATGCTCCTGAAGCCTCCTCGACGCGCCCCGATCTACCTTCCCCTCGGCGTTGGCCGCCGCGAGCGCGCGCATCGTGTTGCGTAGCTCCCGCGATCGCCGGAGGTCGCCGCCGCTGACGGCGATTCCCCGCGTCGCGAGGCCGGATGACACCAGCCAGCTCTTGAACTCGGCGGGGGAGGCCAGCACGTCGGTGTCCGTCTCCACGTCGAGGGTGTTGACGAACGCCTGCACCGCGAGCAGCGGCTCGGGGGCGGGCTTGTCCTCGATCTGGCGGGTCAGCTCGGCGACGTTCACGAGGGGATCATGGTAGTGACCATCGAAATCGGTTGACAGGTTAGCATGACTGCTGTAGATTAAACGCTGGTCACGACACGCCGGCTGTGGCCTGAAAATGACGAAGGAGGAGGCAGTGTTGATTGCCCCGCTCGCGGTCGCCGTTGGTCGCGCCATCCAGCCGGAACAGGTCCGGCGCCGCGCCCGCCGACGCCGGATCTAGAAAGTCTTTCGAGCCCCGAAACCGGCCCGCCGGCGGGGCCGTTGCTCGTACGGCGCGGCTACGTAGATGGGCAGCGGCGAAGTCCACTGCTCGTGCGGGAGGCTCGGCCCCCCGGCGGCGCTGGGGATACTTGTCGCCGCGGCCGCCCGGTGGAGCTGATCGACCACGAGCGCTACGACCGCATCGTCGCGGCGGGCGCGGCCAACAAAGGCGATGGTTTCAGCGCCGACGACGTCGCGTGGTTGTTCGAGCGTGCGCGGGGCGAGATCGTGATCCTGCGCACCGGGTCGCGCGCGTAGCCGTTTACCCGGCGGGTTTGCAGGGGATACAACGGATGGTCTTCGCGGGGGGCGAGAGAGGAGAGATTACGTTTGCGGCGCTACGTGGCAGGCCCGGGTGTCGGCCTCGGGACCGCTCTGTGTACCCTCGCGCTGCTCGCCGGGTGTGGCGGCTCCGATAACGGCGGCGGCGCTACGTCGCTGAACTGGTTCGTGCAGATCCAACCGGGCGGCTCCTTCCAGGAGGTCGCAAAGCGGTGCAGCGACGAGTCGAACGGCCGCTACCAGATCGAGCTCGAGCTGCTGCCCACGGACGCGAGCCAGGCGCGCGAGCAGCTCGTGCGCCGGCTCGGCGCCGAGGACTCGACAATCGACGTCGTCGGCATGGACGTGGTGTGGACCGCCGAGTTCGCCAACGCCGAATGGCTGCGGGAATTCCCCGAGCAGGAGGGGCGCCAGGTGACGAAGGGCGTGTTCGACAGCGTGGTCGACACGGCGACGTTCGAGAACAAGCTCTACGGGGCGCCCTTCAACTCCAACACGCAGCTCCTCTGGTACCGCACCGACGAGATCAAGCAGGCGCCGACGACCTGGGACGAGATGATCGATGAGGGGGAAAAGATCGGGCCGGCGGGCGGCCTGATCCAGGTGCAGGCGAACCAGTACGAGGGCTTCACCGCTTGGTTCAACGCCCTGCTGGAGTCGGCGGGCGGGCACATCCTCTCCGGACCGGAGACCGTGGACCTCCCGAAGGGCCCGACGGATGAAGCATTGGCGGTAATGGGCCGGCTGGGGAACTCCCCCGTCGCGGCGCCGGACATCGACACCTCGACCGAGGACACGGCGCGGCTCGGCTTCGAGGCGGGGGACTCGGCGTTCATGGTCAACTACACGTTCGCGTACGCGAGCGCGCAGGCGAATGCTCCCGACGTGGCCAAGAACATGGGCTTCGCCCCCTACCCGAGGGTGGTCGCGAACAAGCCAAGCCGACCGCCGCTCGGCGGCTTCAACCTCGGCGTCAGCGCTTTCTCGGACCACCCGGAGGAGGCATTCGACGCAGCGGCCTGTCTCAGCAATCCCGACAGCCAGCTGACGGCGACGGAGCTCGACGGCCTGCCGCCCAGCAACCAGACGCTGTACACGGACAAGGTCGTGAGGAAGGCCTATCCGGGCTTCGCGGACCTGGTCGAGAGCTCGATCGACACGGCCGGTCCTCGTCCCGCCACAGCCGCCTACCAGGACGTCTCGCTGGCGATACAGCGCTCGCTGCATCCTCCGAGCAGCATCGACCCGGATGACGTCACCTCGAAGTACGACGAGCTGCGCTCCGACCTCGAGGACGCCGTGAAGCGGGAGGGATTGCTGTGAGCGTTGCGACTGAGCGCGTGAGGAGGTTCCGCCTGTTCCGGGGCGAGACGGAGCGCGGCCGCGAGGAGAGGCGGCTGGGGTGGATGCTGTGCGCGCCGGCGGTGATCGCGATGCTCGCGGTCACCGCGTACCCGATCGGCTACGCGATCGTGCTCTCGTTCCAGGACCTCGACCTCCGCTTTCCGGAGGAGGGTGGGTTCGCAGGGCTCAGCAACTACGGAGCGGTGCTGAGCTCGGAGCTGTGGTGGCAAGACTTGTTCAACACGGCGTTCGTGACCGTGATCACGGTTGCGGTCGAGCTGGTGATCGGGATGGCGATTGCGTTGGTCATGTACCGGGCGATCTTCGGGCGCGGGGCGGTCCGGGTCGGGGTCTTGGTCCCATACGGGATCGTTACCGTGGTCGCGGCGTTCGCGTGGCAGTTCGCCTTCCTGCCCGACGTCGGATTCGTCAACAAGCTTCCGCTGATCGCCGACGACAAAGCGTGGTTCGGCGACCGCTTCAGCGCCTTCGCCGTGATCATCATGGCCGAGGTGTGGAAGACGACGCCGTTCATCGCTCTCCTGCTGCTCGCGGGTCTGACCACGATCGACGACGGCCTCTACGAGGCGGCCAGGGTGGACGGCGCGAACGCGGTCCAGCGATTCTTCCGCATCACGCTGCCGTTGATGAAGCCGGCGATTCTCGTCGCGCTGCTGTTCCGCACGCTCGACGCGTTCCGGGTCTTCGACACGATCTTCATCATGACCCGGGGGGCGCAGGACACGGAGTCGGTCTCGATCCTCGGCTTCAACCAGCTGATCTCGCGCCTCAACCTGGGGCTGGGCTCTGCGGTCTCGGTGCTGATCTTCTTCTCGGTCCTGATCATCGCCTTCATCTTCATTCGCGGGTTCGGCGTGCGGATGGCCGAGGGAAGGCCGGGTAGGTGATGCAGCGAGGAACGCGGGAATACGCGATCTGGAGCATCGGCATCCTGCTAATCCTGACCTTCTCGCTCTTCCCGGTGCTGTGGATCGTCTCGTTGTCCCTGAAGGACCCCGCCACGATCACCGAGGGCACTAATTTCGGCAACACATTCATCCCCCAGGACATCACGTTCGACAACTACGACGCGCTGTTCCAGGGGGGGATCGACAACAGCCCCTTCATAAAGCCCCTGATCAACTCGATCCTCATCGGCCTGATCTCGACGGTGATCGCGATCGTGCTGGCGGCGTTCGCCGCCTACGCGATCGCCCGCCTCGACTTCCCGGGCAAGTCACTGATCCTCGCCGGGGCGCTGGCACTCGCGATCTTCCCGGCGATCTCGACGGTCGGGCCGCTGTTCGACATGTGGCGCGCCCTCGGCCTGTACGACACCTACCCGGGGCTGATCATTCCCTACCTGGCGTTCGCGCTGCCGCTGGCGATCTACGTCCTCGTGGCGTTCTTCCGCGAGATCCCCTGGGACCTCGAGCAGGCAGCGCAGGTCGACGGGGCGACGCCATTTCAGGCCTTCCGCAAGGTGATCGTCCCGCTCGCCGCGCCCGGCGTGTTCACGGCCGCGATCCTCGTCTTCATCTTCGCCTGGAACGAGTTCCTGTTCGCGATCTCGCTCACGTCATCGGACGCGTCGCGAACCGTGCCCGCGGCGCTCGCCTTCTTCACCGGGGAGTCGCAGTTCACCGAGCCGACCGGGAACATCGCCGCCGCCGGGGTGATCGTGACCGTGCCTATCATCATCTTCGTGTTGATCTTCCAGCGCCGCATCGTGGCCGGTCTGACGTCGGGCGCCGTAAAGGGGTAAAAGGAGAGAGAGATGGCTGAGATCGTTATGGAAGAGGTCACTAAGCGGTTCCCCGACGGGACCGAGGCCGTGAAGCACATGGACCTCGATGTCGGCGACGGCGAGTTCATAATCCTGGTCGGCCCGTCCGGCTGCGGCAAGTCGACCGCGCTGCGGATGATCGCCGGGCTCGAGGACATCACTGAGGGCGAGGTGCGGATCGGCGAGGAGGTCGTCAACGAGAAGGCCCCCAAGGACCGCGACATCGCGATGGTGTTCCAGAACTATGCGCTGTACCCGCACCTGACCGTGCGCGACAACATGGCCTTCCCGCTCAGGTTGGCCAAGGTGCCGAAGGAGGAGATCGATCGCAAGGTGGAGGAGGCGGCACGGACCCTCGACCTCACGCAGCACCTCGACCGCAGGCCGGCGAACCTGTCCGGCGGCCAGCGGCAGCGGGTAGCTATGGGCCGCGCGATCGTGCGCGACCCGAAGGCGTTCCTGATGGACGAGCCGCTATCCAACCTCGACGCGAAGCTCCGCGTCCAGATGCGCACCGAGGTGTCGCGGATCCAGTCACGTCTCGGCACGACCACCGTCTACGTGACCCACGACCAGACCGAGGCGATGACGCTCGGCGACCGCGTCGCGGTAATGCGAAGCGGCGTCCTGCAGCAGGTCGGATCGCCGGGCGTGCTGTACGAGCACCCCGTGAACCTGTTCGTGGCGGGGTTCATCGGCTCACCGGCGATGAACTTCACACCGGGCGAGCTGAGGGGCGACACCGTCAAGAGCGCGCTCGGAGAGCTGCGGCTGCCGGACTCCGTGCGGCAGTCGATCGGCGAAGACGGCAGCCGTCCGGTGATCGTGGGTATCAGACCGGAGAGCTTCGAGGATGCGCAGCTGGTCGGCGGCGACGCCCGCGCGCGCGGGACCACCGTGCGGGCGAAGATCGACCTGGTCGAGCAGCTGGGCGCCGAGCAATACGCCTACTTCCAGCTCGAGGGCGAGGGAGTGCAGTCCGACGAGCTGCGAGAGCTCGCCGAGGACGCCGGCGCACACGAGGTGCCGAGCTCCGGCGAGGGCCAGGTCGTCGCCCGGCTCGAGCCCGCTAGCCAGATTAAGCGCGGCACCGAGGCCGAGCTGTGGCTCGACCTCACGAAGCTGCACTTCTTCGACCCCTCCACGGGGCGCAACCTGGCCGCCCGCTAGGCGACCGCAGGCCCGACTAACGCATCTCGCGCTGGAGGCGGGCGAGCACCTCCTCGTCCCATTCGTGGGTGCGGAGCAGGAAGTAGCGCTCGGCGACCACTCGCATGTAGGCCTCGGTCTCGGTCTCGCGGGCGCCGATCATCCCCGCCTCGCGCAGCGCGTCGACGATTGGCCCGTAGTCCTCGCGGAACCACGCCTCTGCGACCTGCTCGCGCGTCATGAACTGCCCCGTGGCGTGGATCGCGCGGAATCCCCACGCCTCGACGGCTTCGGCGAGGTCGCCGTACTGCCACGGGTCGGAGAGCTGGATCCGGGACCGGGCCTCCCTCGGAAGCGGCACCCGCTCGTAGAAGACGCGCTGGTGGCTCTTCAGTGGCAGGTCGGCGGGACGAAGTTCGGTGTCGGGATCGAGCTCGGTGAGAACCTCGGTCAGGTACGCGTCGATGTCGCGGCGGCCCTGCGCCCGCGCCACCGAAACCCGGTGGTGGCCGTCCTCGACGAAGTGCATGTCGCCGATCCGGTACACGGAGATCGGCGGCATCGGCTCACCCCTTCGCTGCGCCTCGGCGACTCGCTGCCACCGGTCGCGCACTCGCCTCGTGGTCGGACGAAAGCGGCGGTCGAACTCGCGCGTGCGATCGACCGTGCCCACGATCGAGTCGAGAGGGATCACCTGCTGGCCCAGATAGCGCTCTCCGCGAAAGCCGAGCGCGTCCCTGACCTCCTCGAACGGGAGAACCATGTGCGTGTCGGCCGGCGCGCGGCGCAGGCGCTTCGCGAGCCGTGCCAGCACCTCGCGCCGGCGCACCCGGGCGAAGTCGCTCTGCGCGTCCTGGCTCGGAAACCCGGTGTCGGGCACGGAATCAGCGTAACGCCCGAGCTGCTGTCCGCCCGCTACGAAGCGCTCCCTCCATCAGACCCGCGAACTGCCCTCCCAGATGCTCTCCCGCGAAAGCCAGCGGGCCCACGGGCTGGCTCACCCGGTGGGTGATCTCATCGGAGGGCAGGATCGAGTACGCGGCGCCCGCCCATCGATCGTCGCTCCACGTCGAGAGCACCGCATGACCGGCGTCGATCTCGAGGTCGGGTCGCAGCTCGCGTACCGACCCGACCCAGGCGGCGGGCCCCTCGCTCACCTCGAGCCGCTCGAGCGCCGGCGCCGAGCCGGCGAAGGAGTTGACCACCGGCTGCACGAGATCCCCGCCGGTCGAGGTCCAGGTCCAGTAGCGCCCCGGGACCGACATCACCGCGCCTGGCGGTGCCGCGGCCAGGAGCGGAACGAAGAGCTTCGCCGCGTGCCCGTACCGGATCTCGGTCAGGGCTCGGGCAACCGGCTCCGGGAGCTCGGGTTCGAACCTGATCTCCTTGACCGTCTTCGCGGGGACCGCGATCACGCACGCGTCGCCGCCGAGCTCCGCGTCAGCCGCCCCGACCGTGACCGAATCCTCGCTCCAGGCGATCGACTGCACGGGAGTTTCGAGGCGGATGCTCGAGCCCAGCCCCCGCGCAAGGCCTTCGGCGAGACGCTGGTTGCCTCCGGCGACGCTCGGCGCGTCCTCGTCGCCGATGTGCGCGACTCCGGCCAGGGCGGCCGCCGGGACGGTGTCCGCGGGGCTCGCGGCCGAGGTCTCGAGCCGGGCGATCAGGACCTCGCGGACGAGCGGGTCCACGTCGAGGCGCTCGAGCAGGCGCGGCGCGGGCAGCCGGCCGAGGTCGGCGTCGCCTGCGAGCGCCTCGTCGACGACCCGGATCGCCGTTTCAAGCGCACCCGGCTCGGGCCGGTCTGGCCCGCGCACCTCGCGCCGCCCGTACCGCATCCCTTTGTCCCACAGCCCGAGGCCGAGCCGGTCGACCAGTTCGCGGGTCACCGAGCTGCCGGGGAGGATGAACTCGGCGCCCATCTCGACGACGGCGCCGTTGGGGAGCTCGTGCGACCACACCCGGCCGCCGACCCGGTCCCGGGCCTCGAGCACAACCGGGTCGTGGCCCGCGCTTCGGAGCTCGTCGGCAGCGCTGAGACCGGCGAGGCCCGCGCCGACGACGATCACCATCATCGGCGCGAGCGTAATACCTACGGGGGCACTAGTCCACGAGCCGGCGCGCCACCGCCCAGCGGCTGAGCTCGTGGCGGTTCGAGAGCTGGAGCTTCCGCAGAACCGAGCTGACGTGGGCCTCGACCGTCTTCGCCGAGATCCCGAGTCGCAGCGCGATCTCCTTGTACAGGTAGCCGCGGGCGATGTAGCGAAGCACCTCGCGCTCGCGCGCGGTGAGCTGGTCGAGCTCGGGGTCGACCTCGTCGGCGGGAAGCGAGTCGGCGAACGCGTCGAGCACGAACCCCGCAAGCCGCGGTGAGAAGACCGCGTCGCCGTCGCGCACCCTGCGCACGGCGTCGGCGAGCTCCGGGCCGGTGATCGTCTTCGTCACGTAGCCGCGCGCGCCCGCGCGCACGACTGCGATGACGTCCTCGGGTGCGTCGGAGACCGACAGCGCCAGGAAGCGCTGGTCGGGGCGAGCGGCGAACACCTGCCGGATCACCTCGACCCCGCCACCGCCGGGCATGTGGACGTCCAGCAGCACGACGTCGGGCCGCCGCTCGGCGATCGCGCGCACCGCGTCCTCGACCGTGCCGGCCTCGCCGAGCACCTCGACGAGGTCGCCGAGCTCGGCCTGGACCCCGCTGCGGAAGATCGCGTGGTCGTCGACGATCACGACGGTCGGGGCCGTCATCGCCTCCTCCCGACGCTCAGCTCGACCTCGGTGCCGCGGCCCGGCTGGCTGCGCACCTCGGCGTGCCCGCCCTGGCGCTCCATGCGGCCGATTATCGACTCCCGCAGCCCGCGGCGGTCGGACGGGACGCGCTCGGGGTCGAAGCCCTCGCCGCGGTCGTCGACGTACGCCGTGACGCGCTCGTCCTCGACCTCCGCGTAGAGCCGGATCTGGCCGTCGGCGGCGAACTTGGCCGCGTTGGTGAGCGCCTCGCGGGCCGCGGCGACGAGCGCTTCGAGCGGCTCGTCGAGCGGGCAGTCGCCGACCACGACGACCTCAATCGGCGCCCCGCGCGTCTCCTCGACCTCGATCGCGGCGGCGCGAAGCGCGTCGGCGACGCGCTCGTCGGGCTGCAGCGGCGGCGCACCCGCCAGCCACGCTCGCAGCTCGCGCTCCTGGCGCCGCGCCAGCTGCGCGACGTCGGCCGGGTCGTCGGCGCGGCGCTGGACGAGGGCCAGCGTCTGCAGCACCGAGTCGTGCAGGTGCGCGGACAGCTCGGCCCGCTCCTGGGAGCGGATCCGCTGCGCGCGCTCGGCCGCGAGGCTGCGGGCGAACCGCCACCACAGCGGCGCGAGGATCAACCCGACGCCGACGATCACGACCACCGCCGCGAGCGCGACGTCGCCGGCGGCGTTGAGCACGCCCCTCGCCCATAGGAACAGGAGCCCGGCGCCGAGTACCAGCGCGATCCCGAACCCGGCCAGCGACAGGCGCCCCGCGGCCTCGCGCGAGCGCCTGCGCCGCCGCGCCTCCTCGCTCGCGGGCTCGGCCGCGTCCTCGGGCGCCGGCCGGGTGAGGCTGATCAGCAGCGCAACCCCGAACGCGGCTAGCACGAGCGGCCAAACGAGCGCGTCGCTCCACCACACGCCGAGCTGGCGGAAGACGAGCAGGACGCTCAGCGCGAGCAGCGCGACCCCGGTCGCGATCCGCCAGCTCCCGCGGCGGCGGCGGCGGCGCTCCGGGCGCTCGCGCGCCTCGGCCGGCATCGCGGCCCACAGCGCGAGATACGCGAGGGCGCCGATCCCGCTGGTCCCGATCGCGACGACGACGAAGCCCACCCTGGGGACGATCGGGTCGACGCCGAGCCGGCGGGCGATCCCGGCGCACACCCCGGCGATCATCGCGTTGCCGGGATCGCGGCGCAGGGTCCTGTCGGCGCTCACGGGTAAATGGTTACCCAGCCACGTCAGCCGCGCCGGGCGCCCATCCCGCTGGCGAGCAGGACGACGCCGGTCGCGGCGGCGACGATCGCCAGGAACCACCCGGCCTCGAGGTCGATCGTCCCCTCCTCCTGGAGCAGGATCAGGGCGCCGAAGACCGCGATCGCAGCGCCGGCGACGAGCGAGGTGAGGTCAACCCGGTCGCGCATCCGGCTCATGCGGCGCACGCCCTCTCCTGCCGCCTCTGCTCCACGGGGTCGGAGCCGTGCGAGTCGTCCCGGCGATCGCCGCCGACGCCGCGGCCGTCGCCGGTGAACACCTCGGGCGGGCGGTCAGTGACGATGATCTCGCCGGCGTCGACCTCGGCGTCGAGGACGAGCCGCGGCGCGTCGCCGACCGGCGGCCCCTCGGTCACCTCGGCGTCGATCCCGGACCCCTCACGTCCGCGGACGAGAACGTGGCCGACCGACGCGTTCGCGTCGGCCTCGACGCACACCCGCGCGGGCACCGAGACGACCGTCTGCCCGACGCCCATGTCGGTGTCGACCTCGACGCTGCGGTCGCGCGGCCAATCCAGTCCCCGCAGGTCAACGGTCATCTGGCCGACCCCGAGGTCGTACCCGTCCGCCGGCAGCTCGGCCGCCGACGTCGGCCGGTAGTCGCGCTCCCCGATCCCGCCGTCGAAGCTCACGTCGCCGGCGGCGACGGCGCCGGCGGGCAGCGCCAGCACGAGCGCCGGCACGATCAGCCACCGCCATCTCGACTCGCCGATCAGCGCCGCGACGACGAGGGCGACGCCGATCGCGATCACGACCCCGGCGACGATCGCGCCGTGTCCCGTCGCGGTAGCCCATGCGGCCGCCGCCGCGACGCACAGCGCCGCGCAGATTGCCGCGAGGACGAGCACGCCGATCGCGACGCCGCGCAGCAGCCGGCTCCAGCCGTCGCGCGCCGGCGGCGGCTCCGACGCGCCCGCGTCGAGGCGCTGGGTGGGCGCCGTCGAGTCGTCCGGCTCGGTCGAGTCCCCGCCCGACGGACGGTTGCGGTCGCGCAGCGTCGCGTACAGCCACACCGCGCCGCCGATCAGCAGCACCAGCCACAGGCTGCCGCCCCACCACCAGCCGCCGCCCCACCAGCCGAACGCGCCCCAGAACGGGCCCGGAAGCACGATCAGGACGGCGAGGACGGCGAGCACGACCAGCCACGCGGAGGGCCGCTCGCCCGGGGCCGGCGAGCCGGAGCCGTCGTCGTTGGGGGTCACGACCGCCAGCACGAGGTAGGCGGCGATCCCGAGGCCGCCGAACAGCGCCGCGGCCACGAAGCCCACCCTGACGAGGGTCGGGTCGACGTCCAGGTAGTTCGCAATCCCGCCGGCCACCCCGGCGAGGATGCGGTCGTCGCGGGAGCGAAGAAGTCTCTTTCTCGGTTGATCGTTCATGGCGTCAACCTTGACCCTCTCGGCCCGCCTCGTCTACTGGGAATGACCCTGAGCCTGCCCTAGGGCGGCCCGTAGCCACGCATGCGGCCGAGCGGCGCCAGCGCCGCGAGGGCGCCGCGCACCACCGGCTCGGGTCCGGCCGCGAGCCGGAACACGTCGTCGTACTCGGTCAGCAGCGCCGCGAACGCGAGGGGCCCCGGCATCCCGTTGCGCCCCGCCTTGCCCTCGCGATGCAGGCGGTCGATCGCCGCGAACCACTCCTCGGTGCGGCCCGCGGGGCGTGTCTGCCACAAAACGCCCGCATCGCCGCTCCCCGGGTTCCACATCTTGTGCACGGTCCCGCGGGGAATGTCGATCTCGTCGCCGACTCCGAGGGTTCGCTCCTCGTCCCCGGCCCGGACCCGGATGCTGCCCTCGAGCACCTCGAAGTGCTCGTCCTGGCTCGGGTGATGGTGACGGACTCGGTTGGCGTGATCTTCAGCGTGCGCGACATCACGGGTATGTTGCCGTGTGAGAGACCCCGTTGGCGAGCCAGCAGCTTCCACCAGGACCGCGCGAGCCCAAGGTGATCCAGACCCTGGGGTGGTGGTCGAGGACCGTCCCGTACATGGAGCGGTGCCGGGCGAGGTTCGGGAAGCGCTTCACGCTCAGGCTCGTAGGCCAGCTGCCGCTCGTAATGCTCTCCGACCCGGACGAGGTGAAGGCCGTGTTCACCGCCCCACCCGAGGTCCTGCACCCCGGCGAGGGGGCATCCCGCGTCCTCGAGCTCCTGCTGGGCACGAACTCGGTGATCCTGCTCGACGAACGCGACCATCTCGAGCAGCGCAAGCTGATGCTGCCGGCGTTCCACGGCGACCGGATGGAGCGCCTCGCGGGCCTGATGACGGAGGTCGCGGAGCGCGACGTGGAGAGCTGGCCGCGCGGCGAGGCGATCGCCCTGCACCCGCGGCTCCAGGCCCTGACGCTGGAGATCATCCTGAGGGCCGTGTTTGGCCTCGACCCGGGACCCCGGCTCGACGCACTGCGCGAGCGCCTTACGGCGATCCTGGAGTGGGGCTCCGGGCCGATCGGGATGCTGCAGCCGCTTCAGCGGAGTCTCAACGGCCGCGGTCCGTACGCGGCCTTCGTCACGCTCCGGGACGAGGTCGACGCGCTGCTGTTCGACCTGATCGACGCGCGGCGGGGCGAGGACGGGGATCGCAATGACGTGCTCGCGATGCTCCTCGCGGCCCGCCACGAGGACGGATCGCCGATGTCCCGCCAGGAGCTCCGCGACGAGCTGATGACGCTGCTCGTGGCCGGCCACGAGACCACGGCGTCCGAGCTCGCGTGGGCATTCGAGCGCCTGAGCCGTTCGCCCGCGGTGCTTGGGCGCCTGCGCGAGGAGATCGACGCCGCGGAGGGCGACGCATACCTCACGGCAACGATCCAGGAGACGTTGCGAAGGCGCCCGGTGCTGCCCAACGCCGCGCCGCGGCTCGTCAAGCGAGAGATCGAGATCGGCGGTTGGACGTACCCGCCGGGCGGGTGCTTGGTGGCGCACACGTATCTGATCCACCACGACCCCGAGATCTATCCCGACCCGTACGCGTTCCGCCCGGAGCGGTTCCTCGACGAGGCCCCCGGCACCTACACGTGGACGCCGTTCGGGGGCGGCCGCCGCCGCTGCCTTGGGGCGAGCTTCGCGACGCTCGAGATGAAGATCGTCCTGCGCGCAGTGGTGGCGACGGCCGGGTTGGTCGCCGCCGGGAACGGAGCCGAGCCGAGCCGTCGGCGCAGCATCACCATCAGCCCCGGCGAGGGCGCCGCGACGGTCCTCAGCTAGCCTGGCCGCAGCGGACGCGGAGCGGCGTTACGCGGCCTGATTCGTCGTCAGGACGATTCCGTTACCGGACGGATCGGCCGCGTGTACCCCGTCGGTGTCGCGCCGCGCCTCGACCCCGGCATCTCGAAGGCGCCGCTCGGCGGCATCCAGCTCGGCCGCGCCGGGGAGCACGATCGCGAAGTCCCGCAGCCCGCGGGACCCCGGAGGCGGGGCGGGCGCGCCCTTTCCGGCCCAGGTGTTGACGCCGATGTGGTGGTGGTATCCGCCCGCGGAGAGGAATAGGGCGCCCGGATAGCCGCGCACGGTGACGTCGAATCCGAGCACGCCGGCATAGAACTCCTGCGCGGCGGCGAGGTCCGCGACGTGAAGGTGGACGTGTCCGATCCGCGTCCCGGCGGGAGCACGGGGCGACTCGCGCTCGCCCTGCTCGGCGAGCAGGGAGTCGAGGTCGAGCGGCAGCGTCGCCATCTCGATCTGCCCGTCGACGCGACGCCACTCCTCGCGAGGGCGGTCACGGTATATCTCGATCCCGTTGCCCTCCGGGTCCGCGAGGTAGAGGGCCTCGCTGACGAGGTGGTCCGAGGCCCCGGCGAGCGGGCCACCGGCGCCGACGACGCGGCGCAGGGCGCCCGCGAGGTCCGCTCGGGTCGGCACCAGGATCGCGAGGTGAAACAGACCCGTGGTGCCCCGTCGCCGTGGTGGCGCATCCGGATCACCACTCAGCTCGACCACCACCGTGCCGTCTGCCCCGAGGCAGAGCGTCGAGCCATGGGCGTCGCCGTTGGTGCCGAGTATCCGCAGTCCGATCGCGCGCTCGTAGAACTCCCGCTCCCGATCGAGATCCGCGACCGTGAGGTGCACGGGGCCGATGTGCGACTCGGAGGGGATTGCCACCGGTCGTAGCCTAGTCCGCGTCCTTGCCGGCTAGTCGGGACGTGCAGCGTGCGCTCCACTGCTACTCCATTTCGTCCAACTGGGCGCGGGAAGTCTGTCCGAACCGCGGCTAAAGGATCGGATTCACGGTGCCGATGAATGGGAAGCACGTGTCCAACGTGTGCCTGCGCGTGGTCGCAAGCAGCGTCCACCGCGGGTCGGAATGAGGGGACTTGCTTCGAAACAAGCAACTCGGGGGACCTGACCGGCGGAGAATGATCTCCCCGGCCTTGCGTCACGACGGGTGCGCACCCTTTCCCCCCTAAGGCTGCGCGTCCCATCCCCCTGGGGCGCGCGCCCGATACCCCCTTCGGGCGCGCCCCCTCATTCCACGATCACCCGTTTAGAGGTCTAGGAAACGGCCCTCGGGGCCGAGGTTGATCACGCGCGTGGGCCCGACGGTCGCCTGCTCGCCCCAGCAATCGTGGATGTGGCCGCACACCGCGAGCGGCGGCTCGATCCTCTCGATCGAGCGCAGCACGGCCTCGCTACCGAGGTGCTTGCCGTCGCTCGAGTCCACGTAGCCCTTCGGGGGCGAGTGGACGACGAGCACCGCGCCCTCGGGGCAGGCTGAGAGCAGCTCCGACGCCTCGGCCTCTGTGAGGTCGAAGCTCCAGTCCCAGGGAGTCACTGGGACACCGGCGCCGAGGCCGAAGAACGCCTGGCCGTCGATCTCGGTCGCCTCACCGTGGAGGACCGTCGCAGCGTCCCAGCCGGCGCACGCCTCGCGCAGGGCGTCGTCGGTCTCGTTGTTGCCTGGGACAACGATCGTCGGCGCGCCGATCGCCGCGAGCGCGTCGACCGTCTCCTCGAGGCCCTCGTGCACCGACGCGAAGTCTCCGGCGGCGATCACCACGTCGGCGTCGCTCGACATCTCGACCAGCTTCGAGGCCTGGTCGAGGTCTCGGTGGAGGTCGCTGAAGGCGAGGATCTTCACGCCGCACCGGAGCATAGAGTTGACGCGCCGGTGTTCTCAAACCACCAGTGAGGGGGCAGAGATGAACGAGCAGTACCCGGTGCAGTTCTCGGTCGACTATCCGGAGCGGTCGCTCGACCGGTTGACCACGTTCTTCCGGATCTTCACCGTGATACCGATCGCGATCATCCTCAACTTGCTGCTGGGCTATTCGTGGAACTGGACGTACAACGGCGACACCACCACGTACGTCGCGGGCGGCGTCGGCTTCCTGTTCCTGCCGCCGCTTCTAATGATCCTGTTCCGCAAGAAGTACCCGCGGTGGTGGTTCGACTGGAACTTCGAGCTGCTCCGGTTCGCGAACCGCGTCGGGATCTACATCGCGCTCATGGACGACCGCTACCCGTCCACCGACGAGCATCAGTCGGTGCGCCTCGACTACCCGTACCCGAACGCCGAGACCGAGCTGGCGCGGGGGATGCCGCTCGTCAAGTGGCTGCTCGCGATCCCGCACTACATCGTCCTGTTCTTTCTCCACATCGGGGCGTTCTTCGCGGTCGTGTTCACGTGGTTCGCGATCCTGTTCACGGCCCGCTACCCACGCGGGCTGTTCGACTTCGTCGAGGGCGTGATCCGGTGGAACAACAGGGTGAGCGCGTACGCGTTCCTGCTCGTGACCGACAAGTACCCGCCGTTCCGGCTCGCGCAATGAGGCGTCGCCGCTAAGCGGCGCGCACCCGGGCGCGGGCCACGCGGAATCGCAGCGCCTCGTACGTCACCATCGCGGCGCAGATCGCAGCGATCGCGAGCACAGCCACAAGCGCGTCGACCCGCGTCGCGATCGGGATCAGCGCGAGGCACGCGCCCGCGGCGGCGAGCCGCGGGAAGCCGAGCGACCGCACCATGCGCATCTTGAACGCGACCTGGGCGATCAGGTAGAGCGCCACCCCGCCGCACAGCGCGACGGCCGGGACGGCGTTTAGCGGCTCGTCGACGTCGCCGATCGTCTTCTTCACACCGAGCGCGAGCAGCACGATCCCCGCAATCATCGGCAGGTGCAGGTAGCTGTACGAGTCGCGGGCGAGGCGCGCCCGCGCGTCGCCTCGTGCGGCTCTCAGCGCGCGCTCTGCAAGCAGCGCGGCGACGTCGAAGTACGCCCACCACAGCGCCGCGGCGATTGCGATCCCGGCGAGCGCGGCGACCACCAAGCCGGCGTCGAGTGGGATTCCCGCCGCGCCCACACCGATCGCGACGATCGACTCGCCGAGGGCGATGATCACAATCAGCCCGAAGCGCTCGGCGAAGTGCCCGGCCGACACCTGGTATCCGGCTACTCCGAACACGACCGGACCCCCGAAGTCGATCGCCAGCGCCAGGCTCCAGACGAGCACCTGCGCCGTCCCGTCGAGCAGTCCGGCGACGATCAGCAGCACAGGCGCGGGGATTGCAGTACGCGCGAGACGCCGCACCGCGAGCGTCACGCTGACATCGGGGGACGCGTACGCGAACACGAGGATGTGGAGCACGCGGACGACGAGGTAGGCGACCGCGAATAGCACGCCGTCGTCCCCGAACGCTCCCGGAACCGCCAGCGCGGCGATCAGCATCGCTCCCATCGCGGCGAAGAGCGCCAGCCGCGCGACGTCCTCGTCGGATGCGATCTCGTTGGTGAGCCACGCATACGCGCCCCATGCCCACCACACGGCCGCGAGCACGAGCATGCCCTGGCCGAGTCCTTCCCAGGTCGGGCTGTCGGACATCAGGCCGGTGACCTGGGTGAAGGCGAACACGAACACGAGGTCGAAGAAGAGCTCGAGCGGGATCGCGTGCTCTTCGGGCTCCGGCTCGAGCGTTCCCTGCTCGATGCGCCGCTCGGTCGTGTCGGTCGCAGCCATTCCCGTCTACCAGCGATGATCGCAGGCGGCGCGCGTCAGGTCTTGGCGTGGTGGACGCCCAACCTCCGCTCGGCGAGCTCCAGGGTCTCGGGGTCGAGGGTTGCCTCTCGCAGCTCGTGCCCGGCCTCGCGAATCTGGTCGAGGATCGCCTCCTCGACCGCCGCCAGCTCGACGCTCCCGAGCTCGTCCTCGACGCTCCCCGCCGTGGCGGGATCCCACTCGAGACCGAGCGCGTCGTAGACGCGTTCCAGGGCTTCGCGCACCAGCGCGCTGTCGCGAACGACCACCACGACCCCGAGGTGGGCGCCGCCTGAGACGATCCGCTGTCCGATCCCGACGAGCTTCGACGTCCCGCGGGCGTTGACGCTGTAGGCGCCGGGGCAGTACTCCCCAGGCACTTCCCCGACCCTGGCGTCAACGCCGAGGCCGCGGAGCGCGGCCGCCAGAAGCTCGGCGAGTTGCTCGAAGCGCGAGTGCGTCCCCGACGTCGGGTTGGGATCCGAAGTCACCCAGGACAGCGCGATCGTCCCCTCGTGGTAGAGAGCGGCACGGCCACCGGCGAGCCGCACGATCGGCTCGAAGCCGGCGGCGTGAGCGGCGGCCACCGCTGCCTCGAACCGGTCGCTCGCGGCGTCCTGGCGGCCGAAGGCGAGCACCCGTGCTGTGCGATGGAGGCGCGCCGTCGGCGGCAGCTCCCCCGCCGCGACACGCTCGAGGATCGCGCGGGACACCGCCGCCCCGAATGCGGGACGGTCGCGGAAGGAGTCGCGAACGAGGTCCACGCGCTCATTCTGGCGGGCGCCGTGTATGAGCGTTTTGTCCCGAGTGTGACCGTGGTCACACATATTTGGGCGTTTCACTGCCACCCTGCCGCGATCGCGGGGCCGAAAAGGGGGTTACCCGGCCTCGCCAAGCGACCGGCGCCAAAGGACGCGTGCGCTGACCCAATGGAGGTGGTTCGTCCTTGTTCGCAAGACGCAACCTGTTCGTTGCCGTGGCCGTGGTCTCGCTTAGCGCGGGGGTGAGCGCCGCATGGGCCGCGAGCGACGAGCTGACGCGGGAGGGCGAGGGCAGCAGGCTCCTCGACCGGCCCTCCAAGACGCTCGACCGCGCGATCGCGGGGCATGAAAAGCGGGAGCGACAGCGCGGGCGACGGCACGACGAGCGCAAGCCGGCGTGGGCGGCCCCGGCGATCGGCGACGAGATCGCCGGAGTCCCGCGGTCCACGCTCGAGTCGATCGCCACGTGCGAGTCGGGCGGCGATCCCGCCGCCGTGTCGGCCGACGGGAGCTACCGCGGCAAGTACCAGTTCGACCTCGGCACGTGGGCCGCGGTCGGGGGCTCCGGCGATCCGGTGGACGCGCCCGAGGCCGAGCAGGATTACCGGGCCGCGCTCCTGTACGCGCGCTCGGGGTCGAGCGCGTGGCCGGTCTGCGGGTAGGTTGCCAGGCGGCCGGGCCCAGGCCGAGCGGTGGGCGCTACGCGGCCGCGCGCCAGTCGCGGCGCGGCGCCCGCTGCGCCGGGTCCATGGGCGCTTTCTGAGCCGCGGCCTTACGCTCCAGCAATACCGGCATGAAGCGGCGCACCTGATCCTCGAGGCAGTGGGCGCACGAGCACTCTGGGATCGCGACACCGGTAACGGGACAGCTCGCCATTCGCGATTTCCCTGTCGGCACGGTCGAGAGGCGAGCTTAAGCCCACATTCGGCCGGAATCGCTGGGCGGCTGCCGCGGGTGCGAAACTCCCGAGCCAGTGAGCGAGGACGCGACGAGCTTCGCGGGCGCCGGCGCGCCGGCCCGCAAACCACCCTCCGACGCGATCGACGACGCCCGGGTGCGCGTACCGACGCGCGGCAACCGCCGCCTGGAGGCGTTGCTCGACGCGGTGAACTCGGACGCTCAGGTCCGCGGGTGGTGGTACATGGCCCAAGTGACCTCCGAACGGCTCGGGATGTCGGACCACTCGTGGGTCCACATCCAGATCGTGGTCAACGTGGCGCTTCGGATCCTGCGCCTGCTGGCGAGGGCCGACGTCGAACCGGCGATCGTCACCGACCACGCGATGCGCAACCGCGACGCCGAGGTGGTGGTCGCCGCCGGGGCGCTGTTCCACGACGTCGGGCTTTCGATCAACCGCGCCGACCACGAGACCTACAGCCTGTTCCTCGCCGAGCGCAAGCTCCGCGAGCTGCTCGAGCCGGTCTACGACGAGCCGCAGCGAACGGTCGTGGTCTCGGAGGCGCTTCATTCGATCATCGGGCACAGGCGCCGGGGGGAGCCGTACACGCTGGAGGGCGGCGTTGTGCGAGTGGCCGACGCGCTCGACATGGCGCAGGGCCGCTCGCGGATTCCGATCGAGGCCGGTCGGATGGGCATCCACTCGCTCTCGGCGGCCGCCGTGGACGGCGTCGAAATCGCGGCCGGCGAGGAACGCCCGATCCGGCTCGAGATCAAGCTCAACAACTCGGCAGGGATCTTCCAGGTCGACGACCTGCTCGCGACGAAGATCCGCGGCACGCCGCTCGAGCCGCACGTCGAGGTGATCGCCGAGGTCGAGGGCGAGACAGAGAAGCGGCTGCTTACGTCGTTCCGCCTCCCCGAAGGCTAGGCGCCGGCTCCTTCGCCGCCACGGCCCTCGCCGGCCGCAAACCTCGCCGCACCCCGAATGCCGACCTCGATCGAGGCCCGGCCGAGCTCGGCCTCGAGCGCGAGTGCCCGCTCGAGCGACAGGCCCAAGCCCTCGAGCGCCGCACGCCGGTCCGACAGCATCGTCTCCTGTGGAAACCCGGCCAGGCCCTCGGCGAGCTCGAGCGCGCGGTCGAGGTGACCGCCGGGCCCGACGACCTCGTTGACGAGGCCCCAGTCGAGCGCCTCCGACGCCTCGATTATCCGCCCGGTGAGGATCAGCTCCAGCGCCCTGCCCTGGCCCACGATCCGCGGCAGCCGCTGGGTGCCGCCGTCGATCAGCGGAACGCCCCACCGTCTCTCCGGGCAGCCGAGGCGCGCGGTCTCGGTCGCGATCCGCAGATCGCACCACAGGGCGAGCTCCAAGCCGCCGGCCAGGCACCATCCGGAGATCGCCGCAATCGTCGGCTTCGACGCCGCCAGCCGCGTGATCCCCATCGGTCCCTCGGGGCGCTCCGAAACCGATTCGATTCGCTCGGCGAGGTCCCCCTCACCCACCTCGGCGATCGCCTTCAGGTCGGCCCCGGCGCAGAACGCATCCGGCCCGGCGCCGGTGAGCACGAGCACGCGGGCCTCGTCGTCCTGCTCGAAGCTTCGGAAGCCCACGAGCAGCTCCTCCGCCGTCTCCGCGTCGACCGCGTTGCGACGCTCCGGGCGGTCGATCGTGAGGATCGCGGCGGCGCCCCTGCGCTCGTAGCGAGCTTTCATCGTCCGCTACCGGCGCAGGCGCTCGAGCTCGTCGTGCAGTCGCTCCTTGCGGCTCTCGAGCCGGATCTGGATCAGCGAGAGCACGATCACAAAGATTGCGAAGAACGCGATCACGCCGAACGCGAAGAACGTGATCACGCGGTCGTCCGTGCGACCCCACAGCCCGACTCCGTCGGCTGCCATCGCCCCGGGCGCCGCGGCGAGCGCGAACAGCGCGACGAGAGCGAGAACGAGGAGAGCCTTCGCGGCGGTTGAGCGGCTCACGCCCCGGGACTGTACCTGCTGCCCGCTGACGCTCCCTGCCAAGTCCGACTGACTACTCTCTCCCGCTCATGTCCGAGCTAGAGGCGCTGCTGCTCGGGATCGTCCAGGGGCTGACCGAGTTCCTACCGATCTCGTCGTCCGGCCACCTGATCCTTGTCCCGTGGCTGCAGGACTACACGTTCCTGCGCGAGCACCCCGACTTCAACAAGACGTTCGACGTCGCGCTTCACATCGGCACGCTCGTAGCAGTCGTGTCGTACTTTCGCCGCGACCTCACCGCGATGACCATTGGGTTCGGGCACACGCTTCGCACCCGGACGATCGAGACCAGGGACGAGAGGCTCGCGTGGGTGATCGTCGTGGGGACGATCCCCGCCGTCATCGCCGGGGGGATCGGTGAGGACTGGATCGACGACAACCTCGGCGAGCCGTGGATGATCGCGATCCTGCTGATCGTCTTCGGCCTGATCCTGTGGGACTCAGACCGGCGGCCACAGGACAAGCCGGTCGAGGCGGTCGGGCTACGCGAGGGCCTGTACATCGGGATCGCGCAGGCAATCGCGCTCGCCCCGGGCGTCTCGCGCTCGGGAGTGACGATCTCCGCGGGGCGCTACCTGCGGCTCGATCGCGACGCCGCGGCGCGCATCTCGTTCCTGCTCCTCGCCCCGGTGACCGCCGGGGCGGGGGCATTCAAGGCCTACGAGGCGATCAAGGAGGGATTGCCGGACGGGGTGCTAGGACCGATGATCGTGGGAACGATTGCGGCCGCAGTTTCTGGGTACCTCGCAATAGCCGGCCTGCTCGCCCTCGTCCGCCGCCACAGCTACGACATCTTCGTCGTGTACCGGCTGCTGGCTGGCGCTGGCATCCTTATCCTGATCGCGACCGGGGTCCGCTCCGCGACGTTCTAGCCGTGGTCCAACCGATGGCGGCGCGCCACACCCCCCACGGATACTGGCTCGAGGAGGCCGGGGAGCCCGATCCGATGCCGCCGCTCGACGCCGACGCCGGCGCCGACGTCGTCGTCATCGGAGGCGGGTTCACGGGTCTGTGGACGGCGTGGTGGCTCGCCGAGGCCGAGCCGGACGCGACCATCGTCGTGCTCGAGGCGGACGCGTGCGGCCACGGCCCGAGCGGGCGCAACGGCGGCTTCGTCAACTCGATGTGGTTCAACGTCCCCGCGATGACGGCCCGCTTCGGAGCGGGGGGCGCGATCGAGGTCGCGCGCGAGGCCAGCGAGGCGGTGGGCGGGATCGGACGCTGGTGCGAGGCGAACGACGTCGACCCGTGGTACCGGGCGGGCGGCTACCTGCAGGTCTCGACGACTCCACTCCACGACGGCGCATGGGACGCGTACGCGCGCGCGGCCGACGAGCACGGTCAGCCAGAAGCGTGCGTGCCGCTCGACGCCGACGAGCTGAGGCAGCACTGCGACTCGCCGCTGTTCCGGGGCGGCGCGTTCTACCCCGACGGCGCGACGGTGCAGCCCGCGCGGCTCGCGATCGGGCTTCGCGACCGGCTCGTGCAGCGAGGAGTCACCGTGCATGAGCATTCCCGGGTGCACGCCGTCCACTCCTCCGGCACCCACGTGCGCGTCGAGGCCGAGGGCGGAAGCGTGATTGCCGCAAACGCCGTCCTGACGCTGGGAGCGGCTTCCGCGACAGTGCCTCCGCTCAGCCGGCACCTAACGCTGACCTCGAGCCACATCGTGATCACGGAGCCGGTGCCCGACGTCCTGGAGGAGATCGGCTGGACCGGTGGCGAGTCGATCAGCGACTCACGCGCGATGCTGCACTACTTCCGAACGACGCCGGACGGCCGGATCGCGTTCGGGTGGGGAGGGGGCGAGGTAGTTCCCGGCGGGCGCGCGCGAGGGCGCGCCGAGCTCGACCCCGAGATAGTCGCCGAGATCGAGCGCCACCTGGTGCGATTCTTCCCCCAGCTCGAGGGTCGCGCGATCGAGCACGCATGGGGAGGCCCAATCGACGTCTCGCCGACGCACCTGCCCGTGGTCGGCAGCCTCCCCGGCGACCGCGTCCACTACACGTTCGGGTACACCGGCAACGGGGTCGGGCCGTCGCACTTCGTGGGCCGCGCTCTCGCGTCGCTCGCGCTCGACCGCCGCGACCGCTGGAGCCGCTTGCCGCTCGTCGAGGCGCGACCGGTTCGCGTGCCCGCCGAGCCGCTTCGCTACTTCGGCGGGGCGATCGTGCGGAGGGCGCTCCTGCGAAAGGAGCGCCTCGAGGAGGAGGGGCGCGAGGCGGACCCGCTCACGCTCGCGGTGGCCGGCCTCCCGGAGCGCCTCGGCATTCACATAGGTCGCTAGCTACCGCCAGTTCGAAGTCAGGACCTTCTTACGCGTATAGAACTCGACGGCGTCGAGTCCGTTGGCGTGCAGGTCGCCCTCCATCGAGTCCTTCCAGCCCGCGAACGGGAACCACGCGACCGGCGCCGGGACGCCGACGTTGACGCCCACCATCCCCGCTTCGACCCCGTAGCGGTACGCGCGCGCGGCTTCGCCCGACGAGGTGAAGATCGCCGACGCGTTGCCGTACCGGGAGCCGTTGACGAACTCGAGCGCGCAGTCGAGGTCTGGCGCGCGGACCAGCGTCAAAAGCGGCCCGAACAGCTCCTCGCGCGCCAGCTCCGACTCGGCGTCGTCGGGCTCGACGATCGTCGGCCCCAGGACCGTCCCAGCCGCTCCCGGCCCCGCTCCGCGGCCGTCGAGCAGCACCTCGGCGCCCTTGCCCTCGGCGCGCGTCACCGCGTCGACGATCTTCTCGCGGGCCTCGGGCGCAACGAGCGGCGACACGTCGGTCTCGGGATCGGCACCGGGGCCGAGCGTCAGCTTCGCGGCCTCGGAGACGAGCGCGTCCCGGACCGCGTCCTGGCGCTCGCCCTCGCCGACCACCACCGCCACCGAGCCGGCGAGGCAACGCTGGCCCGCGTTGCCGAACGCAGATCCCAGCATCGCCGGGACGGCCTGCGAGAGGTCGGCGTCGGGCATCACGACCATCGAGTTCTTCGCCCCGCCGAGCGCCTGGAAGCGCTTGCCAGTTGCCGCGGCGCGCTTCGACACGTGCATCGCGGTCGACGCCTGGCCCACGAAGGAGATCGCGTCGATCTCCGGGTGGTCGAGGAGGCCGTTGACGGCGTCGCGGCCACCGTGCACGAGGTTTGCGACCCCGGGTGGGATCTGCTCGATCGCGTCGATGAGCTCGAAGATTCGCACCGACGGGCGCGGGTCCCGCTCGGAGGGCTTCAACACGATCGCGTTGCCGGTCGCGAGCGCGAACGGCAGGAACCACATCGGGATCATGCACGGGAAGTTGAACGGGGTGATCGCGGCGACGACGCCGACCGGCTGGCGCACGAGCTCGACGTCGACGCCCCTCGCGACGCCCTCGAGGTTCTCGCCCTTGAGCAGGTGCGGGATCGCGCTCGCCGCCTCCGTCGACTCGATCCCACGCAGGACCTCGCCGCGCGCGTCGTCGATCGTCTTGCCCATGTCCGCGGTCACCAGCTGGGCGAGCTCCTCGCGGTTGCTCCACAGCGCCTCGCGCAGCGCCATCACCGCGCGCGCGCGGCGCTGCGGCGGTACCTCGCGCCACGCCGGCTGGGCCGCCCGGGCCGCGCGAACCGCCGCGTCGACCTCAGGGACGTCGGACAGCGGCACCCGCGCGGCGACCTCGCCCGTGAACGGGTCGATGTCGTCGAGCGCCTCGCGGTCGGCGACCGGCGCCCACGCACCCGCGACGTAGTTGTCCAGCGTCTTGACCTCTGTGGCCTGGGTCGTCGTGCTCATTCCGGATGCTCGCCTCCAGCGTACTCGGAGTAGGGATACCACCATTCCTTCGGCGCGATCTCGGTCTCGACGTGCACATGCTTGGTCTCCTGGAACGCTTCGAGGCCTTCGCGGCCAAGCTCGCGGCCGAGTCCCGACTGCTTGAACCCACCGAAAGGGCCGGCGTCGTTGTCGGTGAGCGGGTCGTTGAACCACACCGTCCCGGCCTTGATCTCGCGCATGCACCGGACCATCGTCTTCAGGTCACCCGTGTAGATGTTCGCGCCGAGCCCGAACCGGGTCGAGTTCGCGAGCTCGATCGCCTCGTCGAGGCTGCGCACGCGGACGATCGGCGCGACCGGGCCGAACGTCTCCTCGTGCAGCAGATCGGTCTCGGCCGGCGCCCCGGTGATCACGACCGGGGAGAAGAAGTGCCCCCGCTCGTGGCCCCCGTTGTCCCCGCCGACGACCACCTCGGCGCCCGCAGCGACGGCGGCCTCCACCTGGTCGACGACCTTCTGGCGCTGCGGGGCCGAGACCATTGGCCCGATGTCGGTGTTCGAGTCGGTCGGGTCGCCGACAACGAGCCCGCCGGTGTAGTCGACGATCGCCTCCAGGTACGCGTCGTACACGTCTTCCATCACGTAGAAGCGCTCCGCCGACGTGCAAACCTGGCCGGCGTTGAGGAACGCGGCCCAGGCGCCGCCTTTCGCCGCGACGCCGACGCGGTCGGCGACGTCCGAGCAGACGATGAACGGGTCCTTGCCGCCCATCTCGAGGTTGACCCGCGCGATCCGCTCGGCGCACGCGGCGGCGATCCGCTTGCCCGTCTCGACCGAGCCCGTGAAGGCCACTCCGTCGATCCGCTCGTCGGCCACGATCGCAGCGCCGACGTCGCCGGCGCCCGCGAGGATGTTGATCGCACCGTCGGGAAGGTGGTCGAAGCACTCGGTGAGCATCAGCGTCGACAGCGGGGTCAGCTCCGACGGCTTGCAGACCACGGTGTTGCCGGTCGCGAGCGCCGGTGCGATCTTCCACGCCAGCAGCAGCAGCGGATAGTTCCACGGCACAATGCACCCGAAGGTCCCGATCGGCTCCTTGACGACCATCGACAGCTGCGTCGACTCGATCGAAGGGATCACGCGTCCCGCGGAGTCGCGCCCGATCTCGGCGTAGTAGTCGAGAGCGGCGGCGGTCCAGCCGACTTCGTCGACGTTCTCCACCACGGGCTTGCCTCCCTCGGCGGTCATCGTTCGCGCGAGATCGCCGGCGCGGGCGCGAACCCTGCTCGCGGCCTCGTGCAGCGCCTCCCCGCGCTCCACTGCGGGCGTGCTCGCCCACGCGCGCTTCGCCTCGACGGCCGCCGCAATCGCGGCGTCGACCTGCTCCCCGCGCGGCAGCCCCACCGTGGCCACGGTTTCTTCGGTGAACGGGTTCTCGACCTCGAGTCGATCGCCGTCCCCGGTGACCTGCTCGCCTCCGATCAGCAGCCTGGTCTCGAGTTCGGCCACGGACGCGATGCTACCGGCGCGCGAGTCTGACGCATACGTGGACTAGCGGCCGCCCTGAGATGCGACACTTCACGCGATGAGCGACGAGTGGAGAGTCGAGGTCGAGCTCGGCCATGAGGAGCATCACCTGACACTGGGCGAGCGGCTTCGCACACTCGATCTCGATGACGAGGCCAGGAGCCGGCTCGGGGATCGCGTGATCGCCACGCGCGACAAGGACCACATGTTCCTGTACGCCGACTCCGAGGCCGCCGCCAGGGAGGCCGAGCGCGTCGCGCGCGAGCTCCTCGCCGACGAAGACCTCACCGGTGAGATCGCTGTGACCCGCTGGCACCCGGTCCAGGAGGCGTGGGTGGACGCCTCGGTGCCGCTGCCGAGCTCGGAGCGGGAGGAGCGGGCCGAGGAGCACGCCCACGAGGACGCCGAGGAGCGCGAGGCGGCAGTCGAGGGCGAGTACGACTGGGAGGTCAGGGTCGACCTGCCCGGCCTGTCGGAGACCCGCGAGATGGCGAAGCGCCTGTCGGCCGAGGGCCTCGACGTGAAGCGCCGCTGGAGCTACCTGCTGATCGGCGTCCCGACCGAGGAGCGCGCAGCGGAACTCGGGAAGCGGATCGAGGCCGAAGTGCCCGAGGGCGCCGAGGTCCACGTCGAGCCCGCGGGCGGCGTGCGCCACCCCGTGTTCGTGTTCCTCGGCGCGCACAAACCCGGGATCGCCCGGGACCTCGGGCTTTAGAGCCCCGCTCCCCCCGTACGCCTCAGCTCGACGCGGGGGCGAACTCGGGCGCCTCGCGTGCGCCGCTCTCGTCGGCTCCCTGCTTCGCCGCCTCGGCCTGGGTTAGTTGCCGGTTGACGTGGTCCCAGTCGAGGTTGCGGAAGAACGCCTCGACGTACTGCTTGCGGCCGTCCGGCGTGGCCCCGAAGTCGCGGACGTACGCGTGCTCGTAGACGTCGATCGCGAGCACGGGGGTCATGTTGTAGACGGCCCACAGGTTCTGGGTGTCCATCACGTAGTTGAACAGCGAGCCGTCGTTGAGGTCGTAGCCGACCATCACCCAGCCACGCGCCGCGCTCGCCGCCTTCTTGACGGCGTTCTGCCACTTCTCTACCCCGTTGAACTCCTCGTCGACCAGCGCGGCGAACCGACCCTCGGGGTCGCCGCCTTCGCCGCCGAGGTGGCCGAAGTAGAGGTCGTGGTTCTTGTACCCGAGCAGCGCGAACGTGTAGTCGATCGACACCGCCCGTAGCTCGGAATAGACCTGGTTCCCCTCGATCTCCGAGTAGTCGAACTCGTTGAGAATCCGGCGGCACTCGTTCGCCTTCTTCGCGTAGCCCTCGTAGAGCTTGTAGTGGTCCTCCATCGTCTGCTTGGAGATCCCATCCAGCTCCACCTCGAAGGCCGGGAACTGACGCGGCTTCAGCTCATCCCATGGCATGAAGCATCACCTCCATCTCTCGATTTCTCACTCGCTTCGCGGGTACCCGCGCCGCAGGCCCCTAAACGAGCGGACGATCCGCCTCGCTAGCCCGCACGAATCCAGGAGGCGACCTCGCGCAGGTCGTCCGCGAGCTCGTCGCGGGCGACGCGGCGCTCGTCGGCACTATCGATTCGCAGGATCGAAGACGGGTGGACCGTGCCGGTCGCGATCGGCGCCAAATCCGACTCGACGAGCTTGCCGCGATCCCGGGTGACCCTGAAATCCGATCCGAGGAGCGCCTTGGCGGCGGTGGCGCCGAGGCACACCATGACCCTCGGCTTGACGACCTGAAGCTCCGCCTCGAGCCACGGGCGGCACGCGGTGATCTCCTCCGCATTCGGTCGCTGATGGATGCGCCGCTTTCCCCTCGGGATCCACTTGAAGTGCTTGACGACATTGGTGACGTAAGCGTCGCCGCGGTCGATTCCTGCATCGGCAAGGGCCTCGTCGAGCACGCGCCCGGCCGGCCCCACGAATGGCTTGCCTTCCCGGTCCTCACGGTCCCCAGGTTGCTCGCCGACGAGCATCACCTTCGCCGAACGCCGCCCCGCTCCGAAAACGGTCTGGGTCCCGCGTTTCCACAGCGGGCACGCGCGGCATCCGGCCGCCGCCTCGCGCAGGTTCCGCAGTCCGGGGCGATCCGGGATGCGTGGTGCAGCGGTCCCCGTCATGAAAGCCGCTCCTTGAGCCACAGGGCGTTGTCGACCGCGTGCCCCTCCCAGTCGTTGTTGAAGTACGCGAAAACCTCGACATCGGACCGCCACCTGGCGATCCTCCGCTTCCACGTCTCCAGCTCGCGCTCCGAGTAGCGACCCCTCCGACCCCTCTTCCCGTAGTGAAACCGGACGAAGATCCAGTCGGCGGTCAGCTCGTAAGTCTGGAACGAGCGCTCGGGGTGGTCGCCGATCACCAGTGCGGCGCGGTGGCGCCGCAGGATCTCGTAGACCTCGTCGGCGAACCAGCTCTCGTGCCTGAACTCCAGCGCGTGCCGGTGGCCGCCCGGGAGGCCGCGGAGCCCACGCTCGAGGCGCTCATCGTCGCGGTGGAAGTTGTCGGGGAACTGCCACAGCGTCGGGCCTAGCTTGCGCGCCCTGCGCAGCGCCTCGAGCGGCTCGTAGAAGCGGCCGGCTCCGCGCTCGACCTCGGCGAGGCGCTTGATGTGGGTGAGGTAGCGGCTCGCCTTGCAGCTGAACAGGAAGCCCTCCGGCGTCTGCTCCGCCCACCCGGCGACTGCGTTCGGCGACGCGAGCCGGTAGAAGGTGCTGTTGACCTCGACGGTGTCGAACACCTCGGCGTACCGCTCGAGCCATCGCCGCTGTGGCAGACCCTCCGGGTACAGGCGCCGTCGCCAGTCCCTGTACTGCCACCCTGAGCAGCCGATCCTGACTGCCTTCATGCGTGTGGTCTACCCGGGTCCGGTGCACTCGACGCGCAGACCGGGCTTTCGACAACTGCAGCATTCGGTAGTCGATAGGGACCCGAATCCTTCAGTTGTCGCGTCTGGCTGCTACGTGCTACGCGCGACCCTGTCCCGGCGCGAGCGCGAGCGTCGGCTCGAGCTCCTGCTCCGGGCGTGCCTCCGCCATCCGCTCGGCGCGGCGTTGCTGCCAGATCGTGAACAGCATCGCCGCGACGGTGACCGCGAACAGCATCGTCGCAATCACGTTGACCTCGACCGGGATCCCGCGCTGCGAGGCCCCGAAGATGTACAGCGGGAACGTGACTGTGGTCCCCGAGTTGAAGTTCGAGATTACGAAGTCGTCGATCGAGAGCGCGAAGGCGAGCAGCGCCGCGGCGATGATCCCGGGGGCGAGCAGCGGCAGGGTGACGGTGCGGAACGTGGTGAACGCGTCGGCGCCGAGGTCCTGAGCCGCTTCCTCGAGGCTGCGGTCGAAGCCGATCAGCCTGGAGCGCACGACCACGACCACGAAGCTGATCGAGAACATCACGTGGGCGATGAACAGGGTGTTGAAGCCGGGGCTGACTCCGTAGAGCAGGAACATCGACAGCAGCGCGGCGCCGATCACGACCTCGGGCGTCGCCATCGGGATCACGATCAGGAAGTTGCTTGCGCGCCGGCCGAAGAACTCGTGGCGGACGAGCGCGATCGCCATCAGCGTCCCGATCGCGGTCGAGACGATCGTGGACAGCGCCGCCAGCTCAATGCTGAGAACCATCGCGTCCGTAAGCTCGGTGATCGCGAACGGATCCGACCAGTGCTCGAGCGTGAAGCCCTCCCAGATGAAGTTGAACTTGCCGGCCGGGTCGTTGAAGGAGAACACGATGATCACCGCGATCGGGATCAGCATGTAGGCGATCGCCAGCACGCCGTAGATCGTGATCGCCTTCTCGCGAAGCCACTTCCATGCGCCTCTCATGCCCGGCGCGCCTCCTCGCCCATCAGCGCCTCCGAGCCCGCGAACCGGATGTAGATCACGACGGCCGCGAGGATCAGCGCCATGAGCACGAACGAGAGCGCGGCGGCCGACGGATAGTTGTTGGTCACCAGATACTGGCTCTGGATCACGTTCCCGATCATCGCCTGGTTCTGGCTGCCGAGGAAGTCGGCGTTGATGTAGTCGCCGACCGCGGGAATGAAGGTGAGCAGCGTCCCCGCGACGATGCCGGGGGCCGAGATCGGCAGCGTCACCTTCCAGAACGCCTCCCGGGCCGAGGCGTAGAGGTCCTTCGCCGCCTCGATCAGGCTCTCGTCGATCCGCTCCAGGCTGGCGTAGATCGGAAGGACCATGAAGGGGAGGAAGTTGTAGGTCAGCCCCGCGATCACCGACCCGGGGGTGTCGAGGAGGCGGCCATTGTCGCCCAGCAGCCCCAGCGTCTTGAACGTGTCGACGATAACCCCCGTGTCGTTGAGGATCGTCTGCCACGCCAGCGTCCGGATCAGATAGGTGGTGAAGAACGGCGCGATGACCGCGAGCAGCAGCGCGTTCTTCCACCGCCCCGCGCGGAACGCGATCATGTACGCCAGCGGGTATGCGATCACCAGCGCCAGCACTGTGGCGATCCCCGCGTACCAGAACGAGCGCACGAACTGGGTGTCGAACTCCGACAGCGAGTCGGTGAAGTTCGAGAACTGCCAGGTGAACCGGAACCCCTCGGTGAGCGACCCCTCCTCGAGCGACAGCCGGCCCATGAAGTACATGGGCACGACGAAGAACAGGATCAGCCAGATCAGCCCCGGCCCGAGCAGGAAGTAGGGGACGAGGCGGCGACGGATCACGGTCACAGGGCTCTACTCCGCATGACTTCGGACCGCCGCCGCCTCAGCTTCTAGCCCGTGACCACCGACTGGTACCTCTCGGTCACGGCATCCTCGAACGAGGGATCCGGGATCGCCTGCGGCGTGCAGTCAGCCGTGAACTGCTCGTCGGGGAAGATCAGCTGGTTGTTGGCCAGCTTCGGGTCCTTCTTCGCGAGGACCTCCTTGACTCCCTCCACCGGGGTCACGTAGTTCACGTACTCCGCGATCTGCGCCTGGTTCTTGGGATCGTAGACATAGTTCATGAACGCTTGGGCCGTGCCCGGGTTCGGGGCCCCGACCGGGATCACCATGTTGTCCGACCACAGGTTGCAGCCCTCGGCCGGCCGAATCCACTTCACGTTCGGGTTGGAGGCCTGGAGCTGGATCGCGTCTCCCGACCATCCGATCGCCGCGACGATGTCGCCCTTGACGAGCGGGCCGGCGTACGCGTTGCCGGTGAAGTCGCGGATCTGGCCCGAGTCGGCTGCCTCCTCGATCGTGTCGATCGCCTTGTTCCACTCCTCCTCGGTGGCGTCGGCGGGGTCGGCGCCCTGCATCTTGAGGACCAGGCTGACGTCGTCGTACATGTCGCCGAGGAACGTGACCTTGCCCTTGTACTTGGGGTCGAGCAGGTCCTCGATCGAATCTATCTCCGGCGCCAGGTCGGTGTTGATGATGATTCCCGTGAAGCCGCTCTGCCACGGCACCGAGTACTCCCGCTCGGGGTCGAAGTCGGGGGCCTCGAGCCCCGGGAGCAGGTTCTCCTCGACGTTCGGGATCGCCGACTTGTCGAGGTTCTGCAGGTACCCGAGGTCGCGCATGATCTTCGCCATGTAGTCCGTGACCACGAACATCGAGCGCCCGCCAGAGTCCCCGTTCTGGAGCTGTGGGCGCAGCTTGCCGAAGAACTCGAAGTTGTCGTTGATGTCCTCGATGTACTTCGTGTTCGCGCCGACCTCCTTGTCGAACTCGTCGACCGTCTTCTTGTCGATGTAGAGCGGCCAGTTCGAGATCGTCCACTCGCCGCCGACCGGCTCCGCCGCCGCGGTCTCGACGTCCTCCTCGCTCGCACCCTCCTCGAGCCCGCCGTCGTCACCCCCACACGCGGCGATCACGAGCGCCGCGCCGAGGGCGAGGATGGCGAGCGCAAACCGCCATGTCCTGCTCATCTTCAGTTCTCTCCTTCTCTGTTGGGGGTAGGCTCACTCTCAAGCTGGGTGGGGCCGCCGTTTCCGCTCGGACCGGCCGTCGATTCCCGGACGAGGTGGATGTGCTCCGGAGCCCAGCTCAGGCGCACGCTCGCGCCGCCGCCGGGCAGCCGCTGGCGCTCGGCCTCGTCGGCGTTCGGGACCAGGACGGTCATCGGAACGTCGCCGGTGAGCCGCACGACGATCTGGGTCGTGGTGCCGAGGTACACGGAGCTGTCGACCACGCCCTCGACGCTCGGCTGGCCGTCGGAGGGCGGATCCTCGACGCGGGCGATGTGCAGCTTCTCGGGCCTCACCACGGCGTGGCAGCGCTCCCCCGGGGCGAGCGCGTTGGCGCTTGCCTCGACGTCGACGCCGCTATCGAGCTCGACCCGGACGCGGCTGCCGTTCACCGACGCGACCGTGCCCGGCATCAGGTTCGAGACGCCGATGAATCCCGCGACGAAGGTCGTCTCGGGCCGCTCGTAGACATCCTCGGGCACCCCGATCTGCTCGATCGCGCCGCGGTTCATGACCGCGATCCGGTCCGACATCGTCAGCGCCTCCTCCTGGTCGTGCGTCACGTATACGAACGTGATCCCGACCTCTCGCTGGATCCGCTTGAGCTCGATCTGGAGGCCCTTGCGGAGCTTGAGATCGAGCGCGCCGAGCGGCTCGTCGAGCAACAGGACCTTGGGGAGGTTGACGAGCGCGCGGGCGAGCGCCACCCGCTGCTGCTGGCCGCCCGAGAGCTGCGCCGGCCGGCGGTTGATCTCACCTGCGAGGCCGACGCGGTCGAGCTCGGCGGCGACGCGGCGCTTGATCTCGCTCTTGGCGACCTTCTTGCGCCGGAGGCCGAAGGCGACGTTCTCGCCGACGTTGAGGTGGGGGAACAGCGCGTAGGTCTGGAACACGGTGTTCGTCGGGCGGCGGTGGGCGGGCAGGCCCGCGACGTCGGCGCCGTCGATCCGCACCCGGCCGGCGGTGGGCTCCTCGAACCCGGCGACCATTCGCAGCGTGGTGGTCTTGCCGCACCCGCTCGGGCCGAGCAGGGTGAAGAACTCGCCCGGCTGGAGCGCGAGATCGATCCTGTTGACGGCGACGAGCTCGCCGAACCGCTTCGTGACGTCCTCGAGCTCGACGCTCGGGTTCCCGCCGTTGCCCCCGGCAACTCCGGGGTGCTCCACTGCCGTGCTCTCCTCGCTTTCGGTGGTCACTCTGCCCGCGCGGCCGCACGATTCGACGCCGTGGCGTCCGCCGGTGAAAAATATGTCCGGGGCGGCACCGTTTGCAAGGGGCGGATGTCCCAAAACCGGCCGTCCCGCTTGTACGTAGAGTACAACCCGATAAGGTGGGGTTGAACGGAATCCCCGTTGTAAGGGGAGGGGGCTGCCGATACGGTTGTGCAAAGCGGCAAGTCGAAGGATGTAAGGAGGAACAGTCGATGGCCACCACCCGAGCCCGGCCTGCGGTAGCGGAACAGGCGACCCTGCAGGAGCTCGCGAAGCGCCACCTGTGGATGCACTTCACGCGCATGGGCGCGTATGTCGACGGCGAGGTGCCGATCATCGAGCGGGGCGAGGGCGCGTACGTGTACGACGAGCACGGCAAGCGCTACCTCGACGGGCTGTCCGCTCTGTTCTGCGTCAACGCCGGCCACGGGCGCGCCGAGCTCGGCGACGCCGCCGCCGCGCAGGTCCGCGAGCTCGACTTCTACATCACGTGGAGCTACGCGCATCCGCGGGCGATCGAGCTCGCGACCCGGCTCGCCTCGCTCGCGCCCGGCGATCTCAACCGCGTCTTCTTCACATCCGGTGGCTCGGAGGCCGTCGAGTCGGCGATCAAGGTCGCGCGCGCATATCACCAGCAGACCGGCAACCCGCGCAAGACCAAGTTCATCACCAGGGAGATCGCCTACCACGGCACGACGCTCGGAGCGCTTTCGGCGACCGGGATCCCCGCGCTGCGGACCCCCTTCGAGCCGCTGGCGCACGGCGGGACCCACGTCCCGAACACCAACAGCTACCGGTGGCCCGCCGATCGCGATCCGCTGTGGGCCGCGAACGCGATCGAGGAGAAGATCCTGTTCGAGGGACCCGAGACGGTCGCCGCGGTGATCCTCGAGCCGCTCCAGAACGCCGGTGGAAGCATCCCGCCGCAGGAGGGCTATTTCCAGCGCGTGCGCGAGATCTGCGACCGCCACGACGTGCTGCTGATCTCCGACGAGGTGATCTGCGCGTTCGGACGGCTCGGCCACTACTTCGGCTGCCAGCGGTACGGCTACCAGCCGGACATCGTCACGATGGCGAAGGCGCTCACCTCGGCCTACGTCCCGATGGGCGGGATGATCGTGTCCGATCGCGTGTACGAGCCGTTCTCGACCGGCAGGCAGATGTTCGTCCACGGGTTCACGTTCGGCGGGCACCCCGTCGCGGCAGCCGTCGCGATGGCGAACCTCGACGTGTTCGAGCGCGAGGACCTGTGCGGGCACGTGCTCGAGCACGAGGGCGAGTTCCGCGCGATGCTGGACGGGCTGAGCGACATCCCGATCGTCGGCGACGTCCGCGGCGACGGCTACTTCCACTCGATCGAGCTCGTCAAGGACAAGCGGACGAAGGAGACCTTCACCTCCGAGGAGTCCGAGGACCTGCTTCGGGGGTTCCTGTCCGGCGAGCTGTACAAGCGTGGCTTGATCTGTCGCGCCGACGACAGGGGCGATCCCGTGATCCAGCTTGCGCCGCCGCTGATCTGCGGGCCTGAGCAATTCGAGGAGATTGAGTCGGTCCTGCGCCCCTTGCTCACCGAGGCGTCGGAGCGCGCGAACGTCGGCTAGCGGGGTCGCATGCTCACGGTCGAGAGCCTGCTCGGTGAGTTGGACCTGAAGCTTGCGGCGGGTGAGGGCGCCGCCGGCAACCCGATCCGCTGGGTGCACATCTCGGAGATCGAGGACCCCACGCCGTGGCTGCGGGGCGGGGAGCTCCTGCTCACAACCGGGATCCAGCTTGATACCGGCCCCCGGCAGCGCGAGTTCGTTCGCCTGCTGGCCCGGCACGGTCTGGCGGGGATCGGTTTCGGGACCGGCTTCGACCATAAGCGGTTGCCGAAGGCGCTCGTCGACGAGGCGGCGAGCCTCGAGCTCCCCGTGTTCGAGATTCCCTACGAGATGCCGTTCATAGCGATCACGGAGAAGGCGTTCGCCCGCCTCGTCAACGAGCAGTACGACGCGCTCGAGCGCGCCACCGCCCTGCACGAGCGGATCGAGCGGCTGGTGATCGAGGAGCGCGGCCTGCCCGAGGTGCTGGGCTCGGTCGCCGGCGCCATCCGGGGGTCGGCGCTGGCGCTCGACGGTCGCGGCCGCGTCATCGCGCGTTCCAGCGGCGGCGTCGACGTGCGCCGCGCGGCGCTGACCAAGCTCGGCAAGGAGGTTGCCGCCCGTGCATCGGAGCGACGAGCGGGGCAGTTTATCCCCGAGCACCCCGAGCTCTCCGAGCGAGCGCTCGCGCTGCCGGTCCCGGCCCGCGGCCAGGGCGTTCCGCGCGCGTGGCTGGTCGTCGTCGGTGCGGAGGGCCCGCTGGGCGACTTCGAGCGGCTGTGCGCGCGTCAGGCCGCGGTCGTGGTGGCGCTCGAGCTGATGCGGGAGCGCACCGTCCGGGAGACCGAGCGGCGGCTCGCCGGCGACGTCCTCGCCGAGGCTCTGACCGGGAGGCTCGAGCCCGAGGAGATGCGCGGCCGCCTGCGGCCGTTCGGGGTTGGCGATCGCGCCGCGGTGCTGGTGTTCGAGCTCGAGGACCCGGCGGCCGCGGAGCGAGCTCTCGAAACCGCGCTCGCGGACGCGGGCTCCAGCGGTCTCGTCGCGGCCGCGCGGACCCCGCGCCGCCCGCTGCTGTGCGCCGTGGTCGACGGCGCCGCCGGCGACCCGATCGAGCTCGCGCGCCGCGCGCGCGAGGTGCTCGCGGACGACCACGGCCCCGTCCGGGCCGCGGCGAGCCGCAGCGGCCCGGTCGAGTCGCTGCGCCGGGCGTTCCACGAGGCAAGGTGCGCGCTCGAGGCGACCTCGTTCGCCGACGGCCAGGCGCCGGAGGTCGCATCGCATGAGGACCTGGGCGCCTTCACGCTGCTGCTCGCGCTCCAGGACGAGGACGCGCTGCGGTCCTACAGCGACAGCCTGCTGGCGCCGATCGAGGCCGACGGGCAGTACGGCGATGAGCTGCTGCGGTCGCTCGAGGCGTACATCGAGCAGAACGGCCAGTGGGAGCGGGCGGCCCGGGAGCTCTACTGCCACCGTCACACGCTGCGCTACCGGATCCGTCGTGTCGAGGAGCTGACCGGCCGCGACCTGGGGCGCGCGCACGACCGGATCGAGCTGTGGCTGGCGCTGCGGGCGAGGGAGCTGGTCCGATGAATCAAACGCCGCCTCCTCTGCTCCCGCTCGCTCGCACTCATAAGACTGGAAGCCTTGCTCGCTCGCTCCCGCGTCCGGGGGCGGCTTGGGTGGTGGCGGCATGAGGGCTGCGGTACTAGGAGCCGGCGGGACGATCGGCCCCGCGATCGTCGCGGAGCTTGGACGCTCGGATGAGGTCGGCGAGCTCCTGTTGCTCGATCTGGTTCGGGAGCGGGCGGAGGCGGTCGCCGGGGCGCACGGGTACGGCAAGGCGCGCGGCGCCGCGGCGGACGCGGGCGACGCGGCGAACCTCGCGGACGCGATCCGCGATTGCGACGTGCTCGTCAACTCGGCGAGCTACCGGGTCAACGTCAAGGCGATGGAGGCGTGCCTGGTCGCCGGGTGCCACTACCTCGACCTGGGGGGTCTGTACTGGGTTCAGAAGGAGCAGTTCGAGACCTTTGGAGGCGCCGACGGCGATCGTTTCGAGCGGGCCGGCCTGCTCGCGGTCCTCGGGATCGGCTCGGCGCCGGGCAAGACGAACCTGATGGGAGAGCGGGCCAAGCGGGAGCTGGGGGATGTGGAGACGATGGACGTGGCGGCGGGTGGCCGGGACCTCGACCCCCCGGACGGGTTCAGCGTTCCGTATGCCCTGCGAACCCTGATCGACGAGCTGACGCTGCCGCCCGTGGTGATCCGTGGCGGCGAGCCGGTCGAGATAGAGCCCCTGACCGACGGCGGGGCTGTGGACTTCGGGGATCCGATCGGCGAGGCTGCGTCGATCTACACGCTGCACTCCGAGATGCTCACCTTCCCCGACAGCTTCCGGTGCGGCCACGGCAGCTTCCGCCTCTCGCTGGCGCCGGCGCTGCTGTCCCGACTTCGGGAGCTCGCGGAGGCGTCGCCGGCAGAGATCGAGCGGGCGGCCGCGGAGGTGGTCCCGCCGTCCGCGAACACGGTCGCGGTGCATTTCGTCGAGGCGACGGGAGCGGGGCGCACGATCCGCGTGCGTTCGGTCACGACTCCGGTCGAGGGGACCGGGATCGGGGGCGGCGTCACCTCCACGGCCGCGCCGGCCGCCGCGACCGTGCGGCTGCTGGCACGGGACCAGATCGTCACGCGAGGCGTGCACCCCCCGGAGCGCTGCATCGAGCCCGACGATCTGTTCGCCGAGCTCGAGCAGCGCGGCTCGAAGTTCGACGTCGAGATCCGAGAGGAGGCGCCCGCGTGAAGGTCGGAGTGGTCACAGAGACCAAGGACGACGAGCATCGCGTCGCGCTCACGCCGGCAGGAGGCCGCGAGCTCGCCGAGCACGGTCACGAGGTCCTGATCGAGTCGGGCGCCGGCGAGGGCAGCGCGCTTCCCGACGCCGCCTACGAAGCCCAGGGCGCCCGGATCGCGCCAGACGAGGCGACCGTGTGGGCGGAGGCGGACATGATCCTGAAGGTCAAGGAGCCACAGCCGCCCGAAGTCGGGCTGCTGCGACCGGACGCGACGCTTTTCACGTACCTGCACCTCGCGCCGGTGCCCGAATTGACCGAGGCGCTGCGCGAGTCCGGGGCGACGTGCATCGCCTACGAGACGGTCGAGGACCGCAGCGGCCGGCTTCCGCTGCTCGCGCCGATGAGCGAGATCGCGGGCAAGCTCGCGACCCAGTCGGGCGCATTGTTCCTCGAGAAGCCACTCGGAGGGCGCGGGATCCTGCTCGGGGGCGCGCCCGGGGTCGCCCCGGCGAACGTGATGATCATCGGGGCGGGCGCGGTGGGGACCAACGCCGCGTTCATCGCGGTCGGCATGGAGGCGGACGTGTTCGTGTTCGATGTCAACATCGACCGCTTGCGCGAGATCGACATCGCCCTGGCCGGGCGCTGCTCGACCGTGTACTCGTCGACCCTCGCGATCGAGGAGATGCTTCCCCGTACCGATCTGGTGATCGGCGCCGTGCTCGTCCACGGCGCGCGGGCGCCGCACGTCGTGCGGCGCAATCAGCTCTCGCTGATGCCCCGTCACGCCGTCCTCGTGGATGTCGCGATCGACCAGGGAGGGTGCTTCGAGACCTCGAGGCCAACCACCCACCGCGATCCGACCTTCGAGGTCGACGGGGTGATCCATTACTGCGTCGCGAACATGCCCGGTGCGGTGCCGATCACGTCCACCTACGCGCTCACCAACGCGACTCTCCCGTACGTGCTCGCGCTCGCTGATTTCGGGGTCGCGGAGGCAACGCGTCGCGACCGGGGCCTGCGCCGCGGCGTCAACGTGGCGGGCGGGCACGTCACCCACCCGGCGGTCGCGGAGAGCGTCGGGCTCCCGTACACGCCGGTCGAGGAGGTTCTCGGCGGGGTGGGGGAGTCCGTGCCTTCGACGACGGAAGCGGCGTGACACTCTTAGACATACAGGCAGAACTAAAGGAGAGAGAGATGGCGACAGCAACCAAGACGAAGCTCCAGAACTTCATCGGCGGCGAGTTCGTCGACCCGGCCGACGGTGCGACCGAAGAGGTGATCAACCCCGCGACCGGCGATGCGATCGCCGAGGCGCCGTTGTCGACCACCGAAGACGTCGATCGCGCGGTCGCAGCGGCGCGCAAGGCGTTCGAGGGCTGGTCCACCGCGACCCCCGCCGATCGCTCGGCACCATTACTCAAGCTCGCCGACGCGATCGACGAGCACGCGGAGGAGCTCGCCGACCTCGAGTCCGCCGACGCGGGCAAGCCGCGCGGCGCCTTCCTCGAGGACGAGATCCCCGCGTGCTCCGACCAGCTGCGCTTCTTCGCCGGCGCCGCCCGCAACCTCGAGGGCAAGGCGGCGGGCGAGTATCTCGAGGACCACACCTCGATGGTCCGCCGCGAGGCGGTCGGCGTCGTCGGGCAGATCACGCCGTGGAACTACCCGCTGATGATGGCGGTGTGGAAGATCGGCCCGTCGCTTGCGGCCGGTTGCACGAGCGTGCTGAAGCCGGCGGAGAACACCCCGATCTCGACGTTCAAGCTCGCGGAGCTGGCGGCAGACATCCTCCCGCCGGGCGTCCTCAACGTGATCGGCGGGCACGGTGAGCCCGCGGGCTCGTCCCTGGTCACCCATCCGGACGTGGACATGGTGAGCCTGACCGGCTCGCCCGAGACCGGCAAGTGGATCGCCAAGGCGGCATCCGACACGCTGAAGCGCGTCCACCTCGAGCTGGGCGGCAAGGCGCCGGTGATCGTGTTCGACGACGTGGACCTGGAGAGCGCGATGGAGACGATCGCGGCGACGGCGCTGTACAACGCCGGCCAGGACTGCACCGCCGCGACCCGGATCCTCGCCGGTAAGGGAGTCCACGACGACGTGGTCTCGGGCCTCTCCGAACAGGCCAAGGGCTACACGATGGGGGACACGCTCCACCCGGACACCAACCTCGGGCCGGTGATCTCCGCGCGCCAGCACGAGCGGGTCTCGGGCTTCGTCGATCGCAAGCCCGATCACGCCGAGGTGGCGACGGGGGGCCGGGTGCCCGATCTACCGGGGTTCTTCTACGAGCCCACCGTGGTCGCCGGCCTCAAGCAGGACGACGAGATGATCCAGAATGAGATCTTCGGTCCTGTGATGACGGTGCAGCAGTTCGACGACGAGGCGAAGGCGATCGAGTGGGCCAACGGAACCCGCTACGGGCTCGCCTCGTCGGTGTGGACCCGGGACGTCGGCCGCGCGATGCGGGTGGCCAATGCGCTGCGGTTCGGCTGCGTGTGGATCAACGACCACATCCCGATCGTCGCCGAGATGCCCCACGGCGGGTACAAGCAGTCCGGCTACGGCAAGGACCTGTCGATGTACTCGGTCGAGGACTACACCAACGTCAAGCACGTGATGATCAACATCGAGTCCTGAGACTCAAGGCACGGCGGTCGCCTCGGCGGCCGCCGTGCGCGCCCGGGAGGCCGCGTCCACGTCTACGGCGGCGCCGCGGTCTCGCCGTAGCGCTTGGTCAGTCCGGAGAGGTGCACGTCCGGCTCGCTGCCCGGCCCATCGGCACCGCTCGCGTCGCCCGCGGCGCCGGGGCGCCGCTCCCTGGGGGTAGTCGCTGCTGCGGTGTCGTCCACTGTCCCGCGGAGCGAGGTATGCGCTCCTTGGCCTCACGGTATACGACCGGGGACGGCGGCGCCAGCCTTGGGCGTGGATAAAACTGACTCGGGCCGTTGGCCCGAATGGAGTCGGCTCAGGCCACCGCCCGGAGGAACGCCGTCACCGCGGCCGCGGTCCCGATCACGAGCAGGATAGGGGCGCGGAACGCGATTGCTGCGCCGGCGGCGGCCACACCGGCGGCGCGTTCGTCCACCTCGAGCGACCCGTCCGGCCCGCCGAACGTCTCGGTCACCACGAGCGCCGCGAGAAGGGCCGGGGCGAGAAGCGCGATCACGCCGAACAGCCTCGGGTGCAGCTCGCGGCCCCCGACCAGCGCCGGTCCGGCCGCGCGAATCGCTGCCGTCGCGAGGGCGAGCACCACGATCGTCACCCACACGTCGCTCACGAAGGCTCCGGCTCTTCCTCGAGCGGGGGGACGGGCGCCCCCCAAAGCCCCAGCAGCGCCGCGGCGGACGCCGCGATGATCGGTACCCCGGCTGGGACGAGCGGCACGAGCACGAGCGCGATCGCGGCCCCCAAGCACGCCACAGCGACCGCCCGGCGGCCGCTGCGGAGCTCGCCCCCGGCAAGCAGGGCGAGGAAGAAGGCGGGAAACATGGCGTCGAGGCCGAGCCGGTCGGGGTCGCCGATCAGCTCCCCCGCGAACACCCCGATCGCGGTCCCCGCCACCCACATCGGGTAGGAGGGAAGCGTCGCCCCGATCATGAACGAGGGGTCGAACCGTCCGCCGCCGAGGCTCGCCATCGCCCACGAGGCGTCGATCATTGCCTGACCGTGGGCGGCGCGGCGCAGGGGCCCACCCTCCAGCGACGGCGCGATCGCGACGCCCATCGGGCCGTATCGGGCGTTGAGCAGGATCCCGGCGAGGATCGCCGCCGGCGCGCCGCCGCCCGCCGCGAGCACCGCGAGGGCCGCGAACTGCGACGAGCCCGCGAACACGATTGCGGACATCACGATCGGCGCAACCGTCCCCATCACTGGCCGGGCAAGGACGCCGAAAGAGATCGCCAGCAGACCCGCGGCGATTCCGAACGGGAGCCCGGCGCGCACGCCGGCACGCACCCGGCTCCAGTCCGTCATGTCCGCGCTCTGGGACATGACGGCGAATTACCTACCCTCGACTAGTAGCTCTTGAACCTGCGCTTCTTGAACCCGCCGCCGGAGCGCATCTCGTCGCTCCAGCCGGGGCCCTTGCCGGTGGTCATCGAGGTGTCCCAGCGCAGGCCGGCAATCACCGCGTAGGCGTGGCCTCCGTTCGCGTACACCGTTAGCCAGTTGCCCTTGCCTCGCTCGCCCCATCTCGCGAGCGACCCCGAGGGCAGCGGGCTGTCGATCATCCTGCCGCCGTGAAGCGCGTAGCTCACCGCGCCGGAGCAGTCGTAGCACCTCGACCTCCACTTGCCGTGCCCGCCGCCATAGCAGTAGTCCTTGCCCTTGGCGATCTCGTTTGCGGCTTCGATCGCGGCGACGATGCGGCTGGGCGCGTCGGTCGGCGGAATCGCGAGGCCGTCCTGGATCTTCGCCTTCCCGGTCGGCCCGGTGGGCTCGGGCTCGGTCGACGTGCCGCCGGTCGAACCGAGGGCGGCGCCTGTCGGGAGGGCGGCGAACGTCGCGAGTCCGGCGCCGGCGGCGAGCACCGTCAGCGTCGAGTGCCTGAGGCGCCGGCGGCCAGATCCCCTGCCACGCCGTCGATCCTGCCTCTGGGTACGCAAGAGCACCAGCCTCCTTCGTCGGCCTACGGGGTTAGCTGTCGGGCTGGCGCTAAAGGAGCCTGCGCCCCCACGTTCCGTGGGTTCGCCCCAAACTGGTGGTTCCCCCGCTCCCCGCCTCTCGAGTGGGTCGGCGGGGACTCGGCTTTACCAGTTGTCGAAGCTCGGGAGGCTACACGATCCGCACGGCGTTTGCTTAGAGAACGCTAACAATTGGAGTGAATCGTGAGTTCGGTAGCTTGGACTCACCGTGGAGCTCGCGGGGAAGACGATGCTTGTGAGCGGCGCGACGGGCGGTCTCGGTCGCGCGATCGCCGCCGCACTCGCGGGCCGCGGCGCGACGCTCGTCCTCAGCTCGCGCAAGCAGGAGGCCCTCGAGGAGATCGCGGCCGCGCTGCCCGGCGACGGTCATCGCACCGCCGTCGCGGACCTCGCCGACGACGGCGCGGCGGAGCGGCTCGCGGCCGAGGCGGGTGACATCGACGGCCTGGTCGCCAACGCGGGCCTGCCGGGGACTGGGAGGCTCGACGACTTCAGCCAGGATGAGCTCGGCCGCGTCCTGCGCGTCAATCTCGAGGCGCCGATCCGCCTTACCCGCGAGCTCGTTCCCGGGATGCAGGAGCGCGCCAGCGGTCACCTGGTATACGTCACCTCGCTGGCGGGCAAAGCGATCAGCCCGCGCGCCTCGCTGTACTCGGCGACCAAGTTCGGGCTGCGGGGGTTCGCGCTCGGGCTGCGAGAGGACCTGTGGAAGCGCGGGATCGGTGTCTCGCTCGTCACCCCGGGGTTCGTGCGTGACGCGGGGATGTTCGCCGACAGTGGCGCGAAGCCGCCGCCCGGATTCGGCACCACCACCCCCGAGAAGGTCGCCGGTGCGGTAGTGAGCGCGATCGAGCGCAACCGCCACGAGGTCGAGGTCGCCCCCTTTGTGACGCGCGTGCTATCGAACTTCGCGATGCGTCGCCCCGAGATCGCGGCGCGGATCGCGTACCGGCGCGGCGCGGGCACGAGGATCGCCGAACGGGTCGCGAGCGGGCAGGCAGACAAGCGCTAGAGGGCTGATGTGGGTTAGGCGCGTGCGCGCGCCCTCGGCGTGCGTGGATAACCCACATCAACCCTCGGGCCGTTTCGCAGCCCGCGGACTCGGGGAGGCATACTGAAGGCATGAGCGACGCGGACAGCTTCGGAGCGCGTTCCACGCTCGAGGTATCGGGTCGCGGGTACGAGATCCACCGGCTCGATGTCCTGCAGGAGAAGTTCGACGTCGCGCGGCTCCCGTACTCGTTGAAGGTGTTACTCGAGAACGCGCTCCGGCTTGAGGACGGCGACGCGGTTGCGGCGGAAGACGTGGAGGCGATCGCGTCGTGGGACGCCCAGGCCGAGCCCGCGCAGGAGATCCCGTTCCAGCCCGCGCGGGTGCTGATGCAGGACTTCACGGGCGTGCCGGCGATCGTCGACCTGGCGGCGATGCGCGACGCGATCGAGCGGCTCGAGGGCGATCCGGCCGCGATCAACCCGCTCGTCCCCGTCGACCTGATAATCGACCACTCGGTGCAGGTCGACGCGTTCGGCAACCCGCGCGCGTTCGACATCAACGCCGACCGCGACTACGAGCGCAACGGCGAACGCTACGCGTTCCTGCGCTGGGGCCAGCAGGCGTTCGACAACTTCCGCGTCGTCCCGCCGGCGACCGGGATCTGCCATCAGGTCAATCTCGAGTACCTCGGCCAGGTCGTCTTCCAGAGCGAGCGCGATGGCGTCACCCAGGCCTATCCAGACACGCTCGTCGGCACCGATTCGCACACGACGATGATCAACGGCCTCGGCGTGCTCGGGTGGGGTGTCGGAGGGATCGAGGCGGAAGCGGCGATGCTCGGTCAGCCGATCTCGATGCTCCTCCCCCAGGTGGTGGGGTTCCGGCTCGACGGCGAGCTCCCGGAGGGCTCGACCGCGACCGACCTGGTGCTGACGGTGACCGAGATGCTGCGCGAGCGTGGGGTGGTCGGGAAGTTCGTCGAGTTCTTCGGCCCCGGCCTGCACACGCTGGGGCTCGCCGACCGAGCCACGATCGGCAACATGTCGCCGGAGTTCGGCTCCACCTGTGCGATCTTCCCGGTCGACCGCGAGACGCTGCGCTACCTCGAGTTCACGGGCCGGCCGACCGAGACGATCGAGTTGGTCGACGCCTACGCCCGCGAGCAGGGGATGTTCGAGGACGAGGGCTCTGACGATCCCACCTTCTCCGAGACGCTGGAGCTCGACCTGTCCGAGGTCCGGCCCTCGATCGCGGGCCCGAAGCGCCCCCAGGACAGGATCCCCCTCGCCGACGCGAAGTCGGCGTTTCTCGAGTCGCTGGGCGAGTTCGACCCGGAGGCGGCGGAGAGCCTCGGCAATGGCTACGACGAGGCTGTCGCCGAGACGTTCCCGGCCTCGGACCCACCCGCCGAGGACCACAACGACGAGCGCGGCAAGCCTCGCCGCGCCGGGACGACCGCCGTCGTCGAGGAGCGCGCCGCCGAGCCCGTCACCGTGACGCTCGACGACGGCACCCAGACCGACGTCGACCACGGTCGCGTCGTGATCGCGGCGATCACGAGTTGCACCAACACCTCAAACCCGTCGGTGATGCTCGCCGCGGGCGTGCTCGCCCGCAACGCTGTCGAGCGTGGCCTCGACACCAAGCCGTGGGTGAAGACATCGCTCGCCCCGGGGTCGACCGTCGTCACCGACTACTTGGACCGGTCGGGCCTGACGGAGTACCTCGACAAGCTCGGCTTCAATCTCGTCGGGTACGGGTGCACGACGTGCATCGGAAACTCCGGCCCGCTGCCCGAGCCGATCTCGAGGGCAGTCAACGAGCACGACCTGGTCGTCTGCTCGGTGCTCTCGGGGAATCGCAACTTCGAGGGCCGGATCCAGCACGATGTGCGAAACAACTACCTCGCATCGCCGCCGCTGTGCGTCGCGTACGCGCTCGCCGGGAGGATGGACATCGACCTGAACACGGAGCCGCTGGCCGACGACGGGGACGGCAATCCGGTCTATCTCGCGGATCTGTGGCCGACGTCGGCCGAGATCAAGGACGCTGTCGCCGACGCCGTTCGAGCGGACATGTTCACGAAGAGCTACGCGGATGTGTTCACCGGCGACGATCGGTGGCGCGAGCTCGACACCCCCGACGGCGACCGCTACACCTGGCCGGAGTCGACCTATGTCCGCGAGCCGCCGTTTTTTGCGGACATGGACCCGGAGCCTCCGCCGGTGGAGCCGATCGTCGGCGCCCGCGCCCTCGCGGTGCTGGGCGACAGCGTAACCACCGACCACATCTCGCCCGCGGGGGCGATCAAGAAGCAGAGCCCGGCGGGGCAGTGGCTGATCGAGCACGGGGTCGAGCCGCGGGACTTCAACTCGTACGGGTCGCGTCGCGGAAACTACGAAGTCATGACGCGGGGCACGTTCGCAAACGTGCGCCTCCGCAACCAGCTCGTCGAGCGCGAGGGCGGTTTCACCCGCCACCTTCCCGACGGCGAGGAGACAACGATCTACGACGCGGCGATGCGCTACCAGGACGAGGGGGTCCCTCTCGTCGTCCTGGCGGGGAAGGAGTACGGAGCGGGGTCGTCGCGCGACTGGGCGGCGAAGGGCACGTCGCTGCTGGGCGTGCGCGCGGTGATCTCGGTCGGCTTCGAGCGCATCCACCGCTCGAACCTGATCGGGATGGGCGTGCTCCCGCTCCAGTTCGCCGACGGCGAGGACGTCGCGAAGCTGGGGCTGAGTGGCGAGGAGGTGTTCGACGTGTCCGACCTCGAAGGCGGCGAGGCCCAGACGGTGACCGTGACGGCGAAGCGGGACGGGGGCGATCCGGTGAGCTTCGATGCGCGCGTTCGACTCGATACGCCGAACGAGGTCCTCTACTTCCAGCACGGCGGGATCCTCCAGCGGGTCATCCGCGAGCTTCGCTGACCAAGAGTTGACATTTGGTCGCGCGATGGGGGAGAATCAATCGCAACGGCGGGGAGCCTGGCATACTGTGAGAAGCTCGTCCCCGGCCAGTCCCGCCTCCGGGGACGATCGCGTCGGCATCCCTCCCTGGCTACCGACGCGCAGGCGTGGCGCGGGCCGTGCGGACCCCCTGCCTCCCACGGCCCCGCCCCGCCATGTTCATTCCCTGTGGTAATCAGACCCGTCACCGAGGGCGATCTCGACGAGCTCCTGCCGCTCGTGCGCGGCTACTGCGAGTTCTACGGGACCAACCCCAGCGACGACGCGGTGCTCGAGCTGTCGCGCTGGCTGGTCGACCACCCCGAGGACGGGGTACAGGTCCTCGCGCGCGACGACGACGGCGCCGCGATCGGATTCGCGACGGTGTACTGGACCTGGCGCACCATGCACGCGGCGCGGGTGGCCGTGCTCGAGGACGTCTTCGTCGCTCCGGAGGCGCGCGGGTCGGGAGCCGCCGAGGCGCTGATCGGCGACGCTCTCGCCCGCGCCCGTGACGAGGGGGCGCGCGACCTCACCTGGCAGACCGCGAAGACGAACGAGCGCGCGCAGGCGGTGTACGCCCGCGTCGGCTCGAAGCCGGACGACCGCTGGCTGGACTACTCGCTGCCGGCGTCGCCGGCCGACCGCCGGTAGTCGCACCCGCTGTTCGCGCAGCGTGGTCGCGGGCAGCGACGCGACGCAATCTACGTCTGGACGCCGGCGCTTCTCATCGCTCGCCCCAGTCACTCCTCGTCGTGCCTGAGCGGTTCGGCGGCGGCCCGTTCCCAGGCCGAATCCTGGTGTCGGATCATCGCGATCAACGTGGGAAGCGCGACCAGCGTCCCTGAGATCACCGCCGCGGTCAGCGAGTGATCGAAGGTCAGGATTGCCGCTAAGGCCGCGGTGGAGCCGGCGAGCACCGCCGTGATCACCGCCACCATGCCGGCGACCGTCCGGTATCCCTGCCAGCGATCGCCGGGCACTCGCTGTATGAGGAGCCGCTCCGCGGGCGGTGCGCTCAGCAGGTACGGGGAGACCTCCGGCGCGTGCTCGAAGTAGTAGCCGCGCAGCAGGGCGATGCGGCGCGCGTACTCAGTGTCCTCAATCGAGGACTGCAGCGTCCGCTCGAAGGTGACAAACCCGACGAAGGCCAGGGTCGGGAGGAGAACCAGGCCGAACCCGTAGAAGGCCGCTCCCAGGCTGCTTGCGGTCGCCACCAGGCCCAGGGCGACCAGGCCGCCGGAAACCGCCGCGAGGAACATGTTCGCCCGGCCGGTCGACTCGGCGATCGTCGCGGAGCGCGCGCCCTGGAGCACGAAGTGCTCCGTGGTAACGAACGTGACCGCCGCGGAGCGCGGGTCAGCTTTGTCGGTGCTGGGCGGGTCGCTGTCGGTCGCGGCTACCCCTCCTCCTTAGCGGCCGAGGTGGCGGCTACTCCGGCCGGTGGCAGACCGCTTCGACGATGTTGCCGTCGAGGTCCAAGACGAATGCGCCGTGCCGCTATTCCGCTCGATCCACGCGATCCCGATCACGCTCCCGACCGGGCCGGCGGGGGTGAGCGTCGCGGCGAGCAGGGTGTAGGGCGCCTCGCGGCGCAGCACCGCCACCCACACGAGCACGCAGAGAATGATGAACCCGATCCCGTGGCTGAGGCCGAATACGAACGTCTCACCCTCGAAGCCGGGCGCGAGCCAGAAGAACAGCAGAGCCGCGAACAGAGCGAGCTCGATGTAGGAGGCCCATTTGACGAACGGGAAGAACGCGCCCGGGACGGGCTTTCGCAGCGCGTCGGCGGGACGTAGCTTGCGATCGGTCTCGCCGGCCTCGCTCATCGAGCCGAGGGTAGCGACGAGAAAGTCCGGACCACGAGGACTCGCTCGCGATCAGGTTGGTTCGCTAGCTACCGCGCAGCCCGCCGGTCTCGAACGTCGTGAGCACGATTCGCTCCTGCTCGGAGCGGTGCGCGGCGGGGTAGCCCTCGGAGGGGGCGGCGCGCTCCGGCCGGCCGATGTAGTTGAACTCGACGCCATCGGGAATGATCTCGGGCATCCGCCGGACCATCACCTTCCACGCCCCAAGGTTCTGCGGCTCCTCCTGAACCCACGTGATCTCCTTCAGGTTCGGGTAGCGTGAGATCAGCTCGGCGAGCTGCTCGCTGGCGAACGGGTACAGCAGCTCCACCCGCGCGATCGCGACGTTCCGCGCGGACTCGCGGCGCTCGTGGCCGTCGAGGTCGTAATAGATCTTGCCGCTGCACAGCACCAGGCGCTCGACCTCGTCGCGCCGATCGGCAGCCCGTGGGTCGTCGAGCACGAACTCGAAGCGGCCTTCGGTCAGGTCCTCGAGCCGCGAGGAGGCGGCCGGTAGCCGCAGCAGCCCCTTCGGCGTGAACACGATCAGCGGGCGAGGCTTGGAGATCCTGGCCTGACGTCGCAGCAGGTGGAAGTACTGCGCCGACGTCGTCGGGTTCGCGAGCCGGATGTTGCCCTCAGCCGCGAGCGCGATGAAACGCTCGATCCGTGCGCTCGAGTGCTCGGGGCCCCCGCCCTCATAGCCGTGCGGCAGCAAAAGCGTCAGCCGGGTCGCCTGACCCCACTTCGACTCGCCCGAGACGATGAAGCTGTCGATGATCACCTGGGCGGCGTTGGCGAAATCGCCGAACTGGGCCTCCCACAGGATCAGGCTGCTCGGCGAGGCGGCCGAGTATCCGTACTCGAATCCGAGGCAGGCGATCTCGGACAGCGGGCTGTTGTGGAGCTCGAACGGCGCCGTGGCCTCCGAGAGGTGCTGGATCGGCACGTATCGGAGCCCGGTGTTCTCGTCGTGGAGCGCGAGGTGGCGGTGCGAGAACGTCCCGCGCTCTGTGTCCTGTCCCGTGAGCCGGATGTGGGTTCCCTCCGTCAGCAGCGAGGCGAAGGCGAGCGTCTCGGCGTGACCCCAGTCGATCCCGGCCTCGTGCATCGCGTCGCGGCGGCGGAACAGCGGCTTGCGGAGCTTGCGATGGATCGTGAAGCTCTCGGGGGCCACCAGCAGCTCCTCATTGAGCGACCGCAGTCGCTCGTCGGCGACGGCGGTGTCGACGTCGGGGCTCTTCGTCCGGTCGAGCTCGGCGGTACCGGTGGAGCTCGACGGCGCCTCGTAGTCCCCCGCCTCCATCTTCTCCCGCAGGCGCTTGAGCGCCCCGCTGAGCTCGTCGCGCCGTCGTTTCGCGTTGGCGTCGACGTCCCCCTTGGACACCACGCCTTCGTTGATCAGCTCGTTGGCGTAGATCTCGCTCACCGTCGGGTGCTGCTTGATCAGCGCCGCCATCTTGGGTTGCGTGTACGCGGCCTCGTCGGTCTCGTTGTGCCCGTATCGCCGGTAGCCGATCAGGTCGATCACGACGTCGCGCTTCCACTCCTGCCGGTAGGCCATCGCGAGACGGACCGCCGCAACGCAGGCCTCGACGTCGTCGGCGTTCACGTGGATGATCGGCACGTTGTAGCCCTTCGCCATGTCGGCCGCGTACGGAGTCGAGCGCGCCTCTTCCGGGTCGGTAGTGAACCCCACCTGGTTGTTGGTGATGATGTGGACCGTGCCGCCGGTGGCGTACCCCTGGAGCGCCAGGAGGTTGAGTGTCTCGGCGACCACCCCCTGGGCGGGGAACGCCGCGTCGCCGTGCAGCAGCAGCGGGACCACGCGGCTGGGATCGTGATGCAGCTGTGCGCCGGAATGGGATGACTGTTCGGCGCGGGCCCCCCCGGTCACGACGGGGTCGACGAACTCGAGGTGGCTCGGGTTCGGGTACAGGCGCATCCTGATCTCGCCGTCGTCCCGCGTCGCGTAGGTTCCCTCGGCACCGTAGTGGTACTTGACATCCCCGGTGCCGCGTTGCGGGATCGCGGCCACCGCCTTCACCTGCTCGATCGCCTTCGCGCCCTCGAACTCGGCGAAGATCGATTCCACCGAGCGGCCGAGGTTGTGGGCCAGAACACTGAGGCGACCGCGATGCGCCATCCCGAGCACGACCTCGGCGGCGCCGTTCCGCGCCGCGAGGTTCGCGACCTCGTCGATCATCGGCACGGTCGCGTCGAGCCCCTCGATCGAGAACACCTTCTGCCCCAGATATGCCCTCTCGACGAAGCGCTCGAACTGGAACACCTCGAGCAGGCGGTCGAGTAGTGCGCGCTTCTCCTCGGGGGAGAGCTCCTGGCGATGCCAGTTGGTCTCGATCCTCTCCCGCAGCCATACGCGCTGCTTGTGCGAGGAGAGATGCTCGATCTGATACGCGATCGTCCCGCAGTAGTCCTCGCGCATCCTCGGCAGAACGTCGAGCAGCGTCTCGCCCGGACACTCCACCCTCAGGATCGAGGCTGGGACCTTCGCCATCAGCTCCGGGGTCAGGTTGAGGTTCTCCGGTTCAAGGGCGGGGTCGCCCTTCGGCTCACGTCCGAGGGGATCCAGGTTGGCGGCGAGGTGCCCATGGGTGCGGTAGGCCTTGAGCAGCGACGTCGCCGCCTGAACCGCCTGCAGCAGCTCCATGCTCGGCATCTCGTCCGTGACGCGTGCCTCGGCCGGCGCGGGCGCCGGGGCCGGGAGCGGGGGCGCCGAGGCCGAGGTGGGGTGTGCCGCGGTGACGACGCCGACATCGACTCCGAGCGACTCGGCGACCGACTCGTAGAAGCCGTCCTCCCCCTGCAACAGCTCGTCGATCCGCCGCAGGTACGAGCCGGACTCCGCGCCCTGGATCACGCGATGATCGTAGGTCGAGGTCATCGTCATCACCTTGGAGACCCCAAGTGCCCTCACCCTGTCGGCGGGCGCGTGCTGCCACTCGACCGGGTAGGCGATCGAGCCGGTCGCGACGATCGCCCCCTGGCCGCTCATCAGCCGGGGCACCGAGGCCACGGTGCCGAGCCCCCCTGGGTTCGTGAGGGTGATGTTCGTCCCCTGGAAGTCCTCCGGGGTTAGCTCGTTCTCCCGGGTCTTGGTGATCAGCTCCTCGTAGCACGAGTGAAAGCTCGAGAACTCGAGCCTCTCGGCGGCCTTGATGCACGGCACCATCAGCCCTCGCGACCCGTCCCTGCGCTCGACGTCGACCGCGATGCCGAGGTTGACGTGCTCGGGCTGGACAGCGTGCGGCTTGCCGTCGCGCTCCTCATAGGTGCGGGTCATCACCTTCCACTCCGTGGCCGCCCGGGTCATCGCCCAGGCCACCAGGTGGGTGAACGAGACCTTCATGCCGCGCTCATTGAGCGCCGCGTTGAGCGCCTTGCGCTTGGCGTCGAGCGTGTCGACGGCGAGCGTGCGGAAGGAGGTGGCAGTGGGGATCGACAGGCTCTCGTGCATCGCCTTGGCGACCATCCCCGCCGGCCCCCGAAGGACATCGATGCTCGCTGCCTCCTTCGCTTCGCGTCCGGGGCCGCCAAGGTCGGTTGAGGGACGAGCTTGCGTTGGGGCGCCGTCGCCGCCGTCGGCGGCGAGCACGTCGGCCTTCGTGATCCGGCCGCCGATCCCGGTCCCGCGGACCGAGTCGATGTCGACTCCGCGCTCGGCCGCGACTCGGCGCGCTACCGGCGAGGAGCGCTTGCCGTCTTCGTGCTCGACCTCCTCAGCGGCGGGTGGTGGTGCCTCCTCCGTTGCCGCTCCGGGTTCGTCGCCCTCGCCGTCGCCGCCGGCGGGTGTCGGGGTCGGTGGCTCGTCGGTCTGGGCGGCCGCACCGTTACCCGACGGCTCTCCTCCCGACTGGAGCTCGGCGAGCACCTCGCCCACCTGGACGGTCTCGTCCTGCCCCTTGAGGATCTTCGCGATCGTGCCACTCTCCGGCGCGGGCACCTCGGCGTCCACCTTGTCGGTCGAGACCTCGACCACGGTGTCGCCCTCCTCGACGAACTCCCCCTCCTGCTTGTGCCACTCGAGGATCGTGCCCTCCGTCACCGATTCACCCATCTGCGGCATCTGAATCTGGACGGTTTCCGTCGTCGTCATGTCCCCCTAATGAGTCTAGGAAAAAGCGTGGGGTGGACGTGGGCGGGCGTGGTCAGACCACGCGAGCGATCACGTACACCTCGTTCGCGACCGTGTCGAACACGTCGCTGACCACGAACTCGCGCGCCGGAGCCTCGTGGTCGCAGAAGCCGCATCGCATCCGGCGTCCAGCCGGAACGCGGTCCTCGATCAGCACCGGGAGATTGCAGCCAGGGCACACCAGCGCGCCGTGGCCGATCTGCTGGATGCCGTCGCGCGCAATCCGCCGCTCCTCACCGATGTCGGCGGCGCGCACCTTGCGCGTCTCGCGGGCGTGCTCCCTGCCGAACGGATCGAGGTGTAGAGCCAATCTATCCGGGCGCCGAGCATCCGGCGCGAAGCGCCCGGGTGCGAGGCGAGTAGCAGGTCGCCGTAATGATTCAGAGTGTAGGGTCCGGCCGGGAGATGAGCTACTTCGTCACCGGTGCGACGGGTTTCATCGGGCGCAACCTGATCGAGTGCCTGCTGCAGCGCGAGGAGACGATCTACGTGCTCGTGCGGGAGGGCTCCCGCGGCCGGCTGGAGGAGCTCCGCAACCGCTGGGGCGTCGGGGAGAACCGCGTTGTCGAAGCAATCGGCGACGTCTCCCAGCCGCGGCTCGGCTGCGACGACCGGGTCGCCGAGCTACGAGGGAAGGTCGACAGCTTCTTCCATCTCGCGGCGATCTACGACATGACCGCCGACGCGGAAAGCCAGCACGCGGCCAACGTCGAGGGCACGCGCAACGCCGTGGCGCTCGCCGAGGCGATCGAGGCCGGGCGCTTCCACATGGTGAGCTCGATCGCCGCGGCCGGTCTATACAAGGGCGTGTGGCGCGAGGACATGTTCGACGAGGCTGAGGACCTCGACACGCATCCGTACTTCCGCACCAAGCACGAGTCGGAGCGGGTCGTGCGAGAGGAGTACAACCGGCCGTGGCGGGTGTACCGGCCCGGGATCGTGGTCGGAGACTCGAGGACCGGCGAGATCGACAAGATCGACGGCCCGTACTACTTCTTCAAGCTGATACGGCGACTGCGCAACACGGTGCCCCAGTGGATTCCGCTGATCGGCGTCGAGGGGCGGGAGATCAACCTCGTCCCCGTCGACTTCGTCGTCCAGGCCATGGACCACATCGCACACCTCGACGAGGGCGACGGCAAGGCGTTCAGCCTCACCGACCCCAACCCGAGGACCGCGGGCGAGGTCATAGACATATTCGCCCGCGCAGCCCACGCGCCGCAGTCCGCGGGTCGGATCCCGGCGGGAGCGCTGGACGCGGTGTCTCCGCTCGCGCGCGCCGCACTCGCGACGGTTCCGGGCCTCAACCTGGTCGCCGACAGCGTCCTGGCCGAGTTCGGGATTCCGCGCTCGGTGCTCACATACGTCGACTATCCGACGAGCTTCGACTCGAGCCAGGCGCAGCGCGCGCTACAGGGCACCAACATCCGCGTCCCGCCGCTCGAAGCGTACGCCGACAAGCTGTGGGACTACTGGGAGCGCCACCTCGACCCCGACCTCTTCCGCGACCGCTCGCTCGCCGCCGCCGTCAGGGGGCGCGCCGGTGTGATCGGGGGGGCCAGCGAGGTGATCGGCCAACAGGTGCCCGACGAAGCATTGCGGCTCGTGCGGCGTGTGCGCGGCGCCGCAAGGCTGGACACCGCAGTCCGCGGCCGGGTTGTGCTCATAACCGGCGCCTCGTCCGGGATCGGGCGCGCGGCGGCGCTGAAGATCGCCGACGCCGGCGGGAACGTGCTGCTCGTCTCGCGGACCCGCGAGAAGCTGGAGGAGGTCAAGGCCGAGATCGAGGCGTCGGGCGGCACCGCGTTCGTGCATCCGTGCGATCTCAGCGACACCGAAGACATCGATCGGATGGCGGACGAGGTGCTCGTCGAGCACGGTCACGTCGACGTCCTCGTCAACAACGCCGGCAAGTCGATCCGGCGCTCGGTCGCTCTCTCCTACGACCGCTTTCACGACTACGAGCGCACGATGCAGCTCAACTACTTCGGGCCCGTGAAGTTGATGCTCATGCTGCTGCCGAAGATGCGCGAACGCAGGCAGGGCCACATCGTGAACATCAGCTCGATCGGCGTGCAGACCAACACGCCGCGGTTCTCCGCCTACGTTGCGTCGAAGGCCGCGCTCGACGCGTTCTCGCGCTCGATCGCATCGGAGATGATCGACGATGGCGTCACGATCACGACCATCCACATGCCGCTGGTCCGCACGCCGATGATCGCACCGACAAAGATGTACCGGCGCTTCCCGACGATCACGCCCGAGAAGGCCGCCGACATGATCGCCGACGCGATCATCCACAAGCCAAAGCGGATCGCGACCCCGCTCGGGACCCTGGGCCAGCTGCTGTACGCGATCAACCCGCGCTCGATGGACTACATCCTCAACACCGCGTACCAGCTGTTCCCGGACTCCCGCGCCGCGCGCGGCGAGAAGCGGGAGCCGGAGACGCCGAGCACCGACGAGGACGCATCGCGCGAGCAGGTCGCGTTCGCGTACCTGATGCGAGGCGTGCACTGGTAACCACCGTCCGGCGGCTGAGCCATTGGGGCTGGGGCTACGCGGACCGTCAGGCGAGCCGCGACCAGCTAGAGAGGATGGCCCCCGGAATCCGCGAGCGCCTCGGGTTCGGCTGTGAGGAGGTCGAGGAGCCGGTTCCGCTCGACGCGATCGAGCTCCCGGCACCGCGGCTGAGCGCGCCCGGTTCGCTGGCGGAGCTCGTCACCGAGGACCGCCACGAGCGCGTCTTGCACGCGCACGGAAAGGCGTACCGCGACGTGGTCCGCGCGTTCCGGGGCTGGATCGAAAACCCGCCCGACCTCGTCGCCCATCCTCGGGACGAGCGAGACGTCGAAGCCGTGCTCGAGTGGTGCGCCGACGCGGGCGCCGCGGCGATTCCATTCGGCGGCGGGACGAGCGTCGTCGGCGGAGTCGAGGCGCGGCTCGGAGAGGCCTACGCCGGCGCGGTCAGCGTCGACCTCAAGCGGCTCGACCGCGTTCTCGAGATCGACGAGACGTCGCGCGCCGCGCGGATCCAGGGCGGCGCGCTCGGGCCGGCGCTCGAGGACCAGCTGCGCCCCGAAGGGCTCACGCTGCGCCACTTCCCGCAGTCGTTCGAGTTCTCGACCCTCGGAGGTTGGATCGCGACCCGCTCCGGCGGGCACTTCGCGACCCTGTACACGCACATCGACGATCTCGTCGAGTCGGTCCGGGCGATCACCCCGAGCGGCGCCTGGGAGAGCCGCCGGCTGCCGGGGTCCGGCGCCGGGCCGAGCCCCGACCGGATGCTTATCGGGTCGGAGGGAGTCCTCGGCGTGATCACCGAGGCCTGGATGCGCTTGCAGGAGCGACCGCGCTTCAAGGCCTCGGTCGGAGTCGCGTTCGATGACTTCGACGCGGCGGCTCGCGCGGTGAGGGAGATCTCACAGAGCGGGCTCAACCCCTCGAACTGCCGCCTGCTCGACGCCTCAGAAACCGAGCTCACACATGCCGGTCCGCCGGGGAAGGCGCTGCTCGTGCTCGGGTTCGAGTCCGCGCATCACCCGGTCGACGGATCGATCGAGATCGCGATCACCGCGGCCCGCGATCACGGCGGGGAGCCTGGAGAGGTGAGGGGCCAGCGCTCCGGCGGCGGGTCCGACGACGCCGTCGGCGCGTGGCGCCAGGCGTTTCTCGCCGCGCCCTACCTGCGCGACAACTTCGTCGCGCTGGGCGTTCTCAGCGATACGTTCGAGACCGCGATCACCTGGGAGCGGTTCTCCGAGTTCCACGCGCGCGTGATGGAGACGGCGCGCGCGGCGGTCGCCGAGGCATCCGGTGTGCCTGCGAGCGGCAACGGAGCACCGCGCCTGAGCTGCCGATTCACCCACACCTACCCGGACGGCCCCGCGCCGTACTACACAGTGCTCGCGCCTGCGCGCCGCCGCTCCGAGGTCGAGCAATGGGACGAGGTGAAGGCCGCCGCCTCCGAGGCGATTCTGGCGGCTGGCGGCACGATTACCCATCACCACGCCGTCGGCCGCGACCATCGCCCGTGGTACGACCGGCAGCGCCCCGACCCGTTCGCCGAGGCGCTCCGCGCCGCGAAGCGAGCCGTGGATCCCGGCGCGACGCTGAATCCCGGCGTGCTGGTCGATCCGTAGGAGCTGGGCAAGGCCCTAACCTTTGCCCGCTATGGAGAGCCTTTCCGAGCGCGAGGGTGCCGTAGCCGAGCCTGCCGCGCCGCGCCCCAGCGCCGCTCCCCGATTCGCGACCGCACGGGCGCTGCTCGTCGCGATGCGCCCGCCGGAGTGGATCAAGAACCTGCTCGTGTACGCGGGGCTTCTGTTCTCGCAGCAGTTCGACGACCTCGGACTCGTGCTCGAGGTGACGCTCGTATTCGTCGCGTTCTGCGCGATCTCGAGCGCTGGCTATCTCGTCAATGACCTCCGCGACGTCGCTCACGATCGCCGCCACCCGGAGAAGCGCCACCGACCGATCGCGAGCGGGGCGCTCTCCGAGCGCGTCGCATGGACCGCGGCGGTCGTCCTCGCCGTCGCGGCGGGGGGGCTTGCCTTGACCGCGGTCTCCGCGGAGATCGCCGGGCTCGTCGCGCTGTACGGAGCGATCACCGTCGCCTACTCGGTGATCCTCAAGCGGCTCGTGATCATCGACGTGATGACGATCGCCGGGCTGTTCATCCTTCGCGTGGTGGCCGGCGCCGTTGCGGTCGACGCGCAGGCCTCGGAGTGGCTGCTCCTGTGCACCGGGATGCTCGCCCTGTTCCTCGGGTTCACGAAGCGGCGCCAGGAGGCGATGGAGGAGATCGCCGACAACGCCGAGACGCGTCCCGTGCTCGAGCACTACTCGGTCGCGTACCTCGACCAGATGGTGGCGATGGTCACCGCTGCGGCGATCATCAGCTACGCGATCTACGCGGTCAACAGCCCCAACATCGGCAGCGAAATGCTCGCAACCGCGCCCTCCGTGCTGTACGGGATCTTCCGCTACCTGTATCTGATCTACGACCGCCGCGACACGCGCTCGACGGCGACGATCCTGACCGAGGATCCGGGGATGATCTTCGCCGGGGTGACATGGGTCGGCATCGCGCTGGTGATGCTGTACGCGGTGAACTAGGCGCGGCGCGATCGAATAGGCTGTTGACTGGCCAGTCGGCCAGCATCCGATGGACCTGACGCTGAACCTAGAAGAGCAGGCGTTCCGGGACGAGGTCCGCTCGTGGCTCGACACCAATCACCCGGGCGCCGCCCCCGAGGGAGACGACCAGGCGAGGTTCGAGTTCGAGCGCGAGTGGCAGGGCAAGCTGCACGCGGCCGGCTGGGCGGGCATCTCGTGGCCGAAGGAGTACGGCGGGCGCGGCGCGACGCTGATCGAGCAGACGATCTTCAGCGAGGAGATGGCCCGCGCCAAGGCGCCGCGGCCGGCCAACATCCTGGGGCTTGTCATGGGCGGCCCCGTGGTGATCGCCCACGGGTCCGAGGAGCAGAAGGAGCGCTTTCTCGAGCCGATCCTCTCGGCGGAGGAGATTTGGTGCCAGGGGTTCTCGGAGCCGGAGTCGGGCTCGGACCTTGCGTCGCTGAAGACAAAGGCCGTGCAGCAGAACGGCGGGTGGCGGGTCACGGGACAGAAGGTGTGGACGACCTTCGCCCACGAGGCCAAGTGGTGCATGCTGCTCGCGCGATCCGATCCTGACGTCCCCAAGCACAAGGGCCTGACCTACTTCATCCTCGACATGGAGCAGGATGCCGTCGACGTCCGCCCGCTGCGCCAGATCACCGGCGAGGCCGAGTTCAACGAGATCTTCATGGAGGACGCCTACGTTCCCGACCAGAACGTGGTCGGGGGCGTCGGGAACGGATGGATGGTCGGGATCACGACGCTGATGCACGAGCGCGCCGGGCTCGGGGCCGCCTCGGCGGTCGCGCTGCGCCGCGACCTCGACGAGCTGATCGCGCTGGTTCGTGAGCGCGGCCTGGACGAGGACCCGCTGATCCGCGACAAGATCGCGCGGCTTCAGATCTCGACCGAGGCGCTGCGGCTGGGGGGCCTGCGCACCCTGACCCAGACGATGCGCACCGGCATTCCCGGCCCTGAGGGATCGCTCGCGAAGTGGCAGTGGGCCGAGGCCAATCAGGCGCTGACCGAGCTAGCGACCGAGGCGCTCGGCGCCGGGGGACTGGAGCGGAACGGATGGAGCTACCGCTTCCTGCGCGCGCGCGCCAACTCGATCGAAGGCGGGACGACAGAGGTGATGAAGAACATCATCGCCGAGCGTGTCCTCGGCTTGCCGAGGCTGAGGTAGGGCGGCCGAGAGTGGACTTCGGGTTCACCGACGAGCAGCAGGAGATCAAGCGCACCGCGCACGAGTTCGTGACCGCGCGCTTCAGCCCCGAAAAGGTTCGCGAGCTCGCCGAGTCGAGAAGCTACGACGACTCCCAGTGGCGCGAGATCAGCGCGCTCGGGTGGCCGGGGATCGCGATCGACGAGGCCCATGGCGGCCAGGGGCTGGGCATGGTCGAGCTTGTGATCCTCTGCGAGGAGCTGGGCTACGCATGCGCCCCGACTCCCTTCCTCTCGAACGCCGCCGCCGGTCTTTTGATCGACGCAGTAGGCAGCGATGAGCAGCGCGAGGGATGGCTCCCCGGAATCGCGTCCGGCGAGGCGCGCGGCGCCGCTGCGTTCACCCCGGACGATGAGCCGATCGTCCCCGACGCCGGCGCCGCGGCCGTGATCGTGCTTCCCGAGGGCGACGGCGTGCGCGTGGTGCAGGGTGCGGATGCCCAGGTGGAGACCCTCGAGTTGATCGACGCGACTCGCGAGTACGCGCGAGTGAGCGCCTCGGACGGCGATCCACTTCCCGGCGACCCCGCCGCGGGCGTCGACCGCGTTGCGGTGGCCGTTGCCGCCGAGCTGACTGGCATCGCCCAGCGGGCGATGGAGATGGCGGTGGATTACGCGAAGGAGCGCGAGCAGTTCGGCCGCCCGATCGGCTCCTACCAGGCCGTGTCGCACCGCTGCGCCCAGATGCTCTTTGACACCGAGGAGGCTCGCTCGCTGACGTACTACGCGGCGTGGGCGGCCGACGCCGAGCCCGAGTCGCTGTCGCTGGCCGCGGCGATGGCGAAGGCGCGGGCGTCGGACGCCGCGTGGAGCGTGACGGCGTCGGCGCTCCAGGTCCTCGGTGGGATCGGGTTCACGTGGGAGCACGACCTGCACTTCGTGCTCAAGCGAGCGCGGGCGACCGGGCAGCTGATGGGCACCGCGGGTCAGTACCGCGGCCGTGTCGCCGACCTGCTCGGCCTCGCCGCCGAGCCCGTCGCAGGTTAGTCCTGGTCCGGAAGAACTTCGACGTCGGAGGCGAGCTGCGTCTTGCCCCGCAGCCGGTATTCGACATCGACGACCTCGTGCTTGCGGTAAGTGCCGAACAGGCCCAGCAGCATCGCCAGCCACCGGACCCCGGACACTTTGCCCTCCTTGACGATCGGGCGGCCGAAGATGATCTCGCCGCTGCGGACGCGGTAGTCCTCGCCCTCGGTCTGGCGCACCCCGTTCAGGAACACGCCGTATGGCGGCTCGGCTCCGCGCGGGAGTCGCACCCGGCGCCCGACCTCGACTCCCTCCTCAGTCCTTCCGATCTCGATCCGGCGCTCGGCCATCAGCTATCCCCGCCGAGGGCCGCCCGGACGGCGTCGTAGGCGCTGCTTCCCCCTCGGGGCTCGAGCTGCTCCTTGAAGATCCCCCCGCGGTACGGAACGAGGCGGCCGTCGCCCATCACGTCGACGCCGGCCTCCGGGCGGCGGATCCAGCCCTGGCCGGTGATCTCGAGCCGGGCATGGACGCGCCGCTCGGGCTCGTACGTACGGATCATCTTCACCTCGTCCAGGGGTCCCTGATCCTGAATCGCCTCCGCGGTCCGCTGAAGCTCGGCGATCGCTTCGTCCAGACTCTCGAACTGCTCTCGCTTGACCTCGGAGCCGTGCCGAACCGTAAGACGCCAGCTCAAGCGCCGCGGCGCGGGCGCTTCGGGCGGCGGGCCGGCGGGCCGGTGATCTTCTCGGGCCCCTCGCGATCACCGACCGCCACGTACTCGCGCTCGCGCTCCCCGGTGTAGATCTGACGCGGCCGAGCGATCTTTTGCTCCGCGTCGTCGTTGAGCTCCATCCACTGCGATACCCAGCCCGACGTCCGCGGGATCGCGAAGATCACCGTGAACATCGCCGTCGGGATGCCGAGCGCCTCGTAGATGATCCCCGAGTAGAAGTCGACGTTCGGGTACAGCTTGCGCGATGTGAAGTACTCGTCGTCGAGCGCCCGCTTCTCGAGCTCGGTGGCGATGTCGATGAGGTGATTGTCCGCGGTCGCCTCGAGAACCTCGTCGACGTGCTTCTTGATGATCCGGGCACGCGGGTCATAGTTCTTGTACACGCGGTGCCCAAATCCCATCAGACGCTCCTCTTGGCTCTTCACGCTCTCGAGGAAGTCGGGGATGTTCTCGGGCGTGTCGATCCGGCGCAGCATTCGCAGCACGGCCTCGTTTGCGCCGCCGTGCAGCGGCCCGTACAGCGCCGCGACGCCGGCCGCGACCGCCGAGTAGGGGTCGACCTGGGAGGAGCCGACGCCGCGCACCGCGTTGGTGGAGCAGTTCTGCTCGTGGTCCGCGTGGAGGATGAACAGGACGTCGAGCGCGTGCTCGAGCCGCGGGTCGGGCTCGTACTTGGCCTCCGTCTTCTTGAACATCATCGAGAGGAAGTTGCCCGCGTAGCTAAGGTCGTTGTCCGGGTAGACGTACGGAAGCCCCATGTTGTGCCGGTAGGCGAACGCCGCGAGGGTCGGCATCTTGGCGATCAGCCGGATCGCCGCCATGTAGCGCTCCTCGGGGTCGTCGATTTGCTTCGCGTCGGGGTAAAAGGTCGACAGCGCGCCGACTGACGCCAGCAGCATTCCCATCGGGTGCGCGTCGTAGCGGAACCCCTCGAGGAATTTCTTGATGTCCTCGTGGACGAAGGTGTGGTGGGTGATGTCGTAGACCCAGCGGTCGAGCTGGGCCTTGGTGGGAAGCTCGCCGAAGATCAGCAGGTAAGCGACCTCGAGGTATGTCGAATGCTCGGAAAGCTGCTCGATCGAGTAGCCGCGATGCTCGAGCACGCCGGCCTCGCCGTCGATGTAGGTGATCGCCGAGCGGCACGACGCCGTGTTGGTGAACGCGGGGTCGTACGACATCAACCCGAAGTCGTCGTCGGATACCTTGATCTGACGCAGGTCCATCGCCCGCACCGTCCCGTCGGTGATCTCGACGTCGTATCGCTCGCCGGTGCGGTTGTCGGTGATCGAGAGCGTGTCGCCGGGCTTGCCGTCACCCTCGGCGCGCTTCTCCTCCACGGTCTCGACCGGCGCGTTCTCGGTTTGCTGCTCGGTCGCCAATTCTCACCTCCTCGGGCGTGGATGTGCGCTTCCTGAGCGCAGTATCGCAGTTTGAGGATCCGGGCCAGAGGCGCTTGCGACCTTTTTGTAAGTGTCGCTGGGGCCTCAGGTGACCGCGAGATCGAAGTGCGTGAGGCGCCGCAGCGCCTCGTAGCGGTCCTCGATCTCCTCCCGCGTCAGCCTGGCGACGCGCTCGGTCCCGAAGTCCTCGACATTGAAGGACGCAAGCACGGTGCCGTAGGCCATCGCGCGCCGCAGCGTCTCGGGCGAGGCCCGTTCCGGGTCCTCGGCGTCCAGGTAGCCGAGGAACCCTCCCGCGAAGCTGTCGCCGGCGCCGGTCGGGTCGCGGACGTCCTCGAGCAAGTATCCAGGGATCGCGAAGAATCCGTCCGCGGTGAACAGCGCCGCGCCGTACTCACCGCGCTTCGCCACGACGATCTCGGGACCCATCTCCATCACCGCGCGGGCGGCACGGGCGAGGTTCGGCTCCTCGGTCAGCATGCGAAACTCGGCGTCGTTGAGCATCAGACAGTCGACTTCGGCGATCGCGGCCGCGAGCGTGTCGCGCGTGGTCTCGATCCACAGGTTCATCGAGTCGAGCGCGACGAGCCGGGCGTCGCACTGAGCGCGGACGCGGCGTTGCAGCTCTGGCTGGATGTTGCCGAGGAACAGGGCGTCCGCCGTGCGCGATGCGTCCGAGAGCTTGGGCTCGAATTCGCCGAACACGTTGAGCTGCGTCTCGTCGGTGTGCGCGACGTTGAGATCGTGGCCGTAGTGGGCGCGCCAGAAGAACGTCTTGCCCCCCTCGACACGCTCGATGTCGTCGGTCTCGACGCCGCGCGACTCGAGGATCGCGAACTCGTCCGGGCCGAAGTCGTCGCCGACGGGCCCGACCGCCCGCACCGTGGTGAAGTAACTCGCCGCGAGGGAGAAGTGGACCGCGGACCCGCCCAGCATTTTGTCGCGCTCGCCGAAGGGCGTGCGCACCGCGTCGAAGGCGATCGAGCCAACGACGGTCAGCGTCATCCGTTTGGTTGTCCGCGGTGCGTGGGTAGCATCGTGCCCAGTAGCGAGGAAGTACGTGATCCTAACCGCGGTGTGCAAAGGTCGGGATGGGCGGGAAATTTGATGCTGGGCCGAGCGCGAAGACCGGTGCTATGAAGGCGATTCAGATACGGGAGTTCGGAGGACCGGAGGTGCTCGAGCACACCGAGTTACCCGACCCCGAACCGGGGGACGGCGAGGTCCTCGTGCGCGTGGCGCGCTCCGGGATCAACTTCGCCGACACGCATCAGCGCCGCAACGACTACCTGGCGCCCGCGCATGTCCCGATGATCCCCGGCGGTGAGATCAGCGGGACGACGCTCGACGGCACCCGGGTTGCCGCGCTGCTTGCGGGTGGTGGATACGCGGAGCTGGTCGCCGTCCCGGAGGCGTATCTCGTGCCTGTCCCCGACGAGGTCGGCGACGATCAAGCCGCCGCGTTGCTGCTCCAGGGCCTTACGGCGTGGGCCATGCTGAAGGTCTCGGCGCACCTCGAGCCCGGCGAGAGCGTGCTCGTGCACGCGGCCGGGGGTGGCGTGGGCACCCTCGCTGTGCAGCTCGCGAAGCGAATGGGCGCCGGACGGGTGATCGGCCTGGCGTCGAGCGCCGAGAAGCGCGAGCTTGCCAAGAGGCTCGGCGCCGACGCGACGGCCGATTCGACCGCCGACGGTCTCGAGGCCGCGATCCTCGAGGCAAACGAGGGCAGGCAGGTGGATGTCGTACTCGAGATGTCCGGCGGCAAGGCCTTCGAGGACAGCTACGCGGCGCTGGCGCCGTTCGGCCGCGTCGTGGTCTACGGGATCGCGTCGCGGGAGCCGAACACCGTTAACACCGGTGAGCTGATGCGCTCCGCGCGTGGTGTGATCGGCTTCTGGCTCGTGCAGATGGTGGCCCACCGCCAGGGCCTCATGCGCGAGGGGATCGGGGAGCTGCTGGGCGCGGTCGCAACGGGGGAGCTCGAGGTCGTGATCGGGAACACCTACCCGCTGTCGGAGGCTGCGCGCGCGCACGAGGACATTCAGGCGCGCCGCACGCACGGGAAGCTCCTGCTGGACCCCCGCCGTTGACCGCCTTTCGAGACCTCGGGCTCTCGCCCGAGATCCAGCTCGCGCTCGACGAGCTCGGCTTCGAGGAGCCGACTGCGATCCAGGAGCAGGCGATCCCCGAGCTGCTCGCGGGCCACGACGTGATCGGGCAGGCGCAGACGGGCACTGGCAAGACCGCGGCGTTCGGGCTCCCGCTGCTCTCCTACCTCGATCCCGAGAGCGACGAGGTGCAGGCGATCGTGCTCACCCCGACGCGCGAGCTGTGCATCCAGGTAACGCAGGCGATGCGGGCGTTCGCCGAGCACCTTCCGGTCGAGGTCGTGGCGGTGTTCGGCGGCGCCCCGATCCGCTCGCAGCAGGCTCGGCTCCGCCAGGGCGCGCACGTCGTGGTCGCGACGGTGGGACGGATGATGGACCTGATATCGCGCAAGTCGCTCGTGCTCACTTCGGCCCGCTTCGTCGTCCTCGACGAAGCCGACGAAATGCTCGATCTCGGGTTCATCGAGGACGTCGAGCGGATCCTTCGGATGTGCCCGGGCGGGCGCCAGACGAGCCTGTTCTCGGCCACCATCCCGCCCCCGATCGCTCGCCTCGCGGAGCAGTACATGTACGACCCGGTGACAATCCGCATCACCCCCAAGCAGATCACGGTCGACGCGATCGAGCAGGCCTTCGTCGAGGTTCCCGGCAAGCACAAGACCGATCGGCTGGTCGAGGTGCTTCGCGCCGAGGAGCCAGAGCAGGCGATCATCTTCTGTCGCACCAAGGTGGGCGCCGCGCGTCTCGACAAGACGCTCCGTGACCGCGGGCTCGACGTGAAGGCCCTCCACGGCGATATGACCCAGGGTCAGCGCGACGGAGTGATGATCTCGTTCAAGGAGCACCGGCTCCCGTTGCTCGTCGCAACCGACGTCGCCGCGCGGGGCCTCGACATCGAGCACGTCACCCACGTGATCAACTACGACGTTCCCGACACGACCGACGGGTATGTGCACCGGATCGGCCGCACCGGCCGCGTGGGGCGCACCGGCCGCGCGATCACCTTCGTCACCCCGACCCAGCGGCGGGAGATCCCCCGCATCGAGCGCGAGGCCAAGGTCGCAATCGGAGAGTGGGAGCCTCCCGAGGAGCGCCTCGAGCACGCGCCCAGGCCGCGGCGTCGCCGCCAGCCGGAGCCCGAGTTGGCTTTCTCCAACGGCGTCGTGAAGCTGTTCGTCAACCGCGGGCGGCGCAGCGGCATCGATGAGGACGATCTGCGCTGGGCGCTGACCGAGGGCGCCGTGGTTCCCGAGGGCGCGATCGAGGCGATCCGCGTGCTGGAGCGGTTCTCGTTCGTCGAGCTCGATGCCGATCACGCCGACCGGGTCGTCGACCGCCTCGACGGAACGAAGCTCAAGGGGCGCCAGGTGAGAGTCGAGCTGGCGAGGGGCTAGGCTCGCCGGGGACGCGGCGCTTGTGATCGCGCGCCGCTCGGCTACTCGGCGCCGGCTTGGGCAGCGCGCCCCTCGCGCAGGAGCTGGCGCCAGTCGGTGATCCTGAACACTACCGCCAGCGACACGAAGCCCAGCAGCACCGCCCATGCTGCGGCGGCGATCTGCTGGCCGACCGAGAAGGACAGCACCGCGGTCGCCGGGACCCCGCCGAGGGTCGCGACGAGCAGCGCCTGCTGAGCCCCGGCCCCGCCCGGCGTGAACGGGAGCGCCTTCGACACCGACTCGACGCTCATCACGATCATTACGCGGTCGAACGAGCCGCCGATGTTGAACGCGTCGAGGAAGAACCAGAACGAGGCGAAGCGGCACAGCCACCCAAGCATCTGCCACGCCGCGACCTCGCGGACGTACCGGCGGGGCGTCCTCAGGATCTCGACGCCCTGCTTCAGCCTCTGCCAGAAGGCCTCCGCGCGACGCGCGAGGACGAGGAAGAGGACGATTGTCCCGATCCCCAGCGCCGTGAGGAAGAACATCAGCAGCTCGGGATGCCGCGCCCAGAACGCGATGTCGAACGCTGGCACGTGGGGGAGCCGCGGCAGGGGAGGGAGGAGGCCAAGCGTGAGGGCGTAGCCGAGCACCGCGATTCCGATCGCGGTGTCGAACGGCGCGAGGACCGCGAACGAGGACACAACCGCCGGGTATGACGCGCCCGGGATGCTCTTCTTTGCGAGCACCACCTTTATCGCGTCGCCGACCTTCGCGGGAAGGATCGCGTTGAACCCCGCCCCGGCGAGGAACGACGCCGTGATGTAGCGCTCGTCGATGCGGGTTCCCGGATACGCGGCGCGCAGCGCGTTCGCCCACCCATGCGAGCGGGCGAGCAGCATCCCCGCCCACAGGGCGAGCGCAATCGCGAACGCCGCCCAGCCGATCGCCGCGAGGTTGTTGAAGAGCGCCTCGGCGGCGCGCAGGAAGCGATCGACGTTGGAGCCCAGATCCCCCGTGGCCATGTACATAAGCTAGTCGGGTGCTCGGGATTGCCCTGGCCCTCGCGGCGAGCGTGTCATGGGGAATCTCGGACTTCATCGGGGGGCTGATGACGCGGCGCTTGTCGGCGCTCTCGGTGCTCATCGTTAGTCAGCCGGTCGGCCTCGCGCTGGCGCTTAGCTTCGCGGCGGCGATCGGAGCCGATCGGCTGCCGCTCGTCGACTTCCTGCTTGCGGCGAGTGGGGGCGTCGCGATGATCCTGGCGCTCGCGATCTTCTACCGGGCGATGGCGCTCGGCTCAATGAGCGTCGTTACGACGATCGGCACGCTTGGCATCGTGGTCCCCGTCGTGTACGGGCTCGCTGGTGGCGAGGAGCCGACCGCGCTTCAGGCCGTCGGCGCCGTGATCGCGATCCCGGCGGTAATGGCCGTTGCCCACGACCCAGACCCGGAGTGGCGCGCCGCCAACCGCCACAGCATCGGCCTCGCTGGGTTGGCGGCGTTCGGCTTCGGGATTTATCTCACGATCATCGACGCGACCGCCGAGAACGATCCGGCGTGGACGATCGTGGCGATCAAGGTGGGGAGCGTGGGTCTGCTCGGAGTGGCGGCGCTGTGGGCGCGGCCAGGTCTGCCCGCGGTCCGAGGCCGCGCGCTCGCAGCGGTGCTCACGATCGGCGTCTTCGACGTTCTCGCCAACTCTCTGTATGCGTACGCGACCACCAACGGCATCCTGCCGCTCGTCGCGGTCGCGGGGTCGTTCTACGCTGCGGTCACCGTGCTGCTGGCGCGGGTCGTGCTCGCCGAGCGCCTCGCGCCGACGCAGCGGCTCGGGTTCGGGTTCGCGGTCGCGGGTGTTGCGTTGATCGCCGCCGGCGCGTAGCCGGCTAGCCCTTCAGGTCGGCGGGGAAGGTCGTGACGTTGAGGCCGCCCCCGGGGATGATCTGAACCGTGTCGCCGAACGGCGCGATCGAGCCCGGCTTCGCGGAATCGAAGACCAGGTTCACGTACAGTGGGATCGGGTCGCCGGAGTCGTCCTCGGCGTGCCGCCGCATCGTGATCACGCCGACTTTGTTCGTCGGACAGACGGGATTGCGCTGCGTGCAGTTGAATCCGTTTGCCTCGGCGATCTCGCCCTTCGGCTCGGTTAGCTCCTTCACCTCCTTGCCGGGGGCCGTCGCGGTCGGGTCGGGCGCGAGGATCATCCGGCTGCGGTTGAGCACGTTGTAGGGAATGTGCTCGATGCTGGCGGTAAAGATCGCGCGGGCCGCGATCTGGTCGTCGCGCCTCAGCCCCGTCAGCTCCTGCGAGTAGAGCACGACGTCCTCACCCTTGCGAATCGGGACGCTGGTGGTGAGCGGCGTGTTCACGATCCGCGGCGGGATCACCGGCTGGTCGCCGGGCGAGAACCGGATCGCGTTCAAACGCCCCTTGTCGGTCCCGACGCTTCCGTCGGGCTCATTCTCGCCGATCAGCAGCTTGTTCTGCCGCCCCTTCCCCCGGGGCTTCCGCGTGCTGTGCGCGTCGACGACCATGTTCAGGTAACAGGAGTCGGGACTGCACGGGAGCTGGCTCCGGTCGGCGATGTCCAGGGTCGCCTCGGTGAACACGATCACGCAGTGATGCTCGCGGTCGGGCGGCTTCTGGCGGCACTTGAGCCTCTGGGTGCCGAGCTCGAGCGTCTCGACCCCGGCGGCGGTGAACTGGCTGTTGGCGAGCACGATGCGGACCTGGACGACGGGGTTGTAGGTGTAGGGCTTCCCCACGCAGCCCGCGCCCGTCGCGAGGCAGTCGGTCGTCACCTCGATCTCGCCCGTGGCCTGGAGCCTGTCGCCGGTCTCGAGCCTGGGGAGCGATCCCGGGCCGAGCGACATCACGACGCGCGGCTTCGCCCCGGTTCTGCGCGAGATTGGGACGGTCTCCGTGAGCTCGGACAGATTGCCTGTCGTGGCGACGAGGACGCGGTCGCCTGAGCCGTCCTGGGCGCCGGAGATCGCGATCAGGGGCGGCGACGCCACGGCGAGAGCGCACACCGCCGTCGCAAGGATGATCGTGCGACTCATGTGGCACCCCCTTCCCGTGCCGACAGGGTGAGCCCGAAGAGCTCCTCGAGCCGGGCCACCGTCGCCGCCGTGTCGCGGTGGAGGACCGCGGTCATGCCGACCTCCTCGGCGCCGCGAACGTTCTCGCGCAGGTCGTCGACGAACACGCACTCCTCGGGAGCCACTCCGAGTCGGCCGGCGGCAAGCTGGTAGATCTGCGGCTGCGGCTTGTGGAGCCCGACGTCGCCCGAGATCACGATCTCGTCGAACATCCCCTCGAGGGCATCGGGATCGTAGATCGAGGTGCCCCAAGAGTTGGAGATCAGCCCGGTACGGACCCCGGCGTCGCGCGCCGAGCGCACCGCCGCGATCACGTCCTCGTCTGGCCCGACCGCGGCGAACATCCTCTCGATCAGGCCCTCGGTCTCGGCGACGCCCAGCCGGGCGCCGAAGCGTCGCTCGAACTCGGCCGGCTCGATCTCACCGGTCTCCAGCAGCCGCAGATCGACCAGCGCCGCGGGCTCTTGCTTGAACAGCGTGCGTACCATCCCCTGCTCGATTCCCTCCCTACGGCAGAACTCGTCGAATCCCTCCCACATACTCGTAGTCAGAACACCCCCGAAGTCCACGAGTAGCGCGGCTGGTCGGGCCTGCGCACGGTCCCGCTGAGGCACCTGAGCAATATATGTTTCGCGCCCGATGCCTGAGGAGGCTCCTGAGGGAATCGACCGGGGCGGCGTCGAGGCCTGGTTCGCCGAAAACGTGGCAGATGTCTCGTTACCGCTCACCTTCGAGCGCATCTCCGGCGGACGCTCGAACCTCACCTACTCGGTGAGCGACGCTGCGGGTGGAAGGTGGGCGCTTCGCCGCCCGCCGCTCGGCAAGGGCCTGACCTCCGCGCATGACGTCGGCCGCGAGCACAAGGTCATGTCGGCGCTCGCTCCGACCGCCGTGCCGGTTCCGCCGACCGTCGGGATGTGCGACGACGAGGCGGTCAACGGTGCTCCGTTCTTCGTCATGGACTTCGTCGAGGGGCCGGTCCTGCGAACCCAAGCCGCCGCGGTCGAGTCGTTCGGGGAGGGTGACCGGCAGCAGATCGGGCAGCGCGTTGCCGACACCCTGGTGCGGATCCACGAGGTCGACCCCGACGAGGCGGGGATCGGGGATCTCGGCCGCAAGCAGGACTACGTCGCGCGCCAGCTCCACCGCTGGCACGGCCAGTGGGAGAAGTCGAAGACCTACGACGTCCCGCTAATCGACGACGTCCACGCCCGCCTCGTCGCACGCATCCCCGCCCAGGGCCCGGCGACGATCGTCCACGGCGACTACAGGCTCGACAACTTGATCCTCACGCCGTCCGGCGAGATCGCCGCGGTCGTCGACTGGGAGCTGTGCACGCTCGGCGACCCGCTCGCCGACGTCGGGATGCTGATCGTGTACTGGGCGGAGGACGGCGACGAGCTGATCCCGCTCGCCGACATGCCGACGACCGCGCCCGGGTTCCCGGGACGCGACGAGGTCAAGGCGCTATACGCCGAGGGGTCGGGCCGCGACCTCTCGGAGATCGACTTCTACGTCGCGCTCTCCTACTGGAAGCTCGGCGTCATCCTCCAGGGGATCATCGCCCGCGTCGCCAAAGGTCAGTACGGGAAGGGCGAGCACGCCGGCTACGAGACGGTCGCGCTCGTCGAGCAGCTCGCCGAGGCGGCCGACGAGGCCGAGCGGCGGCTGGGCTAGCTCGCGGCCTTCGCCGGCTCCGGCGTAGCCAAATCGTCCTCGGCCTGCGCCCGCTTCGCCGCTCGTCCCAGCTCCCGGCGGGCGATCACCATCTTGTGGACCTCGTCGGGGCCGTCGGCGACCTTGAGCATCCGGCTGAAGCGCCACATCCCGGCGAGCGGGGTGTCGTCGGACATGCCCAGCGCGCCGTGGGTCTGGATCGCGCGGTCGAGCACGTCCATGACGACGTTCGCCGCGACCACCTTGATCATCGAGATCTCCTGGCGGGCGGCGCGCTTGCCGGCGGTGTCCATCTTCCACGCCGCGTGCAACGTCAGGAGGCGGGCCTGGTCGGTTTCCATCCGCGACTTGGCGACGAAGTCCTGGATGAACTGCTTGTCGGCGAGCTTCCCCCCGAACGTTTCGCGTTCGTTCGCGCGATTGCACATCATCTCGATCGCGCGCTCGGCGGTGCCGATCGCGCGCATGCAGTGGTGAATCCGACCGGGGCCGAGCCGATCCTGGGCTATAACGAACCCGGCGCCGCGCTCCCCGAGCATGTTCGCCGCGGGCACGCGGCAGTCCTCGTAGCGAATCTCGCAGTGGCCCGGCCCGCCGGCGTGGCCCATCACCGACACGGGCCGCACCAGCTCGAACCCGGGGTTGTCGACCGGGACGAGGATCATGCTCGCGCGCCCGTACGGGTGACCCTCGGGCTCGGTCACGCACATCACGATTGCTACGGCGGCGCCCACCGCCCCCGAGGTGAACCACTTGTGGCCGTTGATGACCCACTCGTCGCCATCGAGCACGGCCTCGGTGCGAAGCGTCGTCGGGTCGGACCCCGAGACCTCTGGCTCCGTCATCGAGAAGCAGCTCCGGATCTCGCCTCCCAGCAGCGGCTCGAGCCAGCGCGCGCGCTGCTCCTCGGTGCCGTGCTCGGCGAGGATTTCCATGTTCCCCGTGTCCGGTGCCGAGCAGTTGAAGGCCATCGGCGCGACCGCCGGGCTGCGCCCCATCTCCTCGCACAGCACGCCGTACTCTGCGTTCGACAGCCCCGCGCCGTAGGCCTCGTCGGGCATGAACAGGTTCCACAGGCCCTCCGACCGCGCGCGCTCGCGGATCTCGACGAGCACGTCCGGATAGGGGACCCCGGCGCGCACCTCGTCGTCGATCGCGCGCAGCGCCTCGAGCTCGACCGGATACACGTGCTCGCCCATGAACTCGCGTACCCGGTCGCGAAGCTCCTCGACGCGCGAGCTGAGCTCGAAGTCCATCGAGCGGGAGCCTACTCCCTGCCCGGACTCAGGCGCCCGTGGCGCCTCCGGGCTCGGGCCCGGCTCTCGCCCTCACGCCTCGCGTGGTGATGACCTGAGCCGCGAACAGTGCGCCGACCATCAGTGAGGCGACGGCGATCGCGGGCACGACGACCTCCGGGGTGCCCTCGTTCACGATCAGTGTCGTCCCCGCGGCGACCAGCACGACGGCGAGCGCGGTGCGCAGGAACCCTTGCTTGACCCGGACCGCGAGCACACCGCCGAGCAGCACGCCGGGAACCGACCCGAGCAGGATGTTGCCCGCCAGCAGGAAGTCGACGTTGCCCCCCACCCAGTGCGCGATGCCCGCCGCCCACAGGAGTACCGCGGCGTGGAACACGTCGGTGCCGACGACTCGCTGGGGGACCAGTCGGAAGATCGCGATCAGCGCGATCGCGATCAACGTGCCCGATCCGGCGGAGGTGAGCCCGATCACGAACCCGGTCACCATTCCCGTGATGATCGCGGCGACGATGTGGCGGGTGTAAAGGTGCATCGCCCACCGCTCCTGGATCACGTTGCGCAGCAACACCGAGCGCAGCAGGGTTGCGACGCCTACGACGAGCAGCGCGCCGCCGAGCATCCCGAGCACGAGCTGGTCGAGGTCGTCTCCGTAGCGGCGCTGGAGCAGCTCGATCACCCACACGCCGAGGATCGCCGACGGCACGCTGCCGACCGCGAGCCAGAACGCAAGCCCGCGGTGAACCGTCTTCAGCTTCAAATGCTGGACGCCCCCGACGGACTTCGTGATCGCGGCGTAGAAGATGTCGGTGCCGATCGCGGTCACCGGGGAGATCCCGAACACCAGGATCAGGAGGGGGGTCATCAGCGATGCGCCGCCCATCCCGGTCATCCCGACCAGCAGCCCGATTCCCAGCCCGAAGAAGACGATCGCCGGGTCCATGCCTAGGGCCAAAGCACTTTGTTGATCGAAATACTCAAAAGAAGAAGCAAAACATGCTAGCCGGTCAGAACGCGTTCACCTCGCGCGCAGCGGCCGGCTATCGGTGAAGCCAGGCGTCCGGATCGCTCGCCAGCGCGGCAACCTCGTCCGGGAGCTCACCGGCGGTCAGGTCCTTGAGGGTGACCTCCTCGAGAACGGCGCGCAGGTTCGCGCGCACCGCGATCCACACGTCCCGTAGCCGCTCGGCGGGAGCGGGATAACTCGTTTCCTCGGGGGGATCGTCAGCGATGTTCGCGAGCGGGCCCTCGACGGCCCTGATCACGTCGGCGACGGTGATCTCATCGGGGGGGCGCGCGAGCCAGTAGCCGCCGTGCACCCCACGCTTCGTCCTGATGATCTTCGCGTGCTTGAGCTCGAGCAGGATGTGCTCGAGAAACTGGAGTGGAATGTCCTGCGCGTCCGAGAGCCGCTCGCCCTTCACCGGCGCGCCGTCCTCGGCGGCGGCGAGCTCGAGCGTGGCCCGGACGGCGTAGTCAGCCTTGGCCGTGATTCTCATGTCCGGGGGCTTCTGCTTTCCTACTGCGGCTCGTGATCGATCTCCAAGCCCATTCAACCGTGTCCGACGGTCAACTCGGGCCCGCGGAGGTCGCGCATGCCGCGGCCGACGCCGGCGTGACCACCATGTCCCTGACCGACCACGACGCGATCGACGGTGTCGCGGAGGCAAGCGCTGCGGCCGAGGAGGCCGGCATCGAGTGCGTGCCGGCGGTTGAGATGTCGTGTGTGCACACCTACTCCGATGACCTTCACATGCTCGGCTATTGGGTGGAGCTCGACGCTATCGCCCCGGCGTGCGCCCGCGCGCAGCGGGAGCGAGTGCGACGGGCGGAGGAGATCGTCGAGCGGCTGAACGCGCTGGGCGTCCCGGTCAGGCTCGAGGACGCCATCGCCGAGGCGGGAGACGCGCTCTCGGTCGGTCGCCCCCACATCGCCCGCGCCGCCGGCGCCGGCGACGACATGAAGCCGTTCTTCGAGGAGTACCTCGTTCCGGGCGCAAAGGCGTTCGTGTCGCGGCGCTGGCCGACGGCCGAGCAGGCCATCGAGTTGATCCACGTCGCCGGCGGTGTCGCGGTCATTGCGCACCCGTTCTGGGACGTCGCCGAGCCCGACGACGTCAGGGCGCTCGTCGAAAGCCTCGAGCTCGAGGGAGTCGAGGCGTTCTATCCGTCGCATTCCCGCGCCCAGACCGAGTTCTGCCTCGAGCTGTGCGCCCAGCGCGATCTGACCGCGACGGGGTCGTCTGACTTCCACGGGCCGACGCACAAGACGTTCTCGCGTTTCGGCGCCTTCGACACCTTCGGCCTGGGCGAGCCCCGGGTGCCGCCGAAGCGGGTGGGCTAAGCCTTTCGCGCGGGCGGGATGAGCTCGCGCTCGTCGAGGTAGGCGATGATCGCCGCTGCTGACTCCTGCGGCGTCTGCTCCTCGGTCTCGAGCACGATCTCCGGGTTCTGGGGCGGCTCGTACGGGTCCGAGACACCGGTGAACTCCTTGATCTCGCCCGCCCGCGCCTTCGCGTACAGGCCCTTGACGTCTCGGCGCTCGCACTCCTCGACCGATGCCTTCACGTAGGCCTCGATGAAGCGCCCGTCCATCTGCGCGCGGGCCTCGTCGCGGATCGCCCGGTACGGCGAGATCGCCGCCGTGATCACCGGCACGCCGTTGCGCGACAAGAGATCGGCGACGAAGGCGACGCGGCGGATGTTGGTGTCCCGGTCCTCCTTCGAGAATCCAAGCCCCTTGGACAGGTTCTGCCGCACGACGTCCCCGTCGAGGACCTCAATCGCGGATCCGCGTGCCTCCAGCTCGCTCACGACGAGCTTGCTGATCGTCGTCTTGCCGGCACCGGAGAGCCCGGTGAACCACAGGGTGAATCCCTGCTCACCAGCCATTAGTCGGACTCCTCTCCATACGCGTTGATCAGGATCTCAGCAACTTCTTCCCTGGTGAACTCGTGCGGCGGGGTCTCGCCCGCTGCGAGCATCTCGCGTACCTTGGTTCCGGAGAGGAACAGGTGCGCGTCGTCCGGATGAGGACAGGTCTTGTTCGACGCCATTCCCTCGCAGTCCTGGCACCAGAAGGTGTGCTCGAAGAAAAGCGGCTCAATCCCCAGTTCGCCGAGGTCGACCTTGTCGAAGATCTGCTGGGCGTCGTAGGTGCCATAGTAGTCGCCGACCCCGGCGTGATCGCGGCCGACGATGAAGTGGGTGGCACCGTAGTTGCGGCGCACGATCGCGTGGAAGATCGCCTCGCGCGGGCCCGCGTAGCGCATCGCCGCCGGGTTCACCCCGAGCACGGTGCGGTCCTGTGGGTAGTAGCGCTCGAGCAGGATCTCGTAGCAGCGCATCCGAACCTCGGCGGGGATGTCGCCCTTCTTGGTCTCGCCGATGATCGGGTGAAGGAACAACCCGTCCGAGATCTCCAGCGCCGCCTTGGTCAGGTACTCGTGCGCGCGGTGAATCGGGTTGCGGGTCTGGAAGGCGACGATTCGCTTCCAGCCCCGCTCGGCGAACGCCTGGCGCGACTCCTCGGGGGACAGGAGTCGCCTCTGGAACGCGTCGTCGTGGTCCGGCAGAGCATCGGCCTCGATCCGCCCCGCGATACAGCGGTTGCCCTCTCCGTAGATCGCGGCGACCCCGGGATGAGCGTCGTCTCGGGTCCGGTACACGAGCTCGGCCTCGCGCTCCACGTCGCGCTCGAAGACCTCCTCGACGGTCATCCGACCGAGCGCCTTGCCGTCGACGGCGCTCAGCTCGACGACGTCGCCTTCCGCGGTATCGAGATCGGTGGCGAGGACGATCGGGATCGACCAGATCCCACCGCGCTCGAGCTTCATGGTTTCCACCACGGAGCTCCAGTCATCGGCGCCCATGAAGCCGCCCAGGGGGGCGAAGCCACCGTTTGCGAGCAGCTCGAAGTCCGCGGTCTGACGCGCGCTCAGCGTGAGGGACAGTGCCTGGTCGGTCCTGGTGTCCTGGGCCATCGTTCGCGCTTCCTTCGTAGGAGGGAGGGTAGGAGGAAGGGTGCGGGGTCTAAGAGCTGCGGTGCTCTATCAGTTCAGCCCGCACTCAGTCTTCTCGGCGTCGGCCCAGCGGCCGTCGCGCGGACGGGAGCCATTCCCCGGTGGACGCGTGCAGTGCGTGCAACCGATCGACGGATAGCCGGCGTCGTGAAGCGGGTTATACGGGACATCGTGCTCATTGATGTGGTTCCAGACTTCCTCGTCCGACCAGTCCGCCACGGGATTCAGCTTCCACAGCCCGAACCGCTTGTCCCAACCGAACTTCACGGCTCCAGCCCGGGTCTTCGAGTCGACGCGACGGATACCCGACACCCAGCAGTCGGCGCCGGCGAGCGCATCCCTCATCGGCTCGACCTTCCGAATCCCGCAGCAGGCGTCTGGCTGACGGGCCCAAAGCTTATCGCCGTAAAGTCTGGCCTGCTCCTCGACGCTGATGTTGTGGTGGCGATCGAACTTGATCCCGTAGCGCGCCGCCAGCGCGTCGCGGGTCGCGTAGGTCTCCTCGAACAGCAGGTCGGTGTCGAGATAGAAGAACCGGGTGGACGGCTCGATCCTCTGCGCGATGTCGATGACCACCGAAGTGGTCTTTTGGAACGAGCACGCGAAATACAGGCTCGGGTGGAAGGTCTCGACCGCCCAGCGGATGACCTCCTCGGCGCTCACGGACTCGAGCCGCTCGTTGACCTCGCGGGGGTCGATCGGCTTGCCATTGATCCGCGGTGGCGCCTCGACCGCTCGCAGCGCCTTGCGTCGGTCGGTCGCGGCGTCCGCGGTCGAGGCCTCCTGCTGGTGGAGGGCTAGACCGCGCACTCGCCCTCGCCACGCTCGACCTTGTACGGCTCCTTGCGCTCCCAGTCGACGAAGTGCATCAGGTTCTCGACGTCGAACGTGACCGGCATCGACAGGTCCTTGACGAGCTCCTGGAAGCGCTTCCCACCGACCCGGTCGACGAACGCGTTGAAGACCTCGTCCTCGTTGCGCTCGTCCTCGTAGAACCGGATCCAGCGTTCGATCGCGTCGGGCACGCGCTTCGCGGGCAGTCGAGACTTGAGGCGCTCGCCGTAGGCGACCTCGCCGCCCTCGTAGCGTCCGCCGAGGTGGGGGATGTACGCCGGGACCTGGCGATCGCCGACCTTGAGCGAAGCGCCGTAGAAGCCGATGCTGGCGATGTGGTGCTGGCTGCACCCGTTGGGGCAGCCGCTCATCTTGATGTGGATCTGCTTCGTCAGCGGATCGTCGATCCGCATCTCGGCAAGCCGCTGGTGCACTGCCGCGTTGAGACCCATCGAGCTGGTGATCCCGAGCTTGCAGCTGTCGGTTCCCGGGCAGCTGACGACGTCACCGACCTCGTCCGCTCCCGCGTCGGCGAGCCCGAGCTCGCGCAGGCTCTCCCACACGTCATAGATCGACTCGTTGCGCACCCAGCGAAGCACCATGTTCTGGTGGATGCTCGTGCGGGCGTAGCCGCCCGTGTGATCGCGCATGATCTGAGCGAGCCCGCGGAACTGCTCCGGTGAGAGATCGCCGCGGTACACCTTCACCTGGATCGTCGAGAACCCCTCCTGACGCTGGGCGCGAACGTTCGTGGCGACGAACGCGTCGAAGGCGGAGCGGTCACCGTTCGGCGAGCCAATGGCCGCGGGCCGCTCCGGCGCGTTCGACTCTTCGTCGTGCTCGAACTTCATCCGCTCGAGGTCGGCCGAGTAGTCGTGATCGTGCGCCCACTCGCCCTCGAGCTCCTCGTCGACCAGCTCGCGGAACCTCTCGATCCCGATCTTGTCGACCAGCACCTTGATCCGCGCCCTGGCGCGGTTCTTGCGCAGCCACTCCTGGCGGTCGAAGATCCGCAACGCCGCCTCGGCCACCCTGAGGTACTCGCCGTTGTCCGCCTCGGCGAACTCGGTCAGCGTGGGGGCGATCCGGGGCATGATCGAGGTGCCGCCGCCTACCCGCATCTGGAACCCACGCACCTGCTCGCCGTCGACTTCGCGCACCTTGGGAATGAAGCCGAGGTCGTGGATGCCGGTGATCGCGCGATCCTCGTCCGAGGCCGCAAACGCGGTCTTGAACTTCCGCGGCATCAGCTGGGTGACCGGATGGCGGACGAAGTAGCGGGCGTACGCCGCGGCGTACGGGGTGATGTCGAATGGCTCGTCGTCGCACACCCCGGCCCAGGGATCGCCGGTGACGTTGCGAACTGTGTTTCCACATGCCTCGCGGGTCGACAGCCCCGAGTCGCCGATCATCCGGATCGCCTTCGCGGCGTCTTCGAGCGGGATGTGGTGGAACTGGAAGTTCTGGCGCGTCGTGATGTGGCCCTTGCGAAGCGGCGCGTAGGTTTCGGCGAGGTCGGCGAACGCCTCCATCTGCTCGGGGGTCACGCCCCCGAACGGGAGCTTGACGCGGATCATCTGGACGTCCGGCTGGCGCTGGCCGTACACACCCTGCTTGAGGCGAAAGCCGATGAACTTCTCCTCCCCGGTTTTCCCCTGGAGGAACTTCTGCGCCTCGTTGTCGAAGTCGTCGAACTCCCGCTCGAGGATCGGCAGGACGTGGCCGGGCACGTCCTCGTACACCTCGGGGTTCTCGAGCGATCCGACCTTGCCCTTGCCCCGCTGCTTTTTGCCGGTGTCCTGCTCCAGCTCGGCGGGGTCGGTCTTCGGCTTCTCTTCGGTCTCGGGCTTGGGCTCTACCGAGACTGGCTGCATTGGGACACGCCTCCTCGCGCTCGCCGGCGGTTGCCTGCGAAGAAGCTAGCAAATCAACCAAATCCCGACCGAGATTAAGGAATTTCGGCCTCCTCGGAACCGTCACCAACCCGCTCGCGGCGGACATGGGGTCTTCGCCCCCTCGGCGCCGCTTCGCGGCGCCTCCCCCAGCGGGAGCGGAGCACGCGAGCGGAACTTTCAGTCCACGTCGGAGCCCTCGACGACGAACGCCACGCGGACGTGGGCGCGGAACTCGTCGAGGTTGTCCCCGCGGATCCCCGTGCTGACGATGTCGAGCGCGCGGATGTTGCGCAGCGAGGTCTGGGCCTGCTTGAGCGCTTGCTGAGCGGCGTCGTCGGTCGAGGTCTTCGAGCTGCCCACGAGCTCGATGATCTTCACTACAGCCAAGGTCTCCTCCCTCTGTCGATGAACATCGGTGCCCGTGTTCTATCCGGAATCGGCGCCGGACGCCAGCCGCCGACCGCGCTGCGACCCCCACGCGGACCCGAACACGGAACGCCCCTCGACGCCCTCGCGGAGGGCCGCTCGCTGCCACGCGCTCGGCAGAGGCCGCTCGGGCGCGAGCGGAGGTGCGGTGTCGGCGACGAAGCGCTCGATCGCGGCGGCGATCGCGGCCGCCTCACCGCGCGACGGCTGGGGTGTGATCAGCTTGATCCTCGGCTTGGGTGGGCGGCGCCTGCCGTTTCGGCTCACGGTGAGAATCTATTCGACGTGATTCCAGTGCTGACCAACGACTGCGTGCTCGCCGCGGTCGACGCGCCGACGGCGATCGAACGCACCCGGCTGGCGTTCGAGCGCCACGCGCACGGCGAGTGGGTGATGCCTGCGAAGGTCTATCTCGACAGCTCGCCTCACGGCGACTTCCGGGCAATGCCGGCGCGCGGGGACGGGTTGGCGCTGCTGAAGTGGGTGACGTCGTTCCCGCACAACCCGGAGCGAGGGTTGCCCGTCGTCGCCGGCGCGGTCGTGCTCTCCGACGCGACCACCGGCGAGCTCCGCGCGATCATCGACTGCCGCGCGGTCACGTGGCTGCGGACGGGCGCCGCCGCAGCGGTCTCGGCGCAGGTGCTGGCGCCGCGCGGCGCCGACACGGTGGGGATCGTCGGTTGCGGTGTGAACGGCGCTTGGGCGGCTCGGTGCCTGAAGGCGGCGGGGTACGGACCGGGGGTGTGCGCCGACGTGCGCGAGGACGTCGCGCGGGCGCTCGCCGACGAGCTCGGGTGGCGGGTCGGCACCCGCGCCGACGCGGCGTCCCAGGACGTGGTGGCCACGATCACGCCCGGAGATGCGCCCGTCGTCATGGCATCGGAGCTGCGCGCGGGCCAGCATCTCGCGGTGCTCGGCGCCGACGCGCACGGAAAGGCAGAGGTCGAGGCCGACGCGCTGGCGCACTGCCGGCTGTTCTGCGACGAGTGGGAGCAGGCGTCGGGGGGCGGCGAGCTCGCCGGCGCGGTCGCGGCGGGAAGCGTGGGCCGCGGCGACGTCACGCAGCTGGGCGACGTCCTGATCGGCGCGGCCGAGGGGCGGAGCTCCGCCGAGGAGATCACGCTGTTCGACTCGACCGGCTTGGCGATCCAGGACCTCGCGATCACGGCCGCTGCCTACGACGCGTGGCGCGCGGGCGGGATCGTGGCGGAAGCCGTCGAGCTCTGAGCCGGAACGTCGTCTGCGCGTTGTGGGTCGTCTTCGTCGCCTCGGCGTCCGCCGGGCAGGGCGGCGCCCGGAGGGCGCCGAGGGGCCGCGCACGGGGGAGTCAGACGTGCGAGGCGTCAGCCGCTGTCAGCGTCGCAGATCTCGATCGTGGTGAGCGGGACCAAGCCGTACCAGAGGTCGGGCGCCGCGTCGGGCGGAATGACCACGGAGGTGGGGACTCCGGGTTCGAGCGATGCGACAGGCTCGTTGTCGAACGTCGAGCCGAAACGGCGGAGGCGCAGCTCAGCGGGCTCCCCGCCCGTTCTCAAGACCGCGCCGCCGGGCGGCAGCTCGAAGCTCGTCCCGGCGCCGGGGTCGCCAGTGATGCGCCGGCAGCCGGTAGCAGGCGCCGAAGCTCGCTCGACGCGGAGACCGAGGTTGTCGGCTAGCAGCAGGTCGGCCTGCTGGCGAACCTGCTCGGGCTCCGCGCGCAGCTCGTCGAGCGTGAATGCCGGCGAACCGTACTCGCGCACCGCAACCTGATAGCCGGTGGCGAAGGTCCCGTTGCCCGTGAACCGCAGCATCGCCCCGACCTCCTGTCCACCGAGCACGTTGCCAACTCGGCCTTGACTGAGCTCGACCGTTGTCAGTGCCGCGCGCTGGATTGCGAGCCCATCGCGGAGCCCGGCGGCTCCGTCGGCAAGCAGCCGAACGTTCGTCGCGAGGGCCAACACTCCCACGGCATATATGGCCACGAGCGCGGCGCGCCCCAGCCTGAACCCGCGGGCCGCCTCGACCGCGACCAGCAGCACCGCGATCGTCCCCGGGAAGATGAAGCGCGTGCTCTCGGGGACATCGAGCACCGTGTCGAGCGCGCCCAGCGAGCCGACCAGCCAGTACGTCAGAGGGATCGCCATCGTCGCCCACAGCCACTTCTGGATTCGCCCCTGTCGCACACGCCATACGAACGCCGCGAGGGCGATCACCGCCACGATCGCGCCCCAGCCCGTCTCGAGCCGATGCGGGCTTGTCTCCCTGCCCGTGAACTCGTACCCGAGCCCGAGAAACGAAACCCCGACGGTTCCTAGCGAATCCCACGCCCAGCTCGGGAAGAGAAGGATGTTCGACAACGCCACCTGGCTACCGGCGCCGACCGTAGTCTCGATCTGCGACCACAAGAGCCACGCCCCGTAGAGGAGCGACGGGAGGAGGAATACCCAAGAGCGCCGCCACCGGTCCGAGCCGATCAGGATCAAGACCGCGGCACCGGCGACGAACGGAATGCCGGTCGAATACGTGGCAAGCGCGAGCAGCAGCAGCGCGCAGGCGGCGATGTCTCCCGCCCGATCTTCGCGCTCGAGGGCGAGCAGCGCGCCGATCCCGGTTGCGAGCGGGAAGACCACCGTGAAGCCCGCGCCCTGGAGCGCGTGGTTGTGGTCGGATCCGTAGAACAGCAGGACCAGGGTCGGGGCGAGCGCGGCAAGAGCCCCGATCCGCCGCTCCGCGAAGACGAAGAAGGACCCCGCCGTCAGCAGCACTGACCCGACGGTGAGCAGCCGGAACGGCAGATAGTCGACCCCGGACACGTGGAGGATCACGTCGTAGAGCAGCCGGGGGACGAGGATCAGGTGCCCGTTGTGGGGCTGGAGCGCGCCGTCGAGATCGAGTCCCGGGGTGTCGATGATCCAGTTGAGCTCGTCACCGGTGAACGTCGTGCCGCGGCTCAGCCACAGGCTGAACCCGGCGGACACCAGCATCGCGGCCGCGAGCACGATGTGGACCTGGGTGTCGCTGATCCGGCTCGGCAGCCAGGCGCGCGCGCGCTCCGCTCCGGGCCTGGCTCGGATCGCGGTCGTCTCCATACGACCTAGATGAGGTGGTTAACGGCCGCGTGCGCCCGGGGGCGTGCGTGGCCGAGCAGCTCGAGGACGCAGGGCGCGAAGTGTGCTCCGTGCACACGAGCGCCCGAGGACGAAGAGATGCGACGTGCCACGCACGTCATCCGGGTGCGCGTGTGGCCGTGAACCAACTCATCTCAGAGTGGGATGTTCCCGTGCTTGCGTTTCGGCTGCTCGACCCGCTTGGTCTGCAGGGTGCGGAGCGCCCGAATCAGCTTCGGGCGGGTCTCGTGAGGGACGATCACGTCGTCGATGTAGCCGCGCTCCGCGGCCGAGTACGGGTTGGCGAAGCGCGCCTTGTAGTCCTCGATCAGCTTGGCTCGCCGCTCATCGGGGGTCGGCGACTGGGCGATGTCGCGACGGAAGATGATGTTGACGGCGCCCTCGGGGCCCATCACCGCGACCTCCGCGGTCGGCCACGCGAAGTTGAAGTCGGCGAGCATGTGCTTGGAGTTCATGACGTCGTACGCGCCGCCGTAGGCCTTGCGCGTCACCACGGTGAGCTTCGGGACCGTGGCTTCGGTGAACGCGTACAGGAGCTTCGCTCCGTGGCGGATGATTCCGCCCCACTCCTGCGACGTCCCGGGGAGAAATCCCGGCACGTCGCAAAAGGTCAGCAGCGGGATGTTGAACGCGTCGCAGAAACGCACGAACCGGGCCGCCTTCTCGGAGGACTCGATGTCGAGCACGCCGGCGAGATGCTTGGGTTGGTTGCCAACGACCCCGATCGGGAACCCGTCGAGGCGGGAGAAGCCGACGACGATGTTCTGCGCGAAGTGCTTGTGCACTTCGAAGAACTCACCGTCGTCCACGATCAGCGAGATCACGTCGCGCATGTCGTACGGCTTCGAAGCGTCGTCGGGGACGATCGTGTCGAGCGCCTCCTCCTGGCGCTCCGGCTCGTCGTAGGGCTCGACCCGCGGCGGCATCTCGAGGTTGTTGAGCGGCAGGAACGACATCAGGTAGCGCACGTCCTCGAGGCACTGCTCCTCGTTCTCGGCAGCGAAGTGCGCGACGCCCGATTTCGTGTTGTGGGTCATCGCCCCGCCGAGCTCCTCGAACGTCGGCTCCTCTCCGGTCACCGTCTTGATCACGTCGGGACCGGTGATGAACATGTGCGAGGTCTCGTTGACCATGAAGATGAAGTCGGTCATCGCGGGGGAGTAGACGGCGCCGCCCGCGCACGGGCCCATGATCATGCTGATCTGGGGGATCACCCCCGAGCTCTTCACGTTGCGGACGAACACGTCCCCGTAGGCGCCGAGCGAAACGACCCCCTCCTGGATCCGCGCCCCCCCCGAGTCGTTGATCCCGATCACCGGCGCGCCGACCTCGGCGGCGAGGTCGATCACCTTGCACATCTTCTCCGCCATCACCTCACCGAGCGAGCCGCCGAACACCGTGAAGTCCTGCGAGAACACGAATACGGTTCGACCGTCGATCGTCCCGTAGCCCGTCACGACGGCATCGCCGTACGGCCGGCGCTTGTCCATCCCGAACTCGTACGTGCGGTGGCGGACGAATGTGTCGAGCTCCTCGAACGCCCCGGGATCGAGCAGCTTCTCGATCCGCTCGCGCGCGGTGAGCTTGCCCTTCGCGTGCTGCTTCTCGACAGCCTCCTCGGAGGCGGAGTGGATCGCTTCCTCGCGCAGCTCGCGCAGGTACGCGAGCTTCTCCTCGTGGGTCTCCGGGAACTTCTGGCGCACCGTGCGCCGATTCTACGGGCGGGCCACGCTAGCGGCGAAACGCGGCCCACGGCCAACGCGAATCGGCCGTGGGCGCGAGTTCTTCGCTGTCACTCGATGTACCCGAACTCCTTCATGTACGCCTCTGCTGCCTCGGCGGGGTCCTCCTTGTCGATGTCGACGCGGGCGTTGAGCTCCTGCATCACCTCGAGCGTGAGGTTCGACTGCACCGACTCGATCGTCTCGCCGAAGTCGGGGCCGGCCTCGTCGGCCGTCTCGGTGCGGGCAACGAACAGGACGTTCCCGGCGGGCAACAGCTCCTTGTCGTCTTCGAGAATCGTGTACTTGTCCGACTCCGAGAGCTGCGCGTCGGTCGTGAACAGGATCGACAGGTCGGCCTGACCCTTGTCGAGCACCTCGTAGCGCAGGCCGATGTCCACCGGGACGAACTTCTCGAACTGGAGCCCGTAGTTGTCCTCGAGGCCGACCAGGCAGTCCACCCGCTGGCGGCACTCGGGGGACCCGTAGAGAGTCAGGTTCTGCGACTCGCCCTCGAGATCGGAGATCGTGCTGACCCCCAGGTCTTCGGCGGTCGATGTGAGCAGCCCGACGGCGTTCGCGCTCGAGAACGGGGTTGGCGGATAAGCGGTCAGGCCCTCGGCCTCGAACTCGGACTGCGAGTCCTCGAAGGCCTGCTGCGCGTTCGCGGGCACGTCCTCCGGAGGGGTCTTGAAGAACGAGGTCAGCGCAGTCGAGGTGTACTCGGGATAGGCGTCGATCTCACCGTCCTCGAGCGCCCGCAGCGCGATCACCTCGGAGCCGAGGTTGAGCTGGGTCTTGACGTCGTACCCGGCCGCCTCGAGTCCCTGGGCGTAGATCTCGCCGAGGATGTACTGCTCGGTGAAGTTCTTCGACCCGACGGTGACCTGGACGCCGTTGTTGTCCGGGTTCTCCTCGATCAGGTTGGCGCTCGTGTCACCCCCGCCGTCTCCATCGTCATCGTCGTCGCCACCGCACGCGGCGACGCCGATCGCGAGAACCAGCGCGGCGAAGAGCGCGAACCCGGCACGCAATCTGGACTGGGTCATCAGACGAGATCCTCCCTCTCAATGGATGCAGACCGGATCCTATCTAGGCGCCCGCCGGTGCCCGCTGGAGGCGCACGCCGCGGGGCGTGAGCAGCCACTGGACGCCCGCAAGACTCAGCTCCACCACAAGTGCCAGGAGGGCGACGACGATCGCGCCGGCGAGCACCCCGTCGTCGCCGTACACGTTGCGGCCCAGGATCAGGTCGCCGAGGGTGACGACACCCGCGATCGGCCCGATGGTCGCCGTGGCGATGATCGCGATTGCCGCGGTGCGCACGCCGCTCATCAGAGTGGGCACGGAGAGCGGCAACTCGACCCGGGCGACGATTCCGGCCTCGCTGAACCCCATCCCGCGCGCCGCCTCGACGGCGTCGCGGTCCACCTGGCGGATCGCCACGAACGTGTTGGTGAGGATCGGCGGGATGCCGAGGATCAGCAACGCGATCGTGAGGTTGACGAGCCCGACGCCCACGAAGGCGACCATGAAGGCGACCAGTGCCAGCTCGGGGACGGCCCGGCCGGCGTTCCCGATCGCCACGGCAAGCAGCTCCCCCTTGCCGCGGTGGCCGAGCCACATCCCGACCGGCATGGCGAGCAGCAGCGAGCCGGCGAGGGCAAGCGCGCTCACCTCGATGTGGTCGAGGGTCAGGTCGCCGATCTGGTCGAGGCCGCCGACCGTGCCGCGGCCGGCGATACCCGCCTGCTGCCCTTCGAAGATGAACTCGAGAGCTCCCGTGAATGCGTCAAGGAACGCGAGCACGGTCATACCGGACGCACCTTTCTCCACGGCGACGCGAACCTCCCGGCCACGACCAGCAGCGCGTCGAACGCGATCGCCATCAGGATCGCCAACCCGCCGGAGATGATCACGTTGGTCTTGAACTCGATGTCCGAGTACAGCGGTTCACCGAGCCCACCGGCGCCTGCGAAGAACGCGAACGTCGCGATCGCGACCGTCGACACGGTCGCGATCCGCAGCCCGGCGACGATCTCCGGCACGGCAAGCGGAATCTCCACACGCCACAGGAGTTGGCGATCGGTCATTCCCATTCCCCGGCCAGCATCCTTCGACGCCGCCGGGACGTTGGCGAGGCCGGCGACGATGTTGCGGTAGATGATCTGGAGCGTGTAGGCGGTGAGCGGAATCACCGCGGTGAGAGTGCCGAAGCCGGTGATGGGGATCAGCAGGAAAATGAACGCGAGGCTCGGGATCGTGTACAGCACCCCAGTGAAACCGGTGAGCGGCGGAACGAGCCACCGTCTCCTGTGCGAAAGCACCGCGAGGGCGAGCGCGATCACGAAGCCTGCCGCCACCGAGAGGACGACGAGATAGAGCTGCTCGAGCGTCGGGGTCACGTAGCTGTCTATGTTGTCCGCCGCCCACTGGAAGCAGAAGAACCCGTTCTCCTCCACGCAGCTCGTTCCGGTGCGCTCGCGAAAGAAATCCCCGCCCTGGGCGAGGGGAGGCAGCGTTGCGAGCGAGCCCGTGGTCACTTCTCCGCCGCGGGCTCCTCGAGCGGGCGCTCACCGGCGGAGTGCTCCTCGACGAGCGCGTCTTCAGAGGTCAGGAACTCGGAGATGATCTCCACCGAGAGCACGCCGGCGATCCGACCGCCGGCATCGACCACCGGCGCATAGCGCGTCTCCGCCTGGAGTAGGTCGGAGAGCGCGTCGCGCATCACGTCGTCGAGCTCGAGGATGGGGTCGGGGGAAGTGTCGGGGCGCGCGCGGACCGTCTCCCGCGCGAGGTCGGCCTCGGAGAGCCATCCGATGGGGCGGCGCTCCTGGTCGATCACGAGCGCGTAGGGGACCTCCGCGCCCTCGAGCTTGGCGCGCACCTCGGCCGTCGACTGGCCGATGTGGACGAGCGGAGCGTTCCACAGATCGATGTCCGCGACACGCATCAGCGCGAGGCGCTTCAGCGCCCGGTCGGCGCCGACGAAGTCCTCGACGAATGGGTCGCCCGGCGCCATCAGCAGCTCCGCGGGCGTGGCGTACTGCGCCAGCCGCCCGCCGTCGCGCAGCACTGCGACCCGATCGCCCATCTTGATCGCCTCGTCGATGTCGTGGGTGACGAACAGGATCGTCTTGTGGAGCTCGGCCTGAAGGCGGAGGAACTCGTTCTGGAGTTTCTCGCGGTTGATCGGGTCTACGGCGCCGAACGGCTCGTCCATCAGCATCACGCCGGGGTTCGCGGCGAGCGCGCGAGCAACGCCGACCCGCTGCTGTTGCCCGCCGGACAGCTGCGAGGGAAAGCGACGCATGAGCTCGGGCTCGAGCCCGATCACGTCGAGCAGCTCGTTCACCCTGGCGTCGATCCGGTCTCGGTCCCATCCGAGAAGACGAGGCACCGTCGCGATGTTGTCGGCGATCGTACGGTGGGGGAAGAGCCCGATCTGCTGGATCACGTAGCCGATTTCCCGCCGCAGCTCGGCGGGAGCTCGGTCGCGCACCGAGCGGTCGCCGACGACGATGTCGCCCTCGGTGATCTCCACCATGCGGTTGACCATCCGCATCGCGGTCGTCTTCCCGGAGCCCGAGGGGCCGACGAAGACGCAGATCTCGCCCGCGGGGACGTCGAGGGTGAGTGCCTCGAGCGCGGGCGAGTCCGTTCCGGCGTAGCGTTTCGTCGCCGAGCGGAACTCGACCTCCAGCGCCACCCCCGCGTCGCTCTTTGGCGCCGACGCCTGCTCCACCGGGGCGATCGTACCTAGGTCCGAACCGCCCCGGCGGCGCGCGCTCGCTATCCGCGCGAGCGACCCGGCGGCGCCGCCGTCAGGTGCGCGAGAAGGGCCGGCGTTGGGGGGAGCCGAGCTCATCGAGCAGCTCCTCCTCGAGGCGCGAGCCACGGTCGTCCCCGGCGTCGCGACCCGTGATGCGGATCGACACGTTGGTCCCCCAGCCCTTCTCCGCGAGAGCCAGCTCGATCGACGCCTGGCCGGCCGCGGCCTTCCACACGAGGCGCTCGCCCGGCTCGCGCTCGAGCACCGTCACGTCGACGACGCCGGGGAGCCCCACCAGGTCGGCCGACCAGCGTCCCATCAGCTCCCGGTTGTCGACGAGCTCCCACAGCTCCGGGGGGGACTTGACCAGTGTCCTCTCTATCGTTGCCACGGCCAGCCACTTCTAGCCCCACCCGCCCCAGTCCTCCCAGAAATACGGTCGATGGGAGGGGGCGTTCAGGCGTCAATCGCGCGATGCGTGAGGACATCGCGCGGTGTGCGCCTCAGAAGAACGCCCCCCCTTGGTACTCGCCGAACACGTCGCGCATCGCGCCGCAGGCCTCGCCGATCGACGCGCCGTCGCGGAGCGCGTCCTTGATCGGGTAGAGCAGGTTTCCGTCCTTGCTCGCCACCCCGCGCAGATTTTCGAGGCGCTCGGCGACCAGCTCCTGGTCGCGATTCGACTTGAACGCCTCTAGTCGCTCGAGCTGGCGTCGCTCGGACTCCGGGTCGACCTTGAGCACCTCGACGTCGTCCGTGGCCTCGGTGACGTACTTGTTGACCCCGACGATGATGTCCTGGCCTTGGCGGTAGCGCTCGTGATAGGAGAGCGCCGACTCCTCGATCTCGCGCTGGATGAACTCGAGGGCACTCACCGAGCCGCCGAGCTGCTCGACCTTCCCCATCAGCTCCCACGCGCGCGCCTCGATCTCGTCGGTCAGGGCCTCGATGAAGTACGAGCCGGCGAACGGATCGACGCTGTCCGCGACGCCCGACTCGTGCGCGAGAACCTGCTGCGTGCGCAGGGCGATCCGCGCCGAGCGCTCCGTCGGCAGGGCCAGCGCCTCGTCGAACCCGTTGGTGTGCAGCGACTGCGTCCCGCCCGACACCGCGGCGAATCCCTGCAGCGCCACCCGGATGATGTTGACCTCCGGCTGCTGGGCCTGGAGCGTGACCCCGCCGGTCTGGGTGTGGAAGCGGATCTTCATCGTCCGCTCGTCGGTGGCCTCGAAGCGCTCCCGCATGATCTTCGCCCACATGCGGCGCACCGCGCGGAACTTCGCCACCTCCTGGAACACGTTGTTGTGGCAGTTGAAGAAGAACGCCAGCCGCGGGCCGAACTCGTCTACCTGCAGCCCGGCGCTCAGCGCGGCCTCGACGTATGCGATCGCATTCGAGAGCGTGAACCCGACCTCCTGCACCGCCGAGCACCCCTTCTCCCGGATGTGGTACCCGGAGATCGAGATCGTGTTCCACTTCGGGACGTTGTCGCGGCAGTAGGCGAAGATGTCCGTGGTCAGGCGCATCGTGGGTCCGGGCGGGTAGATGTAGTTGCCGCGGGCGACGTACTCCTTCAGCACGTCGTTCTGCACCGTTCCGCGCAGCTTTTCGGAGGAGATTCCCTGCTCTTCCGCGACGAGCTCGTACAGCAGCAGCAGGATCGCCGCCGGTGCGTTGATCGTCATCGAGGTCGAGACCTCGTCGAGCGGGATCCCCTCGAAGCAGATCCGCATGTCCTCGATCGTGTCGATCGCGACGCCGGTGCGCCCGACCTCGCCCTGGCACAGCGGGTCGTCCGAGTCGCGGCCGAGCTGCGTCGGGAGGTCGAATGCCATCGACAGCCCGGTCGACCCGTGCTCGATCAGGTATCGGTAGCGCCGGTTGGTCTCCTCGGCGGTCGCGTAGCCCGCGTACTGGCGCATCGTCCACAGCCGGTCGCGGTACATCCCGTGGTGGATGCCGCGCGTGTACGGGAACTCCCCGGGCTCGCCCAGGCGCTCGTCGAGGCCCGGTGCGACGTCGTCGGCGTCGTACACCCTCTTGACGTCGATCCCCGAGTCGGTGTAGCGATGATCGTCGTCGGGGCCGACGACCGGCGCCACGAAGCGGTGGAGGTCCTCGTCGACGGCGCGCTCGGCGCTTCCGGGCTCGCCTTCGGCGGCGCCTGCGGGGCTTTGCTTCGGCGGGGTGGCCACCCGTCAAGGATAGGTGGCTGCCTTGAAACCCTTGACGGCCCGGCTCAAGAGAGTGACCAGGGCCGCGGCGAAGAAAGCCCACACACCGATCATGATCGGGACGTAGATGATCGCGATCTGGTCCGAGGGCCAGGGGATGAGGTACACGATCAGGATCGCGGGGATCAGGACCAGCTGGAGGATCGCTGTCTCCTTGAGGTAGCCGGCCATGATGAAGAACGGGAGGCCCCACACGAGGTAGTGGAGGAAGAAGTTGGGGAGGAAGGTGTAGACGGTGAGCCACACGAGTACGGCGGCCTCGATCGGCGCCGGCCGGTGGCGCAGCATGAACGCCGCCAGCGCAATCAGCGCGATGCCCACCAGCAGGCCCGCGTTGTCGGTGAGGAACAGGCTGATGCCGTCGAGTTGCTGCGACTCGACATTGCCGGTCATCCACTCCGATGCAAGCCCGGGGTTCAACACCAGGTTGAGGCCGCCGAGGCCAGCGAAGCCGCTGTATGAGCGAAGCTCGGCGACCGCGTCGGGTGCGGAGATGAAGAACGGAAGCAGGAATGCCACCGGCACACCAACCGCCGCAAGAAATAGCCTCACCGCCTCCCTAGTGGAGCGCGCCGATGGCGCGAGCGCGAGGACGACGAGCAGTGGGGACCACTTGATTGCCGCTCCGACCCCGATCAGCACGCCCGACTCCACCCCGCGAACGGAGTGTCCTCGGCGCTCCCAGACCATCAGCGCGAGCACGGCCGGCAAGATCGCGACCGAATCGATCTGGCCGTGATAGCCGGAGATCGCGATGAAGCACGGACCGAGCATCACGAGGGCGACGCCGGCGAGGCGGCCGGGCTCGCCGGCGCCGCGCCACCCCAGGTAGATATAGATCAACGCGGCGATTCCGGCGTCTGCGGCGATTGGCAGAAGCTGGACGACGCCATGGAACGCGAGCCCGGAGACGGCGCTGATCCCCGATGCCAGCTCTAGCCAAAGGAAGTACACGGGCGGATAGGGCCACAGGTACCCGGCCGCGTTGACGGTCGCGTAGACGTCGAGGAGGTCGCGGTCGAGTGCCTCGTCGACAAGCAGCTGCGACCCCACGTCCACGTCGCCGAAGAAGGCGAACGCCAATACCAGGCGGGTCACGATTCCCACTCCGAAAACCGCGAGCACGAGATCGCGCGGGGCGAGGGTCACGCGCGCGAGTCCGCGGTCACGGTCACCAACGGCGGCTGTGTCCCCCGGGTGTCGGTGTCGCGGCGCCTAACCACCCGCGCGGCCAGGGTCACGAGGGCAACCGCCCAGAAGCCCCAGAGCAGGATCATGCTAGGCAGGTAGACAATGGCGGCAGGAGTGGGATTCTCGAACGGAATCAGGTAGGTGATCACGAGGGCCGGTACAAGAGCCAGCTGGAGAACCGCCACTTCGCGCAGATAGCCGGCCATGATGAAGAAGGGAAGTCCCCAGATCAGGTACTGGAGCAGGAAGTTCGGGCTGAAGACGTAGACGGTGAGCCACAGCATCACTACCGCGTCGATGGGTGACGGTCGATAGCGGACGACGAACAGCGTGTACCCAACGAGCACGAGCGCGATGATCACCACCGCGTTTGTGTCGAGCCACGTGTTGAGTCCGTTCGGGGTCCCCTCGCCGAAGCGCTCCAGACTGCCGAGCCGGTCGACGGCAAGCGCCGGGTCGACAACGAGGCCGAGGCCGCCCCGGGCTTGCAGCCCTTGGTACTCGGCGGCGGCCCGCACGCCGTCCGGCTCCGCGATGAAGAACGGGAGCAGCATCAGAAGCGGGACCCCGGCCGCCGCGCCAATGAGGACCGTGCTCTCACGCAGCGAGCGGACCGAGCCCAGCAATGGTGCAACCACCAGCAGGGGCACGGTCTTGATCGCAGCACCCAGCCCGATCAGCAGCCCGGCCTCGAGCGCCCGTCCGCGCGCTCGCGTGCGCTCCCAGACCATCAGCGCGAGCACCGCCGGGAGGATCGCCACCGAGTCGATCTGGCCGTGGTAGCCGGAGATCGCGATGAAGCACGGCCCGAGCATGACGAGCGCCGCGCCGGCGAGGCGCAACCGTTCGCCGGCTCCTCGCCACCCGAGATACACGTGGACGGCCACGGCCACCCCAACGTCGGCCGCGATCGGCAGAAGCTGGACGATGCCGTGATACGGCAGCCCGGAAAAGTCGGCCAGCTCGAGCGCAACGACCACCCACGCGAAGTAGGCGGGCGGGTAGGGCCAGATCAAGAAATTCCTGCCCTCGTTGATTCCGTAGACATCGAGTGCGTCCTGCTCGAACCCGCGCCCGAAGAACTCCATCACGCTCAGGTCGCCGCTGCCGAAGAAGGCGAACGCGAGCGCGATCCTGATCCCGATTCCCGCCGCAACCAACAGCAGCAACGGATTGCGCTCGACGAAGCCCCGCACGAGCCGTGAGGCTAGCCGCTGCCCGCGGAACCTGGGCGCATTGCGTCGGGCCACCGAGCCGTCCGTCACGGGCTGGGGAGGCCGGTGAGCAGTCCTGCGGCGCGGGTACCGAGTCTTACGCTGTAGTTGGTTCCCCGGTCCTCGGGGTAAATCTGCGTGGTATTGGCCAGCAGCAGGCCCGGAACCCCAGTGTCGTGTGACGGAATCCGGTCGCGGTACCCGACTGTGACCACGGGTTGCGCCGCGGGCTCCCGGAACACCCACAGCTCATTGATCCAGTCTCGCGAGAACTCCGGGTTCACTCGCGCGAGTCCGGGCGCATAGCAGTCGAGCAGCTCCTCCATGGTGAGTCTGAGGAGGGGGTCGCCCGGCGCAACGTAGTTCGCTACGTACAGGAACCGTCGACCGTCGTAGCGCTCCGGTGGTACGAAGTTCGTCTGCTCGATCAACCCTACGAATGGGAGGTGCCGATCGGCGACGTTGATCCAGTAGAAGGACGAGAACGGGCGGTCGAGCTCGATCAGCATGCAGAGCGCGGTGTGGTATTCGATCGAGTGCAGGCGCTCGAGGTAGCCGTCGCTGAGGGCGCCGGCCAGCGGTGGATCGAGGAGTTGTTCGAAGACATCGTTGGGCACCGTCGCGATCACGGCGTCGTAGCGCTCCGCGTCGCCGCTGAGTTTGAATCGGCGCGGGTCGTGGCCCTCGCGGAACGAGTCGGGTGCGCCCGGGGAGACGACAAAGGCGTCCGCCTCGCGTGAGATCCGCGCGGCGGGCCGATCGGTCAGTACCCGGCCGCCGTTTCGCTCGATTCGCCCGGCGAGCCCGCGGAGGAGCGGCTCCCAGCCGCCGCGCGGGTATCCCAGCACCTCACGCCGTGCGTTCTCGCCCTTGATCTGGCGCCGTAGGGTGAGCTTCGACCACAGCCACGCCATCGAGATGTCGTCGGCGCGGTCGCCGAACTTCCCCCTCAGCATCGGCCCCCAGATTTCGGTCCACGCCTCGCTGCCCATGCTGCGATGGATCCACGCCCGCGCAGTCTCGGACTCGAACGGCGCGACCTCGTGATGGCGGCGCTGGAGCATCAACACCGCGAATCCCATCCGGATCCTGGTTCGCAGCGGCAGCGGCCTGAACCGGAGCAGGTCGAGCGGCGTCGTGAACGGATGAATTCGACCTCCGGTGAACATTCCGACGCTCGACGGATGCCACTCGACCGCGCGGTTCAATCCCAGCTCGTCGTAGAGCGCGACGATGTCCCGATCGCTTGTGAACAGGTGGTGGTAGTACCGTTCGAGCCGGTCGCCGGGCCCGACTTCGAGCGTCGCGACCTGGCCCCCTAGGCCGGGCCAGCGCTCGTACACAGTGCATTCGTGGCCCGCGGACGCGAGACGGTATCCGGCAACGAGGCCGGTCACACCCGCGCCGATAACGGCGACCCTCACAGCCGCACAACCTCGGCCTCTGCCGAGCGCCACGCCGAGGGACCGCCATAGCGCAAGATGAGCGCGGCCAGGCCCGCAAGCGTGATCGGCACCACGAGCACGAAACGCAACGTCAGCAGATACGAGACCGCCTCGGACCCGGTACCTCCAACGGCATGGACTCCGAACAGCACGGCCGCGTCGAGGGTGCCGACGTATCCCGGGCCCGAGGGAATCATGAGGAACACGCCGGCAAGCGCGATCAGATACAGGGCCTGAACCGCGGTGAGGTCGAGCGCGACCGAGTCGCCGACCAGGAGATAGGTGCCGGCCTCCGCGACCCAGATCGCCAGCGTCACAGCGATCATCGCCGCGCCGTACGATCCACGCAGCTCCCGCGTCGCCGTCACCATAGGGCGCACGAAGTCGATCGCACGCTGTCCCTGCTCCGTCCGCCGCGCGATCCGCAGCGCCACGAGGGCCAGCACGGCGCCTCCGAGCACGATCACCGCGACCGCGCCGAGCGCGGTGTCATTCGGGGTATCGATCCCTCGCAGCACGCCGTACGCGAGGAGGAAGAAGAGCGCGAACAGCACCAGGATGTCGAGCACGCGCTCGGCGATCAGCGATCCGATCACGTTGCGGATCGTCGTCCGCGACCGCGGTGCCATCAGGTACACGCGCATCGCGTCCCCCGCTCGCAGTGGGAGGACGTTGTTACCCATGTACCCGACGAGAGTCAGCGCGTAGGCGTCTGCGCGGGTGGGTCGCGCCGAGCTATGGCGCAAGAGCGCCAACCAGCGCTCGGAGCGGATCGCCGTCGCGACGGCGTACGCCGCGACCGCCCCGACCAGGGCCCAGATCTCTTCGGCCGCGGACGGGAGCGCGGGTGCCGGCTGGCGCAATCCCCACCACACAACGGCCGCCAGCGATACCGTCGAGATGGCGAGGCCGATCGGCCGGGCCGCGGATCCGCTACCGCGAGCCCGCTCGCTCACGCCCTCTCGGCCCGTCTCGGTCTTCGACCTCGCCCCGCATCGCGCCCTCTCGCTCGCGAACGATGTACAGCGGTCGTCCCTTGACCTCTTCGTAGACGCGCCCGAGGTATTCGCCGATGATCCCGACCGTGATCAGCTGGATCCCGCCAAGCAGCAGGACCGCGAGCAGCACCGTCGTGATGCCGGGGACGAACTGCCCCGCGATCTTCAAGCCGATCGCGACCGGGATCGCGAGGAACGCCAGCGCCGAGAAGAGGAAACCCATCAGGGTCGCGAGCTGGAGCGGCACCTGGGAGAACGACGTGAGCGCGTCGATCGAGAACCGAAGCATGCGCCGGGGCGTGTACTTGGACTCGCCGCCGAACCGCGGATCGCGGTCGTAGGAGATCGCCGTGCGCTTGAATCCAACCCAGACGCTCATCCCGCGCAGGAACCTGCTCCGCTCACGAAGCGAGCGCAGCGCGTCGAGCGCCGGGCCGCCGACCAGCCTGAAGTCGCCTGAGCTCTGGCCGAGATCGATCGCGGTGAGTCGGTCAAAGATGCGGTAGAACCACCGCGCCGTCCACAGCTTCATTCGCGGGTCGCCCTTGCGGCTCCGTCGCACGGCGTAGACGACGTCGGATCCGGAGCCCCACGCCTCCAGCATCTCCGGTATGAGCTCCGGTGGGTCCTGGAGGTCGGCGTCGATGAGCACGACGACGTCACCCGCCGCGTAGTCGAGGCCCGCGGTCAGCGCCGCCTGGTGACCGAAGTTTCGGGACAGCGTCACGACACGGATCCGCGAGTCCTCAGACTCGAGACGGTCGAGGATCGTCGGGCTGGCATCGGTCGACCCGTCGTCGACCACGAGCAGCTCGAACTCGACTTCCGGCATCGCGTCGACGACCCGGCTGTGAAACTCATCCAGCGTCTGCTCCTCGTTGTGGACTGGGGTGACCACGCTCACTAGGCGGGGGGTACGGGTGGGCTCTCGGGTCTCGGACGCCATGAGGGAGATCAAGTTAGACGTCCAGTGTTGAGTGTGCAGCCCGAACCGCGAAGGGGTTTGTCTACCCTGGGCCGCGAGTGCGGGCCCGGATCGAGAGTGACGACGATGCCCCGGATCGGATCGACGCAGCCGCGAGCGCGCGCTGCGTCGCATGCGGCAGCTACGGGCTCGAGCCCCACCTCACCGTAAGCGGTCGCTCGGGCCGCGAAGGTCTGATCCCGACCACCGATCGCTACGGCACCGCCCTGTCCGACATCGTGCGCTGCCCCCGCTGCGGCCACATGCAGCTCGAGCACTTTCCCCCAGCCGCGGAGCTGGAGGCCGCGTATGGCGACGCCGCCTCCGAGGACTACATCGCCGAGGAGGCGGGCCAGCGGGCGACGGCCCGCCGGGTCCTCGCCACGATCGAGCGCCACACGCCGCGGGGGCAGCTGCTCGACCTCGGATGCTGGGTCGGCTACCTGCTGTCGGAGGCGGACGCGAGGGGCTGGCGCGGAATCGGGGTTGAGCCAAGCGAGTTCGCGTCTCGCTACGCGCGCGAGCGCCTTGGCCTCGACGTGCGCACCGCGGGACTGCTCGAGGTCGAGCTGCCGGCGGACTCGTTTCGCACCGTGGTGCTAGGGGACGTGATCGAGCACCTGCCGCGTGCCGACCTGGCACTCGACCGGATTGCGTCGCTGCTCGCACCCGACGGGGTGCTTGCGATGACCCTGCCCGACGCCGGCAGTCGCGTCGCCCGAATGCTGGGCGCTCGGTGGTGGTCGGTGATCCCCACTCACGTTCACTACTTCACTCGCGGCAGCATCGCGACGCTGCTTGCGCGTCGGGGCTATCGCGTGCTCTCGATCGAGACCTCACCCAAGGTGTTCACGGTGGGGTACTACCTCGGGCGGCTCGCGGGCTACAACGCGTCCGTCGGGCGCGGTCTCGTTCGCGTGGCGAATCGGATCGGGGTCGCCGACAGAGCGACGGCTCCGGACCTGCGCGATCGCATGCTTGTCATCGCGAGCCGGGCGCCCCGCTCGAGCTAGCCCTCCGCGAGGCGATTGCGTCCTCGATTGCGCCCGCCATGCGCTCGGCGATAGGGGGATAGGAGTACTCGCGCAGGCGGGCCGCATTCGGGGGCTCGGTGTTTACCTCGAGGAGGCGGCGCAGCGCCGCCGCGGCGTCTACTCGGATACGTGCTCCAGCGTCCCCTGAGCAGGAGGGAAGGAATCCGCGCACCAGAGACGGATCGGAGAGGGGCATCATGAAGCTCTCTGTGCTCATGCCGGTATACAACGAGGCAACCACGCTCCTCGCCGCCGTGAAACGTGTGTTGGACGTCGACTACCCGTGCGAGATGGAACTTGTCGTCGTCGACGACGGGAGCACGGATGACGGCTGGAAGATCCTGGCCGACCTTGACGGGGATCGGATCGTCCGTCGCCAGCACCCCCGGAACCTCGGCAAAGGCGCCGCGATCCGAACCGCCGTCCAGGCGGCCACGGGAGACTACATGGTCATCTGTGATGCCGATCTGGAGTACGCGCCCGAGGAGATCCCCAGACTTCTCGAACCGGTGCTGGTCGGCGACGCCACCGTCGTCTACGGCACACGGTCGTTCGGCAGCAACACGGCCTACTCATTCTGGTACGTGCTGGGCAACAAGGCCGTGACGATGTACGCCAACGCGATGTTCAACACCTGGATCTCCGATCTCGAGACCTGTTTCAAGCTCATGCCCCTGGCCCTCTACCGGGATCTGGACATCAGATCGTCCGGCTTCGGGATGGAGGCGGAGGTCACCGGCAAGCTGCTGAAACAAGAGGAACTGCCCTTCGAGGTGCCGATCAGCTACAAGGCCCGGCGGCGCGACCAGGGCAAGAAGCTGACCTGGCGTGACGGTGTCGAGGCGCTCTGGATCATCACGAAGGTGCGCCTGGGTTGATGACGGGAGCTTCAGGAGCCGGGCG
>Ga0081538_10000056_pt1 | contig 103929 bp, 89 predicted proteins | sample TabmetS5T2R1_FD_71022 | JGI IMG/M metagenome (GOLD analysis project Ga0081538, IMG submission 71022) | Tabebuia heterophylla rhizosphere microbial communities from the University of Puerto Rico - S5T2R1 | ecosystem: Host-associated > Plants > Roots > Rhizosphere ... | reverse complement strand
TGGTGTTCCTGCACGAAAAGCTGACACTTGCGGGCCTTGTCGGCTGCGTGCTGATCCTTGCCGCAATAGCAAGTTTGGGAAAACAATCAGACGACCCGCAGCCGCAGTAACAAGCACACACCCCAAGGACGGTGGGGATCGGTGCAACATGCTGACCAGCGAGGATCGGCCCGCAGCGAGCGAAGCAGCGAGGACACGGACCGCAATGACTCGCGACGACATGCAGCTCCTGCGCCAGTTATTAGGCCCGGCGTCCCTGGCCGCGCGCCATTGTCGCTCCCGCGCGCGAGCGTCATCCCCGCACAACAGTGCGGTCCCAACGAAGCGGTCGGCCGCTGACTCTGCGACCACCCGGCCGCATCTGAAGCAGAAGGCGGCGGCGTCCTGTAAGCCGGTTCGGCGCAGGCGGTGCACGGCCTCGCCGTCCGTAGCGACCCTTCGTAGGTACCTGTGGCCGCGCGACCGTCGGCTAACGAATGATGCGGTAATCCACGAGCAGTTTCCCAGTTGGCGACATCGCGCTTCGGATCGATTCGAGCCGCTGGGCCGGCAGTCCGTCAAGGAGCCGACGTCCCGAGCCGGCAATCGTCGGGGCGATCACTAACTTGAGTTCGTCGACGACGCCTGCGGCCAGCAGCGCCTGGGCGACCGAGATGCTGGCGTGGACGCCGATGTCGCGGCCGGGCTGGTCCTGCAACTCACCGACGAACTAGATCAGAGGTCCCTTTACGACACGCGCATTCGCCCATTCCCGGTCCAGCGGGGAAGACGTCACAACGAATTTCGCGACCGAGTTGATGAACGTTGCATATGGTTCGATGGTGCTCTGCGGCCAGAACCGCACCCACTCGTTGTAGCTGCGCCGGCCGAGGATGACCGCGTCCTGCGTGTCGATGACAGCGGACATGTTCGCGTCCATCACGTCGTCGTCCCAGTCGGTGAGAAACCTGTCGGGATCCTCGGCCACGCCGTCGAGGGACAACAGCTCAGACACGAGGATCTTTCGCATGCCCACTACCTCCGGTCGTCTCGGTGTGAGGAGGTAGACCAACCGAACCTCCAGTTCTCATCGATGAGTGGCCCTACGACGGGCATACCGTGGGAGCCGCCGTTCACATCGTGAGCCGTCACGTGACGGGAGTAGTCGGGCCCCAAGAACTGATAGATGTCGCGGCTCGGCGAGACTTGGTGATCTTGTTGAGGGCGGCGGCGAGGGTGGATGGTCGACCCTCGTCGCGGCGACACTCGCTGTCGGCGACGGTGGCGTCAAATCTGGTGGGTGGCGGCGGCGACGGTGGCGTTGGGCAGCCGCCGTGACCAGGTCAGGTCTTCGGGCAGTGGGGCGAGTTGGGGCAGTGGTGGAAGCCCGTCATGGTAGGCCAGCACCCGCAACGGCAGCGGGCCTGCGTCTTGCATGGTGAGCGTCATATCGATTCCCTCGGATGGCACTGCCTCGAAGATCAATGCCCAATTCCACTGCCCGGATGGCGGTTTGGGCGGCGCGCCTTCGACCGCCAGACCCTCTACGGTGGCAGCGAGGTGGTGCCCAGCGGTGGCGGCGGCAACATCGAGTCGGCGGGCCCCGCCTGCTGTGATGTGCAGTCGAACCACCCGGTTGTCACCCTGCTGGGCGGTGTGTGTCACGGTGACCCTGGGCGGCGGGACCGGCCAGAGCGGTGCAGGCCCGGCGTGCCGGGCGCGAGCGAGTGGACCGGGGAACTGGTCGCCGACGTCGATGCGCTGGTGGGTCATGTATTGCTGGGTCCACGGCGCGAGGACTGGGTCGGCGCTGAGCCAGCTGGCCGTCCCTTGGTTGGTGTCGATGGCGTAGGCCAGGCTGGTCTGCCCAGGATGCTCGGCGTTTAGGACGTCAATGCGGAAGCCGATAGCCAGCAGCAGTAATGCCAGGAGGAGCCCGATGGCTGGCACTGAGGCAACTCGGCGGGGATGGAGCAGCTCGGCGGCGGGCATGGCCGTGGCGGCGAGCAGCGCCACCATTGTCATGGGTGCTGCGGCCAAGGCAAGGTCCGGCGTGCAGTTCAGCCACCACAGGGCAGCCGCTACCAACGCGGCCGTGGTACCGCCCACGGCGGCCCAGCGCAAGTCGCCACCGCTGAGCCGCAGTCCGGCGGCCAGGCCGACGCTACCCACGATTGCGGGCCAGATAGCCACGTAGCCGACTTCCGGCGACAGAACCGCCGCCGCGAGGGCGGAGCCGACCAGCAGCGCCAACAGACCCAGCACGGCCTCAACCGCGGTCAGGCGTCGGCGCACCAGGACGTACCAGGCAGCGGCTGCGGTTACTGCGAGCACGGCCAGTCCCGCCTCGTACCATTCCGGCCGGTAGGTACTGCCCCAGTCCAGTGATTGGTACGCGGGGCGCAGTCGACCCAGCGCCCACCAGACCGCGGCCCCGAGCCCTCCGGCCGCGGCCAGGAGAAGGGGGACGGTGACTGCGGCAATGGCGACGCGCCACAGCCGCGCCCCGTGACGGCGTGCGTACCACAGGCTGCCGGCGAAGACGCCGAACGCGAGCAGCGCCAGCGGGACCGTCAAGCCTTCGGGGTACCAGACCACCATGCCGAACAGTGAGAAGAAGGTGACCTCCTCGCCGCGGGGCAGCGGGAGCTGCTGTTCGCCGAAGACCTGGGCGAGTCCCAACAGGTTGTCGCCGTGGTGTTGCAGGCTCGACTGGTCTAGGTTGGCGGGGGTGTCGGTGGGGCTGTGGTACTGAACATGCCCATCGCCGAAGATCAAGTTCAGCCCCGCGAAGCCGGCCTCACCGAACACGGTGAAATCGGTGTCATTGGGCAACAGCTCAAAGAGAGCAGCCAGCTCCGAGCCGCCCACTGGGTCTCCGACCTGCGCAAAGGCCTGGATCAGGCCCTTGTTGCCCGAGCTGGACTGAAACAGCATCGACGGTCCGGATGAGCCGCCGGCCTCCAGGTTGAGCACAATACTGCGACTCGGATCGATCGCGCCCGAGGTCACAAACGCCTGGGCGCCGAGCAGTCCGGGTTCCTCGCCGTCGGTAATCACCAGGTCGATGTCGTTGCGCAGCTGGGGCGTGGCGCGCAGCGCCCGCGCCGTTTCCAAGATCGCGGCGACGCCGGCAGCGTCGTCGGCGGCGCCTGGTGCGTGGGCGACCGAGTCGTAGTGCGCGGCCAGCACGACATGACCGGTGCTGGCCCGACCAGGAATTCGCGCGTGGATGTTCTCCACCCAGGCCAGTTCATTGCCCCGTACGGCAGTGGCGGCCTGCACGTTAGGCTGCAGACCCAAATGGCGCAGCTCGGCGAGGAGGTAGTCACGCACCCGGGCGTTCGCAGCCGAGCCGACGGGATGCGGCACGGCCGCGATCTGCTCCACATGCCCGAAAGCACGCTCGGCTGAGAATTCAGCCGCCGGGCTGCTCGCCGGACGCGGTGCCGGTGGTGTGCGCGCCAGGTACGCGCCCATGATCACCGCGACCAGCACAACCAGTACGGCCGCACCGGCCAGCTGCGGAAGCCGCCGACGCCCCGGGCCGGCTGAAGTCTGCAGCCGAGGCGCGCCAACCTCCTCGACCGGTTGTCGGACCAACGTCATGGCCTGATCCCTTCTAGCTCAATGTCACATGCGACGCTAAACCTTCGATCCGGGTGGAAGGTCAAGCGACTTTCCACTCTGGTCAGTTGATCTTGGTCCGATCTTGTGTCGAGGAAGACGGCTTCGCATGATGGTCGACCCCAATCCCATGCCCTAATGTTTTGCGATCTTGCTCCTAAGCTCACCCGCACGGTCCGGCGATAGCATGGGCGTACTCCGCTGCCGGGCGCTCAACCGATGAAGATCATCTGAGTGCTGAGCTGTGCGGAGCAGCCGAAGGAGGTGCCCTGGCTCGATTCGACCTCCTCGAGCGCGAGGCCGAGCTGGCGGCGATCAACGCTCTGATCAGCCTGGCCCATCGCGGTAGTGGGCTACTGGTGATCGAAGGCCCTCCCGGAATTGGCAAGACGTCGCTAATCGCGGAGGCGAAAACCAGGGCGCACGAGGCTAGGGTGCAAGTGCTGAGCGCCCGGGGCTCTGAACTCGAGCGCGCGTTCTCGTACGGCGCCGTCCGCCAACTCTTCGAACCGTTTCTGGCCCGCCTGTCCGGGGAGGAGCGAGCCGGACTGCTCACCGGTGCCGCCGCACTCGCGACGCCCCTCTTCGAGCCTGCCCAGTTGGCGGAAGAATCGGCTGACGACGCGTCACTAGCGACGCTGCACGGCCTCTACTGGCTGACGGCGAATGTCGCCTCCCGCGGTCCGCTACTACTCGCAATCGACGACCTCCACTGCAGCGACGTACCTTCGCTGCGCTGGCTCGCCTACCTGCTGCCGCGTATGGAGGGAATTAGCTTGGTGATTGTCATAGGCCTGCGGCCAGGAGAGCCGGGAGAGGATCCCGGTCTATTAGGGCAGATCATTTCCGACCCGCTCGCTACCGCGTTACGGCCCGCTCCGCTAAGCAACGAAGCGACGACCAGGCTGGTCCGCGCGGCGCTGTCGTTCGAGGCCGACGACGACTTCTGCGCTGCCTCCCACGAAGAGACCGGCGGGAACCCGCAGCTGTTGCGAGAGCTCGTTCGAACAATCGCCGCAGAGGGCGTGGCCCCGACGAAGGCGAACGTCCCTCGACTGCGCGAACTCGAGGCAAGCGCCGGCTCGCGCACGATCGCGGTCCGACTCTCCCGCCTTCCGCTGCAGGCCACAAGGCTTGCACAGGCTGTCGCGATCCTGGGCGATGACGCCGACCCCCGCCATGCCGCAGCGCTGGCCGACCTCGATGCCTCCGCCGTGGCTGAAGCGGCCCGGGCGCTCGCACGGATCGACGTCCTGCGGCCCCAGCCACCGTTCGGGTTTGTCCACCCACTGATCCGCTCGGTTGTCTACGACGCACTCACGATCCCCGAACGAGCGGCCGGGCATGCGCGGGCGTCGCAACTCCTTGAGGCTGCTGGTGCGGAGCCGGAACGGATCGCCGTGCATCTGTTGCTCGCGCCGTCCGCCGCTGATCGGCAGGTCGTAGCCACGCTGCGGGAAGCTGCACGCCGCGCTGGCTCGCGCGGCGCTTCGGAGAGCGCTGTTGCGTACCTTCGCCGTGCACTAGCCGAGCCACCACCCGCCACTGAACGGGCCGAGTTGCTGGTCGAACTCGGCTCCGCCGAGGCGCTGGTAAATGGCGACGCTGCCGTGGAGCATCTCAAGCAGGCGCACGCATTGATCGAGGACCCGATTCGGCGGGCTGAGACGGCGCTCATGCTCGGCCGCCAACTGTTCCTCCTCCTTCGCGGCGAAGAGTCGCATGCCATCTTTGTGCAAGCGCTGCATCAGCTTGCCGGCGCCCACGCCGAGCTTGAGCGCCTGCTTGAGGCGGGACTCCTCACGAATGCGCTCCACGTGCCATCGCTGTACCGGGAGGCTCTCGATCGGCTCGAGCACGTCCGCCGCCAGCCAGCGGAGTCGACAGTCGGCGAGAAGATGCTGCTTTCGCTGCTGGCTTATCACGACGCGCGGGCCGGCGCGCCCGCCGCTGTGGCAGTCCCTCTCGCCCGGCGGTCGCTTGCCGAGGGAACGCTGGTCAGAGCAGAAATCTCGGCCTACCCATTCGTCGTCCCTGCACAGGTGCTGGCCATGGCCGATCTCGATGAAGCCCTGGAGATTTACGACGAGGCACTCGCCGAGGCGCACCGGCGCGGTTCGATATTTGCCGTCACAAAGGCTTTCCGTGCGCAGAGCTTGGTGTGGCGAGGGGACCTCGGCGAGGCGGAAACCGAAGCCCGCGAGGCGTTCGCGGCCTCGGAGGCCTGGGGAACGACTGCTCGCTTCTCGGTACTCCTGGCCGCCTTTCTTGCCAACGCATTGATGGAGCAGGGCAAGTTCGACGACGCATCGGCCGCGCTGGACGGTGCGGGTCTTGGCGTAACCCTCCCCCACCGGGGGCGTCCGCTCCTCTTCCTAGACAGCCGAGCGCGGTTGCGGCTGCTCCGGGGGCACCCGGCCAGCGGGCTCGCAGACATGTTGGATCTGGGTCGCAACCTCGAGGCGGTTGGCGGCAGCAATCCTGCCTTTATCGCCTGGCGCTCGCACGCTGCCCTCGCGCTGCTCCAGCTCGGCAAGCAGGACCAGGCGCAGGCGCTCGCGTCGGAGGAAGTCGAGCTCGCCCGCGTCTGGGGGCGCCCGCGGGCACTCGGCGCAGCCTTGCGCGTAGCTGGCTTGGCGGAGGGTGGTCAGCAAGGGCTCGCCCTCATTGAGGAAGCGGTTGAGGTGCTTGCGAACTCTCCCGCGAAGCTCGAGCACGCGAAGTCCCGAACCGACCTGGGAGCGGCGCTGCGCAGGGCCAATCGTCGCCTGGATGCCCGCGAGCAGCTGCGGCATGCGCTCGAACTGGCAACGGTCTGTGGCGCCGTACCGCTCGTTCGGCGCGCCGAAACCGAGCTTCTGGCAACCGGCGCGCGCCCGCGGCGCATCTCCCTACGCGGCGTCGAGTCACTTACGCCCAGCGAGCGGCGCGTGGCCAAGATGGCGGCTGAAGGGCCAACGAATCGCGAAATCGCCCAAGCGCTTTTCGTCACACCCAAGACGGTGGAAGTTCACCTCTCAAGCGCCTACCGGAAGCTCGGGATCAGCTCCCGCTGGCAGCTTCACGAGGCGCTCGCCGAGCCGGCCCGCAGCTCCTAGCTCACATGGGCCGGGTTAACCCGTGCGGAGTCTGTGACCGCCGAGTGCAGCCAGTCGGGTTAGGCGGGGTGGTCTTCTAGGGAGATCACACCGCAAATTCCGGACGGGTCGCACTCCGCCGGATCCAAGTCCTTGCCGAGTGCGCCGAGTTGAGTGAGGTCACGCTCCAACTGCTGGAGCTCACCGATGAGAGCCGCGACCGCTGCGCGGCGCCGCTCCAGCAGGCTAAGCACATGACGGCAGGGGGCGCTGCCGCTATCGCGGATCTGCAAGATCTCCCGGATGTCGGCCAAGCTAAGCCCGACCGCTTGGGCGGACCGGATGAACTTCAAGCGAGGAAGCACCTCAGCGTCGTAGACCCGGTAGCCGGCGGATGTACGACGGGGGGCGGGCAGCAGCCCGGTCTGCTCGTAGTAGCGCAAGGCGGTGGATGGGACCCCGCTTTGTTCGGTCAGCTCACCAATGCGCATGCCACCAAGATAGCTCTTGACCTTCAAGCCGGGTGGAAGGTTTACGGTGCTGTCGTGTCCGAAGCGCAACCACCTTGGGGGACGACCATGACCGCTAGTTCGGGCGAGCTGAGCGCGGCACAAGACACAGACGGTCACATGAGCTATGACCTAGCGGTGATCGGCTCGGGTGGCGCGGCCTTTTCGGCAGCGATTGCGGCGCGACGCAAGAAAAAGACCGTGGCGATGATCGACCGGCGGATAGTCGGGGGCACCTGCGTGAATACCGGGTGTGTGCCCAGCAAGGCGCTGCTGGCCGCAGCGGAGGCACGATACATCGCCGGGCACCATCTGTTTCCCGGGATCCGCACCGACGCCGGACCGGTAGACTTCCCGGCGTTGATCACCGGCACGCGGGCGCTGGTGGAGCAGATACGCGCCGACAAGTACATCGACTTGGCAGCCCACCACGGCTGGCACATCTGCCGTGGATCGGCGCGATTCGCCGCCGGCCCTCGCCTCGAGGTGTCTCTACCCGGGGGCGGATCGCAACGGATCGAGGCCGAGCACTATGTGATTGCCACCGGCTCGGCGCCCGTCGCCCCCCTAATCCCCGGGCTGGCCGAAGCCGGCTATCTCACTTCGACTTCGGCGATGGAGCTGCACGAGCTGCCTGATTCGCTGATCGTGCTCGGCGGCAGTTATGTGGGGCTGGAGCTGGCCCAGATGTTCGCCCGCCTGGGAACTCAGGTCACGGTCGTGGAGATTTTGGACCGGTTGGCCCCGGCCGAGGAGCCGGAGACCAGCCGCGTGATCCAAGATGTATTCGCCGACGAGGGCATCCACGTTCGCACGCGGGTGACGGTCACCGGTGTGCACCGGGCAGAAGGCACCATGTTTGTCACGTTGCGTCACCCGGACGGCCACCCCGAACAGCTGCGCGGTCAGCATGTGCTGGTCGCTACCGGGCGCAGCCCGGTGACCGACGATCTAAACCTTGCCGCCGTCGGGGTCAAGACTGGTGACCGTGGTGAGCTGCTCGTCGATGCGCAGTTGCGCACCCACCACCCGCGGATCTGGGCGGCCGGCGACGTCACCGGCCACCCCCAGTTCGTCTACGTCGCCGGAGCACACGGCGCACTAATCGCCGACAATGCTTTCGACAATGCCGGTCGGACCGTGGACTACCGGCACCTGCCCCGAGTGACCTTTACCAGCCCGCAAGTAGCCTCAGTCGGGCTCACCGAAGAGCAGGCCACCCAGCGAGATCTGGCCTGCATGTGCCGTGTCCTGCCGCTCGACTACCTGCCCCGCGCCCTGGTCAACCGTGACACCCGCGGCCTGGTCAAGATGGTTGCGGAAGGCGCGACCGACCGCGTTCTCGGTGTAAGCCTGGTCGCGCCCAACGCCGGTGATGCCATCTTGGCCGCTGTGTACGCGGTCAAACACGGCATGACCGTCGACGAGATGGCCGACACCTGGGCCCCCTACCTCACCGTCGGTGAGGGTCTGCGGCTGGCCGCCCAAACCTTCACCCGCGATGTCACGTTGCTTTCCTGCTGCGCCTCCTGAAAGGCAGAAACCCCGATGGATGAAACTCTTCACCGAGCCGTCACCAACTCCGGCATCGTCATTCCGCCCGCGCGCCAGCGAGCCCTGACACCCCCGCTGCGCGACCTGCACCGGCGCATCCTGCGCCACTTTGCCGACCACGCAACCGCCGCCGGGCCCCAGCTGCTCGCCGCCTGGGCGCACGACCTCGACGTCAACCTCGAGACTGCACTTGGTCAACTCGTCGGCGCCGACCTCGTCGAGACCGAACCGAATCGGCGGGAGCGGCTGCTGGGCGCTTACCCGTTCAGCGCCATCGCTCGCGGCCACACCGTGCAGATCGGGGGTGGCCCGACCGTGCAGGCCTATTGCGCCGTCGACGCCCTCGGCATCTCGAGCATGCTGGGCCGCGAAGTGATCGTCACCTCTCGCGACCCGCACACGGGCGAACCTATCCGCGTCGTGGTGACCGAATCTCAGACCATCTGGCAGCCGGACACAACCGTCATGGTCCTCGGCACCAGCAGCAGTTGCGAGCCGTCTGCCCACTGCTGCCGCTGCCCGTACATCAACTTCCACAGCTCGGCGGCGAACGCCCACGCCTACCTGCAGGCCCGCGATCTGACCGGGCCCATCCTCACCCAGACCCAAGCCCTGGACCTGGCTGCCTTTCTGTTCGACGAGCTGCTGCGGCCGGTACCCGAAGACACCGCCGGAGGACGCAACGCCAAGCTCAACCGGTGATCATGGTCGGCTGCTGCAGCGACTACCCGGCGGTGGAGTCAACCCCTAGTGGCGTCGTCGCAAGCGGCGGGTCGACGTTCCAATGAAGGGGGGTGCATGGTGTGCGCTGGCTGGAAGTCCGTCGGCACTCGATGACCAAGAAGGGTATGATTCTGGGCCGCGGTTCGCATCTGACCCAGGAGGGCGTGGCGCTTGCTCGGACGGTGGGCGAGTCTCTGCACCCGTTCGCGTACGTGGTCGCCAGCGCGTCGCAGCGAGCGATCGAGACGGCGGTCGCAATGGGTCTGGCAGTCGACGACACCAACGACCTACCCTCCGGTTACCTGCCAGGAGTGGTTGATCACCATGAACAGTGGCGGTGGCCGACGCCCTACCGCCGCTACGCCTATCTGCTACAGCGGTCAAACGCGCTCGCCGCGGTCGCCGAGGCGCATCGAGTCATCTGGACCCAAATCGTGCAGACTGTTCCCAATCATGGCGCGGCATTGGTCATCGGCCACGGCGGCGGCATCGAACCGGCGCTGGTGGCCTGCCTACCCGACGCTGACCACCAATCCTGGGGTCCGCCGTTCGCCCACTGCGACGGGGCCCGCCTCAGCTTCGACCACGACCAATTCGTCGGCATCCAGTTCCACCGGGTAGATAGGCTGCCTGGTATGCGTTGAGGTCGGCCCGCTAGCCGGGCACCGCCATATCACTCCTTCGTGTCACGGCCTATATGAAACTCACGAGGGAGATTTGCTGATGACTGCGTCGAGCCCCATCGACGTACCCGTCGCGCTGATCGCGTCAGTGCGGAAGCACGGCGGAGCCTCCGGCCGCGCCTGGATCGACACCTTGCCCCGGCTGACCGCGAACATCCTGGATGGCTGGAGTTTACGGCTGGACGGTCTAGCCCGGCACGGCATGACATCGCTGGTGCTGCCAGTGATGTGCGCGGACGGCACCGCCGCCGCGCTCAAGCTCCAGCCGCTCGACGAAGAAAATGCCGGCGAACCAGTCGGTCTGCGGGCCTGGGACGGCGATGGCGCGGTCCGCCTGCTCGATCACGATCCAGCCACCGGCACGATGCTGCTGGAACGGCTGGACGCGACTCGGCCGCTGTCCGCGGTCGCCGAGGGCCCCGCCCTGCAAATCCTCGCCGAGCTGCTCACCCGCTTGGTCGCGGTGCCCGGGCCGAAGGGCCTGCGCTGCCTCGCCGACATCGCCGCGGCCATGCTTGACCAAGTACCCCGCGCCGTGCCCATGCTGCGCGACCCGGCCGAGCAACGGCTGCTGCGGATCTGCGCGTCTGCGGTCACCGAGCTGATCAACGAGCCCGGCGATCGCCTGCTGCACTGGGACTTGCATTACGACAACGTCCTCGCCGGGCAACGCCACCCATGGCTGGCAATCGACCCGAAACCGCTCGCCGGCGACCCCTGTTTTGAGCTGCTGCCTGCGCTTGACAACCGGTGGGATGAGGTGGTGGCCACCGGAAACGTGATCCGTGCCGTGCGCCGCCGCTTCGATTTGCTCACCGAGGTGGTCGGCCTGGATCGGCAACGAGCGACCGGCTGGACGCTCGGCCGCGTGCTGCAGAACGCTTTGTGGGACATCGAGGATGGCCACACCGCGCTCGACCCGACCCAGATCGCCATCGCCGCTGCCCTGATGCGTCGGTGATCTGCTTCTCCGGCTTCGCTACAAGAAAGGAACACATTGACTGGACGAAACCCTGCATCGGGTAGAGAAATCGGCATTACCGACAAGGACGAAATCTCGTTGGAGGACGAACTCGTCATCCCAATCCTCCGCGTTAGTGACGCCGCCGAGGCTGTGGCCTGGTATCGGCGGCTGGGGTTCACCGAAGAGTCCGTGCACCGCTTCGGCCCCGGCATGCCAGCCTTCGTGACCATCGCGCGTCGCCGGATAAGGCTGTTTCTTTCAGAGCATCAGGGCGACGCGCGTCCCGACACGCTCGTCTATCTGCGTGTCCGTGACGTCGAGGCCATCGCCGCTGAATTCGACGTCACCGTCGAACAAGCCCCATGGGCACGAGAAATCGAAATTCAGGACACCGACGGCAATCGGCTGCGGATCGGCACACCAACCGAATAGGCCTCGACGAACTCAATACTTCTGCCCTCCACCACCCCGGTTGGCGACCCGGCCGTTCCCTGTGGAGTGCTGCACAGCCGACAAGCAAACCCGAACTGCTCATCACCGAAGATAAATGGATCACCACCATCCACCAGGATGGAGCGTGCGACGGATTTAACCCTACGACCGGTCGCGGAGAAGGGCGTTACGGATGTCGTCGGGATCGACACCGTTGTTGCGCAACAAGCGGTTGGCAAGGGCATCCTCCACCTCGACGATGCCGCACAACAGACCGGCTGGGTCGATCCGTGGCTGTGCCCGACGCTCCGCCTGGCGGCTGGCGATTTCGAACACCTGCTTAACCCGTGGGGCGAGTGCCAGGTTCTCCGCCAGCAGAGATCTGCAGCGACGCGACGGTTGACGCCACGGCTGCCAGGCCCGATACCTTCTACGCCGCGCAAGCCGGGCGATCGCCTCTTCACCAAAGGTTCGCCGAACGGCGGATCTAACTTCTTCGAGATCGATGCCGACCGTTCGAAGCGCCTCGGCATCGCGCCGAACCGGCTCGCCGAGAACCGAGACCATCGCCGATCGAACAATGTCCGCAGCCGGCAGCATCGACGCCACCCCGGCTGGCAATAGATCTCGATGCTCTGCTAAGCCGAACAGAAGGTGCTCAGTACCCAGGTAATTGTGACCGAGGCCGCGTGCGGAAGCGATCGCCGAGTGAACGACTTCGAGCGCGGCGTCATCACAACGATCAACACCACTAATTCCTTCGACGACCACGGCGCACGTGATGCTTCTTATGCACAGATTGGCGGGTCACCCCGAGGGACGCAGCGATTTGTTGCCACGACCAGCCGAGGGCCCTGGCGTTGTCTACTTGGAGCTCTTCCAGCTCCTCGAGCAAATCCCGCAATGCTGCCACCGCAGCCAGGCCCATAGCGGGATCACGGCTGTCGACGGCGTCGTTGAGGTCATCCAACGCCTGCATAGTGTCAACCTAAGCTGACGGCATGCTCTTGTCAACCAAGGCTGACATTCCGCTTTCGAATCTTCCGATTGAGCCCTTCTTCACGCTTGACCCTCGTCCAGGTCGGGAGCGTCCACCCTGGCCTGCATACCGGGAGGCGAGCAGCGTTAGCCATGGTCACGAGCCGCTGACCATGAGCCAGAATTGTGATTGGCAAGCTCACGGGAAGCCGGTGCCGTGCTCGATCAAAGCGGCTTCGTCTTGGAGGACCACGACTTCCATCCGGACGAGGAGACGGTCCGAGTCTTTCGCACGCCCAATGCGGGCGTGCTACGCCTTGATCATGACATGGCGGTCAGCCACATGATTTACCAGGGAAACGTGGTCCTTCGGCACTATGCCTTCGCTGACCGTTGGTACAAGATCAACGTCACAACCGACACGTCAGGGAATGTCGTCGAGACCGGCGATGAGCAGCAGCGTTTCGCGTTTAACTGCGACATCGCAACCCCAATGGACCGGGACGGAACAAAGCTGTTCGCCGTTGATCTGTTCCTCGACGTACTCGTCGCTGAAGACGCAGCGGCTTATGTGATCGGCGATGAGGATCAGTTTGATGCCTCGGTGGAGCTAGGACTGATCTCCGTGTCGGAGGCCCGAGGAGCGCGCGCGGGCTTGCAGGAGCTTCTAGAAATTGTCGAGCGGCGTCAGCTTCTTTTCTGGCTGGATTCGCTCGTGCCATTCGGCCCATGTGATCCGCCGAAGGCGATCGACATGGCTCGCGAGGAGGTGCCTGCCCGATTGCGGCCACAAATGCGTGCAACGTGGTGATGTCAGTTTGGATTTTGAAACTGTCAAGCAGCTACCAGAACCCGATGGTCAAGCATGAACTGGAACTGCACGTCTCTGGCCTCCGATGTTCGCTGCCAAATTGCTGACGAGATCACCTGAGCAGCCTGGACGAGCGGCAGACGGCGTGGTCCGACGATTACAGACTGGCGGGCGCGCGTATTGGCTTGTCGGATGTTGATTGTGTGAAGCGGTGGAGCGCGCGCCAGATGAACGGCACGCCGACGAGGCTCGGCAGCAGCCAGTAGATCCAGTGGGGTAGGTGGTTCCAGAGGGGGAGGAAGCGGCCGTTGTCGACGTAGAAGCCAGTGAGGAGGGCGATGTAGGAGCCGCCCATGCCGATGCCGTGGTGGCGGGGCCATCCGGGTCGGTGTCCTCGTCGGGCCTGGTAGCCGTAAAGGCCGAGGCCGAAGGCGATAGCGGCGATGGCGAAGAGGTGGGCGGGGTAATCCTTTGGAGCGGATGACGGGAATCGAACCCGCACTGTCAGCTTGGGAAGCTGATGTTCTGCCATTGAACTACATCCGCGTGACAGGCATATCGTGACAACGCATATCCGTGCCCACGCCTGTTGTCGCACCCTCGATGTGCCTCAAACGTGCCTCAAGGCTTAAGAGCGAACGAGACATTAGGCTAGCGCATGTCGGGCACTCCGAGCCGAAGCCGACTGCGTCCTGGCCCGTGCTTCCAAGGAAGATCAGCATGGCACCGCAAACAGGCCCCAAACGGATGAGGAAGCAGCAGGATGCATGCAATCTGTGTGAACTGCTTCGGCGGACCTGAGGTGTTCACACTTACCAAAGTTGACCGTCCAACCCCGACGGCGAGCCAGGTCCTCGTCAAGGTCACTGTCGCAGGCGTCAACTACCTGGACGTGTACCAGCGCTCGGGCGTTGTCGGTCTCTTTCCCGTGGTGCCGCCTTATGTGGCTGGGGTCGAGGGCGTCGGCGTGATCGTGGCGGTCGGCTCGGAGGTCACCGATCTCCGCGAAGGGCAGCGTGTCGGCTGGCTCTCCGGTGGTCAGGGCAGTTTCGCCGACTACGTCGCGGTGGAGGCGGCCAAGGCCGTGCCCATACCCGAGGAGGTCGACGATGAGTCGGCTGCTGCGGTGCTCATGCAGGGCGTTACGGCGCATTACCTGGCGACGGATACCTATCCCATCCGGCCAGGCGACCCGGTCTTAGTCCACGCGGCCGCGGGCGGTGTCGGCCAGCTACTTGTCCAGGTAGCGAAACTGCGTGGCGGCATGGTCATCGGCACCGTCTCCACTGAGGCGAAGGCAGCGGTTGCTCGGACAGCCGGTGCGGACCACGTCATCTCTTACGACAACTTCGCCGCAAAGGTACGTGATCTCACCGGCGGCCATGGCGTGGCCGCCGTCTATGACGGAGTTGGCGCCACCACGTTCGAGGGCAGCCTGGCGGCGCTTCGCACCCGAGGCACTTTGGTGATATATGGGACCGCTAGTGGTCCCACTCCGCCGCTGGAGATCCCTCGGCTCAACTCGGGCGGAGGGCTGTACGTCACCAGACCTTCGGTCGGGCACTACACCGCGACCACCGAAGAGCTCCGCCGCCGCACAAACGACGTCTTCGGCTGGGTGGCCAAGGGGGATCTCACGGTCAACATCGGCGGCCGCTACCCGATCACCGAAGTCAGTGGCGCGTTCGCCGCACTCGAGGCCCGCGGGACGACCGGCAAACTTCTCTTGGTTCCCGCAGGCACGAACCACCCAGGGTGACACCGTGGACCGCGCTGCCGCTCAGGCCTGGCTCGACCGTTACGTGGCTGCCTGGCTGTCCTATGACGCCGACGACATTGCAGGTCTCTTCGCGGAGGACATCGCCTACCGATATCACCCCTATGACGACCCGATCGTCGGCCGGAAGGCGGTTGTCGCGTCTTGGCTGGGCGAGGACGACTCTGACGGCGCCTCGACCCGTGATACGCCCGGCACCTATGCGGCGCAGTACACACCGGTCGCAGTCGACGGCGACATCGTCGTAGCGACAGGCACCTCCAGCTATCGGGAACGACCCGACGGTCCGATCGCTCGCGTCTACCACAACTGCTTTCTGATTCGTTTCGATCCCGAAGGGCAATGCCAGCAGTTCACCGAGTACTACGTCAAGCGTCCCTAACAAGCAGGATTCTCTCCATGACCGACGATGACCTCGCGGCCCATGCGCGGGCCATCATTGACGCGAATCTCTACTTGACTCTCGGCACGATCGACCCGGACGGCCACCCGTGGACATCGCCGGTCTACTTCGCCGCGGCCGGCTATCGCGACTTCTATTGGGTCTCTGCCACTGACGCCCGCCACTCGCGCCACATCGCCGAGCACCCGCAGGTGAGCATGGTTATTTTCGACTCCACCGTCGCGCCGTACCACGGCCGCGCTGTGTATGCGGTCGGGGAGGCAAGGGAGCTGTCGGGCAGCGACCTCGACCGGGCGCTGGGCTCATATCCCCGGCCGGACGGCAGGGGCGCCACGCCGGTGTTACGAGAGGATGTGACGGCGCCGGCTCCGTATCGCCTTTACAGGGCGACCGTCTCGGACATGTGGGTCCTGTGTCCCCGCGAACCAAGGCAGCCGTGTCCGCTTCATGGCATCAAGATGGACCATCGGACCCGCGTAAGGACGGCATAACCTAGGCCATCGAGCCAGCGCGTCAACCAATTCCGCAGCTGCCGCGGGCTTCCAAGGCTCGGGCTACGGCGCGTACCTCGGAGATGAACAGCTCCGGTTGTTCCCATGCGCCGAAGTGGCCGCCGCGCTTGGGCTCGCCCCAATGGATGATCGATGGGAAGTGAGGCTGGGCCCATCGGCGGAAGGGGTGCGGTACCTCCTGTGGGAATACGGTGCATCCGGTAGGAACGGTGACGGGATCGCTACCAGGTTTGGTGAACCAGGTGGTGACTTCCGCAATGCTTTCCCAGTAGAGCCGAGCAGACGAGGCGCCAGTACGGGTCAGCCAATACAGCGTGATGTTGTCCAGCACCTGGTCGGGGCCGAGGACCTCCCATAGATCACCCTCGTGATCGGACCAGGTCCACACCTTCTCCAGGATCCAGGCACAGAGTCCGACCGGTGAGTCGACCAGGGAGTATCCGAGCGTCTGCGGCCTGCTCGCCTGGATCTCGGAGTATGCCGAGCTAGTTCGATTGCGCTCCTCGAAGCGGGTCATCGCCGCCTTCTCAGCCTCAGTTAGGCCCTCCGCATCTGCAGGAGGCGGCACCAGGGCCGGAATCAGGTGCAGGCCGATCAAGCGCTGGTGATGGTTCAGCGCCAGGCTCGTCGAGATGCTCGTGCCCCAATCGCTACCGAGCGCAATGAATCTGGCGTATCCCAGACGACTTATAAGTTCAGCCCAGGCGGCCGCTATCCGGTGAATGTTCCACCCCGGCTCGCTAGGGGCATCGCTAAACCCGTAACCGGGCAGGGAGGGAACAACGACATGGAACGCCGGGCTCGACGGTTCGCCGAATGCGGCTGGATCAGCCAATCGCTCCATGACTTGCTCAAACTCAAAGAACGAGCCGGGCCAGCCGTGCGTCATGATCAGCGGAACGGCATCGGGTTCAGGTGAGCGCACATGTATGAAATGCACCAGGAGTCCATCAATCGCCGTTCGGTAGTGCGGCAGCCGGTTGAGACGCCGCTCGGTGGCCCGCCAGTCGTACGACGTCCGCCAATGCTCACAAAGCTGGTGCAGCACGTCGAGCGGTAATCCCTGCGACCAGTCCGAGACGGTCTCCCGGCTGGGCCACCGGGCTGCTAGGAGTCGTCGGCGTAGATCAACTAGGTCCTCGTCAGGCACGGCAATCTGGAACGGCTCGAGCAGCGTCATTCTAGAACTTCGGTTCGCGCCATGATTCAGTATCGCGGTGGTCCCGCGGATGGGGCAGGCTCAGTGCAGATGGAGGAAAGGGGACAAACGTCATGACAATCGGATTCGGCCAGGTGGTCATCGACTCGCAACGCGCCGATGACATCGCCGCTTTTTGGTCGGCGTTACTGGAGCGGCCGGCGAAGGACGGCGCTAACCAGTTCTTCGCGATGATTCCAGCGTCGGAAGACCGGACGTTCCCCGCGCTGATGTTCCTGGCCGTACCCGAACCACGCCAGGTGAAGAATCGAATGCACCTTGACCTGGTCGCAGCCGACCTTGCAGCCGAAGTTCAGCGTGCGGTCGACTTAGGCGCGACCAAGGTCGCTGAGTTCGACGAATATGGCACCAGATGGGTGACCCTGACCGATCCTGAGGGCAACGTATTCGACATCGGGTTGGCTCACACCGATGAGCCGGCCAGCTAGCTGCCGCACCAGTGGGTCAGGGAATGCCCTGAGGTCACCTGAGCCAGCCCTGGAAGGCTTGTCGAGCTCTCGGACCGGTTGGCGAGCCAGGGCTAGCGTGGAAGCATGAGCCAGCCCCTTCCAGAGCCCACTAATGTCGGCCCCATCGCCGGTGGCAACTTGCGAGCTTCGGACGCAGACCGCGATCAGGTGGCTACCCTGCTGAGCACCGCGTACGCCGAGGGCAGATTGACCCGCGACGAGCACGACGAGCGGGTTGATCAACTGATGAAGGCCAAGACATTCGACGACCTGATCCCGATCACGAGTGATCTTGTTATTGCGGGTGGACGCGCCCCTGTCGCGGCATCTCGGTCGGATAGTCGTTTCACGATCGACACCTCAAGACAGACGCTCGAGCCCGACAAGCTGATCGCAATCTTCGGCGGTGTCAGCCGGAGCGGCAAATGGCGAGTGCGCAAGAATATCCAGGCACTCACCCTTTTCGGTGGAATGGATCTTGATCTTCGCGATGCGATCTTCGAAGCACCGGTGGTGGAAATTTCGGGTTTCTGGTGCTTCGGAGGCCTAGATATCAAGGTGCCGGCAGGCATCGAGGTGCAAGATCAGACCGCGGGAATCTTCGGTGGAACCGAGGTCCGCGACATCGGCGATCCGGCGCCGAACGCACCAACCTTAGTGATCAAGGGAGTAACATTGTTCGGCGGCATCTCGATACATGGTCCCAAGCCGAACAAGAAGTGGATCGGCAAAAAGTCGAATTAAACGGCCGCGCACCTTCCCCGTGCGCGGCCGTAAGCCGTAAACATGGATGCGGCACGTAGCCTGAATCTTGCTATGGAAGAACTGTTTGCGCCGCCGGCGTACGAATGGAAGCGGCTCTCCCCGAAGTACCGCTCGATGCGGATCTTGACGACCCTGATCGTCACACCCGTGCTCTTCACGATTGCAGCCGTGATCGTGGGAGTTACCTCGGGAATGTGGTGGATTTCGGGTCTGATCTGGGTCGCCGCCGTAGTGATCGTATTGATCAGGCTGGGATTCGTTACGCGTAACTGGCGTTCTTGGGGCTACGTGGAACGCGAAGATGATCTCTACATCACCCACGGTTTCATGTTTCGCAGCCTGATAGCGGTGCCATACGGCCGGATGCAGCTGGTCGAGGTCGAGTCCGGGCCATTGGAACGCGCCTTCGGCCTCGCCTCGGTCAGCCTAAAGACAGCCAGCCCGGAGACCGGTGCTCGCATCCCTGGTCTCGCGCCGGAGGAGGCAACGCGACTGCGAGACCGGCTTACCGAACTCGGCGAAGCACACGCATCAGGACTATGAGCGGCACGCAGCCTCAGCGCATGTCATCGGACAGCCCTTCGGCAGGCTCAGACCCGGATGTCACCACTACATCTGACCTGCATGCTCCGGTTGCGGCACCTGCCAAGCCAACCGAGCGGCCGCATCCACTAACGCCGTTTGTGCGTGGCTGGCTGGTGTTTGTCGCGCTCGCGATCGGTTGGGCCCGTGAGTTCGTCACCAGTGCTAGTGAAAATCAGTTCGAGCCTAGCGGCCTGGTGTGGATTCTGCCCATCCTCGGCGTCGTCGTACTACTCGCAGCCATTGCCGGTTTTATCTCCTGGTACTTCACCCGATTCGTGATCGATGACGAGGAACTGCGCATCGAGACCGGTGCCATCTTCAAGAGATCAACCAAGATTCCTTTCGAGCGGCTGCAGGCGGTCGACATTGTCCAGCCACTCGTTGCCCGGATCTTTGGGCTCGCGGAGCTGCGTCTGGACGCCGGGAACAGTACCACCAAGTTGCGCTATCTGACCCGCAGCAAGGCTTCTCGGTTCCGTGACTATTTGCTGGCTCGGGCGCACGGCCATCAAGCCAGCATCCGCGATCTTGATCAACAGGCGGTGGCAAGTGCCTTCACCGATCTCGGAGCGGCCGATCATCCACTGGTGCAGGTCACTCCGCAACGGCTGATCTTAAGCTTTCTGCTGTCAACCGAGTGGCTGATTCCGACAGCAATTTCGATCATCATTCTGGTCGGTACCGTAGCCTTCGGTGTCCTCCCGTTGGCACTAGGCGCCCTGATTCCGTTGCTGATCGGCATGATGTCGCTGATCTGGCGACGGGTGATCGGGATGTTCAACTTCACCTTGGCCGAGTCACCACGAGGGCTTCGGATTACCCGAGGCCTCACTAACTTGACCAGCCAATCGGTTCCGATCAACCGCGTGCAAGGTGTCAAGACCAGCCAGCCGCTGCTGTGGAAACCGCTGGGCTGGTATCGGGTGGACATCGACGTTCTGGGCCATGCCCAAGACGACGGTGATAACAGTGAGGCGACCGCGTCTAGCGTGCTGCTTCCGGTCGCTAGCCGGGATGAGGTGGAGCTCGCTCTAGGGCGTGTGCTGCCAGGTTTCGATCTGGACGGCATCGAACTGCACCCCTCGCCCACACGCGCTCGCTGGCTACGGTGGTTCGATTTCTGGACGCTGCGATACGGCTGGGACGACCGGACCTTGATCACCGAGCGTGGCTGGCTCACTTACGTACGTGACGTAGTGCCGCATGCCAAGACTCAGTCGGTACGCGTCGAACAGGGTCCGCTGCAGCGGCGGCTTCGGCTGGCCGACGTGCATATCCACACGCCGCGAGGACCCGTGAACGCCGTTGCCCACCAGCTTGATGAACAGACGGCGCGCGAACTGGCATTGAGTCAGCTGGATCGGGCTCGTGCCGCCCGCGCGGCGGAGCGCGAGCACCGTCGGGTTGAGTCGGTACGCGGTGATGATCATCAAGGTGAAACCAAGTTGCTGGCGAGCTTTGGTACTGGTCGTGATCAACTGCTTGGCTGGGGCGGTGAGAGTGAAGTATTCGCTCTTGATCATGACCGGGTGCTGCGACTCTACCGAAGCCGGCACGAGGCGCCGCGACGCACAGCCGCTCAGTTGAAAGACCTCTACGGCAGCTGGCGTGCAGTCGATATCGGCATCGAGCTGCCAATGATCATGGAGTTGGGCGAACGCGATGGTCGCTTCTACAGTGTGGACCGTAGGTTCTCCGGTCGAAACTTCTCAAGCTGGCTGCAATACGCCGATATTTCCCAGCGGCGCCCGGCGCTGATCAGCTTCCTCGATGCCACGGAGCGATTGCAGCATCTGCCCAGCCCGGTACCCGGCTTTGCACGATTGATCGGTGATGAGGCTCCGCAACAATTCACGACACTCGGAGAATTGCTCGCCGCCATGCTCAAAAACCCGCTCCGGACCAGCCGCGAGCGGCTGGAACATGATGTTCCCGGCATCAGCGAGGTCTGGGATCGGCTGCACGCTGACATTGCGGAACGCACGGTCACGCCAGCGCTCGTGCATGGTGACGTCTGCCCGCCCAACGCCTACCTCAGCCAAGGTTCAGACGGCCCTGTTGTCACCGGCATTGGGGACTTCAGCCCGCATACGTTGCACGCCGACCCACTGATGGATGTGGTGGGCGCATTGATCTTCCTCGAGCTCGAGCCGTACGCCGACGCCCCGGCGGATGTCGCCTGGTTGGAGTCGGTAGCCGTCGAGCGGTATGGACTCGAGATCATCCGCTGGATCGAGGTTTACCGTCGCTATTACGGCTTCTACTTCTCCAATGCGCACGCCGTCGAGCCCGCTCTCTATGCCTGGTGCCTCCGCCAATTGAGCCGCTGAGGAGAGCGCGAATCAATCCCGGTAGCGTCTCGAGCTTGTCTGCCGATGGCAAGGGGCGGATAGTTGGCGCAGGAAGGCGGTGAACCGGTGGATCTCAAACCCGCTGAGATGCGTACGCTCCAGTTTGGCCCGCTCTGGGTCTTGAGCGCGATCGCCGGCACCTATAACCGATTCAAGAGCTATGAGCTCGCGGCGTTTTGGGACACGGTCGTTGCCGTAGCACTGCGTACGCCGCGACCGGCGCGTGACCTTCTCACCTCAATGGCTGAAGATCGCTCCGCGCTGCTGCTGGACTTCGGGCTCGATGATCGGCCCGTGGTCTCGGGCCTGCGGCAACTGCTGGAGATCCTCAACCGAATGGATACCGAGACATCAAACGACTTTCGGCTGGCGCTACTGCGCATAGGCATTGACGTCGCGCGTAACCGCGGTCCGTACGGACGGACCATCACACCCGAGCATGAGCAGCTCCTACTGCTGCTGGCCGAACTGCTAGAGATCGAATCGGTATCAGATATCGGCGACGTACTTATCCAAATCGGCTCTTGAGTGATACGCCTGGACTTTAGGCCCTCCCCGCAGCGCCCGGATATCGCTAGGCTCCCAGCATGAGCGAAGAACCGGTTAGAAGCGCGCCCGTACTCGGTATCGACATCGGCGGTAGCGGCATCAAGGGAGCGCCCGTCGACCTGGCAACTGGCGAATTCACCCAAAAGCGACTTCGCATTGAGACGCCTCAGAAATCGACACCGAAGAACGTCGCCGAGGTCGTCGCTGAGATCGTGGAGAACTTCTCAGACATCATTGGCGACGGACCGCTGGGCGTCACGATTCCGGCTGTCGTGACCCACGGCAAAACCCGGAGTGCCGCGAATATCGACAAGTCATGGATCGACGCTGAGGCCGAGAAGATCTTCGAGAAGCGCCTGGGCCGCGACATCTTGCTCGTCAACGATGCTGACGCGGCCGGTATCGCCGAGGTGCACTATGGCGCGGCCAAAGGTCATCCCGGTCTCGTGATCATGGTGACGCTCGGCACTGGGATCGGTACCGCGATCGTCTACCGAGGCGTCCTGGTTCCCAACTCCGAGCTGGGTCATATCGAGATCGACGGCCACGACGCCGAGACCCGTGCCGCTGCCAGCGTCAGAGAGAAGCATGGCCTTTCCTTCAGCGAATACATTCCACGCCTGCAGAAGTACCTCTCCCGGCTCGAGGCCTTGTTGTGGCCAGACCTGATTGTGATCGGCGGCGGCATCAGCAAGAACTCCGACAAGTTCATTCCCAAGCTCAAACTCAACGCCGAGGTCGTCCCGGCCAAGTTGTTGAACACCGCCGGCATCGTCGGCGCCGCATGGCTCGCCGCCGACCGCCAGGTCCACCCCGACGAACTCAGGTAGCTCGCTACATACGCTCTAATGGCTCGATCCCGAGCATGGTGAGACCTGAGGCGAGTATCCGTTTCGTGGCGGAGCACAGCGCGAGCCGCGAGTCCCGCACCGCACCGGAGGACTGCAACACCGGACACTGCTCGTAGAAGATCGCCAACGCGCCGGATAGGTCGTAGAGGTAGTTACAGAGGCGGTGCGGCTGAAGCGTGCGTCCGACCTCCTCGACGACGTCGCCGAATCGGGTCAGCAGCAAGGCCAGCGTTTGCTCGGCCGGCTCCTCGAGCACCAGTACCTTTGACTGCTCGCCATATCCACGGGCCGTCGCCTTACGCAGCACCTGAGTTACGCGGGCATGGGCGTACTGCAGATAAGGACCGGTATTTCCGGTGGTCCGCACCATCCGGCCGACATCGAAGACGTAGTCCCTATTCAGCCCATTGGACAAGTCGGCGTACTTGATCGCGGCAAGTGCGACTGGCGGTGCAGCCTGCTCCTCGGCAGCGTCCAGCAGCGTGTTGAGCGTTACAGCGGTGCCATCGCGAGTCTTGAACGGCTTGCCATCCGTACCGAGCACAGTGCCGAACGCGACATGCTCGGTCGTTATGTTCTCGGGCAGAAAGCCGGCCTTACGAGCGACCGCGAAGACCAAGTCGAAATGATCAGACTGCCGTGCGTCCACTACGTAGATGATTCGATCGGCATGCAGATCGCGTACCCGATGCCTGATTGCCGCAAGATCCGTTGCGGAGTAACCGAAACCGCCATCGCTCTTGCGAACGATCATGGGCGCAGCGAAACCGTCGACAAAGACGCACAAAGCTCCATCATCGATAACTGTGATACCGCTGTACTCCAGTTCAGCAACGACGTCTGGAAGATCATCGTTGTACCTCGACTCACCGGCCAGATCATCATCGGTAAGCAGCACACCGAGTCGGGCGTACGCCTCATTGAAGCCGGTGAGCGAGACGTTGATCAATTCGCGCCAAATCTGAAGGGTCTGCTGGTCGCCGGACTGTAGGGCGACGACACGCCGCCGGGCGCGTTCGGCGAAGTCCTCATCGCTGCGGAAATGCGCACTGGCCCGGGCATACAGCGCCTCGGCCTCCGGCAGTGTCAGGGTGGAAACGTCAATCCCTTCGGCCAGGATCTGCTCCACCAGCATCCCGAACTGAGTGCCCCAATCACCAATGTGGTTTTGGGCGATCACCCGATGGCCCAGGCCGGAAAGGACTCGACGCAGACAATCACCGATAACGGTGGAACGCAGATGTCCAACATGCATTTGCTTGGCCACATTGGGAGCCGAGTAGTCGATCACCACAACCTGAGGGTTGGAGGTCGGCGGTACTCCGACAGAGGGATCAGCGATCAGATCGGTGACGGCCTGGGCGAGTACATCGGTACGCAGCCGGAAGTTGATGAAACCAGGTCCAGCTACCTCGGGTGGCTCGCAGAGATCGGCAATGTCAAGCTCGGCGACAATACGTGCGGCAATCTCACGTGGTGGCTTGCCTTCGCTATTGGCCACACGCAGCGCCACGTTCGACTGGTAATGACCGAACTGTGGTCTGGTGGCAGGCCTGAGCTCTGGATCAACTCCGGCGGCGGCTTCGATCCGGGTGCTCAGTAGCGAAGCAAGGGAAGACACAAGCCGAGATTATTTCATCCGCTACGGATGCCTTGTCGCGATCACGGGAGCGGCTGGCAGTGCGGGCACCAGAAGCTGCGTCGTTCCTCGCCGGGTGGTCCGAGCTCATCAGAGCGAATTGGTGTGCCACAGCGACGGCAGGGCTGGCCCGATCGCTGGTAAACGTAGGAGCGCCTTCCGGGTCGAAGATCACCGGTCGTTGATTGCTCAGGCCGCCAACGGTTCGCCTGCAGTAATTGCTGGCCACGCTCGACCATGCGCCGCAAGCCCGGCACGTCGCGGACCGGGGTACGGGGATGCACACCTTGCAGGAACAGCAGCTCCGCACGATAGAAGTTGCCGATTCCGGCCAGGTTCCGCTGATCCAGTAGGGCCTCACCAATCGCGAGCTCAGGATGGTTGGCAAGGCGCCTCACGGCCTCGTCCGGATCCCAGTCGGACCCGAGCAGGTCAGGGCCGAGATGGCCAACAGCGGTGTCCTCGGAGTCTGTCGGAATAAGTTCGATGATCGGGAGCCGGTAGCCGACGACGTCATGATCACTCGTGGCGAGCACGGCACGGATTTGAAAGGCGGGTCCACCACTCCAACGCCTGCCCCGAGCGTAGATCTTCCACACTCCGTCCATCTTGAAGTGGGTGTGCAATGTGAACTCATTGCTAAAGCGGAACAGCTGATGCTTGCCGCGCGGGACTACCTCACGTACCCGAACGCCTCTCAGGTTTGTCGTGGCAAGGACGGGCACCCGGAACTCAGACCTGGTAAGAACGCGGTCCGCAAGCACCTCATTCAGCCGCTGGCATGCCCGCCAGACGGTGTCTCCCTCGGGCACGGCCTCATTGTGCCGGGTCGGCGGGAACCCTCCATCTCTCGGTCAGATCCGGCGCGCGTTATTGAATGCATGGATGTCATTACTAGTGCGAGTATCCGCGCGAGCACTGACAAATTCGCCAGGTGTAATTTTTCCTGGCTTAACGCCCAAGCGTCGGCAACCGAGTGTCCTGACGCATTCGAATCTGCATAGATATGCGCAACCCGCCGGGTCAGGATGGTACCAGAGCCAACGGTTCCTTGATCCTTTTTTGTTGATCTTGCAAGCGTCGCGATGATGACGATCTTGCTGAGCTTTTGATCGTCTCCGATGATCACTTGGCACGCCAGTTTGATGAGCCAGCCCGGCACGCAATTACCTGATAAACGCCGCTTCACCTGCTAACAAGGTCCGCTGGCACTCTGCCTAAAGCTGATCAGTGCTGGCTGCTGTCGATCTTCACACCAATAAAGATTGACTAGCTAAATAACCAGAAAAAGTCGTCCACAAGCCACCCAAGTGCTATCCGACACTTCCTGGTCGATACTCGGCGGAACAAGGCGACGTTTCGCAACAAGTTGCATGCCATGCGCAGCAGTGGAGACACGGGCTGCTTGACGTTTAATGTGCGACCACTATCCACATTTGACCGCCTCACGTGCGCTTATTGGATAGCCACTCGTCAGACAGACGGGCCCATTGGCAACAACAAGTTGCATGCCAAAAACCAGTCGCCTCGATTATCACGGCGCTGGCAGGAATTCGTTAGCAGTATCCAAATCGTAATAAATCCGCTGGGTGCAGATCCACGGAAATATGAAACGCTTATCAGAATCTCAAAATGCTTGGCCAGCCACACGTCGGGGGCCTATGTCGTGCTGCCCAAATTCCCAGATTATGAGGTGAGCAATGGCGCGGTTCCTGGCAGGGGTAATGAAGTTTCGCCTCTTGATCTTGGCGGCCGCCATAGGTGTCCTGGCTGCCGGCATTGTGCAGCTCCGCGGCACCTCCCTTGAGGTGTTACCGGAGTTCAGCCCGCCGTATGCGGAAATACAGACCGAAGCGCTCGGCCTCTCAGCCGAAGAAGTCGAGCAGTTGATCACCGTCCCACTGGAACAGGACCTGCTCAATGGGGTCGAGGACGTGGAGGTGATCAGGTCGGAATCGCTGCCAGGATTGTCTTCAATTGTGATGGTCTTCCAGCCCGGCACCGACATCTACCGGGGCCGTCAACTGATTGGAGAGCGCCTCACGCAGGCTCACGCACTTCCTAATGTGTCGAAGCCTCCGACGCTGCTGCCCCCGCTGTCCTCGGCCAACCGGGTGGTCATGATCGGCATGAACACCACGCAGTTGACTCCGATCGAGCAGTCGGTCATTGCGCGATGGACGGTACGTCCTCGCCTGATGGGAGTGCCGGGCGTTGCCAACGTTTCCATCTGGGGCCTGCGTGATCAACAACTTCAGGTGCAGGTTGATCCAGAGACTCTGCGTGATCGCAACGTGACTTTAAACCAGGTGATCAGCACTGCCGGAAACTCACAAGTCGTCTCACAGCTCAGCTTCCTGGAAGCCTCCACCCCTGGCACCGGCGGATTCATCGAGACGCCGCAGCAGCGCCTTCAAGTAAGGCACTTGTTGGAGAAGCTGACCGATCCGGCCGAGGTTGCCAAGGTGCCGGTGGATGACACCAGCAATCTCACGCTCGGTGACGTCGCACAGGTCAAGGTTGATCACCAGCCGCTTATCGGCGATGCCGTCGTCAATGGTGGACCCGGATTGATCATGGTCGTGGAGAAGTTCCCCGGAGCCAACACCGAGGAGGTCACCAAAGGTGTACAGGATGCTCTCGAGGGCCTTCGCCCCGGGCTCGCTGGGATCACTACTGACACGTCATGGTTCGCACCATCCGACTATGTGGGGGCGGCCGCAAATAATCTAGGCATCACTATTGCGATCAGCGGTGGGCTCCTGCTCCTCACGCTGCTCGCACTGCGCTTCCATTGGCGCGCTGTGATCGTCGCTGTGATCGTGGTGCCGGTGTCGGTGATCAGCGCCGCTTTGGTAATTCACCTTCTCGGTTACGGGCTGAACGCTCTTATTATCGCTGGTCTGGCAGCTGCCGTCGCCATCGTGGTGGACGAGGCGGTTACACCACAAGCTGCGGTGGTGGATCGGCTGCGCGCTCGGAGCGACAGCCCGGATGCTGAGCCGAGATGGGTCGCCATGCAGCAGGCGCTGGCAACGGTGCGCCGGCCATTGATTTATGCCGGCATCATCGCCTTGCTGGCAATTCTGCCAATGGCGGTGCTCGAAGGCCGGCCGGGAGCGTTCTTCAGTCCTATGGTCGTGGCGTACGCCACGGCGGTCGTTGCGGCCTTGATCGTCGGCCTGACGGTGGGTCCGGCATTGAACAGCTTGGTGTTCGCACGCTGGCAACCGAAAGCTGGCTCACCATCCGGGCCTGTGGCGTGGCTCGGGGCACGCTACCGCAGTGGTCTGCAAGGGTTCTCCCGAAGCCTTCGTCCGGCCCTACTGGTTGCCGCCGCGTGCGGCCTCATCGCAGCCGCGATCCTGCCATTCCTCAATACCGCCCTGGCACCCACCTTCCAAGACCGGAACGTGGTGGTCAAGCTGCAGGGCACCGCGGATGTTTCTGCTCCTGCGATGACCCAGCGGGCTACCGAAATTGGCAATGATATCCGGGCCCTGCCGGGGGTCACCGGGGTCGGCGCGACCATCGGCCGGGCGATCACCGGTGATCGACTGGTCAACGTCAACTCCGGCGACATCTGGGTTGCCATTGCCGGCGACGCTGATTACGACGCAACAGTGGCCTCGATTCAGGACACAGTCCGCGACGTGCCAGGTCTCACCGCAGAGGTCGTACCCTTCTCGACTCAAGAAATGCGGGAGGTTGGAAGCCTGCAAACGGGTTCCAATACCGTGACCGACAACGGGCTGGACGTCCTCACCGGCCTGAACACCCCGCTTGCCGTCCGCGTCTACGGCGAGGAGCCTCAGGTCCTTGCTGCGGAAGCCGCCAAGGTGCAGCAGCTCATGACCTCCATCGACGGAGTTGTCAACCCGCGCGTCGAAGCCCCTGCTACCCAGCCAACGATCGAGATCGAGGTCGACCTGGACAAGGCGCAGCAGCTGGGCATTAAGCCTGGGGACGTACGTCGCGCCGAGGCCACATTGCTGCAGGGCATTCAGGTGGGCAGTGTCTTCGAGGATCAAAAGGTCTTCGATGTCATCGTCTTGGGAACGCCCGCCGTGCGAAGCAGCGTGTCCAATGTGCAATCGCTGCTCATCGATCGACCAGGCGGCGGCGGCCATATCCGCCTGGGCGACGTTGCAGATGTAAGGATCGCGCAGACGCCGACAGCCATTGATCGCGAGGCTGTCTCACGGCACCTGGACGTTGTCGCTGATCTTGATGGTCGAAGCGCAGCAGCAGTTGCGGCGAATCTGGAGCAGCAGCTCGGGACAATGAGCTTCCCGCTTCAGTATCACGCCGAGGTGATCACCAACTCCACCGAGCAAGAAATCCAGCTTGAGCGTGCGATCGGCTTCGGCATTGCAGCCATCATTGCGACATTCCTGCTCTTCCAGGCAGCATTCAACAGCTGGCGCTTGGCGTTGGTGGCCACGGCGGCACTGCCGCTGTCGCTGACCGGCGGCCTGATCACCGGCATCATCGGCGGGCGCACGTTCGGCTTGGGGGCGCTACTTGGGATGCTTGCACTTCTCGGCCTAGCAGCTCGCTACATCACAGTGATGCTGACCTCAATCCAGGGACCCGATGGTAGGCGCGGCGAGGATGACGACGCTCAGACCGTGTACGGCCGGGCAGAGGAATCCTTCGGTTCCTTGTTCATCAGCGCCGCTGCGGTGGCAGCAGTCGCGCTGCCGTTCGTAGTGCTCGGTCAGCGGCCTGGATTGGAGATACTGCATCCGCTCGCTCTGGTGCTGCTGGGCGGCTTGGTGAGTTCGCTGGTAGTCGCCTTGCTCTTGCTGCCGTCGGCGTACCTACATATGGTTCCGCAGCAGGCCGACGAAGAGTCGCCACCCCATGAGGAAGAACCCGAGGAAGCAACAGTGGGAGCGGCGGTCTGATGAGCAGCAAGACCACATTCCGGAGAGCGTTCGAAGGCTTTGTGGTCGCCCTCGTGGCCACAGCCTCATTGACCGGCTGTGCAGAGATCGAGGTGCCGCTGGCCGAGCCGTACGAGCCAGCTCACCTGGAGTCGACAGGCCCAGACCAGCCGAAGAAGGTGATCCTCACTGAGGAGGCCCAGCACCGCATCCAGCTTCAAACCACTCTGGTCAAACCCCACGGCGGCGACGTCAGCGTGGACCAGGCCGCCCTCATTTATGACCAGGAAGGCAAGCCCTGGGTCTTCACCGTCATCGGGCCTCTGACCTATGTGCGTGCGGCCGTGAGCATCCAAGAGGTGGACCAGAACAACCTGATGGTCCTGAGCTCTGGCCCTCCGGCAGGCACCGAAGTTGTCACCGTTGGCGCGATCGAGCTCTGGGGCACCGAACTCGAAGTCGCGGGCTCGCACTGAGGAGGCATTGCTGATGCGTACTGTCGTCAAGCTAAGTCTCCGGTTCCGTTGGATCGTGCTCTTCCTCGCTGCGGCCACGCTGGCTCTGGGCTTCGTTCAGATCCCCAATACGAAGGTCGACGTCTTTCCAGAGTTCGCTCCGCCGGAAGTGGAGATTCAAACCATTGCGGTCGGCAACTCCTCCGAAGAGGTCGAGCAGTTGATCACCGTCCCTATCGAGGATCAGCTAGTGGGCATTGAGGGCCTCGCAGAGCTGCGTTCCAAGTCGGTCGCCCAGCTGTCGTCGATACGGTTGATCTTCGAGCGCGGAGCCGACGAGCTGAAATCCCGTCAACTGGTGCAGGAGCGGTTGGCGCAAGTCACCCCAACACTGCCTACCTGGGCGAGTCCCCCATTCATGATGCCGGCACTGTCGGCCACCAGCCGCATCCTCAAAATTGGCGTCACCTCGGATGTGATCAGTCCAACCGATCTGTCAGAGATTGCGTATTGGAAGATCCGGGCGCGTCTGCTTCGGGTGCCCGGGGTGGCCCAAGTCGCTATCTACGGTGAACGTATCCCGCAACGCCACATCCAGCTGGACCCGGAGAAGCTTGCTGAGCACGACGTCAGCCTGCGACAAGTTATGGATGCCGGATCCAACGCTGTCGAAGCTGGCCTCATGCAATACACCGACGGCGCGGTTGTAGGCACCGGCGGCTTCATCGAGGAAAACGGCCAACGGTTCAACATCCGCCACGTGCAACCGATTGTCGAGCCCGAGCAGATCGCCAAGATCCCCGTCGTCGAACGCGGCGGCAAAGTGATCCGAATGGGTGACTTGGGTCAGGTGGTGATCGACCCTGGGCCACTGATCGGCGACGGTGTTGTTGATGACGGGTTTGGGCTGCTGCTCATCGTGCAGAAGTACCGTGGAGCCAACACTGTCGAGGTGACCCGCGGCGTGGAAGAGGCGATGCACCAGATGCAGGCCGGGTTGCCGGGAATCAACGTCGACACAACGATCTTCCGGCCCACTACCTTCATCGAGCAGTCGCTTGACAACCTACGCGTCGCGATGCTGCTGGGCATTGCCTTGGTGGCATTGATCATCATCGCCTTCCTCTTCGAGTGGCGTACCGCATTCATCAGCTTGATCGCGATCCCGCTGTCCTTGGTTGCCGCCGTTTTGATCTTGGATGCCGGCGGGGTCACGATCAACGTCATGGTGCTCGCCGGGTTGGTCGTGGCCATCGGCGTGGTAGTGGATGACGCCATCATCGACGTGGAAAATGTGGTACGACGACTTCGGCAGTCGAGAGCCGACGGCAGTACAGCGTCGACCTTCAGTATTGTGCTGAACGCCTCGGTCGAGGTGCGGTCGGCGATCACCTACGCCACGGTGATCAATGTCATTGCCGTTGTGCCGGTACTGTTCCTGGCAGGACTGTCCGGGTCATTCTTCCGCCCGCTCGTGCTCTCATACGCGCTGGCGGTGCTGGTCTCCATGGCGGTAGCGCTGACCGTGACGCCGGCCTTGTGCCTGCTGCTGCTTTCCCGTGGCAAGTTGGGCAAGGAGTCCCCGCTGATGCGGGTGCTGAAGAAGGCGTACGGCGCAATTCTTGCACCACTGATCCGCAAGCCGCTGCCGGCGATGGCACTCACCCTGGCGTTGCTGGTTGGCGGAGTGCTGGCGGTGCCCACACTAGGCAGCCAGTTGCTTCCCAACTTCAAGGAACGGGACTTCCTGATGCACTGGCTGACCGAGCCCAGCACGTCAGTCACTGAGGAGACGCGGGTTTCGGTCTTGGCCTGCAAAGACCTCAAAGAGATCGAAGGGGTGCGCAACTGCGGCGCCCACATCGGGCAGGCGTATCTGGCTGATGAGATCTACGGCGTGTACTTCGGTGAGAACTGGATCAGTGTCAGCCCGGAGGTCGATTACGACGAAACTCTGGAGAAGGTGCACCGCGTGGTCGAGTCCTATCCCGGGCTCTATCGCGACGTGCAGACTTATCTCCGGGAGCGCATCAAGGAAGTGTTGACCGGTGCTAGCGAATCCATCGTGGTACGCATCTACGGGCCCGACCTTGCGGAGCTGCAGAAGCAGTCCAAGGACATCGAGGGTCGGATCGGCGACATCCCGGGAATCGAGGACGCGCATGCCTCGCTGCAGACCGACCTGCCGCATATCCAGGTTGAAACCGATTTGGCTAAAGCACGAGCAGTAGGACTGACCCCTGGAGACATCCGTCGGCAGACATCGGCCATGATCGCCAGCGAAGAGGTCAGTGACATCTTCGCGCGCGGCCGCGCATACGACGTGCATGTCACGCTGATCCCATCGGCACGCGACAGCGTCACCGACGTGGAAAACATGCAGCTGGATACGCCGTCTGGCCGCAGGGTCATGCTGAAGGACGTGGCCATCGTCAAGATGGGCCCAACACCGAACGCCATTCTGCGCGAAAAGCAGTCGCGCTACATCGATGTCGGTGCCAACGTGTCGGGCCGGCCGTTGAATGAGGTGGTTGACGACGTCGAGCAGCGGATGGAAGGGGTCAGCTTCCCGCTGGGCTACCACGCAGAGGTGATCGGAGAGTCAACTGAGCTCGACGCCGCAGAAGACACGCTGCTGGCCTTCGGCATCGCGGCCGGAGTGGCGACCTTGCTGCTGCTGCATGTCGCATTCGGCAGCTTCCGGCCCGCTCTGCTGACCTTTGTGCTCTTGCCCATGGCGCTCGTGGGCGGTGCGATCGCTGTCTGGATGAGCGGGCGGGTGCTCTCCCTTGGATCTCTGGTCGGCTTCCTCGCCGTCTTCGGTATCGCTGCCCGAAATGGGATCTTAATGATCAGTCACTTCGAGCGACTGGAGCGTGAGGAGGGCGTGAAGTTCGGTCCAGGGCTGGTGCTTCAGGGCGCCAAAGAACGTCTGGCGCCGATCATGATGACCGCACTGGCGACCGGACTCGCGATCGTTCCGCTGGTGGCTGCCGGCAGCATTCCGGGGCATGAGATTGAACACCCCATGGCCATCGTGATCCTCGGCGGCTTGGTGACTGCAACCTTGGTCAACTTGTTAGTGCTGCCATCGCTCTATCTAGCCTTCGGCAAGAGTCGGCGCGAGAAAGCGGAGCTTAAGGCTGCCGAAGCCGAGGCTCCAGCCACTGCGAGCTGAGCTGAGGCATGCGGGCTGAGCTTGTCGAAGCCCTTCACCTCGTCGTGGAGAGGTGCTCGGGCAGGCTAGGCAAAACCTGCAGTTAGTTGAGCGCGTCGAGTGCGGTTAGCAGATGGTGCCGATTCAAGCATCTTAGGTTTGCTACGCCCGTCCGAGCACCTCCCCACGACTCTTACGACGGTGTTCAGCCGCCACCCGTTTGCTACGCCCGCCCGAGCACCTCTCCACTCCTCCGCCTGAGCAGCGCAGCAGTCCGCACCGTGCGCTCGCCGAGCAATATGCGCTGGCCCACCGGAAAGTGGTCGCGAACGACCGGGATCCGGGGCCGGACTGTCACCGCTTGTGACCACTTTCCGGTTGGGAGCTCAGCCGTCGAGGAACGCGGCGGTTCCGTCTTCGCGAAAGTGGTCAGCAACGGCATTGATCTTGGCCAATTCCATGTTGTCTCTGACCACTCTCGGTTATGACCTCAGCCGTCGAGGAAGGGCGGGTTCCTTCGCCGCCGTCCCGCTCAGCGTGGTGGTGGCCGCTACTTGCGCTGGGCGCGGTAGTAGTTGATCAAGGACTGCGTGGAGGAATCTTGTTTGCCTAGAGCCTCGTCATCGCCGGCCACGGCCGGGTGGATCTGCAGTGCAAGCTGCTTGCCCAGCTCGACACCCCACTGATCAAAGCTGTCGATGCCCCACACCACGCCTTCGGTAAAAGTGATGTGCTCATACAGTGCGATCAGCTGGCCGACGACCGATGGGGTCAGCGCAGGGGCCATGATCGAGGTAGTGGGGCGGTTGCCGGGGAAGACCCGTGCCGGCACGATTGCGTCCGGTGTTCCCTCGGCTCGCACCTCATCGGCGGTCTTCCCGAACGCCAGTGCCGCGGTCTGAGCGAAGAAGTTGGCCAGGAACAGCTCGTGTACGTCGTTGTCGCCATCGACCAGCGGGTGCGCAGGGTTGGCCACCGCGATGAAGTCTGCCGGGATCTTCTGGGTGCCCTGGTGGATCAGCTGGTAGAAGGCGTGCTGGCCGTTAGTGCCGGGTTCGCCCCAGAACACCTCGCCGGTCTCGGTCGTTACCGGCGAGCCGTCGTAACGCACACGTTTGCCGTTGGACTCCATGGTGAGCTGCTGCAGATAAGCCGGGAACCGGTGCAAGTACTGCGCGTACGGCAACACTGCATGGGTTGCGGCCTTGAAGAAGTTGGCGTACCACACGTTCAGCAGGCCCATCAGCGCGGGCACATTGCTGGAAAACTCGGTCTCGGCGAAGTGCCGGTCAATGGCATGAAAGCCGGCAAGGAAGTCGGCGAAGTTCTCGGGCCCAATGGTGACCGCCACCGAGGTGCCGATCGCCGAGTCCACCGAGTATCGGCCGCCAACCCAGTCCCAGAAACCAAAGGCGTTGTCCGGATCGATACCGAACTCAGCCACCTTGTCGAGCGCCGTCGAAACCGCGACGAAGTGCTTGGCCACGGCAGCTTTGGCCGCCTCATCACCCTCCTCAATGGCACCCGCGCCACGCAATCGATCAAGGAGCCAGGTGCGAGCCAGCCGTGCGTTGGTCAGAGTCTCCAGCGTGGTGAAGGTCTTGGAGGCAACGATGAACAGCGTGGTTTCGGGATCAAGATCTTTAGTCTTTTCGGCTACGTCGGTCGGGTCGATGTTGGATATGAACCGCGCCTTCAGACCAGGTTTCACGTACGGCTGCAGTGCCTCGTAAACCATCACCGGACCAAGATCAGATCCCCCGATTCCGATGTTCACCACAGTTGCAATGGGTTTGCCGGTGACGCCGACCCATTCACCGCTGCGCACCTTGTTGGCGAAGGCATACACCTTGTCGAGCACGCTGTGCACCTCAGGGATCACATCGACGCCATCGACGACCAAGCTTGACCTCTGTGGCGACCGCAGCGCTGTGTGCAGCACCGCGCGGTCCTCGGTAACGTTGATATGTTCGCCGGCAAGCATCGCATCTCGGCGATCCGCCAAACCCACCTGATCAGCAAGGTCAACCAGCGCACTCAAGATGTCGGAGTTGATCAGGTTCTTGGAGAGATCGACATACAGATCACCAGCCTGAAAGGTGAGGGACTTTGCCCGCGATTGATCCCCGGCGAACCAGCCGCGCAGATCCGGCTGCAAGGACTCGTACAACGCAGTGAGCCTCGTCCAGGCCGGAGTCGTCGTCGGATCTACAGGCTCGGTCATCTTCCTTCCCCCTCCATCGTTCGGCTGGTACCACGTCACACTACTGAGCCCTTCGGTAGCGTGCCAGCCATGGATGCCCGGCTGGCCAGGTCACGAGCAGAACAGGACCGTCCGTATCCGCCGAGTGAGTCGGAGTCCCGGACTGACCTAGAGCGGATCCGCTTTGCGAGCGCGTTCTCACGGTTGGCTGATGTTACGCAGGTGGTCACGTCGATTGCGACCAGCGGTGTAGTGCACAACAGGTTGACCCACACGATCAAGGTCGCGGCGGTCGCCCGGGCGATCGCAGTACAGTTGCTCCGTACTCAAGATCATGACCTGCTTCGTGATCTTGGTGGTCTCGATCATGTGGTCGTGCAAGCAGCGGCGCACGCCCATGATCTTGGCCACCCTCCGTTCGGCCACCTGGGCGAGCGGGTGCTTGATCGTTTGGCCCGGGACCGATTCGGCCTGGCCGACGGGTTCGAGGGAAATGCCCAGAGCTTCCGGGTGGTTACCGAATTGGAGGTGCTGGGTCCACGCGACGAGGGGCTCAACCTTACAGCGGCGACTCGCGCTGCGGTGCTCAAGTATCCGTGGGCGTGCTTCCACTATCCCGATCCACATCCCACTGACTGGCCCATCCCGCCGCGCGGTGCCGGTCACTCGCGCGGGAAGGGAGCAGCTAAGTTCTCGGCCTACATCATTGACCTGCCGCAGATGCTGGACGCGCTCAGCGCCTTTCCAGACCTTCCGCCGGGCAGGCAAACCCTTGAGTGCTCGGTAATGGATCTGGCCGATGACATCGCGTACTCACTGCATGACCTGGAGGACTTTCATCGCTCTGGCGTACTGCAGTTTTCACCCGTCTCTGGTGAATTTCGATCATGGGAGAACGGGCGAGCCGAATTTGCTGATCTGAACGACGACAATCTCACCCAAGCGCGACGACGCCCCGGAGCCGGCCTCGAACGGTTGCGGCGACGACTACAGAGCCGGGACGGCTGGATCTTCGACGAAGAGACCTTTGCGACAGCTGTCCGCACCGTCGGGGAGGAGTTCGTCGACGGCGTGCTGGCTACACCCTTCGACGGCTCGATGGCTGCCGATCGTGCGATCTCAGCATTCACCTCGCGCTGGATCGAACACTTGATCAGTTCGGTACGTCTCAACCTCCATCCCGCGGTTCGATCAGGCTATGTCGCCATGGATCCGCAGGCCTGGCATGAGGTTTCGGTTCTGAAGTTCGTCAACCAGTACTTCATCTTGGAGCGGCCAGATCTCGCCATGTTCCAGCGTGGCCAGGAGCAGACCGTGGAGCACCTGGTGCTGGCCTTCGACGATTGGCTCTCCGATCGAATCGATGCGAGCCGGGCGCCGCGACGGCTGCTGGATCTAGTGAATGCGGCAACCTACGGGTACACCAGGGTCGCCAAAGAGCATCCAGAGTGGCTCAGCGGGGACGTCTCGGACGCCGAGCTGGCGCGGATGGGCCGGGGTCGCGGGATCATCGACTTTGTCAGTGGGCTCACCGACGCTCAGACCATCGCGTTTGCTGCACGTCTCAGCGGAGCGACCGGGACGTTGTGGAGCAGCAGTCTGTGACCAAGCCGCTGGTGGAGGCATCTGCGGTATCGCATCTCAACGGACGCCACCCCACAAGCATTGCCGCACCTGACTTCCAGCATCGGCAATGCTTGTGGGGTGGATCTGATAGCGGAGGTCTGGCGGCGGGCGGTTGCTGTTCAGGCACCGCCCGCCCCAGTCATTGTCGCCGTCACTGCCACCATTGCCGCAGCCCTGGTGCTGCCGAGGGCAGTCTGGCCATACACCCGCATACTGGTCACCATCACTCATGAGGGTGCCCATGGTGTTGCGGCATTTCTCACCGGCCGTCGTCTCCAGGGCATTCGGCTCCACTCGGACACATCTGGGCTGACGGTTTCCAGTGGACGGCCCGCCGGGCCGGGCATGGTGATCATGCTCCTGGCTGGCTACCTCGGTCCTGCGCTGGTCGGCTTAGGTGCCGTTGGTCTGTTGATTGCCGGCCACAGCCTCGGCTTGCTGTGGTTCTTTGTGATCTTGCTCGCGCTGCTGTTGCTGCAGATCCGGAACAGCTACGGATTCGTGGTGGTTGTCGGTTGCGCGCTGGTTTTGATCTTGGTGAGCTGGTATCTGCCGGCGTCGGTGCAGTCCGGACTGGCGTACGTGCTGACCTGGACCCTGCTGCTCGCCGCGCCAAAGCCGGTTCTGGAACTGATGAGGCAGCGCCGGCACCACCGCACGCCGCACTCTGACGCGGATCAACTTGCGCGGCTGACTCGGGTACCGGCCAGTCTCTGGACAAGTGGATTCCTGATTGTTAACTGTGCCGGGCTCCTGCTCGGGGCGGTGCTCCTGGTACCGGCCCTCGCCGAGCTGGGTCAGAGCGTCGCTGGGCAGCTGGCCGCTGCATGACCATTGCCAGACATCACAAGGGCCCTCATCCGGGATTGGATAAGGGCCCTTTGTCGTCGTTTCTTAGAAGACGATGCCACTACGCTGAGCAACCAGAATCAGTTCGTCGCGCATAGCCGGGGTGGAGGCGTTTGCGATCGCGCGATTCAACTCCCGGCGCGTGCGATTGATCTCACGGTGGCGGCGGATACGGCGTAACATCGCGACCATCCTTTCGATCATTTGCTTCTCCGATTTGAAGATCACTTGTGTAACGGCTGCTGGGCATGAAATATTCCGGTTGAGTCTCGTGGAGCGGCGCCCGGACGGGCTATGCAAACCCGCGCTTGCTGAGCCGTTTGGGCGCGGTTCATTAGTGGTGCAGTTTCAAGCATCTTAAGTTTGCTACGCCCGCCCGGGCGCCGCTCCACGAGACTGGTTGACAGGCCGTGGGGCACCGCAACCGGTCGAATAGGCGCTTGTCACGCCTCTGGTTGGCCTAGGCCGCTTGGCCGTACCGGCGGTCGCTCAAGATCAGGCCGGCGCGCTCTAACTCGGCCTCGACGCGGATCCGTTCGATGTCACGCTCGAAACCGATTGACTCGCCGTCCAGCTCGTGTTCGATCTCGAGCATCTCGCAGACTTGCCTCAAAAGTTTGTCGTAGGCGAGACGGTTGCCCATCTGGTGGGCAGCAGAGCGATGAGCATCAGAACCGAGAAGCACTCGCAGCCGCCTGAGATCCGCGGCCAGTTGCTCGATTGGGACACCCTGCTGACGACGCAGCTCGCGTACGGCCTGCCTATGCGCTGCCGCCGCGCTGCGCCGTTCCCGCCACCGTCGCAGTGAACCGTCCCACCTTCCAACCAGCAGGTCGTAGAAGACCACAGACAGAATCGGAACGAGCACCATGATGGCGACGGCAATACCACCAAGTACCACCTGGTACAAGTCCACCGCCATGAAATAACACTAAGTCGGCCCCGTTGGCTTCACAAGCCGCGGCGCATAGCGTGAAACAGCCGTAACTTATGGCGCCGGAAACCGCCCTGCGATGGCTGGCATCCGGGGCCAGCGGCCACTCACGAAGTGCTCCCACGCCGCCCTGGAGCTGGCTTTCCTTCGAGCTAGGCGGTACCGCTATTGCCGTAGACCGAGACGTGTACGTGATCCATGTGGTTGGCGGTCGGCGAGCCGCGGTCTGACATACCACGCCAGCCTTCGGAACTCCGCTGCACCGTCCAGATCTTCTGCTGATAGATGATCTCCATGACCCCCAGGCGCTTGGCATTGGCTCGCAGCCAGTTCGCGGCGTCCCAACCGACTGTGGAGTTGGAGATCATGCAATCGAGAGCACGACCTGATCCGTGGAAACCGCTCGAGGACCGGCGGCCGAGGAAGCTCGTGAACTGCGGGTAGCGATGACACAGCGCGCGATGGACACGGATTGCGTCGGGTGTCAGCCCGGACTCCACCGAGGATCCTGACGGGCAGGGGGCGCTCGATATGCCGCCGCCGCCGCCACTGCTGGACTGGTTCGAAGTCGGCTTATTGTCGGAGAGGTACTGATTCTTAACCCAGCGCCCCTTGCCGCCGTAGGAGATGTACCGGAATCCGTCGGTAACGGTTCGGGTGACCGACAGCTTGGTTCCGGCATCAACAACCGCCACTACGGAGGAGTCCTCTGTTGGCTCTGTCCGAACATTCAAATCGGTGGTGGCGTACTTGCTATCGATCACCTTGGGCTTCGGGCTGATCGGCGAGATCGTTTCCGAGGCTGTGATCTTGGGCTTTCGCGCGGTCTTCGCTGCCGGCCGGGTGCGGTATCGGCTGAGTTCCTGACTTCGTGACGTCCGCTCGAACGGAGTCGGCTCCACCGATGCCGTTGAGGCGGGAGCAGGATATGCGACCTGTGGGGCATCGCCAGGCATGACAGCGCCGGCAACACCTACACCTAAGGCTGTAATGACAACGGTTGGAACCGCGATTCGTCCGGCGCGGACCGCAAGCGACGGCCGCATCGCCCTTCTTGGGCGCGGTTTAGACACGTGGTCTGCCTCCCCCGAGATAATGAGACCAAAGCGTTATCTTCCGCAGGAGTCTAAACAGTTCCCTAACGATTCCCCAACCCCTACCTGGAGTTTGGACATAGAAATATTTCTTTCGGGAGCCGGATTTGAAATCGTTCCGTTACGGGCCGCCTCCGCTGTCACTTCTCGTCGGTCTCCCCCGTCCTTTTAGATGACGGCCAATGTGAGCATGTGAGGATGTGACCGATGCCTGAGGATGAGTGGCTGGGGGACCGATTCGAGGAGCACCGCACGCACCTCCGGGCTGTCGCCTACCGGATGCTCGGCTCGGCCACAGACGCCGAGGATGCGGTTCAGGAGGCCTGGATTCGACTAAGCCGGTCTGACAGCAGAGCTGTCGAGAATCTCGGAGGTTGGCTCACCACGGTCGTGGCCAGGATCGCACTCGACATGCTGCGTTCGCGTACGTCGCGGCGTGAGGACCCGGTGAGTGAAGTGCCCGCGGCAACGGATGCCAACGGACCCTCTGGCACTCAGCCGGAGGAGGCGATCATGATCGCCGAGTCGCTTGGTCCGGCCATGCTGGTTGTTCTTGAAACTCTGTCTCCTGCGGAGCGAATTGCCTTTGTGTTGCATGACATGTTCGCCGTGCCGTTCGATGAAATTGCGCCGATCATTGATCGTTCACCCGCAGCCACGCGGCAATTGGCCAGTCGGGCGCGGCACCGGGTGCAAGGTGCCGATCCTGCCGGGGCAGTTGATCACCGTAGGACGCGTCGCACGGTTGAAGCATTCCTTGCTGCCTCACGCAGCGGTGAGTTTGGGGCGCTGCTGCAGTTGCTCAATCCGGATGTGGTGCTGACTGCGGATGTCGGCGCCGTGGGGTTGGGCGCCTCGCAACTGGTGCGGGGATCACAAGCGGTTGCTGAGACATTCGCTGGGCGAGCTCGTGCCGCGCAGCTCGCCTTGATCAACGGGCAGCCAGGGCTGGTCTGGGCGTCGGGTGGTAAGGCCCGGGTGGTGTTTGGCTTCACCATTGCTGAGGACAAGATCACTGCCATCCAGATGCTCGCTGACCCCACAACCGTTGATGAGCTCGACCTTGTCCTACTGGCTAGGACTCCCAACGCCGCCCGATAGGGCTTTCCATGATCACGCGAGGGGCCCGCGGGCTGCGTTTGTAGTCGGACACGAAGGGGCTATCGCCGATCCAGAATCGCCACGCACGATCGGCCTCGACGGACACTCCGACGCGCGGCCCGACCATGATCATTTCCGGCATCTCGGCTGGGCCCTGAAGCTGCACCGGTCCGTCGCCGAGCAGGTCGCAGCCTTTGTACTGCGGATGCAGGCCTAGTGCTTGGGTGAGCCGACCGGGGCCACGGGCAAGATCACGATCACTAGCTCGGCCACGTCGCGATCTTGCCACCTCAACGCCTTCGATCACCTCGCCAGCCCGCATTAAAACTCCACTGCCAACTCCCTCCGGTCCGCAGCTGATGTTGCCAGCCCAATGCATGCCATAGGTGAAGTACAGATACAGGTGACCCGGTGGGCCAAACATCACAGCGTTGCGCGCGGTCCGGCCACGATAGGCATGGGATGCGGGATCGGTGGCACCGTCGTATGCCTCGAGTTCGGTAAGTCGGACCGTCACTGACCCATGGCGTATCACTGCGCCAAGCAGGCCCGGCGCCACTTCATCGACCGGGCTGCACAGGTCGGGAATCACCGGAGCACCTCCACCGTGCCGGCCGTGCCATTCACCCGCACCAGATCGCCGGTCTTCAGTCGCATGGTGGCGTTGCCACAACCTACAACTGCGGGAATTCCGAGCTCACGCGCCACAATCGCGGCGTGAGACAGCGGCGCGCCGACATCGGTAATGACGGCGGCGGCCCGTGGGAACAGCGGTGTCCAACCAACGTTGGTGACGGTGGTGACAAGCACCTCACCCGGCCGCAGCGCAGCGCCATCAGCCGGGTCAATGAGCACCCGTACCGGCGCCTCGACAACCCCAGCGGAGCCGGGAAAACCGCGCACTGAAATGTCTGCCTGCGTCACGCTGCCCTCGATGAACAGATCAGACCGCCGGTTCGGATCAGCTGCCCATATGTAAGGGTTGAAGGTTCCCCGAATCAGCACCGGGTACGGCGGAAGAACCGAGTAGGACAGGTACGCCGTGCGGCGTTGCTTGATCAATCTGGCGCTGATGCTTTCCCCCCGTAGCACGCGAACAATCTCCGCCTTGTCGAGGAAAAAGATGTCCTCACCGAGTCCAGTGAGCTCCCCGGCCCGCAAGGCGTAGGCGCGTAAAACCCAGAAGTATCTGATCACCTCTGATCGAGCTCGCTCCCGGTCCCGGGAGATCCTGGCCCAGACTCGCAACTGGTGATGCAAGATGCGGGCGTGCACCGGGTGACGCTGCTCAAGCTCGGCCCAGGCTTCCTTGCGCCTTTCTTCCTGGACACGCAGCAAGTCGCGATAGCTTGTCGCCGACGCGGACCGCTCGGCCAGCTGTCTGTCAATCCAACCCGGATCCTCGCCGGGCCGCGGCAGCGAGATCTCGAATTCGTGTGGGCCCCGGTGGCCGTACCGCCGATTGAAGGTGTCGCGATCGATCTGGCTGGCGGCAACTTGTTCCAGGCCGTCGAGAAGTCCGAGGCTCGCTAGCTGACCGGCCTGCCCACCCAGCCCAGCGGTCAGCGCGTTCGCTGCGGCGTCGCCGACCAGGTTCTGCAGCCGCTTCCGCGTAGTGATGAAAGAGGCACCACTGGATCGAGTTGCCGCTGACAGCATCCAGCTCACCCGATGAAACTCTGGACTGAGTACGTCAATCCAAAGATCAGCAAGTTTGGTCGGCGTGGCGATCAGTGCAATCTCGGCCCGTCGGTGATCACAAAGTGCCGGATGCGCAGCAAGATAGGCGTCCAGCAGTTTTACGTCGCGGCGGGCCTCTCGCAGTACATGCAGAGCCATCGGCATTACGGCGCGGATGACGTCTATCCTGCGGGCCTTCACCGGTGGTATCTCAAGATCATCGGGCAGCTTCCCAAATACCTCCTCACTCAAATAGCGATAGCTGCGCTCGCCCACCCCGACCGCAGCCGACAGCGTCATCATCACGCTCACATTGAGATAGATCCTGCCGCCGATCCGGCCGTAGCCGACGTACGGCGGGATGGAGGCAGTCGCCATCGCATCGGTCAAGAACACCTGCACCATGGACCAAGTCGCCGGTGTCATGACATCAGGAATCGCCTCACCGACATTGGTATTGCTCCACAAGAAATCGCCGGACCGGCTGTCATTCCACGGATCCGGATGGATCGCGGTAGTGATTGGCCTGGCCTGCAGGATGAAGATCTGATCACCTCTACGGCACCACTCAATGTCCATCGGGTCCTTGAAGAGGTCTTCAACCATGATCGCCAGATCGGCCAATCGGCGGGCTTGTGGCTCGGTGATGGCAGGCGCAGCTTGCAGCTCTGCTGGCACCGGCAATGCAACTGATCCGGCACCGCTCACTGCAGTCATGATCGTTTTGGTATTGATTGCGGTACGCACGATTCGGCCGGAGCCGCGCTCGATGCTGATGGTGTCGGCGGTTACCTGACCCCCAACGACCGCTTCGCCGAGACCCCATGCGGCATTGATCTCGATCAGGGTGTCATCCCCGGTCACCGGATCCGCGGTAAACACAATGCCAGAGGCATCAGCGTCGATCAGCTCCTGTACCACGACTGCAAGGCTGACCTTGTCTGCCGGAATACCGTGTCGGGCTCGATAGGTAATAGCGCGCGCAGTCCACAGTGACGCCCAACAGCTTCGTACCGCCAGCAAAAGTTGATCATCACCGGAGACATCCAGAAACGTCTCTTGCTGTCCCGCAAACGAGGCCTCCGGCAGATCCTCGGCCGTCGCAGAGGACCGCACTGCGACAGCCGGCGAGCCCAGCTGGTGGTACGCCTGCACTACCTCAGCCGCGATGCCTGGCGGGATCTCATGGTTTGTGAATAGAGCCTCGATAGCCGTCGCGGCGTGGGTCGTTGCCTCGGCCCCAGACCCGTCGAGTACAGACTCCTCGAGCGCAGACTCACTGATAGTGGCAAGCCGCGCGGTAATGGCGCCCTCGAGATCATGTTGCGCAACGAAGTCGCGGTACGCGGCCGTGGTGATGTGAAATCCTCCTGGCACCGGCAGACCGGCCGCGGCCAGCCTCGCAAGAGACTGGCCCTTCCCGCCAAGTTCGGAAAGGCCCAGACCCTCGTCGCCAAGATCTCGAACGTAGCTAGCAGTCATTAGGTATTTGGCCGGGTTTATTAGGCCGAGCCGACGCTGACCCACTCTCCGCTCGCCGCTGAGCGCAGCATCGCATCGCAGATCTCGGCGGCTCTAGCCCCGTCGGCGAAGGTCGGCAGTCCTTCGGGGACCTGGCCGTTACCGGCATGGGCATCCACCGCGGCATAGGAGTCCCCGACGTAATTCTCGAAGCACTGGGCGTAGCCCTGGGCATGGCCAGCAGGCAGCGTGGACAACCGACGTTGCTCCGCCGAACCTTGGGTTGGGTCGCGGACCAGCAGTTGGGCGCCGGCCTCGGTGCCGATCCACAGTTGCTCGGCCTGTTCTTGATCAAAGACTGCGCTCTGATGCATACCGTCGACCTCTATCCAGAGGCGGTTCTTGCGGCCGGCACTGAGTTGGCTGATCACCGCCGAGCCCGCAGTATCACTCGCGGTACGGAACAAGATCAACGCCGAGTCCTCGGTCTGCACATCTACCAGCGGAGCATCGCTCTCGACTGCGCTGAATGTGGCAGCGCTGGCGGCGGGACGTTGCTTGATGGTGATCGATGTGGTGGCAACCAGACGGGTGATCCGCTCGCCAGTCACCCATTCCAGAAGATCGCACCAATGGGAGCCGATATCGCCAAAGGCCCGCGACGGCCCGCCGGCCTTGGGATCGACCCGCCAGCTGGTGGCCTTGGGGTTGAGCAGCCAATCCTGCAGATAGCTGCCATGCATGAGGTTGATCGCGCCGAATTCCTCAGCCTTTACCCTGGCACGCATTTCGCGTGCCATCGGGTGAAACCGGTACGCGAACGGCATGGTGTTCACCACACCCGTTTCTTCGGCGACCTGAGCGGCATGCCGAGCGTCCTCCAGGCTGACCCCGAGCGGCTTCTCGCACAGCACATGCTTGCCGGCCTTCATCAGGGTCACCGCGTAGGGCACATGGGAGGCATTGGGCGTGCAGATGTGCACAACGTCGGCCTTGCTCTCGGCGACCTCCTCAATGCTTCCGTAGGCCTGTTCGACTCCCCATGCCTCAGCGACCTCCCGGGAGCGCTGAGGGCTGGAAGCCATCACCCCCAGGACCCGCGCCCCGGCAAGTACTGCGGCTCGCCGATGGACCTCTCCGATCATTCCCGCACCGAGAATCGCGACTCGTTTCGTTGTGTCAGCCATGCCGGAAAGATTAGTTCTGCCCGCTCCAGTGGTCCCGGTCAGCAGGCAAAATGGCGGTGTGGGCGGAGCTCGGATCTTGGTCGTAGAGGACAGTGACGCCATCCGGCTGCCGGTGGATACGGCTCTGTCAGCGCAGGGTTTCCAGGTCGCCTCGGTCACCGACGGCAGTGATCTTGAAAGCTTGTTGCCGTCGTTTGCGCCCGATCTGGTGATCTTGGACATTATGCTGCCGGGCCGGGACGGGTTCGCGCTACTGCAAGTAATACGGCGTACCAGCACCGCAGCAGTACTGATGCTGACTGCCCGCGACGCTCTCGCCGACCGCGTGCAGGGACTGACCGGCGGCGCCGACGACTATATGATCAAGCCTTTCGCGATGGCTGAGCTGGTGGCCCGGATTCATGCAGTGCTTAGGCGCACCCGGCCAGGCGGCAGCTCGATTTCCGTTGCTGATCTGGTGATCAACGACGACGCCACGCTGGTGCGTCGGGGTGAGGACTCGATGGATCTGACCGAAACCGAACGGCGGCTGCTTGGCTACCTCGCGGCCCATCGGGACCGGGTAGTGAGCAAGACCCAAATCTTGACGGCAGTCTGGGGCTACGACGGCTTCGACGAGAACGTGGTCGAGGTGCACATTTCTTCGCTGCGTCGCAAGCTCGAGGCGGGTGGGCGGTCGCGATTGGTGCACACGGTACGAGGTCGGGGCTATCTGCTCGGAACGACGGCGTGATCGAACCGGGCCCGGTCGAGGCGACAAGGATGCACCGGCTCAATACCGTCTCGCTGAGGCTTCGCGTCATTGCTGCAGTGATGGCTGTCCTAGCGGTGATCTTGATTCTGCTCAGCATTGCGGTCAGCGCGATCTTCATTGCACAGTCGAATCGGAACCTAGACGCTTTGCTCGCGGGTCAGGCGCAGCTGGCGCGGCAGCTCGCACGCTCCGGTGCCGGGCCACAGCAGATCGTGAACCGAGTGCAGGCGGGCGGTGTGCAGGCGCACCTCGTGCTTCGAAATGGGATGGAGTTCGGCAGCCATACTGCGAGTGGCGCAAGCGTTCAGACGACCACCATTGCTCTCAACGCGCCGACGCGGGTCGACGGTGCGCAGCTCACGCTTGCGGTAGATACCTCGCTGGTCTCCGATGCCCGGCGTACGCTGCGCCGGGTACTCCTGATCACCGACGCCGTTGCGTTGCTTGTCAGTGCGGCGCTCGTCGCCGGAGCGGTTCGGCTCGCGTTGCGGCCACTTGATTCGATGGCAGCGCTGGCCAAGACGATCAGCCAGGGTAACCGCGGCGCTCGGCTCGCGCCGACGCGTACAGACACCGAAATAGGCCAGACTGCCCAGGCCTTTGATGAAATGCTGGACGAGCTGGAGGGCGCGGAGGCTCGGGCCCGACAGGCCGAGGAGCGTACCCGTGCCTTTCTGGCCGATGCCGCGCATGAGCTGAGGACGCCGATTGCGGGCGTACAGGCGGCGGCTGAGACGCTGCTGCACCACGATGATCAACTTGATCATGATGAGCGTCAACATTTGCAGGCGTTGCTGGTCCGGGAAGCCGAACGGGCCGGGGCTTTGATCTCCGACTTGCTGACCGCTGCCCGACTTGACGCCGGCGTCGATCTTGATCTGGCGCCGGTTTCGTTGCGCACCCTGGTACATAGTGAGATCGATCGGGTACGGCTGCTTCATCCTGAAGCTACCGTGACCATGACTGGCCCCGAGGTTGTTGCCCGGGCCGACGCCGCGAAAGTCAGCAGCATCTTGCGTAATGTGATCGACAATGCCATGCGGGCATCGGGACCCCAGGGCAAAGTACACGTTGTGGTACGCGAACAAGATCAACTCGCAGTTGCCGAAATCTGGGACTCGGGCCCCGGCGTGCCGCCGTCAGAGCGGGAACGGATCTTCGAACGCCTAGTACGACTTGATCATGGTCGGGCCAACGATGCCGGCGGTTCCGGTCTCGGCCTGGCAATCGCCCGCGGCTACGCGCGGGCGCACGGCGGTGATCTCACCTGCGAGGATCCACGCGGTCTAGGCGCGATGTTCCGGCTGGTGCTGCCACTCGAGCCCCGACAGGCCGCAATCCATCAGGCACTATGATGCCTGCTTCGCCATGTCCCCAAGCAGCGTTTCGGTGACAGCTTGCGTCGATCGCTGCTGGTCATACAGCTCTATGGCAAGAAGGCTGCTCGCAATGGCGCTGTGCGCCTCGGTCAACGCGTGGATGAGATCATCTTTGCCGCCGCCTGCTGACTGCAGCCGCACAGCAAGGCCAAGCAGAGGACTAAGCGGCAATCCGCGTCCAGACCCCCGTCATAGTGCCTAGTGATTTCGCAACATGGAGACCAGTTCGGACTTCTTCTTCCCTGAGTAGCCGGAAAGCCCCAGCTCCTTCGCGCGCTTGCGCAAGTCGTCGACCTTCCAGTCGTCATACGAGCCCGACTTGCCGCCCTTCTTACCAACTGAGGACCGTCCCCGGGCTGCGGCGGTATTGGCGATCCGAGCAGCCTTCTCCTTTGAGCCGCCCTGCTTCCGGATCTCTTCGTAGAGCTTGGGTTCCTTGACGCTGGGGCCCGGCTTCTTCTTGCCCGGCATAATCGACTCCTTACCTGACCTTGGTGGCACCGTCTTCTGATTGATCAGGCTGCCGGTTGATTCGAAGAACTCTCGGCAGGACCGCGACGATGATCACCACGAGCAGCATCGCACCAGCGGCGATGAGCGCGGCACGACGATCAATCACTAGATCGAAGATCAATAGCATTGTCCCGATCAGCATGATTGCAACGCCTACGAGTGTGATCCGCATTATGACGTGAGCGGTCTGCACGATGGTCATCTTGGCGCCCTGGCGGAACAAGCTACGGTGCAAGTTGACCGGCGCCAATCCCAGTGCGGTGGTAAGGACCGCGGCAACGACCAGGATCAGATAAATCCGGACCTGAAAATTGGTCAGCTCACTGAACCGGCTCTGAAACGCGATAGTGAGCAAGAAGCCGGTGAAGATCTGGGTGCCGGTTTGGGTGACACGCAGCTCCTGCAGGATCTCATTCCAATTTCGGTCCATCCGTTCGTTAACGGTTTCGTTGCGACCGTCGTTCTGGTCGGTCCCGTTACCGTTCTTTCGGTCGACCTCGCCGCCGACATCGGCACCGACATTGGCAGCCCGTTGGTCTGTCATCGCGATTCCTCACCCTGCACTCTTGTTCTCAATGGTGTTAAAACCCCGGTGGGGTGACACCTAAACCGATCAGGAGCCTCCGACGATCTGCTCGATAATCGCGGTAGTCGAGACCGACGGCGTACGCGGCAGATACACGACCTGACAGATGTCGTTGAGGAAGTCGAATTTGCCCTGCCAATCGTCACCCATAACCAAGATGTCCGCCTGGTGCTGCAGCACGTACTCTCGCTTCTGTTCCAGGCTCTCCTCGATGAAGACTTCATCGACCGCCTTGACGTTGGCGACAATCTCGAGCCGCTCATCCTGAGTAAAGACCGGGTTGCGACCCTTCTTGGCAAAGTTGAGCTTGTCCGACGAGACTCCGACTACCAGCCTGTCACCCAGCGCAGCCGAGCGGTTGAGCACGCGTACGTGGCCGACGTGGAACACGTCGAAGGTGCCGAAGGTGATCACGGTCTTGCTGGTCACAAACTCTCCTTGCCTCGCTCGCAGCTACCCTACGGGCCCGCACACTCACAAGTGCTTCATTGCAGGGAGCCTTAAGCCGGAGGACGGGTAAAAACTGCGCGCCAGCGATGCGTCTCAGGCGGATCGCGGAGCTCCTCAATGCTCATCAACTCGAGACCTTCGACGGCAAAGGACTCGACGTCGGCACGGTTCAGCGGCCAGGGTGGTCCATCAACCGGCTCATCCCCGTCGCGGGCTTCCGCCAGTACCAGCAACCTGCCGCCGGGGGCAACGAACCGGCCGACATGCAGCACCACCGTCGGACGTAGGCGGATTGGAAGCGACTGCGTGGTGTAGGTCTCAACCACTAGCTCGAAGTGCTCGCGCCACTCAGTGGGCGGATTCAGCAGGTCGGCGACCCGGAAGTCGGCCCGGCTCGTCGGGAAGCGCCGCCGCGCTGCCTCGATCGCAGAAGGGGAGATGTCAAACGCGATGACGCGATATCCCCGCCCGGCAAGGTATGCCGCATCGTCACCAAGCCCACAGCCGACCACCAGGGTTCTGCTCCCGGCCAGGGCCTGCCGCTGTTCGATCCACTCCGTAAGCAGGGGGTGCGGTGCTCGTCGATCCCAGGGAACGACGGCCTGCCCATCCGCCGCCTGGGCGTACAACCGCTCGAACCAGCCCGTGGCGTCGCCCTCCTGAAGAGCTTCCCCCGACAGGCGCCGCGAATCCTTGTCCGGATCTTGTGCTGTCATGGCTCCATCCTCGCGGACAGAGATCCGCCACGACGCTCGCGGGCTATTGAGCGCTAGCTCAGGTCTGCCAATGCCAGCTCGAGCTGATCCAGTCCATGATCGAGCTGGCTTTCGCTGATCACCAGGGGCGGTGCTATGCGAATCGTTGAGCCGTGCGTGTCCTTGGCCAGCACACGTCGGCGAGCTAGCGCTTCGCAGACATCACGACCGGTGCCAAGTCGAGGATCGATGTCGACTCCAGCCCACAAACCACGGGAGCGAACCGAAACCACGCCGCGACCGAGCATGCGATGCAGCCGCTGCTGCAGCTGCATGCCCAACCGCGCTGCACGCTCTTGATACTCACCGGTCTCCAGCAGCCGGACGACAGCCAGACCGACGGCGCATGCCAACGGGTTGCCTCCAAAAGTGCTGCCATGCTGGCCAGGCTGCAGCACCCCTAGCACCTCATGATCAGCAACGACGGCGGACACCGGCACGATGCCACCGCCGAGTGCCTTACCTAGCAGGTAAACGTCAGCAGTGACGTCTTCGTGCTCGCAGGCGAGCGTACGGCCGGTACGCCCAAGACCTGACTGGATCTCGTCCGCGATGAACAGCACCCCATTCCGGCTGGTGAGCTCACGCACTCCAGCGAGATAACCGGGCGGCGGGATCCGCACCCCGGACTCGCCCTGGATCGGCTCCAGGAGTACTGCCACAACGTTGTCATTGATGGCATGGCGCAGCGCTTCAAGATCACCGTAGGGCACCATGACAAAACCTGGCGTATAAGGTCCGAAATGATCATGCGCCAGCGGGTCATCGGAGAAACTGACGATCGTTGTAGTGCGGCCATGGAAGTTGCCACTTGCGACAATGATCACTGCCCGGCCATCCGGCACGCCCTTGACCTCGTACCCCCATTTGCGCGCGACTTTGATTCCGGACTCCACGGCCTCGGCCCCGGTGTTCATGGGCAGCACCATGTCCTTGCCAATCAAAGCCGACAGGCCATCTGCGAACGGCGCCAATTGATCATGGTGAAAAGCCCGCGAGGTCAGCGTCAGCCGATCAAGCTGCTCTTTGGCAGCAGCAACCAGCGTTGAGTGCCGGTGCCCGAAGTTGTTAGCCGAGTACGCCGCGAGGAAGTCCAGGTACTGCACGCCCTCGGTGTCGGTAAGTACCGCACCCGACCCGCCCGATGCCACCACATCGAGCGGATGGTAGTTGTGAGCGACGTGCTCTTCTTCAATCTGCAGCAACCGGCTGGCGCGGCTCAGGGTGGCGTCAATGGTGATCACGATGATGCTCCTACCGGGCGTCGGGACGAGATGTCGGGAACTCGAGTGGGGACTTCGTCGCTCAGTGCTGCGTCCCGCGGTACTGGGGGCTGTGTCGGGGCCAGGGCCGGTCTGATCTCCTGGGTGCAGCACTTCACACTGCCGCCACCTTTGATCAGTTCACTGAGGTCGACCGAGATCGGCCAGTAACCGCTGGCGGCCAGCTCGTCACGCAGCTGCCGGGCACCGGAGGGGATGAAGACATGCAGTCCATCGCTCACCGCATTGAGTCCGAAGGCGTAGGTGTCGTGCTCGTTCGCGATCAGAGCATCGGGAAACGACGTGCCAAGCAACCGCCGGCTCTCTGGGCTGAACGCGTCCGGGTAATAGGCGATGTGGTCACGTTGATCATCGAGCACGGCCAGAGCAAGATCAAGATGGAACAGCCGTGGGTCGACGAGCTGGAGGCTGATCACCTCCCGGCCGGTAAGACTGGCCAGTTCGCCGTGAGCCTCTCGAGTTGTCCGGAACCCGTAACCAGCAAGGATTCTCTTCGACAGCACGGCAAAGTCACCCTCGGCCTCATTGACCGCAATAGGTTGCTGCACCTGGCCACCGCCGTTCTGAGCCTGTCGAAGGACGCCGTTGTGCTGGTGCCATGCCGCGTGCACCGTCGCCTCTGCATCGCGCTGGGGATTGGCAAATCGGGCCGCTAGGGCATGGCCGTCTACCACAGTGGCGCCGTTTGCGGCGAAGACCATGTCAGGCATCCCAGGCAAGGGCTCTAGAAAATCGACGCGATGGCCGGTCGCGCGATAAGCGTCAACCAGCCCCGACCACTGCCGCAGCGCCAGTATCCGGTCGACAGGGCGCGTTGGATCCATCCAGGGATTGATCGAATAAGCCACATCGAAGTATGTCGGCGGGCACATCAGATAGTGCCGAAGCCGGGCACGCCGTACCGGGCGCTCGACGTGGGTCAGCACTGTCCTTCTCACCCTAGAAGGGTAGGGTCCCAAGAGGCGCAAGTCCGATAGTGTGATCAATGAAAGCGAGGAGACTGTATTGCGTCTTGACGAAATTGATCACAAGATCCTTGCGCGGCTGACAGAGCATGGTCGCGAGAGCTTTGCCATGCTCGGGCATCATGTCGGGCTGTCTACGGCAGCGACCAAAAGGCGGGTGGATCGGCTCCGCCACAGCGGCGTCATCCGGCGCTTTACTGCTGAGGTAGAGCCCGCCGCACTGGGCTGGACGATCGAGGCTTTTGTCGAGGTCTATTGCGAGGGACGGGTACCACCGGACCGGATGCGTGAGATGGTCAGCAACATTCCCGAGGTCGTCGAGGCGTACACGGTAACGGGCGAAGCAGACGGCATTCTGCGCGTCCGCGCCGCTGACACTTCCCATTTTGAGAAGGTGCTCGGCATCATCCGCAACCATCCGGGGGTCTCCCGGACCCGATCCTCGCTGGTTCTTTCCCGCCTCTAGGGATACCTGGGCGGAGGCCGGGAAATACTCGGCCAAATCGCACCCCCTCGCGCGTACGCGCGACCCCTCGTCGCATTGCTTGCTTCCGCGGGACGAGACCAACGGCGTGGAGCCATGCGTTAGTTTCTTCAGAGTGAGGCTGCAGCAGTGACCGAAACCAGTCCTCTTTTTGACTCGGGTCGCCTGCCGGCGCGGCCGGTGCGCAGGATCCGTGTTACCGACTTCTACAACGCCAAACGCCGTCACGAGCGCTGGGCGATGCTCACCAGCTATGACCAATACACCGCTGAGCTGTTCGACGAGGCGGGTGTATGGGCACTGCTGGTCGGCGACTCCGCCGGCAACAATGTCTACGGATACGAAAGCACCCTTCCCGTGACGGTCGATGAGCTGTTACCGCTCGTCCGCGCGGTGGTGAAATCCACGAAGCGAGCCTTCGTCATCGGGGACCTGCCGTTCGGCTCGTACGAGGACGGGCCCTCGCAAGCCCTCGAGACCTCGATCCGCTTTATGAAAGAGGGCGGCTGTCACGCCGTGAAGTTTGAAGGCGGAGTACGCGTGGCCGAGCAAATCCGCAAGGTGACCGACGCCGGCATCCCCGTCATGGGACACATCGGCTTCACACCCCAGAGTGAACATCGGCTAGGTGGCTATCGGGTACAGGGCCGCGGCGACGACGCGAAGCGTCTGCTTGCCGATGCTCATGCCGTGCAGGAGGCCGGAGCTTTCGGCGTGGTCTTGGAGATGGTGCCAGGTGACCTGGCACGACAGGTGACCGCCGAGCTCGACATCCCGACCGTCGGCATCGGCGCCGGCCCCGACTGCGACGCGCAAGTCCTGGTGTGGCAGGACATGCTTGGCCTGAGGCGCGGTAGGATACAGCGCTTCGTCAAGCCGTACGCCAATCTGGCGAAGATCATCGGGGATGCGGCTGCTACGTACGTCGACGAGGTGAAAACCGGTATCTTCCCAACCGAACAGCACACCTTTGCTTCGACGATTCCTAGCACTGAGGCCAACTCATGAAGATCACCAATAGCATCGCTGAATACGCGGACTTCCGCCGCGTGCTTGAAAGATCTGTCACCCACCAACTGGCTTTCGTTCCTACTATGGGCGCCTTGCACGAAGGACATCGTTCGCTGATCAAGCTAGCAAGATCAGTCGGTGATGTGGTGGCCGTCAGTATCTTCGTCAATCCGCTGCAGTTTGGGCCTAACGAGGACTATGCGCGCTATCCACGACGCCTGGACGATGATCTTCAGGTCTGCGAGGCGGACGGGGTTGACGTAGTCTTCGTGCCCAGCGTCACCGATCTCTATCCACCCGGACGGCAGATCATGGTGGACGCCGGCGCCCTAGGGTCGGGACTGGAAGGGACCTCCCGACCGGGCCATTTCAACGGAGTGCTTACCGTCGTCCTGAAGTTGTTCAACATCATCCGGCCGCAGCTGGCGGTCTTCGGCGAGAAGGATGCTCAGCAACTCGCCTGCATCCAGCGAATGGTGGCCGATCTGAACATTCCGATCGAGATAGTCGCCGCGCCGATTGTCCGAGAACCCGATGGACTAGCGATCTCCAGCCGCAACGTCTTCCTCACCGCCACCGAACGCGCTGTGGCGCGCAGCATCTCAGCGGCCCTAGAGAAGGCGGCAACGCAAAGCTCAGTTCCGGCGGCCCGAGCGGCGGCGTACGAGGTGCTCGATCGAGCTGAGGCCGAGCCGTGCTTCCATCTCGACTACGCAACTATCGTGAACCCGGCGACATTTACTGACGTGGCAGATGATCATGTCGGCCCGGCCAGTTTCGTGATCGCGGCCTGGGTCGGAGGAACCCGGCTGATCGACAACACGACTATCAACTTCGCACCCGGCCCATGGTCCTAAGCCGGCCGGTCTTGATCGAACTGAGCGCTTCCCGTGGATCTCGATACCGCCGCCAACGAGCTCTATGCCGTCTCCCCAGATGAGTTCATTGAACGGCGCCAACAGCTGGTCGCTGAGGCGAAGCAGGCGAGCGACCGTGACCTGGCAACGCAAATCGGCAAGCTGCGACGGCCAACCCGCAGCGCCTGGCTGATCAATCTGCTGGCGCGGGCGGAGGCGGACGACATCACTGCCCTGCTGGAATTGGGCGTCGCCCTTCAGGAGGCACAGCAACGCATGGCAGGCGATGAACTGCGCCAACTCTCGGTGCAGCGTCGCAAGGCAGTCGACGCAATGGCACGTCGGGCCGTTGAACTCGGCCGGGAGCAGGGGTACGAAGCTCCGGACGGAGCAATGCAGGAAGTCGGTCAGACATTGCAGTCCGCGCTTGGTGATCAGGCGATTGCCGAACTGGTACGCGCCGGGCGGCTCACTCAAGCCGTAACCTACGGCGGCTTCGGCTCAACTGATCTTGCCTCAGCTCTGGGAGCGTCCCTTCCTCCTAAGGCCCCGAGCCGGCCAGAAAAGCCAGCCGAGCCGCCAGCAGCACCACCGAAGCGAGACGCCAAGCAGCGCCGCGAGGCCGAAAAGGCGGCCGCCGAGGCGCGGAAGCAGGCGACGGAGGCGCGCGAAGTCGCTGAGTCAGCCGAGGAAGCCGCGCAGGCCGCCACGCAGCGGGCCGATGATCTTGCCGAACAAGTGGAGTCACTACGGAGTCAGCTGCGCCAGACAGAAGCCGCGGAACGGGAGGCTCGTGAAGAGGCCCGAGCTGCGCGGAAGCGCTATCAAGAGCTACGCCAAGCGGCACTGGTAGCTGAACAGGCAGCGGCTGCCGCCGAGCAGGCTCTTGAGCAGTAGCGCCTAGGAGACTGACTCCAGGTGCAGCAACAGTGCCGAGCCGCGGCGGGCGGGCGGCAGCGGAATTCCCGCGGCACCGAGCGCCTGGCCGGTCAACACCGGAGCACCAGAGGCCCAGGACGGTGTCACGGTTTGCGCTTCGCCGGCCCGGGCGCCGATCACCTCAATTCGGTATGAGGTTGCCGGATCTAATCCGTCAAGGCGGACCCGGCGGCTGACCACGGCCCGTTCCAGCCACACCAGGGCAAAGAGTGCCTCATGCTGATCATCAGCCACAACGCCATGGGCAATGAAGCCGCGATCACTCTCGTCTGACCGTACCGTCGTCCCGGAGTGCAGCAACGAGCGAAAGCGCTTATGAAGCGTCAGCCAGCGATGGATCGATCGCAGACTTCCCGGGCTTTGCTTGCGAAGATCAATACCGAGCCCCAGCCTGCCGAAGAAGGCAGAGACCGCCCGGTACGCCGTGGAGGTCGCCTCGTCAGGCTCGTCGAATGCCGGCTGCCACACCAGTCCTGGCGGCAGCAACTGCACCAGCCCGGCGAAATCGGCGTGTCGAGCAGTCGAATCGTCAGACAGGTCAGCGCCGATCGCCCGGGCTGCCATGGCCAGGTCAAGACTGGTGGTCTGGATGGTGAGGTGCGGATAGCGCTCCCGCAAGGCATCAAGCAGCCGGTACGCGGCCAGTGTGCTGGTGTGCTGCGTCGCGGTCGCTCCGGGCCGGTGCGCACCATGAGTCATCGACCAGGTCAGCAACGAGACATGATGCCGGTCCAGCAACTTGGTCAGTCGCTCCCAGACATAAGCCACAGCCGGCCGCATGGACAGATCCAGCACCTGCCGCGTCAAGCCATCGCATTCCAGTGTCAGCAGCCAGTCCGGATGATCGCGCGCGATTGCGGAGTCAGCCTCAATTGCGGCAAGCTGCACGGCGAATCCGATTTCAAGATCAAGATCACGAATCCGGGCTAGCAACCCATCAAGATCATCCGGCGACCTGATAGTAGCGCCTCCGGCGCTGTCGGCATACGGATCCAGGCCCATACGCAAGCACCATTCGATATCGAGCAAGAACGTCTCGGCGCCGACCGCCGCGGCGTACTCCGCGAGGCCGAGCATCGACTGGCGATCATGATGAGCGAACGCCGGAGCACCAGCATCGAAGATCACTCTGTCGTCACGCGGGGCATCCGGTTGCAGGTAGCGATGCAAGCGGGCAGCTGTGGCGTCCAGCCCATCGCCCCAGGTCCACACCACCCATGGCGAGTGATAGGACTGACCAAGCCCAAGCACAATCTCCCCGGCCTGCAACAGCTCGCCGCCGCCAAGATAGGTTCTGCCGTAGGCGGTTCGCTCCACGCGATGCCGCACCGCGCCGCTGAAGGCAACATGCACCTGCCACGCCTGACCGCGACGAAACCCCGTACCGGCCTCGGCCAGAGCCAGCTGGGCTGGTCGGTCGTCGAACACTCCGTGATCAACAGACCAGGAGCCGGAGTGCAACGCCACCGTCGATAGCACCGGCCCGTCAAACTCCACCCGATGTGTGGCCAGGTCACTGACTGGTAGGAAGAGCTCCAGTCCTTCCAGCCGGTAGTCCGCGCTGTTCTTGTTGGTAAGACCGGCGCGACAACGGACCAGGCCGAGACCGGTGAGCTGAACCGCAAGGTCAAGCCCCAGACCATTGACCGGATCTTCTGCCTCGAGGATCACGGTGTCCGGACCGACCTCAGTCAATCCCGGCGACACTGGTGTGTCGCTGATCAACCGCGCACTACTCCGGGTGAACGATGCCGCCGATGTGTGCCCGTCGTGGGATCCGGCCAATGCTGCCCGGGAATTCCAGCCAGTCGAGGATTCTGGCACCAGCGAGGACATCATTGACGGCAGCGGATCGAGGCTGGTCGGACCGAAGGCAGCCAGTAGCGCTTCTGTGGACAAGCCATCAAGATCACCAAGGTCTGCACCCCAGTGCAAGATCACTGGCAGACCCGTCGGCCTTAGCTGCATAAGGACGCTGACACCCTGCGCCCGCATATGGAGGAGCGCGGTGGCTGCGTCATGATCGGCTGAGAACACGGTCGCTGCCGCATCCTCCACCGACATGAGATTCTCCCCCAAGAAATGAGATTTATCCGCTGGGCGCAAAAGCTTATCGGACGGTCGAAAGAGCCCGCCTCGATGACCCCCACAAGCTCGACGCACCTGCCGACCCGGACCATCGTAGATGGCGTGCTCATCGCCTTAGTGCGACGTGAGGCCGCGTGTCGGTGCGTTTTCGCGCCCAGTTTGCCGGGCCAACCGGCAGTCTGGTTCAGAGGCGATACTTGCAACCGCAGTTGGGTATCTGAACCGTAATCACTAATCGATGTGCCACACCTCTGACGGATGGGAGCAGTGGCTGTGGATAAGCCTTCCGGGCGTCGCTGCGCGGTCGTCTATAACCCGATCAAGGTGTCGGAGGATCTGCGGAATGCGATCAAGCAGCAGGCCATCACGACGGACTGGAACGACTCCATATGGCTGGCAACTCCTGAAGAGAATCCGGGTCCGGCAATAACGGCTGAGGTGGTGTCGGCCGAGGTTGATCGGGTGATCGCCGCTGGGGGCGACGGCACCATCCGCATCGTTGCGGACCGGCTGGCAGGATCAGGAATCCCGATGGCAGTGGTACCGGTTGGCACCGGAAACTTGTTGGCCCGCAATTTGGATATCCCGCTGACCGAGGCTGAGGCACTTGCGGTGGCATTCGGCCAGCACACCAGGGACATCGACTTGATCAAGCTCACGGTTGATGGGGTGCCGAGCGAACATTTCGCGGTCATCGCCGGCCTGGGCGTTGATGCCATGATCATGGAGGAGACAAGTTCAGACCTCAAGGATTCCATCGGTGCCGGCGCCTACTTCATTGCGGCCGCCAAGGCGCTTGGACGGACGCCGATTCATATGTGGATCACCCTCGATGATCAACGTCCGCGGCACCGTTATGCAATGATCTGCGCGATCGGCAATGTCGGCACGCTGGCCGGGAATCTTACTTTGATACCCGACGCCAGCCCTGATGACGGCCAGCTGGATGTATACGTGGCATCACCGCGTCGCCTGACTCATTGGCTGCGCGTGCTGGCGCGGTTGATCACCCTTCGCGCCCGCCGAGACGACCGAGTCGATCAGTGGCGTGGGCGTCGTGTTGAAGTGAGGCTCAGGCACCCGGACCCCTATCAACTCGACGGGGATGTGATCGGTGACTGTCGCAGCCTGCGCGCTGAGGTCGCCGCCAAAGCGCTGACAGTCTGCATCCCAGGCTGAGCGCAGACTTGTCAGCGTCCCAGCGGGCTATAGCACGCTGAGACGCTGACAAGTCGGTGGTCAGACGACTGGCGGCGAGCCGTCGTAGCGCTTCTCCTCAACGTGCCGGGTCCTACTGCGCTGCGCCTGCATCACCAGCGCCATGATCAGCGCTAAAGCACCGGCCACGATCAGGATGATGCCGAGCGTGTCGTCGGACACGAATGGCAGATCGACGTTGAGCGCAAAGAGAAAGATTGCACCGATCACGATCAGGACAATGCCAACTCCGATACCCATGTGTTCCTCCTACCCTGTTGTTTGAGCGTGACTATTCCGCGTCAGCCGATCAACTGGCTTTCTTGGCTGACCTCCCCGCGGTTGTCTTCTTGGCCCCCGCCTTCTTGGCGGGGGCTTTCCTTGCCGGCGTCTTCTTAGCCGGAGATTTCTTTGCCGCGGTTTTCTTCGCGGTCTTGGCGGGCGCTTTCTTAGTAGCCTTGGCTTCAGTCCCCTTCCGGGCAGCGCGATTCTGCTCGACGCTGCGTCGTAGTGCCTCCAAAAGATCGACAACCTCACCACGATCGGCTTGAGCTTCCTCCTGCTCACCGAACGTGGCAGCAGTGTCAACGGCGTCGCCCTTTTCAAGCTTGGCCGCGATCAACTGCCGCAGTTGATCTTGATACTCGTCGCTGAACTTCTCCGGGTTGAAATCGGTAGCCATGTTGTCGACGAGCGACATCGCCATCTTCAGCTCCTGCGACGCCACCCGGACGTCCTCCTTAAGGTTTGGAAAGTCGGCCTCCCGAACTTCGTCGTCCCAGAGCAGCGATTGCAGCATCAAAACCTTCCCGCGAGATCGCAAAGCTCCGAGCCGAGTCTTCTGCCGCAACGAGAACTGCGCGATGGCAGTTCGATCGGTTTCCTCAAGGGCTCGCCGCAGCAGCGCGTACGGTTTGGCAGCACCCTTATCCGGTTCCAAGAAGTAACTACGGTCGAACATGATCTCATCGACTTGCTCTGACGGCACGAACTCCACAACTTCGATTTCGTGGCTGCGCTCCTCCGGGAGTGACTTGAGGTCCTCATCGGTGAGCACCACAGTGGTCTTGCCCTCCGCGTAGGCCTTGTCGATATGCGCATACTCGACCACCTTGCCGCAGACTTCGCAGCGCCGCTGATAGCGGATCCGCCCTCCGTCGGCGTCGTGAACCTGGTGCAGGCTGATGTCATGGTCTTCGGTGGCCGGATAAAGCTTTATCGGCACATTCACCAGACCAAAGGTGATGGCTCCCTTCCAGATGGCCCTCATAGTTTGTCTACTACCCCATTCCTTCCGGGCGAAATCCGCGCTGGCGGATTTCGGCACTTCGATTGATAAGTCGATACTGGCTCTATGGCCAAGGCATCGCAGGATCAGGTGGTGACCGTCGATGGCCGGACGATCAAGCTGAGCAATTTGGACAAAGTGCTCTATCCGAAGACCCAAACGACCAAAGCCGATGTCTTGTCCTATTACGCACAGGTTGGCCCGACCATGCTGCCGCACCTTCGGAATCGGCCGGCTACTCGGAAACGCTGGCCTGACGGCGTAGCCGAGATCAAGGGGCGCCGACCGACGGTTTTCTTCAACAAGGATCTAGCCGCCGGTACCCCGGACTGGGTGCCTCGCCGCACGATCGCACATAAAGACCACGACAACGACTACCCCGTGGTCAATGATCTTGCAACGCTCACCTGGTTGGCTCAGCTGGCCGCTCTCGAAATCCATGTCCCGCAATGGCGCTTCGGCCCCGATGGACCGCAGAACCCCGATCGACTCGTTCTTGATCTTGATCCCGGTCCTGGCGTTGACCTGGCTACCTGTGCCTGGATTGCCGGGCTGGCCCGCGACATCCTGCATGACATCGGGCACGACCCAGTTCCGGTGACCAGTGGCAGCAAAGGCATTCACCTGTACGCGCCGCTGGACGGCTCGCAGACCCCGGAGCAAGCCACCGAGGTGGCCCGAGAGCTTGCCCGGGCGCTGGAAGCTGATCATCCAAAGCTCGTGATCAGTTCTATGAAACGTTCCGAGCGGGATGGGAAGGTGTTCATCGACTGGAGTCAGAACAATGGCGCCAAGACCACCGTCTCGCCATACTCACTGCGCGGCCGCGAGCGGCCCTGGGTTGCCGCGCCGCGAACCTGGGCCGAGTTGGAGGATCCTGAACTGCGGCAGCTGGAGTATGAAGAGGTGCTCGCAAGACTTGCCGATCTTGGTGACCCACTTGCACCATTGGCTTCCCAAGGACTCGATCAGCAGAGTCTCGGTGACCGCCTGACCACCTATCGCAGTATGCGGGATCCCACCAAGACGCCAGAGCCCGTACCGGCCAGCCCTCCCGACCAGCAAGCCGACGGCTTCAGATTTGTTATTCAGGAGCATCACGCTCGCCGCTTGCACTATGACGTCAGATTGGAGCACGACGGCGTACTCGCAAGCTGGGCGGTACCCAAGGCACCCCCCACTGATCCGAAGATCAACCACCTCGCAGTACGAACCGAAGATCATCCGATGGAGTACCTCACCTTCCACGGCACAATTCCGAAGGGTCAATACGGCGCCGGCGCAATGCGGATCTGGGACACGGGCACCTATCGGCTGCATAAGTGGCGCGAGGGCAAGGAGGTGATCGTCACTCTCTTTGGCCAGCCGGATGGTGGGCTTGGCGGGGTTCGCAAGTTTGCCCTGATCCACACCGGCAGCGGGGATTCCCAACCCGAGAAGAACTGGCTAATGCACCTTATGGAGACAGATCCAGAGGATCGGCATGAGCCTTCGACGAAGATGCGCCCTGAGCCCGTCGAAGGGCGCGATCCCGCCGAGCGAATTGACTTCCCCGAACCGATAGAACCCATGCTGGCGACCTCGGTCGAGGTCACCCGCTTCGGCGACGAGGACGGTTGGGCGTTCGAGATGAAGTGGGACGGGGTACGCGCCATCGCCTACCTTGCCGGTGGCCAGGTCAAGCTGCTCAGCCGAAAGGGCCGTGACGACACCAGGGCCTATTTTGACGTAGCTGAAGAGCTCACCAAGATCAATGCCAAGACCGCGATCTTGGACGGCGAGGTCGTCGTTACTGATTCTGCCGGTCGGCCTAACTTCGGGCTGTTGCAGCACCGAATCAACCTCACCAAGCCGGCTGACATCGAGCGTGTTGCCAAGTCCTACCCGGCGCAACTCATGCTGTTCGACATCCTAGAGCTCAATGGCCAGTCGTTGATCAAGAAGAGCTACCAGGAACGCCGGGCAATCCTGGAGGACTTGGTGCCTCCGAATCCTGGCTCCCGGATCCAGGTGCCGCCAATCTTCGAAGGTGATCTAGAGGCAGCACGGGCGACCGCTGATCAGCTTCAACTGGAGGGCGTGGTTGCGAAGCGCCGCAGTTCGATCTACCAGCCAGGACGGCGTACCCACACCTGGCTCAAGATCAAATTACATCGCGCCCAGGAAGTCGTGATCGGTGGCTGGCGGCCTGGCCGAGGCCGCCGTAGCGGGGGCCTCGGGTCGCTGCTGATGGGAATTCCGACCGAGGCCGGCCTGCACTACGTCGGCCGCGTGGGCTCTGGATTCAACGATCGCCAGCTCGACGACATCCAGGTCAAGTTGGACAGGCTGAGCCGCAAGACCTCACCTTTTATCGACGTACCACGCGAGGACGCCCGCGATGCCCATTGGGTTACGCCGTCGCTTGTTGGCGAGGTGACCTACGGCGAGCTCACCGAGCCAGGTCGACTGCGCCACCCGGTGTGGCGCGGATTGCGGCCCGACAAATCACCCAGCGAGGTGGTGTGGGAGCGTCCGGCAGGCGGGTGACCGTATGCGCGCTGAGCTTGTCGAAGCGTGCCCTTCGACGGGCTTAGGGCACATCTCCGCTAGCTGCTTCCGGCTACTAAAGCCGCCACTGCCTTGCGGACATGTGCTGCCCGAGTCCTAGGATTACGGGCCGTCACAATGTCCAAGATCATGGCGTAGCGGTCGGTCTTGCTGAGCGATTCAAACGCTAAGGCCGCCTGCGGAGTGGCAGCCAGCGCGGCGGCAAGATCAGGCGGCACGGTGGCCACTTTCTGTGATTGGTACGCGGCGTCCCACCGTCCATCAGCCTTTGCAGCATCCACCTCGGCCAGGCCAGACGGCCGCATCCGGCCCGCCGCGGTAAGCTCCTCGACCTTCCGCACGTTTACCTGCGACCAGCGGCTCCGGGGCCGGCGCGGGACATACTTCTGCAGGTAGTAATCATCATCGAATGCCTTCCGCTGGCCGGAGATCCAGCCATAACACAGGCCGACATCGACTGCCTCGTCATCGGTCAGTGAGGCGATGCCAGAGCCCTTCTTCGCGATCTTGAGCCATACTCCGGCGCTGTAGTCGACATGATCGGCGAGCCATGCTTCAAACTGTGTGGCATCCCGAAACGCGATCACGTCGGCCGCATCCTGTGGTTTGGGCATGATCATCACTCCTCGACGATGCCGGCTAAGTCCGCGCCGCGGTGCGCCGCCAGCCGCTCCGCCTCGATCTCCAACTCGCTCCGGGCTCGCTTCGAAAGCTTCGTCCACGGCGTGAGGCGAAGCGTGAACCCCTTGCCGGCGGTCTTCGGCCGCCAGCTGCCAACGATCTCCGTGCCATGGAGTACTGCACCGGGCCGACCGAGGATCGGCCAGAGTTCTTTATGTTTGCTGGCATCGGGCACGATCAGATCTCGATCCTTGCCCTGCAGGAAGAGATCGAATCCGCCGAGCAGCCGAAGCAGTTCCTGATCTTGCTCGATGTCGCCCAGCTCACCAAGCACCCAACCCTGTCCGCCATCCACGGTGACCTCGACCGCATCCTCCGGCCAATGCTTCTTGATCTCGGCAACCGGCGAATCCAGGAACGCCGCGACATCGCTCGGCGTCGCTGGACCGAGAAACCTTAGATAGTTGCGGATCGGTTGCAGCGACTCAGGTGCGGCCATCGGATCTGGCGCAGGTCCGGGCCTACGTCTGGGCCAGTCCGGGATGCGACGCAATACTGGTGGCGAGGTGCCCGGCTCCAGTTCCAGCCCGGCGTACAAAGCGCCGATGCGGAACGGCACTTCCCAGGAATGCGTCGCTCTGCAGGCCCCGCAATACCGCAGGTATGGAGAATCCAGATGCCTAGTGAGCTGAGTGGATACTTCACCCTTGACCATCGGGTGAGTCACGATGCTGCGCATCTGTGACGCGACCTCCGTCAGGCCAGCGAGAGTAGGAATACTGGCCTCCTTGAGTGGCTTGTCGGCACCGATAACGCGCTTGGCCGCGTCGCGATCAGACAGCGGGGAAGTTGCTACCAGAACCTCTGGCAGATCCGTGCGACGGTAGTAATGTGGCGCGGCGCGTAAGGTCCAGGCCAGCGCCACCTCCGAGCTGGCCTCGAGCTCGGAGGTATTCCTGACCGGAACGCCGCGGTTGGCCAGCGCCCAACTGGCCCCATCCCGGCCGGTGTCTTGAACCCCGAAGTCAAAGACGGCTGCATCGGTTATCGATCGCGCAGTTTCCGGCCGATCGAGCTGTTGTGCATGGATGCGGTACGCCAACGCCTCCGAACGCCTCATAGTCCCTCCTGCCGGTCAGCAGCCACGATAAGTGCGGCCGCCGACACGACATCGGGCAATTACACCAAGCAGCGGTACCGAGCCCAGTCAGCGCTACGTGGCACTAGAAGCTGAAATGCAGCACGATGGTTCCCTTCCGGGACCAGGATGTGCTGTGCTGCTGCAGCCGGTAGTACCAGCGAAGCTTCGATGGAACCTTGGCAAGGTCCCGGCTCATCAGGATTTCCTCCACCAGTTTCAGTTTGGGGTTCCAGCTTTCCGGTTCGTGCGGGTCGCTGAAGCCGGGGAACTTGACGAGATCGGCCACGGTTTTGGTGCCAGGAGCGTGATGGGCCACCCAGATGGTGAACGGGGTGTAGCTGTTGAAGACCATTTCTCCGCTGGGGAAATGGCTGACGAGCCGGTTCAGCAGGGAGACAAACTCGTCTCGGGTGAGGAACCCCATCAAGCCATCGGCGACGATCACGGCCGGCCGGCCGGTAGGAAGGGCGTCCAGCCACTCGGAGTCCCTCACGTCCGCAGCGACGACATGGGCGTTCGGGCGGGCCGGTATCAGGCGTTCCCGCGCCGAGGCGACCGCAGGAAAATCGACGTCGTACCAGTCAACGGTGGACGGCGGGTCGAGGCGGACGACGCGGGTGTCTAGCCCCGCGCCTAGGTCCAGTCCCACAGCGTTCGGGTGGCGGGCCAGGAACCTCGACGCGACCTCGTCCAGCTTCTTGGCGCGGAGTGTGGCGTTGAGCCTGAGGTCGGTACTGATGTTCAACTTCTTCTCGTAGTCGTAGTCGAGCGTACGGACGATCTGGTCGGCCATGGCGTCGCCAAGGATGGGCTGCGCCGAGCGGTTGTCGAGTGCCCGGGCGCAGAGCGTCAGAAACAGGCTGTCTTCCAGTGGCGTGAAGGCCGGGAGCGTAATCGTCATCGGTTCAGTCCTTTCGATTGACGTGGCGGCGAAATGGTCTCGCGCTGAATCCAAGATCAACTTAAGGTTTAGCTTGGGCTTCCGCGTCCACCAGAGGGTGGAGAAAAGGGTGGAGCTATCGGGAGCGAAACAGTCAGTCCAGCAAGCGGAGTGTGCGAGCGCGGTTAATTGCCTGAGTGCGGCTGCTGACGCCGAGCTTGCGATACAGATGAATCAGGTGCGTCTTGACCGTGCTCTGCTCCACGAAGAGCTCACGTGCGATCTCAGCATTGGATCGCCCATCGGAGAGCAGCCGGAGTACGTCCAGCTCCCGCGCGCTCAGCGGCTCCGCCAGCACTCCCGGGTGAAAGCCGGTCATGACGGAAGTAGCACGCGCCGACGCTTCCGGCGGCGGTGGTTTCTGGCCGGTGAAGGCGGCAAGCAGCGCGTCGAGATAGTCGCGTGAGGTACCGAGTGTCTGGCCATGATGGTTCCGGCTCCTCTCGCGCAAGGCGGCCAGTAGCGCGGCTATCGGCGGCCCCTCGTCGAGGAACGGTCGAATGACGCCTTCCGACTCGGCCTCGGCGACCGCTGCCACCAGCGACCGAAGTGCCGCATCGTGATCACTACGGGCTTCGGCGATCAGCGATTGAGCGATATGCAGGGGAAGGCGTAGCCAGCCGATCCCTTGCCGCTCGGCCAGTTGCCAAGCGGCGTCCAGCCGACGCTCTGCCTCGTCGAGAAGAGCGGTATCGGCCATTGCCCGGCTCTGCGCAATCAGGATCCGCAGCGGCGTCACCACAGTGGCCTCGACGCCGGGCACCCCGAACCTGAGCGCACCTGGCAGCGCCGTCGAATCTAGGGCGACAGCCCAAGCGAGTACCGCCGCGCCCTCACCGGCAGCGAGGCGTACGCGTGCCTCAGCGGCGTCGATCAACGGCGCCAAAACTGCAAACGGCCCGTGAATGAGAGGCCTGACGTCGGTCAGCACAGCCGCGGCCGCGGCGGCATCGCCCTCGGCCAGGCGTAGCCGGGCGAGCGGAAGGCTTGCGAGCAACACCAGTGGCGCCGGGTTCCCGTACTCGCGGGGGGCAAGCAAGCCCTCGACAGCCAATGGCAGCGCCGCAGCGACGTCGTTTTGATCGAGCAGCAGGTCAGCCATGACCGACCGTAGGCGCCTAAGGCTCGGAGGTTCGTAGTGCTCGCCTGCCCAGGCCAGCGTCGCCCATCCGGTGGCCAACGCCCGCCGGTGGGCACCGCGAAGTCGCTGGACGCTGACCTGCTGCGTGACGGCTGTCACGGCACCGTTTACAAGGCCCGCTCGAGAGACCATGGCGGCCTCCGAGAACGCCTTTTCCGCTCGATCGAGCTGGCCCAGCGCAAGTGTGGCCTGCCCAAGGCTCATGTAAGCGACGCCGCGAAATGTGGCGTCGTCCGGTGCCAAGTCGGCGATTGCCTGCTCGGCCAATACGTCGACATTTTTCGGTACGCCAGCAAGCCCCACCGTTGCCAGATATGCGCGCGTAGCGGCGACGGCACCATGCGCTTGGCGAGCGGCGTCATTGGGCCCTGCGTCATTGCGCACTGCTGGCAGAGCTTGTGCGGCAGCTTCAACCCAGGCTGCGGCGGCTTCCAGTTGCACCCGGTAGATCAGGAGCCAAGCCTGCGCCAGGCATAACAGAGGCCGGGAACGCACGACCGGCTCAGGTAGAGCTGAGAGCCAGTCGGCCAAAGCCTGATGGATGCTCATGGTCGCAAAGATCGATGGCATCAGGGCCTCGAGCCAGGTCGCCGCGTCGTCGACCGCGTCGGCGGTCAGCGCATGGCCGATCGCCTCCGGCAGCAACCCGTGCCGACCGAACCAGGCGCTGGCCTGCCGATGAAGCAGGGCCACCGCCTCCTGGCCGGACTGCCGGGCCAGCCGCCCACGCAATGCGTCGGCGAACAGGTGGTGGTAGCGATACCACGTCCGGTCATCGTCCAGCGGTATCAGGAATAAGTTGGCCGCCTCCAGGTCCTCCAAGACGTGTTGGGCGCTGACACCCAGCGGCGATGCGTTAGCTGAGTCGAGGTCGGCAGCCAGCAGGGCGTCGCACAGCGGAGCGCACAGCCGGTCCAGCACGCTGGTAACCAGCAGAAAGCGTCGGACCGGAATCGGTTGCTGCTCCAGCACCTCAGCCATCAAGTAGTCGACCACCAATCGGTGGCCGCCGGTAAAAGCCTCCACGAACGCCGCGGGGTCGATGCGATCGCGCAATGCCAGCCCGGCTAGTTGCAGGCCGGCCGCCCAGCCCTCGGTGCGTTCCACCAGCGCGGCCACCTGTTGCTCTGTCAGTCGAAGCCCCATGCCAGCACCAAGGAAGGCAGTCGCTTCCTCAACGTTGAAGCTCAGATCCACCGCCCGCACCTCGATGATCTGGCGCCTGGCGCGCAGCCGGGGCAACGGAAGCGGCGGGTCCTCTCTGGTAGCGATCGTCAGGTGCAGCGTCGGTGGCAAGTGGTTGAGAAAAAACTCAATCGCGGTATGAACGGCCGGCTCTCGTACGAGGTGGTAATCGTCCAGTACCAGGAGCGCGGGGGCGGGCAGGCCCGCCAGGTCATTGAGCAGGCTGGTAAGCACGACCTCGGGCGGCGCCGTCGGCGGTGCATCCAGCATGGCCAACGCCGTCCGGCCGCACTCGGGGGCGATCGTCTGTAGGGAAGCGACGAGATAGCGCAGAACCTGGTGGACCTCCTGATCGCGCTCGTCCAGAGCCAGCCAGGCGACTGGGCGGTCCAGGCCAGCGACCCAGGTGGCGAGCAGGCTGGTCTTGCCGGCGCCGGCCGGTGCCGAAAGTAGCGAGCACAGACCCTCCTCGAGCCCTTGGTCGAGCCGGACAAGCAGCCGGGCCCGCGGGACCAGGTCGGGACGCGGCCGCGGTACGAAGAGCTTGGTTGCCAACAGCAATCCAGCAGCGTTCCGGGCCATTCCAGGCGACTCACTCGAGCCGTTAGCACTGTCGCTTCCGTCCGCGACAAACTGACTACGCGTCATCGCTGCGCCGCCGTCGGTCCAGACCCGCCTGCCGAACCCAACGCGCCCAACACCATCGTGGGTCTCGAAGCTGGCTGACCGATTCCACCCCCCGTTCCATCCTCCGGGGGATGCGACACCGCCCGGTGCAGCGCCATCGTTGGGCCCATGACCACATTTTGCCGTGGCCGAGATGACCCCGGTCGAGTCGAGCAACCCCTGACTGCCCAGGGTGCGCCGCCCATGTACTACCGCATACACATCCGGGGTCACCTCGACCCAACATGGACTGTCTGGTTCGACGAACTCACTCTTACTCAGCAGGATGACGGTACGACTGAGCTGGTCGGGCCGTTATCGGACCAGTCGGCCCTCTATGGGCTGCTTGCCCGGCTACGCGATCTGGGAGCGACGCTGCTAGTGGTTGAGCAGCTACCAGCCAGCTGATGCGGATCTTCTTGAGGTATTCGCGCTCGAGATAACGGCGCGGCGCTGGCCTCGACAGGAGTGATGGCCGCCGGCATCCATCCCGAGCACGCGATCCTCTACCGCGCGGAGGCGATCGACTGATCGCCGGACAAAGCCTTTGCCATGCTTGGGGCGAGCGGCAGCTGCGGGATCAGCGTGGCTTGCACGGCGTGATAGAGGTCCGGTTTGCCTGGCCAGACAGTCTCGATGACGTTGTTGCGCGCGTCGAGCTGGTGGTGCCAGGAACCGTATGTCCGGTCGAAGAGATAGCGCTCCGCGTACCCCCACCAGGTGGCAGCTAGGTCGGCATAACGATCATCGCCGGTCCGGATTCGCAGCGCGGCGGCGGAGGCGATTGCCTCGGCAACCACCCAATGCATGCGATCTCGCACAACCGGCGTGCCGTCCCAATCGGTGGTATAGACAAAGCCATCGGCACCATCCACCGCCCAGCCATCCGTGACGGCTCGATCGAACAGTCCCTTGGCAGCCGATAGCAGCCAGTCCGGCGGCTCGGGCAATGATGCCTCCAGATGCAGCAGCAGTCTTGACCACTCCAGTCCATGTCCGACAGTGGCCCCGTACGGCTGGAATTGATCATCCGGGCGATCACGGTTGTGCTCGAGCTGCGGACGCCAGTGCGAATCGAAGTGCTCCGGAATCCGCCAGGCCTGCGGCTCCGCGAAGTCCAACGCGACGCGGCGCGCGATACCTAGTGCCCGGTCGCGCAGTGCTTGATCACCCGTTACGTCAGCCGCGGCCAGCAGGGCTTCTACGCCGTGCATATTGGCATTGATTCCCCGGTAGTCATTCAAACGGGTGAAGTCGCGGTTCCAGGAGTCGATGAACATGCCAGCCATGTCGTCAAAGAACCGCAGCTCCCACACCTCGAGAGCATCAGAGAGCAGACTGTCGGCACCGGGTAAGCCGGCGATCGAAGCCGAGGAGGCGGCGAGCACCACGAACGCCTGGGTATAGCACGCCTTCTCGTCCGGACTGTCGCCTGCGTCGTCGACGCTGGTGAGCCAGCCGCCGTTCAATTCATCGCGAAGCCTGCCACTCAGCCCGCCGAGGGCCTTCGTTGCAAGATCGGCGTCGCCGGCACGGCCGAGCAGCTGTCCTAGGACGTACACATGCAGCATCCGGGCCGTAATCCAGCTATAGACCGGGCGGGAAAGGTCCGGCTGTCCGCGGGTATCCAGCCATGCAGCCCCGCCCAACGGATGCGGGAAGTGACGGCCGAAGTCGAGTAGTCGTTGGCATTCAGTCGCGAGTGCCGCGGTGGGAATCCCGAGCGCTGGCGAGTCGGATGAGGTGGAGGGCATGCCCCTCACCGTAGCGACGCCAGCAGGACTGAGACGATGACCTCCATGGCCCAGACCAGCACAGTTGATCATGAAGCGGACCTCACTGGCCGCTTAGCACAGCTAAGCCTTGAGCAGAAGGTGCAGCTGATGACTGGGGCCGACATTTGGTCATTGCATCCGATGCCCGACATTGGTCTACGCCGGCTTGTCACCTCCGACGGCCCGGCTGGGGTTCGCGGAGAAACCTGGGACGAGCGAAGCCCATCGGCCAATGTGCCATCGCCGACCGCGTTGGCTGCGAGCTGGGACCCGGTCCGGGTGGAACGAATGGGTCGATTGCTTGCCAGCGAAGCGCGCCGCAAGGGCGTAGACGTCTTATTGGCACCAACGGTCAACCTGCACCGGACACCGTACGGCGGTCGGCATTTTGAGTGCTTCAGCGAAGATCCCGAGCTGACAGCCATGATCGGTATGGCGTACGTGACGGGACTGCAAGCCGAGGGTGTCGCCACCACGGTCAAGCACTTTGTCGCCAATGACTCCGAGACTGACCGGTTCAGCGTGAATGCGCTGGTTGACGAACGAGTGCTGCGTGAGCTTTACCTCGCACCGTTCGAGCGGATTGTTGCCGCAGGCGCCTGGTCGGTCATGGCGGCGTACAACCAGGTCAATGGCACAACCATGACCGAGAACCGGTTGCAGCGCGACGTTTTGAAACGAGAGTGGGGATTCGATGGCGTGATCATGTCCGACTGGTACGCCACCCGATCGGTAGCGGCGGCCGGGGAGGACCTGCTGGATCTGGCGATGCCTGGACCAGAGAGCCCGTGGACAGAATGGCTGCTCGAGGCTGTCCAGTCGGGCAAGATCTCCGAATCGGCAGTGGACGGGCATGTGTTGCGCATCCTGCGGCTGGCGGCTCGAGTCGGTGCGCTCGATGGACTCCAGCCGGCGACACTGCCGGCCCGCCGTTGGAGTGATGCGGAGTTGAGTGCCGAACTACGTGCCAGCTCAGCAGCTGGCATGGTGTTGATCAAGAATGACGGCCTGCTGCCGCTTGCGGCGGACTCGGTCCGGCAGGTTGCGGTGATCGGGCCCAATGCGGTGAGGGCTAGGACGCTGGGTGGTGGCAGTGCGACGGTATTTCCGCCATACGTGGTTTCCCCCGTCGATGGACTCAGCACGGCCTTTAGTCAAGAGACCCGGGTCGTGCACGCAATTGGCGTGCTCAGTAGCGACCGCGTGGAGATCGCATCCCAAGATCTCCTGCAGTTGCCAGATGGTAGCGGACCCGGTGTCGAAGTGATCTTCTTCGCTACTGATGATCATGAACTGGGGCGACAGCGACGGCAGGCCGGCAGCATGTTGTGGTGGGGACCGATACAAGAAAGCGTGAATGCTGGTGATGTTGATCATCTGCAGCTCAGCACCCGGTTGCACGTGCCCGAATCGGGCCGTTATTCGGTCGGCACGTCAGGCCTTGGGGAGTTTCGATTGGTGATCGACGGCGAGACCTTGTTTGACGAGACGATCAACCTTCCAGTCGGCGCTGACATGATCGAGGGAATCATGAAGCCGCCGCAGCAGCTTGCGGCCGTCGAGCTTCAGGCGGATAAGGATGTGCCGGTCGAGCTGACATACCGTCCGACCGGCGGTGCCACCGAACTCGGTGGTGCGGACGTGATCATGCTCACGGTGCAGCTCAACGTTGCGGCGGTAATCGACGAGCAGGCGGAATTCGATCATGCGGTCAGCTTGGCGGCTGGCTCCGATGTCGCCGTAGTTGTGGTTGGCACGAATGAGGAAGTGGAGAGCGAGGGTTTCGACCGGACGAGTCTGGCGCTGCCCGGTCGGCAAGATGACCTGGTTCGCGCTGTGGCCGCCGCAAATCGGCGAACTGTTGTTGTGGTGAACTCCGGCGCGCCCGTGCTCTTGCCGTGGATCGACGAAGTCGCCGCGGTGCTGATCTCGTGGTTCCCCGGGCAGGAGTTCGGGAACGCCCTGGCCGACGTGCTTACCGGGCTCGTCGAGCCTGGAGGGAGGCTGCCGGTGACGTGGCCAGCCTCGGACGAAGACCTGCCGTCAGTGCTCCCGGTCAACGGCGAGCTGCCCTACGACGAGGGTTTGCTCATTGGCTACCGCTGGTATCTGGCGACCGGGCGGACGCCAGCCTTCCCATTTGGTCATGGCTTGGGCTACACCACCTGGGCGTACCAGGACATAGCAGTGGATGGCGACACCGTGGCCGTCAGAGTGCGCAACTCCGGCTCGCGAGCGGGTCGGGAGGTGGTGCAGCTGTACGCCAGCCGACCCGACAGTGCCGTGGAGCGGGCGCCGCTCTGGCTGGTGGGATGCGCCGCTGTCGAAGCAGCGGCCGGGGAAACGGTGAACGCAGTGATTGTGCTCGGCGAGCACAACTTCCGGCATTGGGACAGCTCAGTTCACGCCTGGAGAACCGAGCCCGGCACATACCAGCTGTTGGCCGGCCGCTCGGTCGCCGGCCTGCTGCTCAGCGCCGAGATCACCCGCAGCTGACTTCTGGTCTTAGCCGAGTGGGGCGCGAAGCAGCACCTCATTACTGGCAGTCTCGCGGATCTCAAGATCAGCAATCTCGGACACCCGCAACGGGGTGGTGCCGCTCGGTCGCATCTGCTTGTTCGGCGTGGCCGGCCATTCCTTGATCTCAGTGGCATTGCCCGACCGATCGACCACGAATACCGAATAAACCTCATGGCCGCCGCCGGGGCGCGGATTATTGACCTCGGCGTACACACATTCCACCTTGATCTCGGTACCGTCCTCCGCGGGAATGACGTCGGCAACGGCGGTGATGCCGGACGGTACGACTGGTGCGAAGGCGACTCGCTGCGGACTTTCCGGCCGAAGCGGAATCAACCCAGTTGCGACTCCTATCCCGCCGATGACCAGCACGACCGCCGCGGCGATGCCAGCCACTGCCGCCACCATCTTGCGCCGCCGGGTCCGCGCAGTCTTCAGGATCTTGGGCAACAAGGAGGGCGGCGGTCCGGTCTCGACTAGCTCGGTTTCGGCGCCACCCGTTGTCGCTTCGCCGTGTTCGGCCTCGTTTTCAGCTGCCAGAGACAACATCGCTGCATCTGCCGGCGAGACTTGGGCCAGCAAACCCGGAAGGGCAGCCAGTTCCGAGACTGCCGCCTGGCAGTGCGGACAGGTAGCCAGATGCTCTTCGAATTCCCGTCGCTCAGCAGGAGAGAGGGCGCCCAGCACATATGCCGCATCCCACTGCGCGAACCTGTCAGGGATTGCGTTCACGGCCGAGTCACTCCTTTCTCCTGTAGTGCCAATCTGAGCGTTCTGAGTCCGTAGTGCAGCCGTGACTTGACGGTGCCCTCTGGAATTTGTAGCCGGGCCGAGATGTCCGCGACCGACCTGCCTTCGTAGTACGCCGCGCTGATCACTGACCTGTGCTCCACCGACAAGCTGCTCAGCGCCTCGGCGATCAACCATCGGTCGAGGACAACGCTGGTCGCGTCACCAGTGCTTTCCTCCGGCGGCTCCTCAATCCGCTGCTCATGCCGCGCCGCCGCGCTTCGCCAGCGGTCAATGATCAGGTTCCGTGATGCGGTGAAAAGCCAAGCCCGAGCCGCGGCCTCATCCCGCTGACCAAGACTTGGGTCCTTCCACGCCTTGAGCAGTACCTCCTGTACGACGTCCTCGGAGAGTTGGCGATCGTGGGTCAACCGCATGGCGAAACGCCAGAGCTCACCAGCGTGTCGGTCATGCAACTCCTGCAACGCGGCCTCACGCTGTCCGGCGCCCACTGAACCTCCTCCCGACTCTTGGCCCGCTGTCGTTTGCAGGCTCACCGCCGTCGTCACGTGTTTGCCCAGCCCTCTCCCACCGATGAGGACGATGGCGACCGGTTCTCAGTTCAACCCCTTCTCGATCCCAAGTCTCGACTCTCCCGAAGATAGAGCTTGCTCAGCCGGGCTCGCCGCGTACGCTGATACGCTCGCTCGCCTGCGGATGAGCTTCGGCGAGATGATCCCCAGGGCATAGCAGCAGCAGCGACCTGCCTTCATGAGGCTGGAGCGAAATCGGGAAAGTGTGCAGGTCGTCAACCTCGCCGATCTCCTGGTCGGTGAACATGTCAACCAGCACGCTGCCCGGCACCAAGTGCTCGGAATGCACACTGCCTGAGATCGGGTGGGCGGCAAAGTTGAGCACCGTAACCTGCTCGGCGTCACTCAACTGGTGCACCATGACCAACATCGCCTTGTTAGATACCTCCGGCACATCCAGCTGGACACTGGAGGCGATCCCGTAACGCTTCCGAATCGCCAGGATCTCAGAGAGCCGGCGGGCAAACGACGAGCTGTCCTCCAGCTGCACCGGTAGTGAACCATAAAGGCTGACACCTCGAGGCATCTTCGACAGCGATTCGTGGGCATGAGGCCGATAGTCCATCAGGTCGTACGCGGCGCGGTGGATCCAGCGCGTGTCTCCATCGGCGAGCAGCTGACTGACTTGCTTCCGTTCGAGGGTCAGCATGCCGCACAGATCCCAACCAGATAAGGCAAACACACCGGGCTGCAAGGCATTGAACATGGCCAGCAACAGGTGCGCTCGTTTGATCTGGGCTACCTGCTCGGGGGTCAGTTTGGCGATGCTGGTGAAGCCAAGTGAGGCGGCGATGATGGTTGCGGTAGTCGACGCAATGCCGTTTTGGGTGAAGGGGGCGTTATATGGAGCCGCGTCTCCGGTCAGATGATCAAGCAGGTCTTGACGGATAGTGACGGCCAGCTCGTGACCGGTGAGGTGCTGGCTGCGGAACGTGAAGACGTCTGTGGCATGCAGAGTTTCGAAGTGCACCAGCTCGTACGTCATCTCATCGTGGTTTTGAAGTGCATGCACCAACGACGCGGGCTCGACTCCTTGCTTCCTCGACAGCTCGAGCGTGAGACGGACAAATTCGGTGTCGCCGGTCGCTAGCGCATGGTGATAGGCGGGCCGGTTAATGAAATCGTAGGAAAGATCAGCCCCTCGCTCGGCTGAGCTCTTAATGTCATCGATCGTGAGATTGAGCTCCTGGAATGTGAAACCGCCGACCTTGCGAACCATGCTGGCAATCAGCTGATTCGCTGCCTCGGACAATGGGTGGCCCTCCGACCAGGCCGGCGAGTCTTCGGCACTCTTTTCAACACCAAGGAAGCCGTTGGCGTCCAGCCGCAGCCCGCCGCTGCCAAGATCGCCCAGGGAGTGCAGTGCGTCGCCTATGACCAGCCGCATGCCGGCGAAGCTCGGGTCGAGCCAGTTGATCGAGGGTTGGCCCTCTTTGAAGTAGTGCAGATATACCCAACGCCGCTCCACGCCATCCGGCCCGAGTACCGGTGCAGTGGCGCTCCAGTTGGTGTCCTTGACACCCGGCTCATAAAAGATCACCCGCTGCATGCGGCCGATGATGTAACCATGCTTGGCGAGTTGAGCTTCGGCCTCGATATCGAGATTGATCGAATCGCCCCTGGCCACTGTCGGCAGCAGATGCCAGTCCTTGGGGTCGATCTCGACCATGTGATAAATGCCGGGGTAGTCGCCGACCTTCATCTCAGCCAGGCGGAAGTCGGAGCCCTTACCCGTGTGACCGGGCACGATATCGTCGATCACCATCCCGAGATGGCCTGCGGCCACCTCACACATCGCCTGGAACTCCTCCTCGGTTCCGAAGGCCTCGTCGATCAAATTACTGATCCGGTCGAAGTGCCCATCCACGCTCGGCGTGTAGTCCCAGCCCACCAGGCCACCGGCCTTCTTGACAGGACCGGTGTGGAGGCCGTCAATGCCGATAGCCTCGAAGGCAGCCCACAGATCATCGTCGCCGAGGGTGCCCAGGAATGACGTTCCAGGCTTGGTGATCATGGAAATCGGGTACGCCGTGAACCACACCGACGCCTTTTCGATGGCTGTTCGGGGATCCGGGTTGGCAAACGGGTTCTGCCACATACTGCCCTGGCCGGAGAACAGCGTGGCATATCTCTTTGCATCCTCCAGCATCGAGCGCTCGACAAGCCAGCTGACATATTCGGGGTTATCGCCGCTGGGCTTCCCGCTGCGGTCGACCCACGATTTCAGATTAAAAAGATCCCGGAGCCGACCCTTCGGTCGCAGCCGCCTCGGCCGCGCCGGATAGCGCTGCTCGTCGTAGCTGATCTCGCTTGCTTCATGTGCGATCGGCGCCGGCTGGTCAGTCTCGGCGTCGTCTGGTTCGTCCACTATGGGTGCGGGCTGGTTGGCTTCGGTCTCGCCGGTTTTACCCGCGTCAGGCACCGGATGATCGGCGTCAATTTCGGTCATTGGCCCCCCTGGTCGCGCCGGCCCGATCTTGGACTTCGAACCATTCACACGTTAGTGCACGGTATGGGAGCGACTACTTAGAGCTGGAGTTCGGCCTGCCAGCTGGGACTGCCGAGCTTTGCCTCGATTTGCTGATCAAGATCAATTCCAAGCTGGCGTGCCAGAATGGCGGAGGCGATCACCACTTCGGCAAGCTGTCCACCGACGTCCTCGGCAGGGCGGAAACCGAGTCCCTGGTTCATAGCTCGCCGCAGGCACTTCAGGCTTTCCCCGGAACTTTCGGCCAGGCGCAATCCAGTATCGGTCAGAGCATCGTCGCGGTCGCGCTCCCGCAGACCGTCCGCGAGCGCGATGATCCTCGGATCGGTGGCGATCAGCGCCAGGTCGGGGTCGGGGTCACCGCCCAGGATGAGAAAGCGGTAACCGATGATCTCCGCCCGGAACCCCCGTTCCCCAGGTCGCCGCTCACGAAGCTCGCTGTACACCACACCCGCGGCTCGATGCAGCAGGAACACCCCGCTGAGCTCATGTGGCGGTACATGGATCTGAAACTCGACACCCAGACCACGCGGGACGATATAGGGATCAGTTGGAGGCACCAGCTCAATCCGGGAGCGGGCCAACGAAAGGCAGGCACGCGGTTGCTCTTCGTCTCGCACGGCCGCGTACTCGACCTTCCAGCCGGCCTGGCTGAAGATCAACGCGGCGGCGTATGGGTCCTCGGTCGCAAGCAGGGGGGCAAGCATTCGTGACTCCAGACACAAGCGGTTCCGCTGCTGCTCACTCTTCCATAAATGATCTCGGATCGATGTGTGACACGGCCGACTGTTCAACCACTTATGCTGACAAATCAGCGAGGGCGCGCAGCGCCAGCGGGTATCCGGCCACACCCAACCCCACAATGATTCCGGCTGCAACGGGCGACACATAGGAGACATGGCGGAAGGGCTCCCGACGATGCACATTCGAGATGTGTACCTCGATCACCCGAGCACCTGATCCGATGATCGCGTCCTGGATCGCGACGCTGGTGTGGGTATACGCGGCAGCGTTCAGCACTACGCCGACTGCCGAACCAGCGGCCTGAGCCGCGCCGGCCTCCTGGATCCAGTCGACGAGTTCGCCCTCTCGGTTGGTCTGGCGAAATTCCAGCGTCCAGCCCAGCTCGTCCGCTACCTCCAGGCAGGACCGTTCGACATCGCCCAACGTTGCCGTGCCGTAGATCTCAGGCTCGCGCATCCCGAGCAGGTTGAGATTCGGGCCGTTCAGGACGTACGCGGAGGTCATGGACGTAACTTCATCATGAGAACGCTGTCCTTAGACGCGCCTACCCACGAAGACCTCTCGTGGCAGGCGGTCTTCGCTCGTCACCTCGGCAACCGATCGTGCCCGGAACCCAGCATCAGCCAGAATCTTGAGCCACAAGACACGTGGAAACAGGCCGAATTCGTGCGTATCGTGCGCCACTGTTACGGTGCCGTCGCCAGTCCGCAGCAGGAAGGCGTAGTCAGTGCGGGTACGCGTGTCGTCGGGGTCGGGATCGCTTGACCAGCTCAGGTAGCGGGCGCCACGGCCGTCCGGTGTGTCATGTCCGCCGTGGTCAGTCTCGGGCAAGAAGTTCTCGGCGATGTTGTCAGGTACCAGCACCGCAACGCCACCAGTACGACAGTGCTGGTACGCGGTTGTTACTGCCTGGCGAAGATCGGCCTCAGTTGTCATGTAATCGATGGCGTCGTGCACAAACACTGCATCGAAGGTCCGCTCGAGTCGCAGCGTCCGCATATCCCCCTGTAGGTGCTCGCATTCGGGATTGAGCTGCCGGGAGACGGCCAGCATGTCAGCCGACAGATCGACCAAGGTCATCTCGAATTCGCGCTTGAGATGGAAGGCGTTACTACCGCCTCCGCTCCCGAGCTCGAGAACGGTATGAGTTGGAGGATTCGCCATGCGCAGCAACGAGGCGGCGAATGCTGCTTCCTCTGCGTACTCCTCGGGCGGCGAGATCAGCGGCCACCAGGCCGCAAGATCACTGTAGAAACGGTGCCGCGGTGAGGCGTCACGCTCCTGGTCCTGATCAGTCGGCTGGGTCACCTGGCCGAGCCTAATGCTTAACGATCAGCGGCACTCGCCTGCTGCCAGGCGTTGTTCCGGCGTCGCGCCAGCCCGCGCACGTAAGCTGCCTGGCCGAGATGCTGCATCGTGTCTCCGATTACGCTGACCAGCCGGACCGCGGCTGTTACCGGCGGGTCCCAGCGGGTATCGACTATCCGATCCAGCTCCTCTGCAGTAACGCGATCCAGATAGCGCAGTGTGAGCTCATGAACTCCGCGGTGGTAGTCGGCGAGGAGCTCACCGCTAGCTCGAACGGCCGCCACATCTCGTGGACCCTGTCCATAACCGGTAGCCCACTTGCCAAAGGGCAGGCCGAACCTCTCCCGCCACTCCGCCCAAACCTGCTCGACCTGGGCCAGGTCGGCGACATGATCGTCTTGGATCCGGGTGAGGTGCCACAGCAGCCAGGCAATCGAGTTCGCCTCCGGATCTGGCCGGTAGCTGGCCATTTCGTCGGTCATGTCGTCGGTGAGGTCAACGACAAGCTCGCGTACCCGGCCAAATGCATCGATCAGTATCTGCTTCGCGTGTTCGGTCATGTCCCATCAATCTAGCGGCGCAGCGCTTGATTGAAACCGTTACGGCAGTGGCCCTTGGTTTAGTTACCGACGGGTAGCATAATGAAAGTTACTCAGCAGTAACTTCCGCGGGGCTGTCGAGTGAGGTGCCCGAATGAGTCACTACAAGTCCAATGTCCGTGATATCGAGTTCAACCTTTTCGAGGTCCTCGGTCGCGAAGAGATCCTCGGTACCGGCCCGTACGCCGACCTTGATCGGGAAACGGTCTCGGCCATGCTCGCCGAAGTTGATCACATTGCCAGAACGAAGCTCGCGGCGTCGTTCTCCGATACCGATGGAAACCTGCCGGTCTTCGATCCCGAGACTCACTCCGTGACAGTTCCTGACGACGTCAAGAAGTCGTTCCGGTCGCTCATGGACTCTGGGGCTTGGCAACTGGAACTGCCGGAGGAGCTTGGCGGGCAGGCCACGCCGCCGTCGGTGCAATGGGCGGTTCATGAGCTCAACATCGGTGCGAATCCGTCGGCAATGCTGTACACCGCAGGGCCCAAGTTCGCTTACGCGATGTGGGCAACGGGCAACGAGCGCGATCAGCGCATCGCCAAGATCATGATCGAGCGGCAATGGGGCGCCACAATGGTACTGACCGAGCCGGACGCAGGCTCTGATGTTGGCGCCGGGCAAACTCGCGCGATTCCGCAGCCCGACGGTAGCTGGCATATCGAAGGCGTCAAGCGTTTCATCACTGCAGGTGAGCATGACCTGACCGAGAACATCATTCATTTGGTTCTCGCCCGACCACATTGCGTGGAGGGAGTGGGTGGCCCGGGCACCAAAGGACTGTCACTGTTCGTCGTTCCAAAGTTCCTCTTTGATCTTGAAACTGGGAAGCTAGCCGAACGCAATGGCGTCTTCGCAACCAATCTTGAAAAGAAGATGGGCATCAAGGCCTCCAGCACGTGTGAACTGACTTTCGGCGGCACTGAGGTGCCGGCCAAGGGCTGGCTGCTGGGTGAAGTGCACAATGGCATTGCACAGATGTTCCACATGATCGAACACGCCCGGATGCTGGTCGGAACCAAGGCGATCGCCACCCTCTCCACCGGCTACCTCAATGCCCTGGAGTACGCCAAGCTACGAATCCAGGGTCCGGACCTCACCCGAGCCGCAGACCGTACCGCGCCTCGGGTGACCATCACGCACCATCCGGATGTGCGACGCTCCCTGATGACCCAGAAGTCCTTCACGGAGGCACTGCGAGCACTGCTGCTCTACACAGCAAGCATCCAAGACCGCATCGCGGTCGCCCGCGCTACGGGCACGACCGATGACGCTGCTGAGCGGCTCAATGATCTCTTGCTGCCGATCGTCAAGGGCTACGGATCGGAGCGTTCCTGGGTCCTGCTTGGGACTGAGTCGCTACAGACCTTCGGCGGCTCGGGTTTCTTGACCGACTATCCGATTGAGCAGTATGTGAGGGATGCCAAGATCGACACCTTGTACGAGGGAACGACCGCGATACAGGCGCAGGATCTGTTCTTCCGCAAGATCGTCAAAGATCAGGGGCGTGCTCTTGGTGACCTTTCAGCGCAGATTGCCGACTGGCTAGCCGCTCAGGGCGGCAATGGTCAGCTCAAAGAGGAGCGGGTCTTGCTGCAGCACGGCTTGGATGATGTTGCACGCATCGTAACGACCATGATCAGCGATCTTGGTGCTGCAGTGCCCGGGGTGCCGCGGGGAGATTCTCGAAATATCTATAAGGTCGGGCTCAATGCCACCCGACTGCTTATGGCGCTCGGCGACCTGATCTGCGCATGGCTGCTACTCCGCGGTGCCGAGGTGGCGCTGCACCGCCTCAATGAGGAGCTTAGATCTGACGAGGTGGCCTTCTACGAGGGCAAGGTTGCCTCGGGCCGCTGGTTCGCGCGTACCGTGTTGCCCAAGCTGGCTGCCGAGCGCGCCATAGCGGAGGCAACCGATCTCGGCATCATGGATCTCGACGAAGCTGCATTCTGACGGCCCAAATTCTGGTGGGTCGCTGGCCGTTCAGGGTGGCCGTCGAGAGACGATGGGAGACATGACTCAGTCCGCTACTACGCAGCCGTCCCGCATCGTCATTATCGGAGCCGCACTAGCCGGAGCATCGGCTGCTATCGCGCTTCGAGATCAGGGCTATCAAGGCGAGCTGACGTTGATCGGCGAGGAGGGCCAACTACCGTACGAGCGGCCTCCGCTCTCCAAGGCCGTGCTGATCGGGAGCACCGATGAGCCAGACTGGGTCGCCGACGAGTCAACCTACGCGGACAAGGGAATCACCCTGCGGCTCGGAACCACAGCTACCCGAATCGATCGCGCCCGCAAGGTCGTGGTGGCGAGTCGCACTGAGTATCCGTACGACAAGCTGCTGATAGCCACGGGTTGCGGATCGCGACGCCTGGATCTGCCCGGTGCTGATCTTGACGGACTGCTGACGCTGCGGACGCTGGAAGAATCGCATGCGCTGCGGGAGCGGTTCACCGAGGGCGCAAAGATCGTGATTGTGGGATCGGGCTGGATCGGCTGTGAGGCAGCAGCAGCCGCCCGGCAGCGCGGCGCCAATGTGACCGTGATCGAACCACGATCCCAGCCGTTGCTGCCCGTAGTGGGTGAGCAGGTCGGCGCAACCTTCGCTGCGCTGCATCGTGATCATGGCGTGGATCTCCGGCTGGGCATCGGGGTAACCGGCTTTGCCGGTGATGGCGCGGTGTCGTCAGTCCATATCAAGGGACATGCGTCGGTGCCGGCTGACACCGTCCTGATCGCGGTAGGCGCCGCGCCGAACATCGCCCTGGCCGACGTCGCCGGACTCACGCTCGCCGATGGCGGTATCGCAGTCGACGCCACACTCCGGAGTTCTGACCCCGATATCTATGTCGCCGGCGATGTGGCGGCCCATGATCATCCCAAGTACCGGCACCGGGTCCGCGTGGAGCACTGGGCGAATGCCAAAGATCAAGGTATTCATGTCGCGCGCAATCTGCTGGGCGCGGAAGAGCCGTACCTGCTACGGCCCTTCTTCTTCTCCGATCAGTACGACCTCGGCTGCGAGTATCGCGGGTTCGCTGACCCGGCCAAAGACCGGCTCGTGGTGCGAGGTGATTTGAAGTCCCGGGACTTCACGGCCTTTTGGCTGCGGGATGGTGCCGTGGGAGCTGCCATGAATGTCAATCAGTGGGATGACGGGGACACGCTGCAAGAGCTCGTGGACTCCGGCCGCCAGGTCAGCGACAAGGAGCTTGTCTCGCTTTAACACCGACTAGTACAGAAGTGCTAGGGCTGGGTCGTTCAAGATCGCGGCTACGTCGGCGAGGAAGGTCGAGCCTTGAGCGCCGTCGGCTAGCCGGTGATCGAACGATAGGGTCAAGGTGATCACCGAGCGCGGTTCGATTCGCTCCTCGGTTCCCTTGCCGACCACCCATGGTCGGCGAGCGATCTGACCGAGGCACAGAATGCCGGACTCGCCAGGGTTCAAGATCGGAGTTCCAGCGTCGACACCGAACACGCCAATATTGGTGATCGAGAAAGTCCCGCCTGCCATGTCGGCAGGCTGGGTACGGCCTTCGCGTGCCGTCGCCACGACGTCATTGATCGCCGTCGCGAACTCAGCGAGATTGAGTGACTCAGCGCCCTTGATGTTCGGCACCAGGAGGCCGCGCGGAGTTGCGGTAGCGATCCCGAGATTGATCGAGCTCTTCAGAACGATGTGCTGCGCAGACTCATCCCAGAACGAATTAAGCTCCGGCGTACGGCCGAGCGCCAGGCACACCGCCTTGGCAATGATCAGTAGCGGGGAAACCCGAAGATCAGCAAACTCGCGTCGCGCCTTGAGCCGCTCCACCAGCTCCATAGTTGCGCTGACATCGCAGTCCATCCAGACCGAAACATGCGGCGCACTAAAAGCCGAGCGCACCATCGCGTCCGCTGTTGACTTGCGAACGCCCTTGATCGGAATCCTTGTGTCCTCGCGCGGCTGTCGGGCCCCGGCGCGCGCCGGGCTCAGCTTGTCGACCGGAGGGGCCTGCAAGTCGGCCACGGTAAGCACATCGTCGCGGGTGATCACCCCACCAGGCCCACTGCCCACCAGGGCGGCAAGATCGACACCGAGATCTTTGGCCAGCTTGCGTACCGGCGGCTTGGCAAGCACCGCTCCACCAGATGGGGTGGGGGCCGGTGCCGCTGCACCTGGTCCTGGAAGCGGAGCGCCGGTCGGTGTATCGGGTTTGGGCTGCAATGGCTCCCGATCATCCGCCCGCCGCGACACGGGAGTATAGACGGAGAAAGAGTCCGCGACTTGATCATGCGCCTCCACTGGCCCATCACCGCCGGCGCGCCGAGGGCGGCGCCTGGCCGTCCCGGTCCGTGGGCCGTAGCCGACCAGGTTCGGCACTTGGGCTTCCTCGCCACCATCTCTGGGCTCCGGCTTTTCTGCCCCTTTGACGCCATCGTCAATGGAAATAATCGGGGTACCCACATCCACCGTGTCGCCCTCGTTCACCAACAGTTCGGTGACCGTGCCAGCGTACGGACTGGGAAGCTCCACCAGTGATTTGCTGGTCTCGACCTCGACGAGAATGTCATTGATCTTTACCTGATCGCCGACCGCAACCCTCCAGGTCACAATGTCGGCTTCGACCAACCCTTCACCCGGATCTGGCAGCCGGAACGTCTGCAACGCCATTCACGCCCTCCCCGTCAGTACGCTAGCGACCGATCAACCATGTCGAGAACCCGATCAAGATCAGGAAGGTACTCCTCTTCGACCCGGCTCGGCGGATAAGGCGTGTCGAAGCCGGCTACCCGAAGCACCGGCGCTTCCAGCGAGTAGAAACACTGCTCCGAGATCCGGGCGGCTAGCTCAGCACCCAGGCCGAGATTCAGCTGGGCCTCATGGACGGTGACCACCCGACCGGTCTTTTGCACCGACTCATCCACCACAGCCATATCGAGCGGTGACAGGGTACGCAGATCGATCACTTCAAGATCATGATTCTCCTCGGTGGCGGCCTCCGCAGCCTCCAAACAGGTCTTGACCATCGGCCCATACGCAATCAACGTGACATCGGTTCCCGGCCTAACAACTCGGGCTGAGTGCAGGGGCGGCGGGCTCCCTTTTTCGTCCACCTCGGCACGTTCGTGATAGCGCCGCTTCGGTTCAAGGAAAATGATCGGGTCGTCAGAGGCAATGGCCTGTTGGATCATCCAGTAGGCATCCGCTGGGTTTGAACACGTCACAACCTTCAGGCCCGGTGTATGGCAGAAGTAGGCCTCCGGTGATTCGCTGTGGTGCTCGACCGCACCGATCCCTCCGCCATAGGGAATCCTGATCACGAGCGGTATCACGAGCCGCCCGCTTGATCGAAAATGCAGCTTGGCCGCCTGGGTGACGATCTGGTCGAACGCTGGGAAGACGAATCCATCGAACTGGATTTCGCACACCGGACGGAAGCCGCGCAGCGCCATACCTACGGCGGTACCGACAATGCCGGATTCCGCCAGCGGGGAATCGATCACTCGATGCTCGCCAAAGTCCTTCTGGAGTCCCTCCGTAACCCGGAAGACTCCACCCAGCTTGCCAACGTCCTCACCGGCGATCACAACCTTGGGATCAGCCTCCAAGGCCCTACGCAACCCAGCATTTAGCGCCTTGGCCATGGTCAGCATGGTCATCAGTGCACCCCTCCGAACGCCGACTGCACTGGTGCTGCAGATGCGGCCTCGGCCCGTCGAACCTGCGGCTCAGCACTTCCATCCTCGAAGGTTGCTAAGTACTCGGCATACCTGGCCCGCTGCTCTTCCAGATAAGGGGTTTGCTCCGCGTAAACAAGATCAAAAAGATCGAGCAAGCGAGGGTCAGGCAGCGCCAGGCAGCGGGTGCGTAGATCCGCGGCAAGATCGGAAGCCTCGGTCTCCACCTCGGCGAAGAAGGCCTGGTCGCCGCTGCCGCTTCGCGTCAGGTACGCCTTGACCCGCTCGATCGGATCCTTGAGCCGCCAATGCTCCAGCTCATCGGCGAGCCGGTACTTCGTCGGGTCGTCGGAGGTTGTATGGGCGCCCATGCGATATGTGTAGGCCTCGATTAGCGAGGGGCCGCTGCCGCTGCGCGCTCGCTCTAGGGCTGCAGTAGTAGCGGCGTAGACCGCCAGCACATCGTTTCCGTCCACGCGCACGCCGGGGAAACCAAAGCCAGAAGCCCTGCGATACAAGGGAATTCGGGACTGCCGCTCAATTGGCTCCGAGATCGCCCACTGGTTGTTCTGACAAAAGAAGACGATGGGTGCGTTGTAGGAACTGGCGAAGATGAACGCCTCGTTGACATCGCCTTCGCTACTGGCGCCGTCGCCGAAGTAGCCGACCACGGCCATGTCCCGGTCCGGATCACCGGTGCCGACCAGGCCGTCGCGTTCTACGCCCATCGCGTAGCCGGTGGCGTGCAGCGTTTGCGCTCCGATGACGATGGTGTAGAGGTGGAAACGGTACTTTTGGGAGTCCCAGCCACCAAGATCAACTCCGCGGAACAAGCCGAGCAGGTGCACTGGGTCGACACCGAGGCACCAGGCCACGCCGTGCTCTCGATAGGTCGGGAAGACGAAGTCCTGCTTGCCCAGCGCTCGTCCCGAACCAATCTGTGCCGCCTCTTGTCCGAGGCCGGAAGCCCACAGCCCAAGCTCCCCCTGACGCTGCAGGGCAGTCGCCTCAGCATCGATACGCCGCGTCAACACCATGTCGCGGTAGAAGCTCTTGACCTGATCGTCGTCCCCGCTGAAGGAGTACTCGGGGTGTTCCAGCCGTTCGCCCTCCGGGGTAAGCAGTTGGACCAGCTCGACCTCCCCGATCGCACCGCTGCCGTCACTCACTGGTGCATCCTCTCCTCACCGGATGCGGTGGTTCCGCATCACGTCGGTCCCGGTGCGGGATCACCGCGCTGGGTGGTACCACCACCCGCCGGGGCGTTGGTTTGGGTCCGGCTCGCCGCGTGTAGCGAGCGGATCGGCTCGCTCGGTTGCACCTTGTGGGTCGCGCCGGGCCAGCCGCGCACCCCAACGTACCGCCTCAGTTTCCGAGCTGGGAAAACAACTCGTATGTCCTATTTCTTTTGTCTGACGTGGCACAGGGCTGCCACAAGAACCCTCAGGGCGCAGGTCTCAGGGACTCCTGAAAGCGCAGAATGCGGATGAGGGCGGCAGCGACCGCCTCCGGACCGGCGGCCAAGGAGATACGGACTGTTGTGCCCCCATCGACCCGGTCGAAATCCGTGCCGGGCGTCAACGCGACACCGTGTTGCTCGAGCAGCGCCTCGCACCAGGACTCCGAGTCGGCGTAGGGACCGAGCTGGTCGGCGATGCCGGCATAGACGTAGAAGGCACCATCGGCGGGCGCAACCCCAGTCCAACCAAGATCATCGACTGCCTCGAGCACGATCGTTCGGGCATCGGCGAAGGCTGCGACCGCAGCATCGGCTTCCCGGTAGGACTCTTCGGTGAAGGCTGCGATTGCCGCGTGCTGCGCCGGCACCGGAGGGCAGAGCGCGAAATTGCCGGCCAAAGCATCGAAGACGGATAACAGCTCGGTCGGCACTAAACTCCAGCCGAGCCGCCACCCCGTCATTCCCCAATATTTGGAGAACGAAGAGATCACCATGGCCTCACGATCATGCTCCCAAGCACAGCTGGCTTCCACCGTACGGTCGGTGATGCCGTGATATATCTCATCGCTGACCAGCCGCACTTCATGATCACGACACCAGCCGGCGAGTTCGGCAAGACGGTCACGATCGATCATGGTGCCGGTGGGATTGGCCGGCGAGGCGACGACCAGCCCGGCCAAGGGCGCCGCAGCGTGCTCCCGATCTAGCATGTCCACCGAGGGCTGGAAGCGCTCGGCCGGACCGCAGGGCAGTTCGACCACTTGACATCCCAATGACGTCAGGATGTTCCGGTACGCCGGATAGCCCGGACGGGTCAATGCCACCCGATCACCATGATCAAAAGCTGCCAAGAAGCTGAGCAGGAACGCCCCAGACGACCCGGTAGTCAAGGCGACGTGATCTTCATCGATGTCGAGGCCGTACCAGTGTTGATAGTGTGCTGCGATCTCACGCCGCAACGGCTTGATACCGAAGGTTTCGGTGTAGCCCAACGGCGTACGGTCCACCATCAGCTCCTCAGCACGACGTCGGACGTCTGAGGGCGCACCCTGAGACGGCTCGCCGGCGCAGAGAGAAATGACCTCGCGGCCCTGCGCGCGTAGCTGTGCCACGCGGTTAAGAATGCTCATCACCGCGAACGGCGGAACGGCAGCCCGGCTTGCCGGCTTCATGCGCTCTGCAGCCGTTTCCGCGCGCGGTATGCGGCCACATTGGTGCGGTTGCCGCAGTTGCCGGTGTCGCAGTAGCGCTTTGAGGAGTTCTTGGACAGATCGACCAGCACATCCTCACAGTCCACGGCGGCACAGATTCGCAGCCTGCCCAGCTCGTCCGCCCTGACTAGATCGAGAAAAGCCATCGCCGCCTCGGCCGCAATCCGGTCGGCGAGCGGGGCGTCCGGGCGAGTGACATGCAGGTGCCAGTCCCAACCGTCGTGCCGGACAAGGTAAGGGTGTGCGTCGACCTCGTCAAGGATCTCGTTTACCAGAACTGCTGCCTCATCACGGTCTGCGACCGTCCAAAACTTGCGTAGTCGCGGGCGTAGGGCACGCATTGACTCAAGTTCTTCGGGGGTCCGGCGAATGACGCCTGTGTAGGGGTTGCGGGTCAGGAAGTCGTCGAGATCAGCCAGCGTGACCAGGGTGTCGCCGTCGAGTCCCACGGTGTTCACCAGTTCCGTGACCACTGCGAGCGAGGCCTCGGTGTCATGACTAAAAGGCACCTTGACTCCTGACAACATCTCCACTAGTGTCACTAGTGTACTCGATTTTGGTCATTACAGAACTGGTGGCATAGCGACGAGCTGAGGAGGCAAGAGATGACGACCGTAGCTCGGGAAGCAACCCGAACGGTCGCCGCACGAAGCTATGGCGGGGCACTGGCTCTTGCGCTGTTCTCGGCGTCATCCTTCGGACTCTCAGGCTCCCTTGCCCGCTCGCTGCTGGATCTGGGCTGGTCGCCTCCGGCAGTGGTGGCGGCTCGCGCCGCCGGCGCATTCCTCATCCTTCTCATACCATGCTTGGTCTTGCTCCGCCGGATCGGACTGCCGACCCGCGGGCAATCGCTGCGAATCTTGGCATATGGCGTAGTCGCGATCGCCTTGGCACACCTCTGCTACTTCAGCGCAGTGCAATACCTCTCAGTCGGAGTCGCCTTGCTGCTGGAGTTCCTGGCGCCGGTGATACTGATCGGCTGGCACTGGGCAAGAACCCACCGGCGTCCCGCCTGGCCGGTGCTTGCAGGCGCAGGTCTGTCGATCGTCGGCCTAGCCTTCGTCCTCGACTTGCGCGAAGGAGTCACGTTCAATCCGATCGGCGTCGCCTGGGCTCTAGGCGCCGCGCTGTGCCTGGCTGCATACTTCCTCCTCAGCGAGGACAGCGGAAGCGATGCGCCGATTCACCCGCTAGTGCTGATCACGGCTGGTACCGGTATCGCAACGGGCGTCTTGCTTGCGGCCTCGGCTGCCGGCCTGTTGCCTTTGGCCGCGCACGGCGGGGTCACGGTCTTGGCTGATACGGCTATGCCTTGGTGGCTCCCAGCGCTGTTGTTGATCTTGATCAGCACGATATCGGCGTACCTGACCGGGATTGTTGCGGTGCGCCGGCTCGGCAGTTCTATGGGCTCGTTCGTGGCACTGACCGAGGTGATCTTCGCGGTCGCCTTTGCCTTCCTGCTGCTGGGACAGCGTCCGGGTTTTATGCAGCTGATCGGTGGCGTCTTGATCTTGGCTGGAATTGCTTTAGTACAACGCCCCGATGCGCGCTAAGTCTTTCCTATGAAGGTCGGCCGAAGTCGGTTACCAACCAGACTTTGCCGTGTTTGGAGTCGTTGATCACATCGATGCCAACATCGACGAACTTCTCGTTCAAGATGTTCTTGCGGTGACCGTCGTTGGGCGGCTTCTCGTTGTACATCGCCTTCTGCACAGCCAGTACGCCCGACTGGGAACGATCACCGTTGTAGGCGACGTTCTCCCCGACCATGCTCCAGCGGTATCCGGCCGCGGAGACTCGAGAACCCAGCGCAGCCTCACCTTTGAGCTGGTGGCTCAATGTGTTTGCTTTGGCCATTGCCAAGTTATGGGTGTGGGCCGCGGATGTGAGCTTGCTGTTCATCTTTAAAGCTCGCAGTCCGTGACGCGCGCGCTCAGCATTCAGCTCGTCGAGCACTGCATCTGCCCAGTCAGAACGCGTGGCATAGCTGGATGAGCTCGATGTTGTCCTGCTCGGCGTCGACCTTGCGGATTGAGTGGTCTTCTTGGCCGGACTCGGTTTCGTGCTGTGGTTTTGTTTAGCCGTCGGGCTCCGCCGCTTGGCGGTCGTCTGGTCAGTACGAGGACTGTTCGTCGATCGTTCGATCGGTGATGTAGCCGCGCGGGACTTCAGCGGGCGGTAGCACGGGCTGCCCTTTTGGTGGACGTTGCACTTACGGGGCTGAGCATTTGGGCGAGCCAGAAGTGTTCGGGAGCCGCCGCTTGGGGTAGTCGCCGTGGGCGATGGCGATGGAGTCTCCGTCGACGACTGCGATGGGGGCGCTGGAACAGCGATGAGCCGGTCGTCCATGCTGGGCGCACCGGGATCGCTGATAGCCGAACCTCCGTACAGGGCAGCTCCCGCCACTGCGGCACTGACCACGAGTGCAGCGCTCGCAGAGGCGATGCGAAGTCCTGTACCAGTCACTGCGCCTCCGTCGCGTGCGACGACCCCCGAACAGGTCACGGTTTGGTAACGGCGGCGATAAGCAAAACACAGATACGCCGATCCGGCAAGCGTCCGACCGCTTCGCGGACACGCCGTACACTGCGCCGGTGGGCAGCGAATCCCGTCCCGCGAGCGGTGTTCTCATTGCAGGTACGTCATCCGACGCCGGTAAGTCGCTCGTAGTTACCGGCTTGTGCCGAGCGCTGGCACGCCGGGGTATTGCGGTCGCGCCATTCAAGGCGCAAAACATGTCCAACAATTCGTGTGTCTGCGCTGACGGTGCTGAGATCGGCCGCGCGCAGTACTTGCAGGCGCAGGCTGCTGGGGTTGCTCCTGAAGCGGCGATGAATCCGGTGCTGCTGAAGCCTGGTTCTGATCATCGCTCCCATATCGTGCTGCGGGGTCGACCTTGCGGCACGTTGGAATCTGGGGAGTACGCCAATGGGCGGAGGCACCTGGCGGTCGCCGCTTTTGCGGCGTACGACGAGCTCGCAGATCGCTTCGAGGTGATCATCTGCGAGGGTGCTGGGTCGCCGGCGGAGATCAACTTGCGAGGCGGCGATTATGTGAATCTGGGATTAGCGCGGGCTAAAAGGCTGCCGGTTGTTGTAGTCGGCGACATTGATCGTGGTGGGGTCTTCGCTTCGCTGTATGGGACGGTAGCCCTGCTCGATGATGATGACCGGCGGCTCGTCAAGGCTTTCTTGATCAACAAGTTCCGCGGCGATGTAGGAGTTTTGCAGCCCGGCTTGAACGAGCTGACCCTGCGCACGGGCGTGCCGTTTGTTGGAGTGCTGCCGTGGCTCCCTGACGTTTGGCTGGACGCTGAGGACAGCCTTGCTGTTGGTTCATGGCGGCACCGCGGTGCCATTGACGGAGCGCTTCGGGTGGCGGTCGTGGCACTACCGCGGATGTCGAATGCCACCGATGTTGAGGCGCTGGCTGCTGAGCCTGGAGTGCAGGTGGTGGTGACGACCGATGCTCGTGACATTGCGGGCGCCGATCTTGCGGTGCTACCCGGTACTCGGTCTACTGTTAGTGATCTTGATTGGCTGCGCCGCACCGGCCTGGCTGCTGTGATCGAAGTCCGAGGACGGCGTGGTGCGCCGGTGTTGGGTATCTGCGGCGGCTACCAGATGCTGGCGCGGGTGATCGACGACCCAGTCGAGTCCGGCCGAGGGACGGTCGAGGGCCTCGGGCTTCTTCCCATCAAGATCAGCTTTCAGACCGACAAGGTGCTAGGGCGGCCAGTGGGCGCGTGGCGCGGACACCAGGTTGCGGCGTACGAGATTCACCATGGCATTGCGCACATTGCGGACCGCGCCGAGCCGTTCCTGGACGGCTGCCAGCAAGGTCAGGTATGGGGCACTATGTGGCACGGGGCGTATGAGAATGATGGCTTTCGCCGGGCCTGGCTTACTGAGATCGCGGCGGCCGCCGGATCCCAATGGTGCGCCGATCCCGATGCGCCCAGGTATGGCGATCGTCGAGAAACCATGATCAATACCTTGGCGGATGCCGTGGACCAGCATGTTGATCTTGGTCTGCTGCTCGCCGGTACGCGCGTGGCGGGACGGCTGTGACTATTCAGGCGCTGGTCATCGGGATCGGTAGCGGCAATCCTGATCACCTAACCCGCGAGGCCATTGCCGCTCTGAACGGTGTTGATGTGTTCTTGGTGGCAGACAAGGGAGCCGCCAAGCACGATCTTGTCAAGCTCCGTGAAGATCTCTGCCGGGACCTCATCACACATGAGCGCTACCGGTTTGTCGAGGTGCCTGATCCGGAGCGAGGACCCGACCTGGAGCGGAACGCCGCTGAATACCGAACCGGCGTGACGGCGTGGCACGATGCCCGCGCTCAGCGCTACGCCGAGATCATGACAACTGCGGTCGGCAACAAAGGAACAATCGGTTTCCTGGTGTGGGGCGATCCGGCCTTGTATGACTCCACTCTCCGAATCGTGGAGTCGATCCGGGCCTGCGGCGTTGATCTTGAACTGACTGTCATCCCCGGTATTAGCAGCGTCCAGCTGCTTGCCGCCCGCCACAAGATCATCCTGAACCGCATTGGCCAACCCATCCACATAACCACCGGACGCCGGCTGCTCGAGGAATACTCCCCGGCCCTCGGCGACTTCGTCGTCATGTTGGACGGCGATCTTGCGTGCCGCGGCCTGGTCGAGCAATTCGGTGACCTCGTGATCTATTGGGGCGCACAGCTCGGCCTGCCAGACGAGGCACTCATCTCAGGCCGGCTGCTCGAAGTCATCGAGGAGATCCAAGCAAAGCGGGCCGCCGTACGCGCTGCGCGCGGCTGGGTGATGGACACTTATCTGCTCCGTCCACCGAGCTAGCAGCCGCCGAACTAGAAGTCGTACGGATTGACGACTTGAATTCCACAGTCGTCGAAGTCGCGGATGTTTCTGGTAGCCAGAACCGCGCGATGAACCCAAGCAATGCTGGCAATGATCGCGTCTGCTATCGAGATTGGTCTCCCTGCCTCGTGCCGCGCCGCAACGACATCGCCGTATCGATCAGCTGCCTTGGCGTCGAAGGTGAGAAGACGCTCGTCGGTCTTAGTGAACAAGGCATCGGCCCGCCTCGTCAGGCTTGTGCGGCGCTTGCCTACTGGTAGTCGGGCGAGGCCGTAGCGGATCTCGGCACGTGTCATGACAGTTGTATAGAGCTCATGACGCGGGACGGTCGCCAGCCAAGGGTCGATGTCTGTTCCGTCTGCCATCAGTGCTGCAACGATATTGGTATCGAGAATGATCATGAGTCAAAGGCGATGGGCCGCTGTACTCCGCTCGCGCGGTCCGGGAGATCGAGTTCAATCCCAGTACCTGCAAAGTACTCGCGAATGCTCGCCACAAGATCAACCGGCTCATCCTCTGCCGCGACCGCGGCTGCGAGGATTAGCCTCGCCTCTGCTTCCATCGAGCGACCATGGCGAGCCGCACGGCGGCGCAGCTTCTCTTTCACCTCGGGATCGAGATCGCGGACTGTCAGCATGCTCATAGGGAATCACCTGCCACTGAAGGCTACCAAGCTTATGCATGCATTGCATGCACACGCTTGGGGACTCTGAGGCCGGCGGAGCTGCCTAGACCGGCTCGTATGCCTCATCACGACGCTCGATGATCCACCGTCGCCGGGCACCAGTGAGATAGCGCGGGGATCCCAACGAGGCAAGCGATGCCGTCTGGTTCGCACCGACCGCCCCGCGCATGGTGTAGGCACGGTGGCTTGGTGGTGATTGCAGCCCGAACCATGACATCAGTTCCTGAGTCTGCAACCCGAGATAGCTGATCGACTCGTTTGCCCGAGCCACCATCCAGCACAGCGCCGCCGCGGCAGTCTCCGACCTGCCACGACGCAAGAAGATCTGTGGATCAGCAGCGGCAACATCATGCAGCAGCCTGCGCACCGCCGTCCGATGCTCGACATCGAAATAGTGATCACAGCAATCATCACAGCGCAGCAGCACCTCGGTGACGCGATGATGGATCTCCGCAGGTAGTCCAGTCCAGTCAAACGGCTCGTCAGGAAGTGGCTCAGCCGTCAGCTGTGCAAGCTGCATCTGACCACCGACTTGATCAGCCAGTTCGTCCAAGACGAAGATCTTGAGGTCATCCTCACTAAAGAACTCCTCAGCAGAAAGAGAATTTCTGTCGAGCGGATCACGTATGCCAGCAGCCTCCAAGATTGCCTCCGGCCCCTGGAGCCGCGGCTTGCTGATCGTCCGCCGATAGTCCCGCTCATAGGCATCAATCGCATCCAGGACATCGACGGTCAACTCTTGATCAAGACCAAGCTCGGCGTGCACAAACTGCACAAATGCTCGCAAGACGGTCGGCATCCGGCGCAGATAGCGCTGGTCAGCAACGATCTTGCGGGGATACCAGTCCATCATCAAGATCTCGATCGCTGTCGGGCTCCAGCGCAGCGGATCGCCGTATCCGAAGTCAGCTCGATAGAAGATGAGGTCACCAACAATGGACCGATCGTTCGGAAGATTAAGATCAGCCCCGTAGGAGCTGGCAAGGAAGCGGTCAGACAGTCTTTCACGATCTTGCTTGGACCATTCCGGGCGTATGAAGCCTGTCCCTCCCTCGGGCAGCTGCCGAACGATCCACTCCAGCAATGGACGAGTGGCCGGCCAGTCCTCCGATTCGGGTCGCGGAATCGTCCTGGCGCTGCGCTCAATTGCCTCGGTGATCCGGGCCCCCGCATCAGCTGGCGACAGCGCTTCCAGAGCGGTGTGCCGGGCATCGACATGCTCTCGCCATAGCTCGTTGAAGTCATCCATCCCTTTGTCGGACAGGAAGTTGTCCTTGACGATGGTGCCCATATTGAAGTCGATGAACGTAACGGTGGTCAGGTCGTGACCAGCTAGCCGCACCTGGAGCACGATGTTGTCCCCATCGCGCACCGTCTCGGTGATCTGTTCGGCTGCCACGATCTCGATCTTGTTTAGCTGATGCATCCAGGACGGCAGCAGGAAGCTGCGGACACCAACATCACGTACCACCCGGGCTCGAAGAAGATCATCTCCACTCATCTGTGCCATCGTCCAAGCCAGCGCAGCTGCGGCGGGATCCTGGCTGGTGACGAACGCGGTCAGCACTTCAGCCAGCGGCGCGGGTTCCGGCGCCGATGAGCGGTCAAAAGGGTCGTTGTTTCGCGGATCAAGAAGGTTGAGCAGGCCGCTGGCCAGCATCAGCATCGGCAATGGGTGATCCGCCGCCAGCGCAGCGTCGGCATCACCAAGCAGGTCTCGGTCATCCTCAGCAGGCTGGCGGATGGCGCGCCGGCCGGGGTGACCGGAGCGCTTGGATGAGTGCTTTGCAGGGCGGCGCTTCTTCTTGGGCACCCAACAACGGTAAATCGCTCCGCCCTCTGATTTGCGCCCTCCCGAAAGTGGTCGCGGCCGACAACGATTTCGGCATCCCTAATGTCGTCTTCGTCCACTTGCCGGGTGAGACGGCCGCAGCAGTACACCCAGGGAGGGTGCCTAGGCATCGGCGAGCGGTGGCCTCTACGTTGGAGTGCACCGATACTTCTAGGCACTGCTTGCGCGACCGCCGCCCTGCAGTGCAAAGAACTCCGCGCGAAAGGCTCCAGCATGAGCAATGCGATCATCAAGCAGCAGGGAGATTCGCCCGTCGTCGCTGACAACATCTGGGAGATTCGGCTGGGAGCGGGCTCATTCATTCTGGGTGCCTTGGTCGGCACGCTGGTGACCGCTGCCGTCGGGCGGCTGGCGGCGAAGGGAGAGGCCCTGCCGAAGCCACCGACTCCGCGGGGCTGGCCGATCAACTTCGCTCATCGCGGGGGAGCGAAAGTCGTACCTGAAGACACCATCGAGGGATTCCGCGAAGGATTTGCCATGGGCGGCGGAGTGGTGGAATGCGATGTTCATGCTTCAGCGGAGGGCATCGTCGTCGTCATTCATGACGCGCAGGTTGATCGGACAACCGATGGCACCGGGCCCGTGGCCGAGAAGACCGTCCCGGAACTGCAAAGCCTTGATGCCGCGTACCGCTTCACCACCGACGAAGGCAAGACCTTCCCGTGGCGCGGCAAGGGCGTCAGGATTCCTACGCTGGAAGCCCTGTACCAGGCGTTTCCAGACGCGCCGTTCAATATCGAGATCAAGGGTCGTCGCTCCGGCATCGAGCAGGCCGTCTTCCGGCAGATCGAAGCTGCCGGCGCGATAGAGCGGACCTTGGTTGTTTCAGACAATCGGGGCACGATTTCGCGTTTCCGCAAGGCCAGCCAAGGCACCGTCGCCACAGCTTCATCAGGCTTTGAGCTGGTGGTCTATTGGATCCTCCAGCTGCTGCGTCTCGGTGCTCTCTACGATCCACCGTTCCAGGCACTGCAGGCGCCCGAAAGGTACAAAGACGTCGTCCCTGTCGTCACTCGCCGTTTCGTCCGTAAGGCGCACGACCGGGGTCTACGCGTGGACGTTTGGACAATCGACGATGAACCGGCTATGCGGCGGCTGCTGAGCTTTGGTGTCGATGGCATCATGACGGACCGGCCCGACGTGCTGGCTCGTGTGCTGAACGGCCAGTAGCCGTTGCGCGAAAGTGGCGGCACATAGACCTTGACGGCGCCCTGATGGGTGGCATTGACTTACCGCCAAATGACTAGGCAGGCAGGCCGCCACGAGGCGTCGCACGTGGAGCGTGAACGCGACCCGCTCGGGATGATCAACGGCGAAGGGGTCATCACCGGCACCGTGGTGTCGACCGCGGTCATCGCAGCCGCGGCCGGGCATCTGGAGGAAACGCATCTCGTTATTGCCATCCTCGGAACGGCGTTCATCTACTGGTTGGCGCATCTCCACGCGCGGACGCTTGGTGACTCGGTCAAGCACCGCACACATCCGGTGGATGCATTCAAAGAGGCGCTCGCGGAAACCTGGCCAATCCTGGCGGCGGGAAGCGTGCCTGCGGTGATCTTGATCGTGATTCAACTCCTTGGCATACCGCTCCGGACCGGTGCCTGGATCGCGGTGATCGCCAGCACCGTTCTGCTGACTATTTACAGCTTCTTCGCGGGCCAGCGTGGTGGACTCGGCCTTCGCGGCCGCTTGCTGAGCGCAGCGGTCGGCGCCGCGCTCGGAATTTTGGTCATCGCGCTCAAGGCCGGCCTGCACTGAGCTTAGCTCAGCTGATGTCCTCGAGATCACCCTCGAGGTCGAGGTAGATCTGCTGCAGCTGGGTGATCAACTCCGGATCCGGCTCCTGCCACAGCCCGCGATCAACAGCTTCGCTCAACTTCTCGATGATGCCGCGCAGCGCCCATGGGTTGGCGTGCTTCATAAAGTCCTGAGTGTCCTTATCGAGCACGTAGTTCTCGGCCAACTGCTGATACATCCAATCGGTTACCACACCGGCGGTTGCGTCGAAGCCGAAGAGATAGTCAACGGTTGCGGCTAGCTCGAACGCACCCTTGTAGCCATGCCGCTGCATCGCCGCAATCCAACGGGGATTGATTACCCGGGCCCGAAACACGCGCGCCGTCTCTTCGGTCAGTGATCGGGTCTTGACCACATCCAGACTCGTCGAGTCGCCAACGTACGCCTTCGGAGCGGCACCGGTCAGCGCGCGTACCGCTGCCACCATCCCACCGTGGTATTGGAAGTAGTCGTCGGAGTCGGCAATGTCATGCTCCCGGGTATCAACGTTCTTGACAGCTACCGCGATGCGCCGATAGTTGGCCTCCATGTCGTGACGTGCCGGTATCCCGTCAAGATCACGGCCGTACGCGAACCCGCCCCAGGCGGAGTAGACCTCAGCGAGATCATGATCATTTCGCCAGTTGCCTGCCTCGATCAACGGCAAGATGCCGGCGCCGTACGAGCCCGGCTTAGAGCCGAAGATCCGTGTCGTCGCCCGTCGCCGGTCACCGTGCGCTGCAAGATCATCTTCTGCGTGCTGCCGGACGAAGTTGAGGTGGGCTGGCTCGTCAAGGTCGGCCGCCATCCGTACCGCGTCGTCCAGCATGGCCACGACGTGCGGAAAGGCATCTCGGAAGAAACCCGAAATTCGAACCGTCACATCAATCCGCGGCCGACCCAGCTCGGCCGAATCGAAGGCCTCCAGCCCAACCACTCTGCGCGACGCCTCATCCCAGACAGGCACAACACCCAACAGCGCCAAGACTTCGGCAATGTCATCACCGCTGGTACGCATCGCCGACGTACCCCACACGGACAAGCCCACCGACTGCGGATACTCGCCCGTCTCATCGAGATGCCGCTGCAGCAAGGACTCCGCCATTGCCTGGCCGGTCTGATATGCCAGCCGCGAGGGAATCGCTTTCGGATCGACGGAGTAGAAGTTGCGGCCTGTTGGCAGCACATTGATCAGTCCACGCAGCGGTGAGCCGGATGGACCTGCGGGCACGTACCCACCATCCAAGGCGTGCAATATCGCGCTGACCTCGTCGCCGGTACGGGCGAGCCGCGGAATTGCCTCCTGGCAAGCGAAACGCAGTGCAGCAGCGGCCGCCTCATTCCGTGCTCCGAGGAGGCGCTCGATGATCTCCGGTACGGCGTGAATGGACCACCCTGACTCCGCAAGCGCCGTAACAAGTTCTCGGGCCTGCGCCTCAACGGCATCAACCTCATGGAGCGGCGCCTCGGCTTCGAGCCCGAGTGCCTGCCGTAACCCTGGGACTCCGTTGACTTGGCCGCCAAAGATTTGAGCCGAGCGCAGCATCGCCAGCACCAAGTTGATCAGCTCATCACCTTCTGGCGCATGTCCCAAGATGTGCAGTCCGTCACGAATCTGCGCATCTTTGATCTCACACAACCAACCATCGACATGGAGCACGAACTCATCGAACGCTTCCTCGTTTGGAGGCGCTTCCACACCAAGATCATGATTCAGCTGCGCTGCCTGAATGAGCGTCCAGATCTCACCGCGCAGTGCGGGTGCTTTGGCTGGATCCATCGCATTGACCTGCGCGTACTCATCGAGCAGCTGCTCCAGCCGCGCAATGTCGCCATAGCCCTCCGCACGCGCGATGGGTGGTACCAGATGATCAACAATGATGGCATGCGCCCGGCGTTTGGCCTGCGTTCCTTCCCCAGGATCGTTGACCAGGAACGGATAGATCAGCGGCAGCGAACCGATCGCAGCATCGGTGGCGCAGGATGCTGACATGCCGAGATTCTTGCCTGGTAGCCATTCCAGGTTGCCGTGCTTGCCGACGTGAACTACCGCATGTGCGCCGAACTCCTTCTCCAACCAGCGATACACCGCCAGGTAGTGGTGTGACGGCGCAAGATCAGGATCGTGGTAGATGGCAATCGGATTGTCACCGAAGCCACGGGGCGGTTGCACCAAGATCACCACATTGCCGGCCTGCAGCGTAGCTGCCACGATCTCGCCATTCGGGTTTCGACTGCGATCAACGAAGAGTTCACCTGGCGCTTCTCCCCATGCCTCGCTGACCGCATCCACAAGATCATTAGGCAATTCCGCCAGCCAGTGACGATAAGTCTCCGTTGGGATGCGAACCGGTTGGCCGGACAGCTGCTCGGCTGTCAACCATTCCGGGTCCTGACCGCCCGCAGCGATCAGCGCGTGGACCAGCGCATTGCCTGCGGTGGTATCAGGATGTTCTCCCTCAACCGGATCCAGCGGCCCAGTCCCCGGGATTTCGCCGGGAGCGCCGAGGTCGTACCCTCCCACACGCATCGCTCGCAGCAGCTTGATCACCGAAACAGGCGTGTCTAGTCCAACCGCATTGCCGATGCGGGAATGCTTGGTGGGATACGCCGACAGCACAATTGCGATGCGCCGCTGCGCGGCCGGAATGTGCCGCAAACGAGCGTGATTGACCGCGATCTCCGCTACTCGGCGGCACCGTTCATGATCAGGAACGTAACTCGGTAGTCCGTCGGCATCGGTTTCCTTGAATGAAAACGGCACAGTTATCAGCCGGCCGTCGAACTCCGGAACCGCCACCTGAGTCGCTACATCAAGTGGTGTCATGCCTTCATCCGAGGCGGCCCATGATGCCCGATCCCAAGTAAGCGATAGTCCTTGCAGGATCGGGATATCGAGCGCCGCCAAGGCTCGTACGTCCCACCCCTCGTCGTCTCCACCGGCGGACGCCGTCGCCGGCTTGGTCCCGCCGGCCGCAAGCACGGTCGTGATCAACGCATCGCAGCTGCACAGATACTCCAGCAGGTCGGATGGAGCATCGCGCAACGACGTGGCGAAGATCGGCACGCCGGCGCCGCCGGCTGCGTCGACGGCATCGGCAAGCGCCGCCACGTACGCGGTGTTCCCTGCGGCGTGCTGGGCGCGATAGAACAGGATGCCAATCCGTGGCCGCGTTGGCCGTACGGGGGATAGCCCGGTGGTGACTGGACGCGGCAGTACTCCCCAGACCGGCTGTGCAACGGGGGGCTCAAAACCCATACCTGTGAGCAACACGGTGTCACAGAGAAAGGCGTGCAGCTGCCTCAGGTTCTCGGGTCCTCCATGGGCCAGGTAGACGTGGGCATCAGCAGCGACACCTATCGGAACCGTCGACAGCTCCATGAGTTCCGCATTTGGCGCTTGCTCGCCGCCGAGTACCACAATCGGCTTGCCCGCCGAGCGAAACCGATCGAACCCGCTGCACAGCAACTGCGGCGACCCAAGGATCCGCGCCACGATGACCTCACACGACTCCAGCACCCCACCGAGCTCGGCATGCCCCGATCGCGCAGGGTTCGCCAGAACATAATCGGCACCGCTAGCCCGCGCGGAGAGCAGGTCTGTGTCAGAGGTGGAGAAAAGGGCGATCCGCGGCACCACGGGAGCTTAACCGGTCTCCGGCACTTACGATGGCGGGCGTGACTCGCGCTGACCGCTGCCCTGGAGTGCTGCGGCCCCATCTGGCCCAGGACGGTGCAGTGGTACGGATTCGGATTCCCGGCGGGCAAACGACCGGAACGGCGTTCGGAGTGCTGAGCCGGATTGCGCAGGATTTCGGAAGCGGCGACCTGCAGCTCACCTCGCGAGCCAGTGTGCAGCTTCGCGGTCTTTCCGACCCGGTGCCGGCGAGTCTTATCGATTCGGTACGCCAGGCGGGCTTCCTGCCGTCGAATACCCATGAGCGCGTCCGCAATATCCTCGCCTCGCCGCTCACCGGGATCAGCGGTGGCGCCGTCGATATCCGGCCCCTGGTACGCGCGCTGGACGCCGGACTCTGTGCCGATTCCGGCCTTGCAGGCCTGCCGAGTCGGTTCCTCTTCGTCCTTGATGATGGTCGCTACGACGTAAGCGCAGCAGCTTTTGATCTTGGTTACCGAGCCGTTGATCATGATCACGGCTGGGTGTTGATCGGCGGTGCGGACTTGGGCATCCCGGTGTCGGCGGCTGACGCGGTCGACACTTTGCTAGAGCTTGCGCGCCAGTTCCTGGCCGCCAGCCAGCGATCGGGTGACGTTTGGCATGTTCGGGATCTTTCGGACTGGGCTCGGCGCCTCCCAGGTATATGTACGCTCCAGTTGCCCCGAGCGACCACGGTGACCCCACTTGGTGCGGTTGCCGGTGCTGCCTCAGTCCAGGTGCCCCTGGCGCTGCTGACCCCGGCTCAGGCTGCGGTCGTCGAGGCTTGTGCGGCAGGGAATGTGGTGATCACGCCATCACGCGGTCTGGTGATATCTGGAGCGGCCCGGCACTTGCCTTCGCTCGTCGCCGCCGGGTTGATCGATGATCCGACTTCTCCATGGTCAGTGATCTCCGCATGCGTCGGCGCGCCGTCCTGCCGGAACGCCTTGATCAACACACGCAGCTACGCAACTGCGGTCGCCCAGTCCGGCAAGCCTGTGCGACGGACTCACATCAGCGGTTGCGAACGGCGCTGCGGCGCGCCGACTGATGATCATATTGATCTTGTGGTGGCTGATAGCTTCCAGCTCCTGGCATCTGTTAGGGAGGCGCGGTGATATCTGCGCCGACTCGGCGCTACGACTACGTCACGGCGCCCGCGGAGATCTATCGAAGATCGTTTGCGACTATTCGGGCGGAAGCAGAACTCTCCAAGCTGCCTGCCGAGATGCGCCCCGTTGCGGTCCGGATGATCCATGCTTCCGGTGACGTCAAACTAGTTGACGATCTTGCGTTTCATCCGCGGCTGGTGTCTGCTGCTCGCACGGCGCTCGCGGCGGGGGCAATGGTCTTCACCGATACCCAGATGCTTGCGGCTGGAGTGACACGGCGGCGGCTACCGGCAGACAACGAGGTGCTGTGCCTGCTGGACGAGCCTCGGGCCAGCGAGCTGGCAGCGCACTGGGGCACCACACGATCCGCAGCCGCTGTCTCATTGTGGGTCGACCGGCTGAGCGGTGCGGTGGTCGCGATCGGCAACGCCCCAACCGCGCTATTCCACCTGTTGGAATTGATCGCCGACGGCGCCCCGCACCCGGCTGCCATCATCGGTGTTCCGGTTGGCTTTGTTGGATCTGCCGAGTCCAAGATCGCGCTGGCTGAAAACCGCTGGGACATTCCGTGGCTTGTCGCGCACGGACGTCGCGGGGGGTCAGCCCTCTGCGCCGCGGCAATCAACGCGCTCGCCCGTGAGGCGGAGATTTCGTGACTGGGCATCTCTACGGCGTCGGTGTCGGACCAGGTGATCCAGAGCTGATTACTCTCAAGGCAGCCCGGCTGATCAAGAACGCCGATGTGATCGCCTACCACTCCGGAACCGCCGGCCGATCGATCGCCCGCACCATCGCCGGTTCGTTGATCAGCGAGGACGTGATCGAGGAGCTGCTGATCTATCCCGTTACGACAGGCCCGACTGATCATCCTCTCGGCTACTACGGCGCGGTCAATGACTTTTACGACGAATCTGCCGAGCGGCTAAGCAAGCACCTGGACGCCGGCCGAGATGTCGTGGTACTGGCTGAGGGTGACCCACTGTTCTACAGCTCGTATATGTATCTTCACGACCGCCTGTCATCGCGCTTTGCGAGCGAGATCGTGCCCGGCGTCACCTCCCTGACAGCCGCAGCTACCGCGCTGAAGACGCCGCTCGCGCGGCACGAGGACATCCTGGCCGTATTGCCCGGAACGCTGCCAGTGCCAGAGCTCGCCCGTCGGCTCGCCGACGCCGATGCCGCGGCGATCATGAAACTGGGCCGAACCTTCGCTGGGGTGCGGGAAGCGCTGCGGCAATCTGGTCGGCTCGACGATGCGCGCTATGTGGAACGGGCGACTACGGGTGAGCAGCGCATACTGCCGGTAACCGAGGTTGACGCCGCCGCTGTGCCGTACTTCTCCATGATCGTGGTACCGGGTCGTGATCGGCGCATCGACTCCGCAGGTCGTGCAGCCCCTTTGCCTGAGGTTCGCCCAGCCAGTGACGTCGACGCTCCCCGGCTCTTCGTGGTTGGCCTTGGGCCCGGATCCGATGACTGGACCACACCTGAGGTCTCTCAGGTACTCGCCGAAGTTGATCACGTTGTGGGCTACGCTCCCTATCTCGACCGTCTCCCGGACCGACCAGATCTCCAGCAGCATGCCAGCGGCAACACTGTCGAGATTGAGCGGGCACGGACCGCCCTTGATCTTGCTCTGGCCGGCGAACGAGTGGCGGTGGTTTCTGGTGGAGATGCCGGAATCTTTGGCATGGCTTCAGCGGTCTTCGAAGCCGCCGAAGACGATCGCTATGCGTCGATCAAGATCACCGTGCTCCCAGGTGTGACGGCCGCCCAGGCCGTCGCGGCTCGAGTAGGCGCGCCACTCGGCGGGGACTATGCGGTGGTCTCACTGTCGGACCGGCTGAAGCCCTGGTCATTGATTGAACGCCGATTGCGGGCCGTGGCCGAGGCCGACCTGGTGCTCGCGATATACAATCCCGCCTCGCGTACCCGCCGCGAACAGATCGAGCGAGCCCGCGAGGTCCTACTTGAGCTTCGTTCACCAGCCACGCCGGTGATTATTGGCCGCAAGGTGGGCCGCGAAGGCGAGGATCTGACGGTCACGACTCTGGGGGCGCTCGAGCCAGACAGCATTGATATGAGCTGCCTGCTGATCATCGGTTCCAGCCAGACCCGACTTGGCCACGGTGCAACAGTGTGGACGAGCCGATCTCACGCTTGAGTCAGCGCTGGATCGTGGAGATCTGCTCGGCTATCCAGGTCTCGTGGTTGGCTTGCGGCACGCCAGATGGTTTCGGCGAATTGGGTGTCACCGAGTGGGTGGGTGCCGGTGGCGTTGATGAGGTAGGTGCGGTGGTGGGGTGATCGCCAGAGCCAGGTGCCGGGTTCGGGTTGTCGGACTTGCCAGTTGCTGTGGGTTTTGAGTCGGTGGTGGTAGCGGGTGTGGGGTCTGAGGTTGCCGAGTCGGGTTTGTCCGGGCGGCCCGCCTTTGTCTGGGTTGAGGTAGGGGATGGTGTGGTCGATGTCGAGGCGGCGGCTCACCTTGGCGGCGTAGGGGAACACATCGGCCGGCTGGCGGAGTTGGAGGTGTTCGCGGAGGCTGGCTGGGATTTCGTAAGCATCGACCGGCAGGTGGCCGGCGGGGAGGTCGATGACGGGTTTGATGGTGATGGTGCAGCGATCCCCGAGCAGCATGTGCAGTCGAGCTAGCGGTAGTGGGCCGACCTGTTCGACCCGGGCGACACCGGCGCCGGCGTTGAGTGCTTCTTGGCTGAGGTGTACATACACCACCGCCCGCGGTCGGGCTTTGTCGGGGTGGAACGGCGGCGGCAGGATCTGCAGGGACCGATGAGCCTCCTCTGCTGAGCTCGCCGGTGGGCGCTGATCGTCGACCGGTGCGGCGTCCTCGCTTTGCGGAGCATGATCGCGACCTTCGACAAGCTCAGGCCGCATAATGGCAGCAGCCTGGGAAAGATCCATCTGGTCCTGGGTGGGCTCCAGATCAAGATCAGTGACTTCGGTCGGTCCGTGCCAGGTGTCGTGTTGGTGTTGGCAGAGCAGCTGTAATGCTTCGGCGGGTTGG